>Ga0070741_10021529_pt1 | contig 10014 bp, 11 predicted proteins | sample Coa_R1_4_FD_66440 | JGI IMG/M metagenome (GOLD analysis project Ga0070741, IMG submission 66440) | Surface soil microbial communities from Centralia Pennsylvania, which are recovering from an underground coalmine fire - Coalmine... | ecosystem: Environmental > Terrestrial > Soil > Unclassified ...
GGGCCGCGGCCGGCAACGCCGTACGGTCCTGCGTGGCCGCCTCCGAACCCCGCACGAACCGGCCCGCACCGAACCCGGCCCCGGCCACGCCGACGACGACCAGCAGCAGGAAACGGGTTCTCAGCATGGGCACGGACCTCCGCCTGGACTTCGGCGAGGCCCCCATCCTTGCCGCGCTCCGGCCGACGACGCCAGGCCGGGGCGGCGGCTCAGCGCACCGTCAGCACCAGCTTTCCGACCGCCCGGCGTTCGGCGAGGTCCTGCAGCGCCCGGACGCCGTCCTCCAGCGGGTAGGCGGCCCCGACGATCGGCGCCAGCCCGCCGTCGGCGATCAGAGCGTCGAGGGCGGCGGCCGCCTCGGCTACGAAGCCCGGTTCGCCGGCCAGGAACTCCCGCCACGCCGCCCCGAGCACCGAGACGTTCCGCAGCAGCAGCCGGTTGACCTTGACCCGGGGAATGTCGCCGCCGGCGAAGCCCACGACCACCAGCCGGCCCTCCGGGCGCAGGAGCCGGAGGCTGTCGTCGAAGCGGTCGCCGCCGACCGGGTCGACGACGACGTCGACCGGCCCGGTCGCCGCCCGGACGGCGTCGGCCCAGCCGGTCCCGGCCGTCACGACCACGTCCGCTCCCGCCGCCTCGGCCATCGCCGCCTTGGCCTCCGTCCCGGCGACGCCGACCACCCGGGCCCCGAGGGCCCGGGCGACCTGGATGACGGCGACACCGAGCCCGCCGCCAGCGCCCTGGACGAGGACGGTCTCGCCGGGCTGCAGCCGGGCCCGGCGGGCGAGGGCGAACCAGGCGGTGTGGTAGTTGACGACGAGCCCGGCGCCCTCGGGGAAGCCGAGCTTCTCGGGAAGGCGGACCATCGTGGCCGGATCGGCCCTCGCCTCCTCGGCGAACGCACCGCCGAACATGAACGCCGCCACCCGGTCACCGGCGGCGAAGCCCGTCCCCGGAGGCGCCTGGCGGAGGACGCCGGCCACCTCGAGCCCGGGCACGAACGGCAGCGCCGGCCGCAGCTGGTACTCGCCCCGGGTGATGAGCAGATCGGCGAAGCTGACGCCGGCCGCGTGGACCTCGATGCGGGCCGTGCGGCCGTCGTCCCGTCCGTCGTCCCCGCCGTCGTCGGGCGGCGCCACCTCCTCGAGGACGACGCCCGCCGGCCCGCTGAAATCCCGCAGCACCAGTGCTCGCATGGGTCGCATTCTGGCCCGATGGGAGGCGGCTGAACGAAGCTCAAGCCGACAGAACGCGACTGTCGCGGTCCCGTATTGTGCGTCCGTGAACGCAGCCCGCACCCGGAGCGCCATTCTCCGTGTCGTCGCCGTCCTCGGCGTCCTTGTCTCCGCCGCCTGCGGATCGGGCTCCCGCGCCGCCGGCCGCGCTTCGACGACGGTCACCACCGCCGACAGCCCGACCCGGACGGCCGACAGCGGCTCGACGTCCACCTCGACCTCGGCATCGCCGCCCCCGGCCACCCCGGCACCGGCGACCGCGGCGACAGTCAAGAACCCGGTGGTCGTGGGCTTCGGCAACTCGGTGCCCTCGGGCACGGCCTGCTCCTGCACCAACTTCGTCAGTGCCTACGCCGCCATGGTCGGCGCGGCGACGAACACGAAGCCGACCGTCGACAACGACGCGGTGTCCGGCTCCACCAGCGCCGACCTCGTCAACGCCCTGACCAAGACCTCCATCCAGGCCCATGTGCGGGCCGCCACCACCGTGCTCATCATGACCGGGGCCAACGACTTCAACGACGCCTTCGACGAGGTGAGCCTCGGGGCGCCGGCGGACGCCACCTACGCCCCGGTGGCCACCGCGGTGCAGGACAACGTCAGTACGATCCTCGACAAGATCCATTCGCTCAACGCCGGCGCCCACGTCGTCGTCCTCGACTACTGGGCGGCCATGGAGGACGGGGCGGTGGCGGCCAAGGACTACGACGCCACGGCGATGGCCGCCTCCCTCGCCTCCACGACCTACGTCAACGACGCGTTGGCGGCGGCGGCCAAGGCGGGCAACGCCATCTACGTCTCGACCCTCACGGCGTTCAAGGGTCCCGCCGGGACCAACGACGACACCGCCCTCCTCGCCCCCGACGGCGACCACCCCAACGCCGCAGGGCACGAGCTGATCGCCCGGACGATCGACGCGGTCCTCCCGAAGGGCTGATGTGTCACACTTTGTACAGGGACGGGGTCCACGACGACTGGGAGCGGCACGGATGAACCACAATCCGCTCCGGCGGGATGCGCTCTCGTGGTGGCGCGCCGGCGTCCTCGTCGTCGCCGGCGCCCTGTTGCTCGCCGCCTGCCACTCGGGCGGCTCGAGCTCGAGCTCGAACTCGACCGCCAACTCGAAGCAGGAGTTCACCGCCTACCGACAGTGCCTGCTGCAGCACGGCGTCACCCGCCGCACGCCGGGTTCCACCCGCGACCCCGCCCAGTCGGGCACCTTCTCCGCCGCCCGGAAGGCGTGCCGCAAGCTGCGCCCGGCCGGAGGCCTCCGGGGCGGCGGCTTCGATGCCGGAACCCGGGTGGCCTTCCGGAAGTGCATGACCGACCACGGCGTGGCGCTGCCCAACTTCGGCGCGGCCGCCGGTTCGAGCACCACCGCCGCCTCCGGCGCAGCCCCGGCCCCCCGGGGCGGCATGCTGGCCGGCCTCGACCGCAACGATCCCAACGTCCGCAGCGCCCTGGCGGCCTGCCGTTCGCTGCTCCTCCCCAAGACGACGACGACCACCGCCAAGCCGAAGTAGCGCGGCGCGGCACCGAGACCCGCCGGCGGGTCAGGCCAGGCGGACGCCCCAGGCGGTCTCGATCGTCTCCCCCGGTTCCAGGCGGATGACACCCTCACCGGTGGCCAGGGCGTTGGGCGGGCAGCTCATCGGTTCCGTGCCCAGGCCCCGCCGTCGACGGTCGGGGGCCAGGGTGTCGCCGGTGTAGATCTCGACGATCGGGTAGTGCCGGTCGACCCACAGCTCCGCCCGGCGCCCGTCGGCTCCGAGCAGCCGGACCCAGGCCCGGCCCTCGCCGTCGCGGGCGAGATCGGTGAAGGGGAAGTCGATCTGCTGGTCGCCGAGGCGACGCCCTTTGCGGAAGTCGAACGCCGTGCCGTCCACCGGCTCCTGGCCCGTCGGAAGCTGACGGGGATTGTCGGTGAGGATGCGGACGGCGGCGTCGAGTTCCAGCGTCGCTTCGTCGACCAGGCCCGCTCCCGGCGAGAGGTAGGGGTGCTGGCCGCACCCGTAGGGGCACGGCTGTGTCCCGAGGTTGGTGGCGACGGTCCGGACGGTGAGGCCGCCGTCGCCGAGCTCGTAGGCGACCCGCACGTCGAGGGTGAAGGGCCATCCCTTGAGCGGGAACAGGCGGGCGGCCATGACGACCCGGTGGGGGTCGCGTTCCGCGGCCTGCCACGGACGCCACCGCAGCAGGCCGTGGATGGCGTTGTGCTTCTCCGGTTCCGTCAGCGCCAGCTGGAAGTCGGCGCCGGCGAAGCGATAGCGCCCGTCCTCCAAACGGTTGGGCCAGGGGATGAGCGGCGTGCCGTGGGCGCCGTCGCACATCGCGTCGACGGGATAGGGATCGAGCACCGGCCGGCCGCCGACGGCGTACTCCCGCACTCCCCCGCCGACCTCGACGATCGTGGCGCGCTGATCCCCCCACGAGATCTCGAACTGCTCGCCGGAGGGGGGAATCGTCATGCGAAGGCCTCCCGGTGATCGGCGACCCACCGGCGGAAGGACCCCGCCGGGGATCCGAGGATGTCGGACACCGTGGAGGTCACGAACGCCGGCCGCCCGATCGTGGCGCCCCAGGCGGCCAGCAGCATGTCCACGACGGGGCGGGGCCAGCTTCCGTCCGTCTCCCTCCGGAACTCGTCCGGCGACAGTTCCTCGAACCTGACCCGCCGCCCCAGGACGTCGCCGATGATGCCCACCTGCTCGGCCTGACTCAGCGACTCGGGGCCGGTGAGGACGTAGTCGCCGCCGGCGTACCCGTCCTCGGTGAGGGTCCGGGCGGCGACGGCGGCCACGTCGCGGTCGTCGACGGGTGCCGTCTCGGCCCCGCCGTAGGGCCACCGGACGACCCCGTCGGCGCGGATGGCGTCGGCCCACCAGGACAGCACATTGGAGCCGAACATCCCCGGCCGGATGATCGTCGACTCGAGCCCCGCTTCGGCGATGAGCCGCTCGATGCCGGCGTGGAGCGCCGCCATCGGGTTCGGCTGCTGGAAGAACGGATGCGGGGTCTGGTGCGGCGAGGACAGGAATACGACCCGCCGGGCGCTCGTCGCCAGGCGGTCGACCACGGCGGGGGCGCTTGCCGGCGGCACGACCCAGACGAGGAAGACGGCGCCGACTCCCCGCAGCGCCGCGTCGAGCGACTCGGGCTCGGTCAGGTCGCCGGTGACGACTTCGACACCGGCCGGGAGTGCCGCCGCCGTCTCGGAGCGGTGGGTAAGGGCCCGCACCGGCACGCCGGCGTCGACGAGCCGGTCGACGACGCCGCGCCCGACCCGGCCGGTCGCTCCGGTGACGAGCACCGAAGGCACCGTCATGCCGGCCGTGAGGACGGCGACGTCGCCGGCGGGAGGGGCACGGCGTGCATCATGCCACCTCTCCGGGAGGCGGCCCGACCGCCTAGCGTCCCTGCCCCCGCAACCAGGTGGCCAGGTCCCGGGCCGCGCCGGAGGGGTCGGCGGCGGCCGGCGCGCTCGTGGCCGGGGCGCCCGCCGGCGGTCCGGACGTCGCGGTCGCCGTCGCCGTCGCCGCCGGCGCCGGGGCGGGCGTCGGGTGGCCGTTGCCTGACGAGGCGAGGTGCAGCGCCAGGGCGAGGAGAACGACGAAGAGGGCGGCGACGGCGACGACCGCCGCGCCCCAGGGACGGCGGGTGGCCGGCGAAACGGCTCCGGCCGGCGGCACCGGCGGCGGCGGAACGAGGCTGCCGCCCTGCGGCAGGACCTCGGTGGGCCCACCGGCGGGGATCTCCGTCGGCGCGGCGTCGGCGGCGACGGAGTCGGCTGCGCCACCGGGCGATCCGTCGCCTACCGCGCTGTCGGAACCGGCGACGGCCGGACCGCCATCTTCGAGGCGGTCGCGGAACCCGGCCGCCGTCGGGCGGGCGGCGGGGTCGGCGGCCATCGCCGCCTCGACCAGCGCGCCGAGGCCGGGAGTCAATGGCCCGGCGGCCACGTGGCGGACGAGGGCCCCGAGGGCGTAGACGTCGGCCGGCGGCCCGACCGGCCGGCCGGCGGCCTGTTCGGGAGCCATGAACGGCGCGGTGCCGAGGACGGTTCCGACCTCGGTCAGACCGCTGTCCTCCATGGCCCGGGCGATCCCGAAGTCGGTGAGCTTCGCCACTCCGTCGGCCCGGAGGATGACGTTGTGCGGCTTGACGTCGCGGTGCACGATGCCGCGGCTGTGGGCGTGGGCCAGGCCGGCGGCAACCTGGGCGGCCAGCGCCACGACCTCGTCGGGCCCGAACGGTTGGCGACGGGCGAGTCGGTCGGCGACGGACTCGCCGTCGACGTACTCCATGACCAGGAACGGCCGCCCGTCCTCCTCACCGGCGTCGAACACCTGGACCACGTTGGGGTGGCAGAGCCGGGCGGCCAGGCGGGCCTCCTGCACGAACCGCCGGCGGAAACCGTCGTTCCCGGCCAGGTGCTCGGCGAGAACCTTCACGGCCACCACCCGGCCGAGGAGCGTGTCGCGGGCCAGCAGCACGGCGCCCATGGCGCCCTGCCCGATCCGCCGCTCGACCCGGTACCGTCCGCCGCGGTGTAGCTCAGTGGTCATGTTCGGGGCCGTGTCCATCCTTCTTTCCCTTGGGGTGGTCGGGACCGGGCCCGGCGGGTTGGTCCGGGGGCGCCGGGGCGGCCGTCGTGGTCGTCGTGGGCGGCGGGCAGTTGATGGCGGCGACGACCCGGGCCGCCCGGGACAGCGCCTCGGCCCGCACCGTGGCGTCCGCCTTCACGGCGGCCAGGTCGCCTTCCAGCGAGCGGGCCTCGGCCAGCGCCTGGTCGCAGGCCCCGGCGTCGATGTCGGCGGCGACCCGGTCGGCCCGCGCCGCCAGCGCCGTGGCGGCGTCGGCGGGAATCGCCGGGCCGCCCGCGCCCCCGCCCGGGGAGCACCCGCCGAGCAGCGCCGCACCGGCGACGCACGCCGCCAGGAGGTGCCTGTGGACCGTTGCCATGCCCGAGTTGTTTCCGGACGGGCTGAACCCGGCATGAGCCCGACGTGAAAATTCCTTCAGCTGCCGGGCGGCCGCTCCCGGGTCACGGTGCGGGGATCCTTGTCCGGTCGGAGCCCTTCGAAGCGGGGGTGGCGGAGCTTGCCGTCGTCGGTCCATTCGGTGAAGGCGATGTTGGCCACGAGCTCCGGCTCGACCCAGTGGGCGCTGCGCTCCCGGACGCCGTCGACGAACGGCGAGGTGCCCCGGGCCCGGCGCTGCATCTCCCGGTGGAGCTCGGCCAGGGTGGCGGCGTCGAAGCCGGTGCCGACCTTGCCGGCGTAACGCAGGCCCCGGTCGTCGTGGTAGCCGACCAGGAGGGCGCCGAAGTGGGTGCGGGCCCCCCGGGGTTCGGTCCAGCCGCCGATGACCAGCTCCTGGCTGGCCGAGCACTTGAGCTTCAGCCACTCGGGCGAGCGGCCGCTGACGTAGCGTCCGTCGGCCCGTTTGGCGATGAGGCCTTCCCATCCGGCGGCGCAGGCCCGCTGCAGCAGGACGCCGGGATCGCCGTCGAGATGGTCGACGCGCCGCAGCACTCCCCGCTTACCGACGACGCCGGCAAGGATCTCCTTGCGGCGCAGGAGCGGAAGGCCGGTGAGGTCGTCGCCGTCCAGGTGGAGGACGTCGAAGACGCAGAGGACGGGCGTGGCCGTCGACCCCGGCCGCTGGAGAAGGGAGAAGCTGGTGCGGTCGCCCTCCAGGGCCACCACCTCGCCGTCGAGGACGACGTCGTCGACCGGGAGCCGGCCGACGGCGGCGGCGATCCCGCCGAAGCGGGCGGTGAACGACTGGCCGCTGCGGGACGACAGCTCGACCGACGTCCCCGTCCGCACGGCGATGCAGCGCAGCCCGTCGAGCTTGCGCTCGTAGACCCAGCCGTCGCCGGCGGGCGGCGCGGTCACCAGCCGGGCCAGCATCGGAGGGACGAACTGCGCTCGGCTCACGGCCCCCCCGATCAGGGTGAGAGCGTGGAGGCGATGAAGTCGAAGGCCGCCGGCGTGATGCGGTTCCAGTAGGCCCGGGTGTGGTGGCCCGGCCCGTAGCTCCCGGCCCGGGGCGGCTCGGGGAGCGCCTGCTCCAGCCGGCGGACGCTCGGATAGAGCCCGTCGTCCCGGCCGCACCACAGCCCGACGCCGGTTCCCCGGAGGACGCCGACGTCGGCGAAGACGCGATCGCCCTGCGACACGGCGGGCGAGAAGGCGGCCACGGCCCGCACGAAACCGGCGTGGACCTCGGCCAGGCGGAGTACGCCGTAGCCGCCCAGCGACCACCCCCAACCGGAGAGCCGCGCCGTGTCGAAGCTCCGCTCGGCGCACCACCGCGGCAGCTCCTCGTAGACCATGCGCATCGGGTCGTCGCCGCCGACGGCCTCCCAGCCCCGCGGGCTTCCGGTGGCGCCGGCCAGGACGAACGGCGCCGCCCCCCGCCGCTGCACGGCGTCGGTCAGGAACCGGCCGAACCCGAACCGGGGGAAGTCGGCGGCGGTGGCCGAGGCGCCGTGGAGGACGAGGCACACCGGCAGTCCCCGCCCGTCGCCGTGGCCGGCCGGCACGGCGGTGTAGAAGTCGACGTCCCGGTTGCGGACGTCGGAGCGGCGCCGTTCCACCCGCTCGTCGCCCGGGGGCGCGTCGGGGACCGGGCCGGGCCCGTCGTTCGAGCTCCCCCGGGCCTCGGCCCCGACCACCCCGGCCCCGAGCACGCCCCCGGCGGCCAGGACCGCCAGGGCCCCGGCGGTGAGGAACGTGCGCCTCGGGATCGGAACACCCATTCGGGTCATGATGCCATCCCGGCCGGCGGCCGACGGGGACCTCCGCCCGGGCGACGGGGTCGGCCCGGAGTTGCGCTCCGCCGCCCGGTGGGACAGCGTGACGCCGTGCACGTGGCGGGCCTGTGGCGCTACCCGGTGAAGTCGATGCAGGGGGAGGAGCTCGAGGCGGCCGACATCGACACCGACGGTCTGCGCCACGACCGGGCGTGGGGAATCCGGTCGATGACCAGCGGGCTCGTCCTCACCGCCCGCCGGCGGCCGGAGCTGCTCCTGGCCTCCGCCCGCCTCGAAGGCGACCGGCCGCACATCACGCTGCCGGACGGGACGACGGCCACCGGCGTCGGGCCGGCCACCGATTCGGCGCTGTCGGCCTGGCTCGACGAGCCGGTGAGCCTGGTCGCCGCCGCCGACGTCCCGGAGGCCGTCGGCGAGTTCTTCGCCGACGCCACCGACGACACGAGCCCGGCGATCCGGTGGACCATGCCGGCCGGGCGCTTTGTCGACGCCCAGCCCGTCCTGCTCCTCACCGATGCCGCGCTGCGGGCGGCGGCGGAGCTCTATCCCGACGGCGACTGGGACGTCCGCCGCATCCGGCCGAACATCGTCGCCGCCGGCGCCCCGCCCGGCTGGGCCGAGGACGGCTGGGTGGAGCGCACGGTGGCCATCGGCGCCGAGGCGGCCATCGCTCCGGTGGCGCCGTGCCAGCGCTGCACGATGGTGACACGGCCCCAGCCCGGGCTCCGCCGAGACCTCGACATCTACCGCACCCTGCTGCGCCATCACGGCGGAACGCTGGGCGTCTGGTCGGCCGTCAGGCGGCCGGGCCCTGTCCGGCTCGGCGACGCCGTCGAGGTCGACGGCGCCCACTGACCCCGAGCGAGCATCAGGCGCGGGGTTGCTCACACCTCGGTCGCGAGGACCAGCGTTCATAACGAACAAACGGTGTTCGTCAGGAACGCCGAAGGGCCCGACTGCCCGCCGTGTGGCGCGACCGGTCGCGCCGCGTCGGGTGTTCACGGCCGTCGATGTTCGCCGACCGCGACCGGTCGCACCCCACGGTGCCCGAGTGCCCCCACGGTCACCGTCTCGACGACCGGCGGGATCAGTACCAAGCGACAGAGCGGGAAGATCACGCTTCGTAGGGGCCGCCACCGGGCACTCGATGGCCATGTCCCGGCAGTTCCTCATGGCCACCGCCAGGCCGCCGACCCAGCCGACCCAGGCGCCGAATAGGCGCCGGTCTCGGACGGGCGGGGGGGAAGCGCCGGCCGAGAGGCGGCCTACGGCGGATCCGTCGGGAGGGATGGATGTCGCTGGTCGTAGATCACGAACCACGAGTCCTCGTCCCGGGCGAGCACGTCGGTCGCCATCGCGTTCACGATGGCTTCGTCGTCCGCCCCCGGTTCGGCCCGGATGCCGATGAGAAGTTGGTGACCTTGGTTGGCTGCGGAGATCGAGGGCATAGATCTCCTCGTCGTCGCCCCACAACCAGGTCGAGCGGAACTCGACCCCGAGTTCGTTCCAGCGCCGCCGCTCGGTGGCAAGCCGTTCAGTGAGCAGTCGATCCAGCCGATGACGACGAGTCTCCCAGCTGCGGTCGAGCTTCGCCCGCTCCACCTCGGCCCGGTACTCGACGGCGTCGAATGCAAGGTCCGGCAGATCCTCGGGCCGGACGTCCTCGTCGGAGAGCGTCTCGTCACGTGGATAGTCGAGGCCGACAAAGCCACGGAATTCCGACCAGCGCACCACGCCACCCGATTCGGAGATGGTGCAGGCCCGGCCGCTGCAGCCGGCGACACCGCAACCGCAGTGATAGAGGACACCCCGTCGAGGCGGACCCACCGGGACGAACGGATCCCCCTTATGGAGAAGTGACTCTGGCCCGAAGCACTTGGTGCCCGCCGAGGGGTCCTCAGAGCATGAAAAAGGGGCCCCGTTTGGGGCCCCTGACCTGCTCTTTTGTTCTGGAGCGGACGACGGGATTCGAACCCGCGACCCCAACCTTGGCAAGGT
>Ga0070741_10021530_pt1 | contig 10014 bp, 8 predicted proteins | sample Coa_R1_4_FD_66440 | JGI IMG/M metagenome (GOLD analysis project Ga0070741, IMG submission 66440) | Surface soil microbial communities from Centralia Pennsylvania, which are recovering from an underground coalmine fire - Coalmine... | ecosystem: Environmental > Terrestrial > Soil > Unclassified ...
CCATCTCGCTCTTGTTCCCGGTGGTGAGGACCAGCCACCCGAACTTGTTGGACAGCCCCATGAGGGTGACGCCCCGGATGCGCGACTGGAGGTTCTCCTCGGTGATGTCCTCGGGCCTCCCGGTGAACGACGGGGCGAGCATCTCCACGAAGGCGGTGTGGGCGGGCTCGATGGGGATGGTGCGGAAGTCGATGCCCAGGCTGGTGGCGAGAACGGCGGCGTCGTCACGAGAACCGGGCGACGAATAGCGCGACGGCATGGACACGCCATGCACGTGCTCGGGCCCCAAGGCGTCGACGGCGATGGCCGCGACCAGCGACGAGTCGATACCACCCGACAAGCCGATCACCACATCGGTGAAACCATTCTTGGCGACGTAGTCGCGCGTGCCCAGCACCAGGGCGGCGTAGATCTCGTCGAGGGCACCGAGGGCCGGGGCGATGACGGCCGGGCGGCGGTCGTCGTTGGGCGTCGGCGCGTGGGTCACCTCGATGAGGGGGAGGGTGACGGCGGTGGCCCGGCCTCGCGGATCGAGCAGGCGCTTGCGGAACGTGGGTCGCACTTCGATGTCGGTGACGAGCACACCCTCCTCGAACTGCGGCCCGGCCATCCGCACGCGACCGTTCTCGTCGAGGACCATGGACGCGCCGTCGAAGACGAGCTCGTCCTGGCCGCCCACCTGGTTGACGTACACCAGCGCGCACGAGTTGTCGGCCGCGCGGGTGGCGAGCATGCGCTCCCGCTCGGCCACGCGACCGGCGTAGTACGGCGAGGCGTTGAGGTTGAGCAGCAGCTCGGCGCCACCGGCCGCCTGCTCGGCCAGGGGACCGGACGGGCTCCAGATGTCCTCGCAGATGGAGACGCCGCAGCGCACGCCGCCGATCACGAACAGCTGCAAGGGCCGGGTGCCGGGAGCGAAGTAGCGCTGCTCGTCGAACACCGCGTAGTTCGGCAGGAGGCGCTTGTGATACCGCCCTACCACCTGGCCGTTGGCGCACACGGCGGCGGCGTTGAAAAGGTCGCGCTCGGCGTCGACGAACCCGATGACCGCCGCGCAGCGGCCCGTGCGGGCGGCCAGCTTGTCGAGTGCCTCCAGGTTGTCGGCCACGAAGCGCGGCTTGAGAAGCAGATCCTCGGGCGGGTACCCCGTGATGGCCAGCTCGGGGAAGACGGCGACGTCGGCGCCCGCGTCCTCGGCCTGGTCGAGAGCGGCCAGGATGCGCTCGACGTTGCCCTCCAGGTCGCCCACCACCGTGTTCAACTGGCAGGCAGCGATGCGGAGACGGGCCATGGATGAAAGCCTAACGACGTGACGAGCCTGGCCTTCACGCAGCTGGCCGAGGCCCACGGCCCCCGCTGGGACGAGGTCACGGCCGACGAGCGGGCTCGGGCCGCGGCCGAAGCGGTGGTGGGAGCCAGCCGCTTCCTCACCCGCCTGCTGCTCACCGATCCGCAGGCATTGGCTGTGCTCCAGGCGCTGGACACGCCGGTGCGATCGTCCAAACCCCACGAGCTCCTGCGCATCGCCGCCCGCGACCTGCTGGGCCTGGACGACCTGTCGGCCGTGGGCGCCAACCTGGCGGACCTGGGCGACGCCGTGCTGGCCGCGGCGTGGGAGGAGGCGGGCGCGCCGTCCATCGCCATCATCGGCATGGGCAAGCTCGGGGCCCGGGAGTTGAACTACGCCAGCGACATCGACGTCCTGTTCGTGGGCGACGACCAGGCCGGTGCCCGGCGGGTGATGGAGATCGCCCGCCAGTCGTTCCGGGTCGACGCCGACCTGCGCCCGGAAGGGCGGGACGGGCCGCTGGGCCGCACGCTGGCGTCGTACGAGGCGTACTGGGATCGGTGGGCGCAGCCGTGGGAGTTCCAGGCCCTGTTGAAGGCGCGATCGGTGGCGGGCGATCCCGAGCTGGGCGCCGCCTTCGAGCGGGCCGCCGCATCTCGCGTGTGGTCACGGGCGTTCGGCGCCGACGATCTGCGCGAGCTGCGGTCGATGAAGGCGCGGGCCGAGGGCGAGGTGGCCCGGCGAGGGCTCACCGACCGGGAGCTGAAGCGGGGGCGGGGCGGCATCCGGGACATCGAGTTCGCCGTGCAACTGCTGCAGTTGGTGCACGGCCGCCACGACCCGGCCTTGCGGGTGCCCGCCACCGTCCCCGCCCTGCGGGAGATGGCCGGGGCCGGCTATGTCGATCCCGGCGACGCTGCCGCCCTGCAGGTGGCCTACACGTTCCTGCGGACGGTCGAGCACCGGTTGCAGTTGGTGGAGGATCAGCAGGTGCACGCCGTGCCCGTGGATGCCGGCGTACGCACCGCGCTGGCCCGCAGCCTGGGATACCGCGACGCTCCCGAGTCGTCGGCCCTCGCTCGCTTCGACGCCGCCCTGCGCACCCACCAGGCCACGGCCCGATCCATCCACGAGCGCCTGTACTTCCGGCCGTTGCTGGAGGCGTTCGCCGGCGCGGGCACGGGCACGTTGGCGACCGCCGCGGCCGAGGAGCGGTTGGCTGCCTTCGGCTTCGCCGACGCCGACCGCACCCGCCAGGCCCTGCGGGAGTTGACCCGCGGGCTCACCCGCTCGTCACGGCTCATGCAACAGATGCTGCCGCTCCTGCTGGAGTGGCTGTCCGAGTCGCCCGACCCCGACCTGGGCCTGCTGGGCCTGCGCACCCTGGCCACCGACCAACAGCGCTCTGCCCCGCTCGTCACCGCCTTTCGCGACTCGCCGGAAGCGGCCCGGCGCCTCAGCCACCTGCTGGGCACCAGCCGGTTCTTCCTCACCGGCTTCACCCGCCATCCGGAGATGGTGCCGATGCTGGCCGCCCCGGCCACGCTGGCGGCCCACTCCCGCGACGAGCTGGTAGAGCGGGCCGCGGCCGCCTTGCAGTGGCGGGACGACGTCGATGAGCGGCGGCGCGGTCTGCTGCGCCTGCGCCGGTCGGAGATCCTTCGCACGTCCGTGCGCGACGTGCTGGGCATCGACGAGGTGGAGGACACCGCGGGCGCGCTCACGGGCCTGGCGTCGGCCGCTCTGGAAGCGGCGTTGTCGATCCTTGACCCGCCCGTGCCCATGGCCGTCATCGCCATGGGTCGTTTCGGTGGGGCCGAGCTGTCGTACGCCAGCGACCTCGACGTGCTGCTCGTGTTCGACGGGTCGACGGCGGCCGACGTCGCCGGTGCCGAGCAGGTGGCCGAAGCGCTGCTCCGGTTCGTCAACGGCACCACGCCCGCGCAGCGCATCTTCACGTTGGACGCCGGCCTGCGCCCCGAGGGCAGGCAGGGACCGCTGGCCCGCAGCCTGGAGAGCTACCGCGCCTACTACGAGCGGTGGGCGCGCACGTGGGAGCGCCAGGCGCTGGTGCGGGCGCGGCCGGTGGCCGGATCGCCGGAGGTGGGTGCCGCCTTCCTCGGCCTGGTCGGGGAGTACGTGTGGGGCCAACCGTGGCGGGAGGAGGACACCCGCGAGGTCCGGCGCATGAAGGCGCGCGTGGAGCGGGAGCGCATCCCCGCGGGCGAGGACCCGCAGTTCCACCTGAAGCTGGGCCGGGGCTCGCTGTCGGACGTCGAATGGACGGCCCAGCTGCTGCAATTGCAACACGGCGTGCGGGCGGCGGGCACGATGGAAGCGCTGGCGGCCCTGGAATCGGCCGGGGTGCTGCCCGCCGGTGACGCCGAGATCCTCCGGGAGGCGTACCGCTTCTGCGAGCGCACCCGGAACCGCTGGTTCCTGGTCCGGGGGGCGGCCGGACCCAGCGATGCCATGCCCACCCAGGCAGACCAGCTGGCCAAGCTGGCCCGCAGCCTGGATACCAACGGAGCGGCGCTGCGGGAGCACTACCGGCGCGTCACCCGCCGCTCCCGGCAGGTGGTGGAGCGGGTGTTCTACGGTGCCCCGTGAGAAGCGGGGTCAGAACGGTTGCCGACCTAATCGTTCGTCTGCTAACCATTAGCACGCTATGGATTTTGTCGCCCGCCAACTCTTTCTCACGGCCAAGGCTCTGCGCTCGGAGTTGGACACCCGGCTGGGCGAGGCTGGGTCGAGCGTGCCGTTCTGGCTGGTGCTCCTCCACACCACCCGGGTGCAGGGGCTGAGCCAGCGGGAGTTGGCCGAGAACATGCGGGTGGAGGCGCCCACCCTCACCCGCCACCTCGACCGCATGGAGGCCGAGGGCCTCATCGAGCGCCACCGGGACGCCGACGATCGTCGGGTCACCCGTCTCCACCTCACCGCCGCCGGGCGCCGCCAGTACCGGCGGCTGCTGCGCGTGGTGGAGGAGTTGGACTCGGAGCTGGCGGCGCTGCTCACCGCCGAGGAAGCCGCGGTGCTGGACCGGGCCCTCGCTCGCATCATCGATCACGTGGAGGACACAGATGCACGCGATGTCGGTTGACCCGGCCGTCGACGACGCCGTGATCCGGACCGAGGACCTCACCAAGGTCTTCCCGGGCGGGATCACTGCCGTCGACCACCTCAACCTGTCCGTCCGCCCGGGCGAGATCTTCGGCCTCCTCGGGCCCAACGGAGCGGGCAAGACCACGACCGTGGGGATGCTCACCACGCGGGTCGAGCCCACGTCGGGCCGGGCCTGGTTGGGCGGTGTCGACGTGGTGGGCCAACCCGCTCTGGCCAAGCAGGCGCTGGGCGTCGTCCCCCAGACCAACACCCTGGACCGGGCCCTCACCGTGTGGGAGAACCTCTACTTCCACGGCCGCTACTTCGGGATGACGGCCAAAGAGGCCAAGGCAGCCACGGACGAGGCGCTGGTGCGGTTCCGCCTGGCCGACCGGGCCGACGCCGACACCCTGGCTCTGTCGGGGGGCATGGCCCAGCGGCTCATGGTGGCCCGGGCGATCCTCCACCGGCCCCGCATCCTGTTCCTCGACGAGCCCACAGCCGGCCTCGACCCCCAGAGCCGCCTGGCCTTGTGGGAGATCCTCGAGGAGCTGCACGCAGCGGGCGAAACCATCCTCCTCACCACCCATTACATGGAGGAGGCCGACCAGCTCTGCGACCGGGTGGCCATCATGGACCACGGCCGCATCCTGGCCCTCGACACACCGGCCGAGCTCAAGCGGTCGGTGGGGGCCGACACCGTCGTGCGGGTCAGCGCCGACGGCGACCTGGAGAAGCTGTCGGTCGTCCTCACCCGCGAGGTGGAAGGCGCCACCGGGGCGACCGTGGGCGACGGCATGGTCCGCCTGTTCCTCCGGGGCGGCGTGGGTGTGCTGCCCCGAGTGGTCACCGCCGTCGAGGCCGCCGGCTACGCGCTGAACGACCTGGGCATGACCGAGCCCACCCTGGAGACCGTGTTCATCAGCCTCACCGGGAAGGACCTGCGCGAATGACCGTCGCCACCACCCCCGCCCCCGACTCGCTGGCCCAACTGCGGCCCGCCCGGTCGGCCGCCGTCACCGCCTTCGGCGCCCTCTTGCTGCGGGATGTCCACGTGCTGCGCAAGACGTTCAAGGCCTTCGTCTTGCGCACGGTGATGCAGCCGCTGTTCACCGTGTTCGTGTTCACGTACGTGTTCCCCAAGATCGGCCAGGGCGTGGGTGGCAACGGCCAGGGCGCCACGGAGTTCTCCACGTTGCTCGTACCGGGTGTCATCGCCACCGCGTGCATCTTCCAGGGCATCCAGGCGGTGGCCCTGCCCTTGGTGCAGGAGTTCGGCTACACGCGAGAGATCGAGGACCGGGTGCTGGCTCCCTTGCCGGTGTGGGCCGTGGCCGCCGAGAAGCTGGTGTCCGGCGCCGTCCAGGGTCTGCTGGCGTCGCTGGTGGTGTTCCCGCTGGCCCGGTTCATCCCGGCCACGCCCGTGCACATGCACGTGCAGTGGTTGCACCTCATCCCCGTCGCCCTGCTGGCCGCGCTGGTGGGGTCGTCCCTGGGGCTCACCATCGGCACGAGGGTGGAGCCCCGGCAGGTGCCGCTGGTGTTCAGCGTGATCGTGCTGCCCATGACGTTCCTGGGTGCCATCTACTACCCGTGGGCCCGGCTGGACAGCATCCCCTGGCTCAAGTGGACGGTGCTGGTGAACCCGCTCGTGTACATGAGCGAGGGGTTGCGGGCCGCCCTCACCCAGGGCATCCCGCACATGCGCCTGCCCGCCATCTACCTGGCGCTGATCTGCTCCGCCGCCGTGTTGTCGTGGGCAGGGATCAGTGGGTTCCGCAAGCGGGTCATCCAGTAGGGCGGCCGCTCTTCAGCAGGTCGCGGATCTCAGCCAGGAGCACGGCCTCGTCCGAGGGGGGCGGAGCCTCGTCGGGCGGCAGGTCGGTGGTGGCCCGCAGCTTCTGAGCGGCGTTCGCCGCCCGCAGGATGAAGAACAGCACCACACCCACGACGACGAAGTTGAAGAGGACGTTCAAGAAGTCGCCGTAACGGATGACGCCATCGCCCAACTTGAGGGTGAGGAAGCTGAAGTCGGGCTTGCCCACCACGGCGGCGATGATGGGCGTGATCACGTCCCGCACCAGTGACTGCACCACCGCGTTGAAGGCCACGCCGATGATGACGGCGGTGGCCAGGTCCAGCAGGTTGCCTCGGAAGAGGAAGGCCTTCAGGTCCTTGAGCATGCGTCCTGTCTACATCAGCGACGACAAACCACCGTCGACCGCCAGCAGCTGGCCGGTGATGTAGCTGGCGTCGTCGCTCAACAGGAAGGCGACAGCGCTGGCGACCTCCCACGCCGTTCCCTGGCGGCCCAGGGGGACGGGCGTGCGGCCGCGGCCCGGCCGACCTCGCGTGGCCCAGCGGCCGAGGGGCGTGTCGATCAGGCCGGGCGCCACCACGTTGGCCCGCACGCCCTGTCGGGCTCCCTCGAAGGCCACGTGGCGGCCCAGGCCGGCCAGCGCGGCCTTGGACGAGTCGTAGGCGGGGATGCGGCTGCCGGGCTTGAGGCCGGCCACGGACGAGATGAGCACGATGCTCGCTCCTTCGGGGAGGAGCGGGAGGGCCGCCTGGCAGAGCAGGAACTGGGCCCGGGTATTGACGGCGAAGACGTGGTCCCATTCGCCTGCGCCGGTGCCGGCCAGGCCGGCACCGGCACCGATGCCCACGTTGAGCACCAGCCCGTCGAGGCCGCCCATGGCGTCGGCGCTCTGGTGCACCATGGCTGCGCAGGCAGCGGCGTCGGCCACGTCACCCGTGATGGTGGGCGCCTTGGCACCGGCCGCTTCCACCAGCGCGGCGGTGACCTGGGCCGCGTCCGCGTCGATGTCGGCACAGGCGACGGCGGCCGCCCCTTCCCGAGCGGCGGTGACGGCGATGGCCCGCCCGTTGCCGGCCGGCGGGTCGGGGTCGTCGCTCGCCCCCCGCTGCGTGCCCGCGCCCACCACGAGGATGCGGCGACCGGCCAGGCGCGTCATGACTCCAGCTCCACCCCGAGCGAGTTCAACGTAAAGGCGACGAGGTGGTACTGGCCCACGACCATGCAGACCTCGATGAGTTGCTGGGCGTCGTACTTCTCGGCCAGCTCTGCCCACGTCTTGTCGCCGATGCAGGCGGCGGCGTGCAGTTCGTCGGCCGCCCGCACGAGCGTCTGGTCGAACGGCGCCCAGCCCGGCTCGTCGGGGCCTTGTTGCACGCGCTCGATGTCGTCGTCGGTGAGGCCTTCGGCCTTGCCCAAGGCGACGTGCTGCGCCCATTCGTACTGCGCGTTGGTGGTGTGGGCGGTGCGCAGGATGAGCAGCTCGCGGTCGCGCCCGGGCAGGCGGCCGCCGAACAGCAGCGTGCCGCCGAACGCCGACCAGCGCTTGAGCAGGCGTGGGTGACGGGCGAGCGTGGCGAAGATGTTGAGCACCTCGCCGTCTCCGATCCGCATCGACTGCAACAGCTCGTTCGTGGCATCGTCGCGTTGCTCGGGCGGGAGTGGCTGGATGCGGGCGGTCATGCCGATCAGCATTTCATCGAGAGACTGGGGAACGCCATGGAGCTGTGGCCGACGGTTCGCACCGAACGCGAGAGGCTGGCCGATCTGCTGGCGACACTCACGCCCGAGCAGTGGGCCATGCCCTCGCTGTGCGCCGGGTGGCGGGTGCAGGACGTGGCCGCCCACATGGTGGCCGCGGCAGAGACCACCCCGGGCAAGTTCACGCTCACCGTGTTGAAGCACGGCTTGCGGTTCAACGCCATGGTGGCGGCCGAGGTCGCCGCCGTGGGGGCGGGCGGGCCGTCGTCGATCGCGTCGCGACTGCGGGCGGCCGCGCCCCTGACCGGCCATCCGCCCGGGCCAGCCACGGTCATGCTGGGCGAGCTGGTGGTCCACGGCGAGGACCTGCGCCGGCCGCTCGGCGTGCCCGGTGGGTACCCGGCCGAGGCACTCACGACGGTGGCCGACTTCTACAAGAAGGCCGGCTTCCCGATCGGCGCCCGCAAGCGCATCAGTGGGCTGACGCTGCGCGCTACCGACGTCGACTGGTCCACCGGTTCCGGCCCCGAGGTCACCGGCCCGGCGGCGTCGCTGGTGCTGGCCATGACCGGCCGCCGCGCCGGCCTGTCCGACCTGGAGGGCCCTGGCTTGGCCACGCTCACGTCCCGCATGCCGTAGAACCTCACGCCGCATACGGCAGCGCGACCGATCAGATGTCGTAGTAGAGCATGAACTCCCAAGGGTGGGGCCGGAGGCGGACCTCGTCGATCTCGTTGAGGCGCTTGTACCCGATCCACGTGTCGATGAGGTCGTCCGTGAACACGCCGCCGGCCTTGAGGAAGTCCTGGTCCGCCTCCAACGCCGCCAGCGCCTCGTCGAGCGACGCCGGCACCTGGGGCACCAGCGCCAGCTGCTCGGGCGGGAGGTCGTAGAGGTCCTTGTCCACCGGGTCGGGCGGCTCGATGCGGTTCTGGATCCCGTCCAGGCCGGCCATCAACATGGCTGAGAACGCCAGGTACGGGTTGCACGACGGGTCGGGGCAGCGGAACTCCAGGCGCTTGGCCTTGGGCGACTTCGAGTACAGCGGGATGCGCACCGACGCCGAGCGGTTGCGCTGCGAGTACACCAGGTTCACGGGCGCCTCGTAGCCCGGCACCAGGCGCTTGTACGAGTTGGTGGTGGGCGCCGCGAATGCCAGCACCGCGGACGCGTGCTTCAGCAGACCGCCGATGTACCAGCGGGCCAGGTCGGACAAGCCCGCGTACCCGGTCTCGGAGTAGAAGAGCGGGTCGCCGCCCTTCCACAGCGACTGGTGCGTGTGCATGCCCGAACCGTTGTCCTGGAACAGGGGCTTGGGCATGAACGTGGCCGTGTACCCGTGGGCCCGGGCCACGTTCTTGATGACGTACTTGAACAGCATGAGGCTGTCGGCCATCGACAGGAGCGTGTCGAAGCGCACGTCGATCTCGGCCTGGCCGGCCGTGCCCACCTCGTGGTGCTGCACCTCGACCTCGATGCCCAACCGCTGCAGCGTGAGGGTCATCTCCGAGCGCAGGTCCTGGAAGTGGTCCATGGGCGGCACCGGGAAGTACCCCTGCTTGTACCGGGGCTTGAAGCCCAGGTTGGGCTTCTCGTCGGCGGCCGAGTTCCAGATGCCCTCGATGGAGTCGACCGAGTAGAACGCCGAGCGCTGGTCCTGCATGAAGCGCACGTCGTTGAAGATGAAGAACTCGGCCTCGGGCCCGAAGTAGGCGGTGTCGGCGATGCCGGTGGTGGCGAGGTAGTCCTCCGCCTTCTTGGCCACGTAGCGCGGGTCGCGCGTGTAGCTCTCCCCCGTGATGGGGTCGCGCACGTAGCAGTTGATGTTCAGCGTGGCGTGCTGCCGGAACGGGTCGATGTACGCCGTGTTCGGGTCCGGGACCAGGATCATGTCCGACTCCTGGATCTCCTGGAACCCGCGGATCGACGAACCGTCGAACCCGTACCCCTCGCTGAACCCGTCCTCCGTCAACTGCTTCACGGGAACGGAGAAGTGCTGCATCAAACCGGGGAGGTCGCAGAACCGAAAATCCACGATCTCGATGCCTTCGTCCTGGGCCAGGCGAAGCACTTCGGCAGGCGAGCGCTCTTGCATGGCGGCGAC
>Ga0070741_10021531_pt1 | contig 10013 bp, 7 predicted proteins | sample Coa_R1_4_FD_66440 | JGI IMG/M metagenome (GOLD analysis project Ga0070741, IMG submission 66440) | Surface soil microbial communities from Centralia Pennsylvania, which are recovering from an underground coalmine fire - Coalmine... | ecosystem: Environmental > Terrestrial > Soil > Unclassified ...
TGGATCAAGGGCGCCGAAACGGTCGAGTCGTCCGGCGTGTATCTCCCGGTGAGGGATTTGGCCCGAGCCGTGCCAGTCGCCGGCGTAGTGGGAGGCCCAGAACATAAGTTTTGACTCCGGCGTTGGCTCCCAGGTGAACTTACTAAATAGGTTGTACCGCGTGTAGCGATTCGGACTGATAAAGGGCCCATCAGAATGATAGACCTCGGCTGCCAGCAGTGTCTTCACCGGCCCGAGACCGGGAGAAGCGGCGGCCGCGTAGCGCGTGGTATTGAAGTACCCACCTATGGCTGAAACCGAGTTCTCTACGACGTTGTCTTTGGTAATAATATTTATCGCGCCTGCGGTAGCGAGATCCCCGTATTGCGCAAAGTAGGGTCCCTTGTAGAGTTCGATGCGTTGCACCGTTTCTGGAATGAGAAAATTGAGATCGGCATAGCCTTGACCGTGGGCATGGCTGACCAAATTGACCGGCAGTCCGTCGACAAAGACGGCGACATCGGTGCCGTGGTCAGCGTCGAAGCCACGGAGAAAATACTGCGTGGCTTTCCCGCCGCCCTGGTGTTGGGCGACCACGAGGCCGGGGATATTGTTGAGCAGTTCCTGAGTCGTGGTATGGGGGCGTAACTCGAAGTCACGGGCACGAATGGTCTCCGAAGAGGCCGCGGTGGTTGGGCGTCGCCGGGTGACGGTCATTTCTTCTAGACGCGTGACCGACTTTGCCGAACCTGTTGAGTCGCCGGGATTTCCTGGAGAACTCAGCGGAGCCTGCGCTAATTCCTGTTCCTCCGTTTTGGCCGCAGAAGAGGGCTCATCGGAACTCCGGACAGACTGTGCGAGTCGCTGATCTTCCGCTTTGACTATGGTCTCTTGGCCCCATGCCGGCCCGTCGATAAGTACGGCCAGTACGAGGGCGCACGTACCTCGTATCGCGTGCATAGCGATTCCTTTCCGCCGTGTTGGCGTGAGCCGGACGCAGCTCGGCGCTGACGGGGCGGCTACGGCACCGACTCGGTCGACAAACTATCTGTTACATTGAAATGCAGGGGACTACACAGAGAGGGGAGGGGCACGGGGTTGAGAGATGAACAGGGCGGGGATCAACTGAAAGGCCTGGACAAAAACTGGCGAGGAAAGACAAGAGAAGGCGGGAAGAAGAAGCACGAGATCAGTGGGAGTAGCGTGCTGGAAGACGTTGACGGCATGCCAGTGCATGCCGTGAGCAGCTTTTACTTTATGATAGGCGAATTCCGGGCGCCAGTTTTTTTTCTCCTTGGCGCTGTGGTGATGGGTGTGATGAAAATCGCTTGAATGTTTTGCTTTGTGACGGAAGTGAGGATGGGAATGAGGCGGCTGGGATCTGTGGCGATGAGCGTGAAAGAGAGCAATAGGGGAGTCGACGAATTCCGCATGGACGTGGGCGTGATCGCCGCCCGGATGCTCGTGATGGAACGCGCCAACCCGGGGCAGCCCAAGAGACAGTAAAAATACTCCGAGCAGGGCGCTGACAAATCCCTGGGACTGTACTGTCTGTTTTCTTAGGACCCCCACGTAACCCTCACCCTTCTCCCGCCTTAGCGGCCGTTCTTTCTTTCCCTACGAATGCCCCCGCGTGTTCGGATGTCGGCAGATAGCATGTTTTTCCTATTCGTGCTACCAGACAGCACGTGTCTTCGGGGGGGTGCTTCCTGCTTGAAGGGGAAAATATAGAAAGAGGTGTATATGGGTGACGTGGTTCGTTTTGGCATCTCCATGGACCCTAAGTTGCTTACGCAGTTTGACCGGCGCATTGCGCGGAAAGGCTACGCCAACCGTTCGGAAGCGATCCGTGACCTCGTCCGCTCAGAGTTGGTGACGGAAGAATGGGAGCGCGCCGAAGGCGAGGTGGTCGCTACCATTTCCCTCGTGTACGACCACCACCTACGCCAACTTTCCAAACGGCTGACCGGTTTTCAGCACGCGCACCATCACACCGTCCTGTCCTCACTCCATGTGCATTTGGATGAGGATAACTGTCTAGAAGTGATAGTCGTCAAAGGTAAGGAGCCCGAAGTCCGCTCATTCGCTGAACACCTGATCGCCGTGAAGGGCGTTAAGCATGGACGTTTGACTGTGGCGACTACTGGCAAGCGTCTGTGCTGACTGGTGGCTGATAGCTCTATCGTATCTTCTGCTATGTCAGCGTAAGCACTGAACCAGGAGTATCGTCGTACGCAATTTGCTTTTACTGATGGCCGTGCGTCTATTGCGTATAGAGGGTAGGGAGAGGAAAGGGCGACAGACTGTTATTCTCATTCCTCTGAGAAAACAGCTTGAGATAGATCAAGCTGTGACCTGTGTGACAATCGCGCGGATCGCTCGCAATCCTTCGACGAGCCGTGGTCCCGGACGTCCCATCCAGGCCTCCGGCACGCAGTAGATGCGCCCCTTCGCTACCGCAGGCACGTGCCTCCACGCGGCGCGCCTTTGCACCACGTCTGGGCGCACCTTCTCTGGTTTGACGCCACACCACGAGAGCACGATAGCTTCAGGGGCAGCAGTGATTACCTCTTCATCAGTAATCGGAGTGCTCTTACAGTCGTGCTTCGCCCAAGGGTTAACACCGCCGGCAAGTGTGACCATGTCAGACACCCAAGAGTGCCTGCCAGGGACAATCACCGGCTTCGGCCACCACTCCAGGAGAATTGCTGGACGTGTACCTGGGGACTGCGAATCGTCGATCGTCTTTGCACGCATTTGGTTCGCTAGTTCGCGGCCCCGTTCCTCTACTCCTAAAGCGCACGCGATACGTTCGATATCGGCGAACACATCCGTAAGGCTTTTCGGTTCGACGACGAGCAGCGGAAGCCCGGCGACTGCAAGAGCCTCGATGATTTTCTCATGCCCCGGCACTGTTAGTGATGTGAGCACCAAGTCCGGTTCGAGCTGCTTCACCCGCTCGACATCAACGCCAAGATCAGGACCGATTCTTGGCAGGTTGGACACAACCTCGACTGGATAGTCGGAATGATCGTCCACGCCGACCAACATCTCTGCACAACCCAGCGCGCAGACGATCTCCGTATTTGAGCAGGTGTGGCTGACGACGCGCAACATCCTACATGGAGCGACGATAGCGACCGCCGACCTCGAAAAGAGCGTGGGAGATTTGTCCGAGACTGGCACATTTCACCGTTTCCATGAGTTCGGCAAAGATGTTGCCTCCCGCACGAGCGACTTGTTGGAGGCGAGTTAATGCCTCCCTCGTCTGCTCCGTCCGTGCCTGCTGAAAACGCTCAAGATTGCGGAGTTGCCCTTGCTTCTCTTCTTCGGTTGAACGAGCCACTTCCTTGGGCCGTGCTGAGGCTTCTTCAGGATCAGGATTCTCAAACGCATTGACCCCAATGATGGGCAGCTCTCCCGAGTGCTTGAGTGATTCGTAATAAAGACTCTCTTCCTGGATCTTGCTGCGCTGATAGCCGGTCTCCATTGCGCCAAGTACTCCGCCGCGCTCAGAGAGCCGTTCAAATTCTTCGAGCACAGCTTCTTCGACGAGGTCCGTGAGGTAGTCAATGATATAGGACCCCTGCAGTGCGTTCTCGTTCTTCATTAAACCGAGTTCTCGTCCGATGATAAGTTGGATTGCCACCGCGCGCCGTACGGACTCCTGCGTCGGTGTGGTGACTGCCTCATCGTACGCGTTGGTATGTAAGCTGTTGGCGTTGTCTTCCAGTGCCATGAGCGCTTGCAGCGTGGTCCGAATATCATTGAACGCCATCTCCTGCGCGTGCAGAGAGCGGCCCGACGTCTGTATGTGATACTTGAGCATCTGGCTCCGCTCTGCCGCGCCGTACTTATTGCGCATCGCAATCGCCCAGATGCGCCGCGCCACACGCCCAATCACGCTGTACTCAGCATCTAAGCCATTTGAGAAGAAAAAAGACAGATTCGGCGCAAAGTCGTCAATCTTCATGCCACGCTCAAGGTAATGCTCGACATAGGTAAAACCATTAGCGAGCGTAAGGGCGAGCTGGGTAATCGGATTCGCTCCTGCTTCGGCAATATGGTAACCGGAGATCGACACCGAATAGAAATTGCGCACGTGATTCGCCACAAAATATTCTTGGATGTCGCCCATCATCTTGAGGGCAAAACTAGTTGAGAAGATACAGGTGTTCTGCGCTTGGTCTTCCTTCAAGATGTCGGCCTGCACAGTTCCCCGGACGGTCGACAGTACCTGCGCCTTAATCTTTTCGTACGTGTCGCGGTCAACCACCTCATCGCCGGAAAGACCAAGTAGTCGGAGGCCAAACCCATTGTGACCTTCAGGTAATTCGCCAGCGTAGCGAGGGAGCGTTTTCCCCACGTGGCGCTCTAAGGCGGCTTCAAGAGTTCCACTCTTGATTAGGTAGCGCTCGACCTGCTGATCAATCGCGGCATTGAGAAAGAAGGCCAGTATCATTGGCGCTGGTCCATTGATTGTCATTGAAACTGAGGTCGAGGGAGCGCAGAGATCAAAACCAGAATAGAGCTTTTTGGCGTCATTGACTGTACAGATCGAAACGCCAGAGTTTCCCACCTTCCCATATATGTCCGGACGGAGATCGGGATCGCGCCCATAGAGCGTTACGCTGTCAAACGCCGTCGACAAGCGCGCCGCCGCCTGCCCTTTCGCCAGATAATGGAAGCGGCGGTTGGTGCGTTCTGGTGAGCCTTCTCCGGCAAACATGCGGACCGGGTCTTCTCCCTCGCGTTTGAACGGAAAGACACCAGCCGTAAACGGAAACCGTCCAGGCAAGTTCTCTGCTCGCAGGTAGCGTGTAAGTTCGTCCCAGTCACGCGCCTTCGGCAGAGCGACTTTCGGAATCTTAGAGTGAGAAAGAGTCTCACTGTGATTGACAACTCGGATTTCTTTGCCGCGCACTGTGTAGGATTGCTCGTCCGCCTCGTAGCGAGCGCGTGTCTCTGGCCAGTCAGTGAGTTCGCGGCGCAGTTCCGGAGCGAGGTCGGTCAGGGCTGCTTCGCGTCGCTCTTGCAATGTCTGCTTCACTTCAGAGGACGCTGTCTCTCCTAAATCAGCCAGTGCCCGGGCGATGCCGCTCGCGTCTGCCGCCCGCTCTGCGAGTCGTTCCGTTTCTTTCCGGTACGAGCGTACGGTCTCGGCAATCTCCGCTAAATAGCGTACACGCGCCGGGTCAATAAGTGTTGGTGCCTCGTTGTTATTACCTTGGCGCACTTGTTGTGTGCGGACAAAATGATTGCTGTCTATTGCCGCCACCAACGCACGTAATCGCTCGTAGGCCTGATCCGTGCCCGCATCGTCCCATTGGTTCGCGGTTGTCGCGATCACCGGCGTGTCCTCGTCACGGAGTTCAAAGATTTTGCGATTGCGCTTCCACTGCTTACGCACGTCGCGCAGCGCATCCTTCGCTCCACGACGATCCGCCTTGTTCAAAATCACGAGTTCGGCAAGGTCGAGCATATCGATCTTTTCCAGTTGGGACGGCGCTCCATACTCAGGCGTCATGACATAGACAGGCACATCGACAAGATCGACAATCTCAGAATCACTCTGGCCGATACCCGCGGTCTCAACCAGAATAAGATCGAAGCGCGCGGCACGCAGCACCCGGATCGCATCTTGCACTGCTCCCGAGATTGAAAGGTGCGCCCGCCGTGTTGCCAACGAGCGAGTATAAACTCGTGGATTGTGAATCGCATTTAAACGAATCCGGTCTCCCAGCAGCGCACCCTGAGAGCGGCGTCGTGTCGGATCGACTAGCAGGATACCGATGGAGATCTGGGGAAAATCGATGGAGAAGCGGCGAACGAATTCGTCGACCACACTCGACTTCCCCGCACCGCCAGTGCCGGTGAGGCCAACCACCGGAGAGCGTGGCTCTCCCGCCATCGCATCAAGCCGTTGACGCAAGACGTTCAGCCCAGCGGAATCATTGTCTTGCCGCGCTTCTATCCAGGAAATGAGGCGTGCGATGGCGACCGGTTCTTCAGGCGAAAGCTTTTCCACTTCGTTCCCGAGTCGCTCGATTGTGCGACGGTCACATTCATCAATGATCGTGCGAATCATGCCCTCAAGTCCCAACTGACGACCATCTTCCGGACTGAAAATATGGGCGACCCCATACTCGTGCAGCTCAGCGATCTCCTCGGGAAGAATAGTCCCACCACCTCCGCCATAGACCCGCACATGCCCACAACCCTTCTCGCGCAGACGGTCAACCAGGTATTTAAAAAACTCCGTGTGACCACCCTGATAGGATGACACCGCAACGGCGTGGGCGTCTTCTTGCACCGCAGCGTCGACAATCTCATCGACCGAGCGGTCATGACCGAGGTGAATGACTTCGGCGCCCTGCGCCTGCAGAATCCTGCGCATGATGTTGATCGCGGCGTCGTGTCCGTCAAATAACGACGCTGCGGTGACAACTCGCACCCAGGCGGGAGGGCTATGAAGGGGAATGACTTCAGCTCCGGCGGTTCGCATACCTTTTCTCCTTCTCGTGCCCATGCAAATCTTTGATCCGGCGGTCCACACGGCCAAGGTAGTTCGTCATTTCAGATTGCAGGGTCTGCAAATCTTTAATTTTCGCGTCTACGTCGTGCAGATGCTGACACAACAGTTCGCGCAGTTTTTCGAGCATTGCTTGTGTCGATCCGCGAATAGCGTAGACGGCGTTGAGGTCGCCAATTTCTTGCAGAGACAACCCCATTTGTTTCAGCCGTTGGATGAAACGGAGACGCTCAATTTCATCGGGACCGTACACGCGCCGACCACTGTTTCGGCGCCGGACCCCGGGGAGAAGTCCCAGCTCCTCGTAATACCGGACGGTTCGTGGTGAGATCCCAATTTTTTGGCAAACCTGCGCGATCGAATGTGACGTCGGTAAACTCATTTGCCAGTTAACGTTAACTGGCAAATGGATCCGTGTCAAGACTCCTGCGACCGCTGGTCCTGAGCCCTTCGACAAGCTCACGTGTGCCTGCGGCACCGGCGCAGGCGGGACAGGCTACGTGCAGTGGAGTCGAAGGGCACACGGGGCGTATGAGGGCACATCTCATGCAGGTCCCCTAGACCCATGCAACGCCTCGGAGGACAGCCCTTTTGTTGATATTATTGTGGCCGTATCCCTCGCCATATTGCCTCTGCAACGCCAGAAAAGCGACTAGTCGCGCCGGTGCGTGGGGCAACGCACCTTCTGCCGTACCGACCAGCACACTCCGCTATTGATCCGGTGCGTAGACCACGGACGAACCCGGTGTACGCGCGGACCAATTTCGCCGCGTCGTATTCGTTTGTTTCGAGTTTTCTCTCAGGCCCGACCGGTCGTGGACACACGAATCGATAACCTGTCCGATCGCAAATACAAAGAAGTGCTTGGCTTCCGCTCGCTGCCGCTAAACTCCTGGCTGGGTGTCCAGATCGAATTCTAAGGATGCTGAGACAAAGCCCGTTTTCTCATCGGCTGCCTAACTGGTGCGTTTGCCGGCCGCTGTGACGAGGTCTGCCGCCCAAGTCGGGTTGCTGCCAAAGTGGAGGTGCACATAGCTTGCCATGCACTGCTTGTATCGATAGCCAATGCGCTGGATGTTAGTGCCAGCTCTTGGTTGGACGCGATACAGTGGAGTGATCGTACTATTCCAGCAGGTTTCCTCTTCAAGTTCTGAATAATGAAATATATGCCCCCGAGCGCTCCCTGACAGAAATGGTCCTGTCGATGTATCACTGGTGACCTCTACGTACCCCAGCGCTTTCAGATGTGGGAGCATCCGTACGAGGGTGGGATATATGCCGACAAATGGGAGCATCCGTCCATCAGCTTCATGCATACCGCGTGTGAGATACATCAGGCCGCCACATTCAGCGTACACCAGGCCGTCTTGTTCAATAAACATGCGGATCGCAACGCGCATCGAACTGTTCGCGGCGAGGGCATGGGCATGCACCTCTGGATATCCCCCTCCCAGATACAGTCCTTGGAGATCTGGTGGGAGGTGAGTGTCGTGCATCGGACTGAAGAAAATCAGTTCTGCCCCTGCCCACTCCAACCACTCAAGATTGTCTGGGTAGTGGAAACAAAAGGCTTCGTCTCGTGCGACGCCAAGTCGGACTCGAGGTCTCCCTTTGGGTGTTATCTGCAGGGAATCGGCAGGGAGCTGGGAGCCTGCGTTCTCGGCTGTGTGAGCAAGTTGTAAAAGCTGCGAGAGATCGATGTGTTCTTCTATGGCAGTAGCCAGCCGCGCAATATGGTGTGAGGTCAGGTGCCGTTCGTCTGCAGTCACCAGTCCGAGGTGCCGCTCGGGCATGTTCAATGTGTCCGTTTGCGGTAGCCCGCCGAGAACAGTCAGGCCGGGCAGGTCAGCCACGGCGTCCCGCAAATACTGCAGGTGGCCACGGCCGCCGATGCGATTGAAGATCACACCCATAATCCGCAGCTGCGGATCAAAGCTGCGAAATCCATGTACCAAAGCCGCCACACTGCGTGCCATCGCCGACGCATCCACGATAAGAATAACAGGCAGACCGAGCCATTTGGCCATCTCTGCGGTGCTCCCCGCGTCAGTCGTCCCGCTGACGCCATCGAAGAGTCCCATCATCCCTTCAATAATGCCGATATCTTGGCCTTGCACGGCACGCCAAAACGTCTGCTCGTTATAGGGACGTGAGAGCATCCACCCGTCAAGGGTGCGCGACGCACTCCCAGTGATAGTTGCGTGATGACCAGGGTCGATAAAGTCAGGTCCGACTTTGAAGGCCTGGATCTTCAACCCTCGGCGACGGAGCGCCGCCAACAGTCCTAACGTGACCGTTGTTTTTCCGACCCCACTGTGTGTGCCGGCAATAACCGCTGCGTGCATACTCTCTCCTTCTCGCTTCGTGCGGGCGAACCTGCCAAAGGGTCACCGATGAATCAGTTCCAATCAATAAGTTGCGCCCCTTTTGGGACTGCAAAAACGCAAAGGAACTCTGACTCGTCAGGTGTCCGCCAGTTGTGACTCGGCTGCAACCACTTGCTTATTTGAGAGGACTGAGGCGGCCAGTGTTGCGCTCAGCACTTTGGTGAATGCACGGCGGTTCATATATCTCCTCCTTTTCTCATTTGCTGTCGGGTAACTGTATGGTCTGGATCACTGTCTTGGTCGACGGGAACTGCTCTTCGTGCCAGACGACCACGAACTCGCCGGCCGGTGAGACGGCGACGTCAGGAGCATACGCCTTGAGCGCCGATGAAAGACTCCGCACTGGGCTGAAGGTCTGGCCGCCGTTCGTAGTGTACCGGAGCAGGACGCGACGATATACCGCTGTGGAATCTTCCCACACCACAACGGCCCGTCCGGCAGTGTCTATCGCCATCTGTACGTGATCAGGAATGGAGCCATGTGAAGTGTCGAGACGCCGCGGTGATGAGAAGCGTTTCCCGTCTTTAGACATGGCGAACAGAATCGCCGGTTGTCGCTCCGCACCTTCGGTATACCAGCTTGCGTAGACTCGCCCTTGGGCGTCGATCCCAGTACTGCCGCCGCGATGAGGACAGGCGTTGATCTGCCAACGGTCTTCGTGCACACGTGTGGCGGGCAGGAAAGAAAGACCTCCGTCTTTGGAGAGCCGGAATTCCATGTCGCGGATGTCGCCGGGAAACACCTTGCGCCACAACGCGGCGACTGTATTGTTTGGACCAGTAGTGACATAGGACCGGCAGCAGACGCAGGTGTCTCTACCGAGAGTGACGATATTCTCAACCTGTGATCCTTGTTGGCCGACGCGGGCCAGATAGGTGTTTGCCTTTTCCCACCCTTCACGACTGTCGATCCACGAGATAAGCGCCGTGCCATTGGTAGCTACTGCGAGACCCTCGAATGAGTGCGAAATCGGTCGATCCTCGTTGACGCGGAGATGGTTGTCGAAGGTTTGCCCGCCGTCGAGCGAACGTGACAGGCGGAGATCCGACGCGAAAAGTGTTCCTTCTGGTTTTGCCTTGGCCGACGACCAAGAAATATACACCTCGCCTCCTGGT
>Ga0070741_10021532_pt1 | contig 10013 bp, 7 predicted proteins | sample Coa_R1_4_FD_66440 | JGI IMG/M metagenome (GOLD analysis project Ga0070741, IMG submission 66440) | Surface soil microbial communities from Centralia Pennsylvania, which are recovering from an underground coalmine fire - Coalmine... | ecosystem: Environmental > Terrestrial > Soil > Unclassified ...
TCCCTGCCGGAATCGGCCGCGCTTCTCGCCAACTGCCACGTCCTGATCTTTGCCGACCAGACCGGCTTGGGGGCGGAGCTGGCGCGCCAGCTCCGGGCCGCCGGACATGCTTGTGTCACGGTGGGGGAGGGCGCGGATTTTTCCGCCGTAGACAGAGAAAATTTTGTGCTCGATCCATCCCGGCCCGGCTGGAGCGGACAGCTCGCGGCTGCGATCGGCGGCCGCCGGCCCTTTACCCACCTGGTTTACGCCTGGGCTTATCCCCCGGCCGCAGGCGAGCCGGCCAGCGGAGCGGAAATCGAAGCCGCGCAAGACCGCGGCAGCCTCGGCCTGCTACGCTGGCTGCGAGCATGGCCGGCCCCGTCCGAGGGTGCCGACCGTGTCCGGCTTCTGGTCGTGACCAGCCGGCTCCAGTCCGTTTCCGGAGCCGAACCGGTTGACTACGAAAAGGCGCCGATTCTCGGCCTGGTCCGCACCCTGCCGCACGAATTCGCCTGGCTGGAGTGCGGCCATCTCGACCTGGATGGCGCCGACCCCGTCGCCGAGGCGGCGGCCGTCCGGCGTGAACTGGCCGCCGGCGGCGCAGGGGAATTCGCCCTCCGCGGCGGCCGCCGGCTGGCGCCCGGCCTTCAAAGTATTGATTTTTCAACTACAAATGGCAATTCCCCGATCAAGCCCGGCGGCCTTTATCTGCTTTCCGGCGGCCTCGGCGGCATCGGCCGGGCGCTGGCCCGGCGGCTGGTCGAACGCCATCAGGCCCGGCTCTTGCTTCTCGGCCGCGTTCCGCTGGAGGAAATGGAGGCGGGCGATGAGCGCCGCCAGGTGCTGCAGTCCCTGCAGGCCGCCGGCGCCGCGCACTATGAGGCGGGCGACCTGCTCGATCCGGCCTTTGTCCGGGCGGCGGTTGATCGCGCGGTGCAGCGCTGGGCGCAGCCCTTGAACGGAGTCATCCACCTTGCCGGCGAATATCACGAGGCGACGCTGGCGCAGGAGACCGATGACGGATGGCTGCAGTCATTGCGGCCCAAGCTGCTGGGCGCCTGGTCGCTCCACGTCGTGGCCCGGGAACACCCGGGGTGCCGGTTCATCCATTTTTCGTCCGTGCTCGGCCACTTCGGCGCCTTGGGCACGGGCGCTTATGTGGCGGCCAACGCCGGCCTCGACGCTTTGGCCCATGCGCAGCGGCAGCATGGGATGCAAAGTTCCAGTCTCCTCTGGGCGCTCTGGTCCGGCACCGGCATGGGCCGCAGCGGCAGCAGCGAGGCAATGGCAGCGCGCGGCTGGCTTTCGCTCACGCCCGACCAGGGCCTGGACCGGTTGGAACAGGCCTGGCCGTCCGACCAGGCACAAATCTTCGCCGGGCTGGATCCATCGAGCCGCGCCCTGCGCCGCCAGCTCGATCCGGCGGCCGGCGCGGCCGAGGCCGGCCCGGACGGCAACTATGTCGCGCCGCGTACCGAGCTGGAGCAAAAGCTCGCCCGGATGTGGGAGGAAATTCTCTCCGTGCCGCGGGTGGGGTTGAAGGACAACTTCTTCGAGCTGGGCGGACGTTCCCTGCTCGCCGCCCGTCTCTTTGCCCGCATCGACCGGGAACTGGGCCGCAAGCTGCCCCTGGCGGTCTTGTTCAAGGCCGCCACCCTTGAGTCGCTCGCCGCCTTGCTGGACGAAGCCAAGACCGCGCCACCGCCGCCCTGCCGGGTGCTGCCGGTGCAACCGAAGGGCTCCCGTCCGCCGTTCTTTTGTATTCCCGGCGGCGGCAGCGACGCCATCGTGTTTCAGGACCTCTCCCGCGAACTCGGCCCCGACCAGCCATTTTACGGACTGCAGGCGCATGGCCTCGACGCCGTGCCGTTGAAGGGCGAATTTCCCACCGTCGAACAGGTCGCGGCGGATTTCATCAAGGCCATCCGCGGCCTGCAGCCGCAGGGCCCGTATTTTGTCGGCGGCCACTGCTTCGGCTGCCTCCTCGCCTGGGAGGTGGCGAGCCAGCTCAAGGCCCAGGGCGAGGAAGTCGGCCTCCTCGCGCTGCTCGATCCGATCGTGAGCAATGTCTTTTCCGACGATATCATCGGGCGCGACCGGCTGCGTTATCATTTCCAGAAATTCATGAACCTTTCGCTCGGTGGAAAGTTTGCCTATTTCTGGGCCCGAATCCGGAATTTCAGCCGCACGCTTGTCGTCCGGCGGCGGATTGCCCAATCCTATGATCAGGCGCGCTCCATGCACCGACGGTACCAGCTTCGCCCTTATCCGGGCCGGGTGGTGATCTTTCTCGCCCTAGACTCGTTTTTTAAGCTCACGCCCGATCGCGATCCGCGCCGCTACTACGAGCGGCTGGCCCAAGCCGGCGTCCAGTATGTGGAGGTCGAGGGAGACCACCACGCCATGCTTCACCATCCGGCTTTGGCGGCGGAGCTTCGCTCCTGCCTCGCCCGGGCCACCGCACCGGCGCTTGCTCATATTTAGCCATGAAACTCCGCATCATTTCAGTCTTTACCCGCCCGCGGCGGATGGCCGGCCTCTTTTTTCTCGCCGGCATCGCCGCCTGCCGCGGCGAGAAACCCCTTGAGCTGTCCGAACAGCACCAGCCTTCCGGCCAAGTCCTGACCTGCCGCGTCGATCCGACGCGGGTGGGCCGGGACATTCAGCACACTTTGTTCGGCACCAATCTGGAATGGTTTAACAATGCCGACGGCATCGCCCATGCCGACGGCACGGTCGATCCGGAATGGAGCGATCTGGCCCGGGACGAAGGCATCAGCAACATCCGCTTCCCCGGCGGCACGCTCTCGGATTATTATCATTGGCGCGACGGAATCGGACCGGTGGATCAGCGCCCCGTCCGGGACCATCCGACCGACCGCGGGCGGTCGCCGAATGTCTTCGGCTCACCCGAACTGATTCGTTTTTGCGCCGCGGCCCACGCCCAGCCCCTCATCACGGTCAATGCCGGCACCGGGACGGCGCAGGAGGCGGCCGACTGGGTGGCTTATTTCAACCAGCCGTCGAATCCCGACCGCGCCGCCGACGGCTTGCCCGCGCCGGTGAACGTGAAACTCTGGGAAATCGGCAATGAGCTCTACCTCCCGGGCAATCCCACGGACAAAAAAAAGATCACGATCCCGCCGGAACAATACGCCGACCGCTTCCTCGAATTCGCCGCCGCGATGCGCAAGGTCGATCCCACGATCAAGCTGATCGCCATCGGCACGGCCAATTCCACCATCATCAACCTGCCTTATCCGAATTGGACGGAAACCTTGCTGAAGAAGGCCGCGCCCCAGATTGACCTGATCGCCGTTCACAACGCTTACTTTCCGATGATCTTCGGCCGAAAAGGCCTCTCCGCAAAAGAGGTTTACCAGAGCCTCTGGGCCTCTCCCGAAGCGGTGGATCGCAGTTTGAGCAAGCTGGACGACCTTCTGGCCAGGTATGGCAACGGTCATCCCATCGGCATTGCGGTGACGGAGTGGGGGGCGCTCTTTTCCAACGCCCCGCACTGGATCGACCACGAAAAAACCATGGGTTCGGCCGTCTACCTCGCCCGCCTCATGCAGGTCTTCATCAACCACCCGCGGGTCGTCCTGACTGATTATTTTAAGTTCACCGACCGTACGCCCATCGGCTGGGTGAGTTATGACGGCAAGCCGAAGGTGCCCTATTATGTCATCCAGATGTTTGCGCGGCATTTCGGCACCCGCCAGGTGGCGGCGACAGTGGAAAGTCCCACCTTCAGCGTCGGCCAGGTCGGCGTGGCTCCGGCCGAATCGGACGTGCCTGAAGTCACCGCCGTCGCCGCCACGGATGGGTCCGGCCGCAAGCTTTTCGTCAACCTTGTCAATCGCAGCTGGCAGACCATTCACCAGGTGCGGCTCGATACCGGCAGCTTCAAGGCTGCCGACGCTGCCACGCTCTGGGAACTGTCCTCGCCCGGACTGACCGATCACAACGGCCGCGATCTTCCCGATGAATTGCCTTCCTCCATGTTCGAAGAACCGCCGGTGAAGAACGGCGCGCCAGCCGCGATTAAAATCGAACAAAAAACCGTGGACCTCAAATCGCCCCTCACTCTCCAACCCTATTCCATCGTCACCCTCGAGCTCGACGCCCAATCATGATCCAGCCTCACGCCCGCCCTCATCCGTCTTCTCATTCCGCCCGCCGCCGGCCCGGCCGTCGCGCCGGCCTGACCGCCGGTTTCGGCCTTACGCTCCTCCTGGCTGCCTGCGCCGCGCCCCAAAATGGGGTGAGCCTGCGCAAAAACGACGCCCCGCTCATGGCGCTCGAGGGAAACAGCGACCTGCTGCCGAAACCGGGCATCTCCCAGGTGCTTTCTCCACTCGATCAGGTTCGCGTGCAAATCCAGCCCGTGGCCAGCACGCCTGGCGGCCTGGTCCTCGCGCCCTATGACACGATCAAGTACGCCTTCAGTTTTCGAGGCGGCGACTACCACGTCCTGCCCGGCGACGAGCTGGCGGTGCATTTTGGATCCGATCCCAAGCGCGACCTTTCGCTCACCGTGCAGCCGGACGGCAGGCTCACCCTGCCGGACGCCGGCGTGCTCACGGCCCTGGGCAAGACCCCGCAACAGCTGGCCGATGAAATCGACACCGCCTATAGCAAGCAGTTAAAGACTCCCGCCTCCTCCGTCAGCCTGAGCAAATCCGGCCTGTCCATCGAGGAGCTGGCCGGCGAAACGGTCGTGCAGGACGACGGCACGGTATCGATTCCGAAAATCGGCCGGGTCACCGCCGCGGGGCTCACCATCGGCCAGTTGAGCAGCGGTCTTTCCGAGCTCGCTTCCAAGCACTTTGAAACCTCCCTCTCCGCCCAGGTCAGCCGCGAAATACCAATGGTGGACAGACAAAAAGTGGGCCTGGTCGGCTTCGATCAATTGGTCCCCGTTTCGGCTGACGGCCGCCTTGCCCTGCCGGAGCTCGGGATTTTCACCGCCGCCGGCAAAACCATCGCCGTCCTGCAGGACGAAATCCAGGACGCCCTGCACAGCCGTTACAAAGGCGACCTGACGGTCTCGATGGAGATCGAGCAGTCCCAGGCGCGCGTCGTGTATGTGGACGGCGAGGTCGGCCACCCCGGCGCCTACCCGCTGGCGCCGAGCATGACCCTGCTCAAGGTGGTGACCCTGGCGGGCGGGGTCATCAACACCGGCGATATGCGCCGGGTCGTTCTGATCCACCGTGACAACAAGGACGATGTTTATGTCTACACGACCAACTTGACGGATTTCATTGAGAATGGCGCAAAGGCCAACGACCTCGCCATCTCCTCCCAGGACATCGTCGTCGTTCCCAAGACGGCGGTCGCCAAGGTCGACCAATGGGTTGACCAATACATCACCGGTGTGCTGCCCTTCTCTCGCAGCGCGAGCTACAATTACACCCAGGGCACGGTCAAGCCCACTTCGCCCTGATCGCCCGGCCCAGCCTTCTCGCCACCTCACGGCATGACGAAACACGCGGTCGCGCCAGAATCCAGAAGTCCCTCACCTTGCACCCAACCTTAGCCGATATGAAAGCAGTGCAAAACAACGGCGGGGAAGACCTCGCCTCGCTTAACGAACGGCTTTTTGTCCCCCGGACCGCACCGAATTTCTTGATCGTGGGCGCCGCCCGCAGCGGAACCACCTCGCTCTGGCACTGGCTTCGCCAGCATCCGCAGGTGTTCATGCCCCGCTACAAGGAACCGGCGTTTTTCGTGCATAATTTCGGCGTTTTTACCCAGGAGGAATACCTTTCCCTGTTTAATCCCGGGCGGGGCAAGGCGTGCATCGGCGAGGCTTCCACCGCCTATCTCTCCGCTCCGGAGAGCCCGCCATGGATTCACGAGCTTCTCGGCAAGATCAAGATCATGGCCATCCTACGAAACCCGGTCGACCGGGCCTATTCCATGTATTGTTGGCTGGCCATGATCGGGCTCGAGCCGCTGGAAACATTTGAAGAGGCGATCGCGCAGGAAAGCCGCCGCATGACGAGCCTGCCGTTTCAGCAAAACTGCCTCATCGCCTCTCACAATTATCAATATTTCCACGCCGGCCTCTATATCGAAAAAATCAAACCTTATATAAAAATTTTCGGCGCAGATCGGGTCAAGATGCTGCTTTTCGACGACCTGAAAAAAAACCCGGCGGGGTTCTGCGCCGAGGTGTGCGAATTTTTGGAGATTTCCCAAGCCAATGGCCATGCCTTCCGGTCGGAAAACGGGGCGGTGATTCCGCGCTCGACTCCGCTGCAATTCCGGCTGCGCGCCATGCGGACGCGGACGCGGAAAGTCATGGGCATGTCCCACCTCTCGATCACCAGCTGGTATGTCCTGGCCATGCTGATCAATAAGGCGCGCGGCGCGAGAAAGCCGATGTCGGCGGCGATCCGGGCCCAGCTGGTCGAGCAATACCGGCCCAGCGTGGAAGAACTGTCCGACCTGCTCCATCGCGACCTTTCGTACTGGTTGAAATAATATTGCCGGCAGGAGTCAGCGCCGGCCGGTTTTTTTTGCCTGCGGCGAGAGACGCCACATGATGAAGAACGGAACCATCCAGAATAAATTCAGCCAGAGCCAGTGGTGGTTGATGAATTCGGCGCAGCGCCAGACAAAACTCGGCTGGATGAATTGCCGCGCCGTCTCGTTGTTCGCCTGGGCGGCGTGGGCATAAAGGCCGAGCGCGAAATCGTGGGCCAGGGCAAAGTCTCCCACCGCCGCCTTCCACGCGACGGTGAAGCATCCGCCCAGCGCCTGCCAGCCCGCCAGCACGCCGCCGAACATCGCCCAGCCGCCCAGGGCAATGCCGCCGAGCGCGACGATGCCGCAGGACAAACCGCCGAGCGACAGGCCACCGATGGCCAGGCTGCCGACGCTCACCGGCGCAATCGCCACCGTGCCGAAGGCAAACAGGCCGCCGACCGCGCGCTGGCCCGCCGCAATCCACGCCGTCACCGGCTTTTTCAAAAAGCCGAACCGATCGCCGGCACGGATGTGAACCAGCGGCAGGCCGAGCAGCTCCAGCCGGCTGCGATATTCCCATGCCGGCGGCGGAAAAACGCCGCCGTGCTCTTCCGCCAGGATGCGTAACTGATAAGCCCGGGTCTGCTTTCGCGTCCGGCCGATAACGACCATCATGGTCGGAAGAAAAATCAGCACCAGAATCGTGGCGAAGAGTCCGGACAAATAGGAGCGGTCGGCCTGGTGGCGCGTCAGCCAGAGGATGATTGCCGCTGCGGGAAGAAAAACCGCCAGCGTAATGGCGCCGATTTTGCCGAAAAAAGATTTCACGTAATGCCGCTCCTCCTCCGAGCGCGTACTGGCGAGGGCGACGCGGTAGCCGAAGTAATTTGGCACAAAGACGATCAGTGGCCCCATCAGCATCCCCAGGACGGCCGCCATCCCTGCGGCTTTTGCCGTCACGCCCTTGGCTGCCGTGGCGCCGGTCGCGGTGGCCGCACCGGACAAGGTCAGGGCGGGGAGGGACGAGAGAACCGAAACCGTGAAGGCCTGGCCCGGGCTGGTCTGCGCCAGCGCGCCTTCGACGAAAGCCTGGACCTGCTCTTGCAGCATTTTTCGGCCGCGCGAAAGCCGCTGCTTCACCGTATCCTCCGATAATTCCAGGCTTCGTGCCACCGCTTCCACCGATTGATGCTCGCGATAAAACAAGACGAGCGGTTCGCGGTAGTTCGCGGGAATGCGCTCGAGCGAATGCCAGAGCAGAGCCTCCTCTTCCCGGCCGATCGTCAGATCGTGCGGAAGGGGGCCGGTAGCAGGAGCCTGGTCGACCGCCTCGAGCGGTTCCGCGGTATGGGCCGGCTCACGCCCGTCCTGCCGGAGCGCATCGGCGGTCAGATTGCGGGCAATGCGGCAAAGCCAGGAGCGCAATTTTTGCGGCTCGCGCAGGCCGGCCAGCTGTTTCCAGGCCGCGAGAAATGTCTCCTGGGCCAGGTCTTCGCTTTGGCTCAAGCTCCCCGTTCCGCTGTAGGCAATGGAGCATATCAAAGTCTGATAGCGGGTTACGATCCGGCCGAACGCGTCCTGGTTTCCGGCCAGACTCTGTGTGACAAGGGCGGCATCGCTTAAAATCTCGGTATTCATGTCACAGCAGAAGTCTGGAAATGAGCGCCCGAGGTGACAATGAAGTTTGCAGTGAGGTTTAAGGATAAGCCTAAAAAGCGGGCAATAACCTTGAATAGCCCGAATATCAGTAAGTTATGAAGCAGCCGCCGCCCTCGCGCGCCGAGCTCCGAATTTGAGGAGAAATTTTGTTAAAAGGCGTAAATTGCAGAAGGTTTAAGGACGATTTCCGGCCTCTGCAAAGGCTCCGCAGCAGCATTTCAGAAGAGCTGCGGCATCGATTCATCCTCTTTTTTTACGCGATCCTTGCGCCGTTTACGGGCCAATTTCTCACGCAGGGTCTCATCGTGCCTTTGCGCGACCAGATCGGGCAGTGTCGGGGCTTGTGGCGACGCCGAAATCCCCAGCCTGGAGACAATCTGGCCGACATAAGCGCCGGCTGAGATCGCCTCCATCTTCAGCTCCTCGGCATTGGTGCCAACATAGCGATTTACAATCGCCGAAAAGAAGGGCCAAAATTCCTTCACCCGACCGGCTTTCTGGGCAGCGGCCGCGTCATCGAGGCAGGCATCGAGATGCTTCTTCAGTGCCCGGCCGTCGAGCATCCATCCCCGCTTCCAAAGATCGAGGACCAAGCCCTCCAAAAGCAGCCGGCATTGCTCTATCCGCCGATGCTTACCGGTGCCTGCCCAACACCAATCAAGTTTGACGATTAATTCCTGGCGAATCCAGGCATCGAACTTGATCAGCCTATCCTCCGGCGGCTGGTCCCGGTTGAGCCATTGCAAAACCTCCGCATCGCGGCGGCGCTGATGCTCAGCATTGGCCGCAGATTGTTCACGCGCATCGAGGAAAGATTCAAAAGCCATTCGAGGTAGTGCCGCGGAAGCGGCGGTGATAGGCTTGGGCGTAGAGCGTTGACCGCTTAAACATGTCGCTGCACTGGCTGCGGAAGGCCTCGACGCAATGGTTTATCTCCTCGACTGTGCAGAGCTCGAAAAGCTTGTAACCAGGCGAGCCGGGATAACTGACGATGCGCGGGGCGCTGGCGCTGGCAATCGCCCGGACACGCCGATCCGATGATCCATTGCCGAGACTCTCCGCAATCTGTTTGGCAGTGAGCCAGCCAGGCGAAGCGCGGAGGATGGAGACGACGAGCTCGACTTCGGCCGGATCGATGACCGGCGCCGGGCATTTGACAGGAAGATCGAGCTGCTCGGTCATTTTCTTCTTCTTCCGGTATAGACACGCCGGACATATCGCCCAACGTCATAAGCCGAAACAGTGAAGCCATAACCGAAGGGCTCACGGAGGGACCCATTCCTCTGTAACGTCAAATCTCCATGTGAGACCGTGTGGCCTTTATGAAGAAAAACAAAGCCTTTCGGGCAAGATATTTCAATAGGGATCACGGGGAGTGACATCATAGGTTTGGACCGTTGATCGACGGTTTACCTGGGCTATTCGGCGCTGGAGGATGCCGCAGAGTTGCCCGAGCTGTTTCTCGTCGAGCAGATCGTAATGCTGTACCTTGAAAATTCGGCGGGTCATGCCTTCGATATATCCCCAGATTCTATCATGCTCGATGCCGGCCTGGCCGGCGAGTTGGAAGGCGCGATCGATCAGATCACCCTTGCGCTGCGGCGCCTGGTCCAGCTGGCGAATCTGCGCGTCGAGATCACCTGGCCGGGACTCGGCGCGGAAGGCAGCGAGGATTTTATCAAACTCGGCATTGGTGAGGTCCAGGCTGCTCTTGTCGCGGCCGAGGACGCGGCGATGGAGCGAATGGCGATCCTCATCGCGGGCAGAAAGCCCGCGCGCCTTTAAAGCCTTGCGCCATTGCGAGGCTTCGAAGCGATAGAGGCGGAGCTGGGCGGAGGTCATTATCAAAAGTTGCGGAAGGCTTAGATTCGAAGAATCAAGCCTTCCGCGTTCGA
>Ga0070741_10021533_pt1 | contig 10012 bp, 7 predicted proteins | sample Coa_R1_4_FD_66440 | JGI IMG/M metagenome (GOLD analysis project Ga0070741, IMG submission 66440) | Surface soil microbial communities from Centralia Pennsylvania, which are recovering from an underground coalmine fire - Coalmine... | ecosystem: Environmental > Terrestrial > Soil > Unclassified ...
AGGGGGGACCATTCGAACCATTTACGCCGTTTGGCGCATTGGTTCCATTCGGACTCCCGCGGGGCGGGCCGCCGAAGGCCCCGCGCCGACTAGGCATCCGCACAAAATCCACCCCTAGCTCAAGAGCGTAACCGCTGCGTCGAGACTGGATTTCAAACGTGCCGCCTTGGAAATTATCGCCACCAACTGGCCAGCCGTCCTTCCAAAGGAGAGGCCGAATGTCCAGCACGCTGCGTCCGCCGCGGTCCAGGTCGGCCTCATAGTGACACGAGAATTTTTGCGCGCCATCACCCAAGTCCAGGAGGCCAAAATGTCCGGGTCCAACGTGGCGACCGCTTGCGGCTACAACGAGTTTGCCACCGCCCTTAAGCATTTCCTGGCCCATGTTGTCCACGTAAGGCCCCAACACATTTTTTGAACGACCGACACGGATATTGTAAGTGGAATTCGCGCCATCACAGCATGTGCCATGAGTGCCCAAGAGATAATACCAGCCATCACGGTAGAGCAAATCAGTGGCTTCACAGTCAATAGCAATATCAACCGGCTCGTTGCCGGCCACGCGTTGGCCGGTGTTCGGATCAAGCTCGACAATGCGAATGTAGCCGAAGTAGGTCCCATAGCTGAGCCATAAGCGGCCATCGGTGGGATCGAGCAGAAACGCCGGATCAATGGCGTCGCAGTCTTCAACTCCGTCAGATGACGCAACAATGGTATCGTCCTTAAATCCGAAATCAGGAGATTTGGGATCGAGCGTTTTTGTCCACATGACATGCACGCGAGAGGCATGGCCTCCAGCCAGCCCGCCGCCGCCGGTGGCATAGCTTACGTAGTAGCGGTCTCCAATATGGATGACGTCGGGCGCGACTCCACCGCCGGGACGCACGGCCCCGCCGTGCCACGTCCAGCCGTCCTCGGAGATCAAGCCACCGCCGCCGGTGCCGAAGGTGTAGAACTTCCCGTCGCACCGCACAACGGTGGAAGGGTCGTGTATGTAAGGTTCACCGTCCAAAGCCCAAGCCGGGATTGAGAGGCCAGGAAGCGCCGCAGCGGAAACTACAGTCAAGAAGAGTCGGCATTTCATGAGATCAATTCCCGGCGTTGTTGAGATTCAGCGTCAGATCTTTGACGGGCTCGCCCTTCTCATCAATGAAGCGAACACAGAAATCGCTCATGCCGGGCCCGTTGATAACGGCGCCGCGAATCACGTTTTTTCCTTGCTTGAGCGTGAGGCGCTTAGAGATGCAGTCGTCCGCCACCATGCGCCGATCACCGAAAAGGTCCACTGCTTCCTCTCCGTTGAGCCACCACATGGACGCCGAATTGGAGCCGACGGCCATTCGGACATCCTTCATGTCGCGCGGACTGTCAACCACTGTGACAGCCCAAAACACGACTCCATAAGTTCGTTTGTTCAGGCCATGGGCGAAGCGGAACAGTTTGACATTGAATTTGGGGGAGTCCAAGGCATGCCAGGCGAGTTCCTCCTCGCCCACGGACACCTTGTCTCCGTCACGAGGGATGACGGTGAACTGGTCGGGAAAATAATTGGTCGTGAGATTGGCCCGAACATAGGAATCAGTGAATCCGGCGTTGCTGCGATTCGGCTTATTGATCGGTTCCAGGAGCAGCCAGCGCTGGAGGAATCCCTCCGAGTCAGGGGCCTTTGGGGCCGAGGTTGCCCGAGTGAAGTAAGGCGCCAGACTGTGAGGATCGTCGTCAGCGGCGGAACAGGCTAGAAACGCCATGGCAATCACGACCCCGCAGAAGCACGCGATTCGTTTTCGCAGCTTGTTCATCGCATCGCTGGGTTTTGAGCGGGAAGCCTTCGATCTGCAACGAAACCGATGCTAGTCTTTCCGCGAAATCTCGATGGCATTGATCTGGGGATTTTCCACTTGAGGAACGAACTCGATTTCCACCTTGTGACCAGTCACGGTCACCGGGACGGTCTTGACCACGGGTTTCAAAGCGCCGCCAGCCGTGGCAAAAACGTCAAAATCCTTCACCTCAGGGCCGTCGCCTTTGACGGTATAACTGAAGACGCGGCCGCCATTTTCGGTAATGCCTTCGAAAGTCTCACAAAAGTGAAGTTTGACAATGTAGTCGCCGTTTTCGATCGGACCGTAACTGAACTTCGTCATGCTGTAGCGCTCAGCCTTGTAAATCGCAGCAGGTCCCGAGCGGGCGTTCGTCTCAATCGCGATATCGGGACGCTCGATAACGCTGCCGTCGGCAAAAAAACTGCTGCCGTGGATCCATTTGACGCCTTGAAGATCCATGTCCGTTTCGTATCCGGCAAGGATGTGTGCCGGGATGGGGAGATGTGCCGCCTCTGAAGGTGGCGCAGGCGTCGACGTTGTTGGTGATGGCGAGGAAGCCCCGCTGTTCGAGGGCTGAGTCTGCGCCGTGCGACAGCCGGCCAGAATGACGATAAGTGCAGCAGAAGCACAGGCGAGCAAGCCTGTCTTGAATGGATTGGGGTATTGCATACAGGTTTTGGGATTTTTGTTAATCTGGCCGTGCGTTGATTAATCTTGAAACAGCAGCGGCGCGAATTGGCATAAGCTGCGCCGCCAACTCAGCCACTCGTGAGCCGTGTTTGGAGACTCATAAAAGACGGCGTTCACTCCCGCCTTTCGCAGCGATTCAATGTCAGCTTTGCCGGCAGCTCCTTTCTCTCTGCTGCCATAGCTGACAAACACCACTTTGACCTTCTGTTTGAAATCTGCCATGTCCGCCAGTTGCGTCGGCGAGATGCTGCCGCCGCTAAAGATTCCGATATGCGAGAACTTGTCAAGATTCGCCATGGCAATTTGCCGAGTCTGCATCCCACCCATGGAAAGTCCAGCCATGGCGCGATGCGCTTGATCGGGCAACGTGCGGAAACTAGCGTCAACAAAAGGAATTAGATCGTTGGTCATGACGCGCTCGAACGCGCTGAAATCAAAGCGCCGGCCGCCCGGCCCGGTGACACCGCGGGAAGATGAGTTTGAGGCTCCGGGTTGATTTGTCGAAGGCCGGCCAAAAGCGTAAGAGGAGCCGGGAACATAGCTGTTGGCCATGACGATGATGAAGGGCTTGGCTTTGCCCTCGGCGATCAAGTTGTCGAGAATTAATCCGGCGTGGCCCTGATTGCCCCAGCCGGTGTCGTCCTCGCCGCCCCCGTGCTGCAGGAACAAGACCGGGTAGCGTTTTGATGGCTCTGTTTCGTAGTCGGGCGGCGTGTAAACAAAGCATTGAAGATTAGTGTTGCAGCTTTTCGAATAGAAAAGGGTTTGCCGCAATTGTCCATGGGGCACGTTTTTGAGCGCGTAAAAATCCCGGTCAGCGGCGGGAACTTCAACGCCGCTGCCCCAACGGCTCGCGCCATAAAAGTAAAGCGAGCCGGGGTCCGGAACCTGAGCGCCGTCAATGACCAACTGGTAGTAATGAAACCCTTCGTCCTGCGGGCGGGACTCGCCGACCCAGGCCCCATCCTCGCCTTTGGCGAGGGGGTATTTAACGCCGCCGATATCGAGCATGACGCTCTTGGCCTGGGCCGCGACGACGCGAGCACGAACGCGCCTTTCGGAGTTTACCTGCGGATATTGCTTGCCCGGTTGGTTGAGCGTTGACGGTTTGAAATCCTCCACCGCCGGCGGCTGATTGGTCTGGGCAAAGAGGGGAAGAGCCGCCAGGGTCAGGCTGAAGATTGCTGTTCTCATGATGATCGTTGGATTCATTGCGAATTAGCGCGTTTACCAGTGAGCTTTCATGTTCTTCGGAACTACTGAAAAATGAGCTGCGCAAAATACCATAGGCTGTTTCGCCAATGGGTCGGATCATGTGCGTTGCCATCAACATGCCAGATATGGGGCACGTTTTTTTCTTTAAGGTAGGCGTGAACGCCCTGGCTGATTCGGATTAATCCGTCTCTATTGCCGCAAGACAGCCATAGAAGTTTTAATTGCCGGGATGCTGCTGCGGGATCAGGAACAAGCTCTTCCGGAGATTTCGTGTTCGGCGCTGCGGAGAATGCTCCCACCCAGGCAAAGACGTCCAAATGCGTCAGGCCGAAATCCAGCGACTGGCCGCCACCCATCGATAATCCAGCCAGAGCCCGATGCTCACGATCCGCCTGCACCGAATAGCGCGATTCGATGGTGGGAATCACATCTTTCAATAGATCCTGTTCGAAGGCGGCAAAAGCAGGTGCGACGGCATAGACATTTCCTTCGGCCCGGTCATTCTTCTGCGCTCGACCATTGGGCATCACGATGATCATCGGAACGGCTTTTCTGTCCGCGATCAAGTTGTCCAGCAAGACATCAGGCGTTGCAAACCGCTCCCACTCGGTTTCGTCTCCTCCAATCCCGTGAAGCAGGTAAAGCACCGGGTATTTCTTTTCCTTCGAGTATCCGGGTGGAGTATAAACCTGCATCTTGCGCGTGGTCCCAACGGTCTTGGAGTCGTATTCGATCATCTCAAGCATCCCGTGGGGGATGTTATCTCTCTTTTTGTCGAACCCGGCGGGAGGCTCCGGGAAGGCAGGTTTGTCGTCGGCGTTGAGAACAATGGGGCCTCCAAATCTGCCCGGCGCGCGCCGCGGCGTTTCGGTATTGGTTGGACTCGGCGACTGGCCCTCCACAGCGGCGCCCTTTAGGGCATACAGCGTCAAGAATCCGACCAGGATGACCGCGGTTTTTGCTCTGAGGCTTTTCATAGTTGTGTTTTGCCAGGAAGGCGCTGTCAAAGGTCCGGCTTGCCTTGGTTGTAGAGGTCCCACACATCGGCGTCGCTTAAGGCGCGGCTGAACAACTCGAACTCATCGATTGAGCCGCTGAGATTTCGGATCAACGCTGGCTCGGAGTCAGAGTCGCGGCGGGCGTTCCAGTTGCCCAGCTCGGCTGAGTTCAGTCGGAAGGGGGGCGCGATCTTTAGTGTGCGCCTGGAGACAGGAAGTCCGTCAAGATACTCGATGGCTTCGCCCGTTTTGCCGTTCAGAACCACGGCCAAATGCAGCCACGTTCCTAAATTATTCACCCCGATGACAGGCGGGCTCGTCACGATTTGAAATTGTCGGCGGTCGGCGCCAAAAACTGTCAGGCCGAGGACGCCGTCATTTCTAATCAGCCAATGGATCGTGCCTGCCTCGAATCCATCCGACATTACCAACGAGTTGAACTGCCGATCCAGCCCCTTCACAGCGACCCAGGCCGATAGGGTTAGCGACTCAAAATCGCCGGGAACCGCGAATCGGACTCGATCATTGACGCTTTGGAACTCCAACGCCTGCTTTTCGCGCCACCGTCCTTGGGCCGGTTGACAGCCGATAATAGCTCCGCCTGTCACCGAACGGCTCCTTTGCGCCGTGTTTTGCAAGGCCGCCTCGGAGTCACCGAGACCTTCGAAATCAAAGCGCATCACCAGGGTAGGATCCCGGTTCAGTTCCGAGGTCTCAAGCCGCCATTGATCATAGCGCAGGGCCTCGGCGGCAAGCGATCGCTGCTGAAATTCCAGCATGTTGGTGAAATCATCTGACCTTGCCGCCATGAACTGCGCAGACCTTTCTCCCACGACCAGCGCCGCCGCGCCCTGGCGCAGAAGTTGGGACGCGACGACTTTGGCCGATAACTCCACCTCACCTTTGAAGACGTCCACTTCGGACTTGCCACCGTCGGCTTTAATGCCAAAAGCAGTCCCCAGATCGACGACGTTGATTTGACCGGTCTTGACGTGAAAACCGCGCGCTTGCGCAGGCGCCTCCGCCAGCAACCAGCCGCGCGGACAAACGGCTTCGTTTTGCGAGATGATCTGCAAGTCCGTCCGACCTTGGATCACCACGCGAGCGCCGCTGTAAAACACGATTTGAGCCAGACCTGCTTCGAGATGAATCCAGCCTGGCTCCAAAGCGCCACCAGCCCGCGGCGCGGCGTGTTCCTTGGCCCATCGGGCATTCACGGTGCGGGCAAGCATAGCTACCGCGCGGCTGGTGGCGCCGTTCCGGCTCGTTGTTCGCTTGAGCCACAGGAGCGAAAGAGCTCCAACCAAAAAGATGAAACACGCCGCAAAGGCGAGGGGGCGCAGTCGATTCTTCGTGGATGCCAGTCTTAGAGGCATGGCATCGGACGTGCCTATGGGCGAAAAGAGGCCCGGCTCGGAGGCCAGGCGACTATGCAGTTCGACTTGAGTCAAATACTCGTCCCGAGCCCGCCCATTTCTGCGCAATAACTGATTCAACGCTCGCATTTGGTCTTCATTTGCCGAGCCGTGGCAAACCGCCGCAACCACGTCGTCAAATTCCGGCGATGGGAAATTGATCGTCACAAAACCTCCGGGCTGGAGTGACCGTCCAGGCAGAGTCGAAGGCCGTGCCGGACACGTTGCAGCATCTTGTAAGTGGCGGCTTCGGTGCGGCCAAAACGTCTTGCCAGCGTAACGATGGAAGCGCGCTCGTAATAGTATGCCTGAACAAGCGAGCGTTGTGTTTCGGGCAATTCTTGAAGGCAGCTTTCCAGGTTTTTCAACCGCGCTTCGAACTGAGGCTGAAGCTCTTGACGCCTGCAAGCCAGTTCCTCGGCCAACCCATGTTCCAGAAGGGTTTGCCAGCGCTGCCGCCGTTCGATCCATTGGCGGGCTTTGTTTAACGCAAACCGACAAGCCCACGGCGTAAAAGGCAGCTCCGGGTCATAAGCATCAAACTTCTCCCAAAGCGCCAAAGCTGTTTGTTGGACAATGTCCTCCGCATCCGCGACGTTCGGGACGAAAACCGCGACGTAACGGAAAATCTCGCGTTCGCTACGCAGAAACAGCGACAGAAATTGCTCGCGCGAGGCGCTGGAGTCGTCGGGACGACGCGTGAAATCGGGCGGCATGCAACAGTTCTTTACCAATACTTCCCGCCCAGCGCCAGTTTTGGACATTTATTGCTCAGACCCGCGCCGTTGGAAGGATTGGGTTAAAGGAGCCAATAACATCGTGTCGCGACCCGAGGACGCTAAGAATGGCAAGCCCAACCGCCGAGCGGCCCGGATTCGGCGCAGCGCCTCGGCATCCAACCCGTCAGGGGCAACTTGCCGAGGCAGCGGTTTGTTTTTCGACCTGAACCATGAGAATCGGGCCGCCATGGGGACGCAGAATGACCCAAAGTCCTTCCCGCTGGGCGATGCGGCAGAACTCCGGCGCGTCCAGACCAATCGAATGCGCCGTCGGCGGTGGGCTGAATCTGGTTCCAGAAAAGATAGGCGCAAACGGTGTTCAGGCCTATCGCCCTGGCCGTTTGCAGGCGATGCCGCCAATATTCGCGCGGCACGCGGGCGGCATGGATTCGCCGCAGCGGATTTGAAACGGTCTGCCGTCGAGGAGAAAATCGTTTTGACCGATGGCGAAGGTGTGGGGGAAGCCGCGGGTTCGGCCAAAGCCGAGCCAGCCAAACCCAGGGCTGCCAGGAGGTTGCCTCAAAGGAATTCGCATGACGGCGGATTTTGCGCGCCAGCGGTGCGCGACGCGACAAAATTCCGCCGACAGTTTGTCGTCCGCTATTTCAGGCTGGAGAAAAACTTCGTCGGATCGATGCTCACAGCGGCAGAGATGTTCCAGGAGCCAACGCCTGTCAAATAGACGTTGCCGGCCACTTTGGCGGCCAGGGCGTCGGTGATGCGATAGACCATGCTGGCGCCCATTGTAACCGCTGATTGCAACTGTTTGAATTCTGGGTTGCCGAGACTGTCGAGTGCGACTTTGGAGCCGGAAACCATCTTTGGCTCGTCAACCCAAGAGCAGCCCAGACGGCCCATCCAGTAGAAGTCTTTGGCCGGAGCCGCGAGTTGGAAGCCGACGCCGGCGAAGATATTGGGGTGCGCGATCAGAAACTTCTTGTCGGTGTCCACGCCGCCGCCAATTTCCGGCAGCGTGACCTGCAATTTCAAGGTATTGGTGTCGCGGTCGACAGTGGGTTTGTAGCGAAGGATGGGGAAGCCGACCGAGCTATCCATGGAGATATCGCCGCCGCCCGCGACGGTGGAGGCGGTGTAATTGGACGGCGCGGATGAGCCGGTAAAAGCATAGCCGAGGCTGAAATCAATGTCTGGGGTCAGGGCAAATGGATCATAAAGCTGCAGATGGCCATTCTTGCTTTTCATCCAGGCAGGATCTTTCTGCCAATACTCGTCCTCATAGCGATCTGAGCGGAAGATGTAGCGAAGATTGACGTTGAATCCGACGTAGCCATCGGTGGTGCTGTTGCCGGATTTGAGGCTGGCTACTTTATTGGTGGTCGTGCCGGTTTTTGTTGTGACCGTGACATTGGTGATGTCGATCGAATAAGGGTTGTCCAGCCTGGCGCCGATCCAGAGAAGAATTGAGCCCCAGGAATTGTTGGTCCCGTGGCGCCCGACATCAGCCAATTTTTGCTGCGCGGCCTCGGGCAGGCCCGGTGCGAGACGCGTCAGATCCAGGGCCATGACACCGAGGTCGGCGCTGACTGACGCGGGCTGTTTCTGAAGCGTGACTGCCAGCTTGAGGTCATTGGTGAAAGAATCAATGTCACTCAAAGCATACTTAAAGTTCTCGGCGATGATGAATTGATCGCCCGTTGGCGGGCCACTGTGGAATGAATTTTCATCGTTTTCGAAAATGCCGAGCGTCGCCTTGAAGGCGGCGAGGTCATTGGGAAGGGCGGTTGCGTTATTCAAATCCATCCGGATGATTTTCAACGACGTGGCGATGGCTCCGAGGTCTGCCGCGGCAGTTTGGAGGTCATGCGCGTTAGGCGCGGCGGCTTGGGCGGCTTCTATTACTTCGAGATTCCGTAAGTCGGATTGCAGCATTTTAACGTCGTCATTGAGAGCTTTCGTGTTGGCGTCCTGGCCTTTTGCCAGGAGCGCGAACGAAAGAAGGGCGCATACGCCCCCTGCCTTAATAATCGCCTTGCTCATAGGGATAACATTTTGAGTTATGAGGCTGGCGTTTGGTTTGTCTGCTCTTCGCATTGCGCATCGCTTACGCCAGCCAGTCGCGCGATGGTATTGTCAACGAAAGGGCCGCACGTGTCTTCATCGAACTTATATCCCAGGCCGACATTATGGCGCGCCGCTTGTCACAGCAGGCGCAGGGAGCCGAAGCGGCGAATGGCGATTGATAGAGGCGCGAGGGCGCGAAGGCCCTGAAAAGTGGGCCGCCTAAAACAGTAAGCCTCGCGCCCAACCTTTGTTGAGCGCGAGGCAACCGCGGTTTTCTGAATAGGTTCGGGCTGCTTAAGGTGTCGGAGGCTCCGGCAACCTCAGCCGATAGAAGTCAGCCGCCTGACTCGCGGGCACGGAGTAGGTGGCGCCCGCGGGTTGCGAGACGACATCAGTCCAGTTGGTCGGCGAGAGCTTCGACGCTTCCTGGAGGATCGCGGCGTGGGTCCAACTCAGGTTGAGCATGCCGTCAGAGAACGTCGCTGCGTTGAACTGTGGCGTCGTCGTCACCGCGCGATAGGCCAACAAGGAACCTTGCGTTGTCGAATCATTAACGAGCACGCGATTGCCATCGGCCGTCGGCCCGGGGAGGACTGTTGTCCATTCCAACCCGGAGCCGCCGCCGCCCTGGAAGTAAAGCAGCCGCAACGGATAGGCGCCGGGAGCCGGGACGATGAATCCAAAATCAACATGGCTCATTCCCTTGCCGACATCGTCTTCACCGAGGTTAAGATGCGCATCGGCGCCCACGGTGGCGGACAATCCTGCGTTGGTGACCCAGAAGTCCCTCTGGCCGAAGTCTCCATTAACCACCAAGACTGGAATCGTCACGGGAGCGCCACTGCCGTCTCCCACGAAGGGCAACCCATAGGCGGGATTGTTGATGACGACGGCGGCCAGAGCGCCATTGGTCTGCATATTGTAAGCAAGGTCATGGACGCTGAAGCCGCTCGAACAGCTCGCATAATCCGACACGCCAATTTTGCCGGCCAAATTGACAGGTCCAGGCAGGCTCGGGCAAGGCACGGGCACGAAGACCACAGGTCCCGAAACAGGAACCGCCGGCAACG
>Ga0070741_10021534_pt1 | contig 10011 bp, 6 predicted proteins | sample Coa_R1_4_FD_66440 | JGI IMG/M metagenome (GOLD analysis project Ga0070741, IMG submission 66440) | Surface soil microbial communities from Centralia Pennsylvania, which are recovering from an underground coalmine fire - Coalmine... | ecosystem: Environmental > Terrestrial > Soil > Unclassified ...
CATCCTCAACGAACCCGCCACCGCCGGCGTGCAAATGGAAATTCTATCCGGCACGAACGTTGTCAAGACGTTTTCGGCGACGAACGGGCAACAAGGAACGCTCGTCGGCACAAACCAGTTTCTTTGGGATGGCACCGATAGCCGGGGCTCTAATGTGATGCCGGGCCTTTACAGCTTTTCCATCACCGCGGGCGCGATCGGTTACACGGATTGGACCAACATCACGGCTGACGGCGCGAACTTCTTCGTCCTTTTCCCCACCGGAATCGATGTCAACAAGAACACCAACAGCCTCTATTATGGCCGCGTCTTTGTCTCCGACGCCTCTAATAGTCGGGGCATTCACAAATTCAACGCCGACGGCAGCCCGGCGGATGAAGGCGGCTTCAGCACAGGCGGTTGGCTGTGGCCGCCCTCCCAGTCCAGTCCATGGAAAATTGCCATCGGCGCGAGCGACACGGTTTACATTGATGACTGGGCGGCGGGACAAGGGACAGTGTTGGCGTTCGATGAGGAAATGGCCGGCTTCCAGATCGCCCTGGGCCAGGAAGACTACCCGACCAACGCCATCAGTTTGAGCGGCCTTTATATCTCCGGCTCCGCCACGAACGAGCAGATTTGGATGACCGACTGGGAGCCAACGGCCGAAAGTGACGGAATCCTGCGCTGGAATTTGCAGACCGACGGTTTGGTAGGCGTCAATACCAATGCCTCTGTGGTTGTCGCCTCGACCAATTCAGATCTGGGCAATGCTCCTTACGACGTGGCCGTGGCGAGGAATGGCGCCATTTACGTCATTCAATATGTTTCCCTGCCCGATCCAACAACCAACACGGTGCTCTGCTTTCCGCCGTGGACAAACGCCCTGCCTCCGCAAACGCGCGCCCTCTGGGCCATCGGCGCCGGCGACACGAACATGGTTGGCGTCAGCGGAGTGGCGGTCGATCCCAGCGGCGCCTTCGTTGCGATCGCAGTTCAAGGATGCGGAAATGACATCAAGGAAGGCTACACCAACGGCAACGTGAGCATTTTCTCCGCGACTAACGGACAATTGATCAAGCGCTTTGTCGTTGCTCTTGGCATGGGTGCTCAGGACCAGTTTCTTGACGTCGCCTGGGACGCCGTGGGGAATCTTTATGCGACGGACTTTGACGCCAGCGCCTGGCGCGTCTATTCCCCCCCAGGGCCAAATCAGGCCACGACCACTGCGGTGGCACAAATTCGCGCGCTTGCCTCGTTGCAAACGCCCCGGCTATCGCAGGCCTCGGCCGCGACGAACGGCTTTGGCCTCTGGCTGCACGGGCAATCGGATGTCGGCTACGTGGTCCAGGTCTCCACAGACTTGACCAACTGGAGCGACGTCCTCACCAACTACGACACGGCCCCCGATCGCTTCATCAGCCCGCCGCCTTCCGCCGACGCGCAGGCTTTTTACCGCGCGGTGGTGCGACACTAGTGGAAGGCGCAGCCCCTTTACAAATTGCGGCCGTCGCAGCCTCTGCTACCGCTTAAAGTCTTGATTTCCGGCGGGCAACGGGGTTATGCTCCGCTATTCACATCGGGTCGATGCAGATGAAAAAACGCCGCCGCCACTGTCTGTCTTTGGTTGCGGCGTTGTTTCTCCTCTTGGGCGTCCGGCATTCCAAAGCAAATGTCTATGCCACCAATATCAAAATCGATGGCGCCTTGACCAACGGCTGGGTCGCTCCCGGATTTCCCGCGCAAATCAGCTACATCCTCAACGAACCCGCCTCCGCTGGCGTGCAAATGGAAATTCTTGCGGGCTCCAACGTTATCAGATCCTTTTCCGCCACGAACGGCCAGCCTGGTACGCTGGCCGGCTCCAATGCCTTTTCCTGGGACGGCACGGACTCTCGCGGCTCCAATGTGGCGCCTGCTCTCTATTCGGTGCAGATCACCGCCGCGGCTTCCGGCTATTCCGATTGGACGAATATCAACGCCGGCGCCTCGAATTTTTACGTCTTTTTTCCCCGCGGCATCGACGTCAACAAGAACACCAACAGCCTCTTTTATGGCCGCGTCTTCGTGTCGAATCCCAATCCCCCGGACGTCGGCATTTATAAATTCAACGCCGACGGCAGCCCCGCCGATGAAGGCGCCTTTGGCTCCGGCGAATGGGGATGGGCCGGCAACTTCTACAGTCCATGGAAAATCTCCATCGGATTCGACGATGCCGTTTACATCGACGACTGGGCCGGCCAGGGCACTGTGCCGGTGTTTGATCAAACCATCGGCACAAACCTCCAAATCGCTGTGGCCAGCGACGCCTACCCAACCAACACCGCCGTGGAATTGAGCGGCATCTACGTCACAGGACACGCCGACAATCAGGAACTCTGGGCCACCGACTTCGAACCCGGCGCCAGCAGTCTGGGCGTCTTCTTCTGGACCATGACCAACGACATCGTTCCCTTCGGCGGCGACACCAATGGCCTCAATCTCTTCTATGCCATCTCCGTGACCAACTCCGATCTGGTAAATGTGCCGTACGACCTCGCCGTCGCCTCCAACCGCTTCATTTACGTCATCCAAAAAGTCATTGCGCCGGACCCTTCGGTCAGCGCCGTGCTCTGCTTTCCGCCTTGGACCAATGGCGCCCCGGCCGAAACCAAGGCCCTCTGGGCCGTGGGCGCGGACGACACAAATTATGTCAACGCTTACGGAATCGATGTCAGCCCGGATGGCCTCTTCGTGGCAGTCGCCGTCCGCGGCCAGGGGACCGATTCCGAATCTCTCACCAACGGCAATCTCACCATCCTTTCCGCGGCGAACGGAACGCTTGTCAGGCGTTTCAGCATGACCAATGATTTTGAAGGCAACGGCAGCCAGTTCGCCGACGTCGCCTGGGATCGCGTCGGCAATCTTTACGCGTTGGACGCCGCCGCCAGCATGTGCCGTGTCTATTCGCCGCCAGGCCCCAATCAGGCGACCACCGTCGGTATTGAAAAGATCGAAGTGCTGAGCAGCTTGCAAGCTCCGCAGTTGTCCGAGGGAACCTTGACCACCAATGGCTTCGGTCTTTGGCTGCACGGCCAGCCGGATGTCGGTTACGTCGTCCAACTTTCCACCGATTTGCTTTCCTGGACCAATGTCGCCACCAATTTCGACACGGCCGCCGACCGCTTTATCACCCTGCCTTCGACTGCGGACACGCAGGATTTTTATCGCGCCGTTGTCTTGCGCTGAGAAACGCGCGGTCGCGATCTTCTCCCTTTTTTTCCTCGCCTCTCGTCCGCCCTCCACTAGGCTCGCCCCGTGAAACAATCTGTGGTCACACTCGATTTGGAAGGCGTCCTGACGCCCGAGATTTGGATTTCTGTCGCGGAAAAAACCGGCATCCCGGAACTCCGCCGCACGACGCGCGACGAACCGGACTACGACAAGCTGATGCGCGGCCGCATCACTATACTTGACAAGTATAACCTCAAGCTCTCCGACATCCAGGACGTCATCGCCGGCATGACCCTCCTCCCCGGCGCCCTCGCCTTCCTCCGCGAATTGCGCGCGCTCACGCAAGTCATCATCCTCTCGGACACCTTCGAGCAATTCGCCAAACCCATCATGCGCGAGTTGGAATGGCCAACAATTTTTTGCAATCGCCTCGTTATCGAGGAAGGCCGCATCGCCGGCTACCAATTGCGCCAGGAACACCCCAAACGCAGCGCCGTCGCCGCCCTTAAATCGCTCCAATACTACGTCGTCGCCGCCGGCGATTCCTTCAACGACACCGCCATGTTGATCACTGCCGACCGCGGCTTTTTCTTCCGCGCGCCCGAGCGAATCCGCGAGCAATTTCCGCAATTTCCCGGCGTCGAGACTTACGAAGATTTGCTCGCGGGCATCAAAGACGCCATCAGCGGCTGAACTTGCTGGAATCGAAGTATTTGTACGGCGCCTCAACCCCACCGCTCCGCCTCCCGCCCATCGCCTCCCTCCCTCTTTCGCCCGCCACCTCCTCTAAAGTTTTCTGCCCAATGACCGATACTCGGAGCGTCGATCATTGGCGATTGGCGGCCACAAAAGGCCAATCGGGAAAGCGGCGGATGCCCGAACCAACTTCCGCCACACGACAAGGATGTCGTGCCACAGGAAAACCCCGCAAGGGGTAACTCACGGAAAGAGTTTAGTATGATCATTAACACAAACGTCGCCGCTCAAACCGCGGCCACCAACCTCAACAAATCAACCAGCATGCTGAATGAGTCGCTCGCGCGGCTCTCCTCAGGCTCCAAAATCGTCACTCCGGCTGATGATCCGGCGGGCAACGCCGAATCCATCAGCCTGAAGGCGCAAATCGGACAGGTCAACGCGGCCAACTCCAACGTCGCCAACGCGATTTCCTACCTCCAAACCCAGAGCGGCTACCTCCAGCAGGTCGGCGCCGCACTGGATCAGATGTCCACTCTCGCCGTCGAGGCCCAGGACATCACCAAGAGCAGCTCGGAACGCGCTGACTACCAGGCCGAATTCAGCACCTTGTCCAGCTACATCACCGACACGGCCTCCAAGGACTTCAACGGCGTCAGCCTCTTTAGCGGCTCTTCGCTCAATGTCACCACGGACGGCAACGGCGACACCTTTAGCATGGCGGGCATCAACCTCGGCGCTTCCCAATACACCGGAGCCACCAGCGCCGACATCTCGACCACCACCGGCGCGGTCAGCGCGCTGACGGCTGTCACTTCTGCCATCACGCAGTTGGGCACCGACAACGCCACTCTCGGCGCGAACACCGAGCGTTTGACCTACACCGCTTCCGAACTCAACGTTCTGAGCGACAACTTGACGGCTGCCAACAGCCAGATCACTGACGTCGATGTGGCCCAGGAGAGCACCAACTACGCGAAGTATCAAATCCTCGTGCAGTCCGGCGTCTCCATGCTGGCTCAAGCCAACCAGAATCCGCAATCAGTCCTGAAGCTTCTTCAATAAGCCTCGGCCTGGCAAATAGACTCAAACTCGGGCGGCGCCTAAAAACGCCGCCCGAGTTAAACCCTTAAAAAGAAGCAACGCTCCATCCACCATGGCCTCCTCCACTTCCAGCACGGGAACTGTCCTCTCCGGCCTCGCCTCGGGCATCGACTGGACTTCCCTCATCAACGCCATGGTCTCTGCCGAGCGCGCGCCGGAAACCGCCTGGAACTCCCAGATCACCACCCTCAACAACAAGAACGCCGCCTACCAAACCGTCGGCAGCGACCTCAGCGCCGTTCAAACCGACATCGCCACCCTTTCCGATCCCAGCTTTTTCCAGAGCGCCCTCACTTCTTCTTCCAATCCGGCCGTCGCCTCCGCCACCGCCGCCCAAGGCGCCGCCTTGGGAACCTATACTTTCTCCGTCTCGCATTTGGCCACCGCCGCCTCCATCACCGGCTCGCAAGTCACCGCCCAGCCCATCAGCAGCAGCAATAATGTCTCCGGTCTCGCGTTGAACTCTTCCGTCTTCGCCACGCCCATCACCGCAGGCACATTCACCGTCAACGGCCAGACCATCACCATTTCCGACACCGACACCCTCCAATCCGTCTTTACCCAAATTAATGCCGCCACCGGCGGCGCCGTCACCGGCAGCTACGATTCGACCACGGACAAAATCACGCTCCAAAGCAGCAGCCCCATCACCATCGGCAGCGCGGCCGACACCAGCAATTTCCTCCAAGCCGTCGGCTTGTTCAACAACGGCACAGGCACAATTTCCAGCGCCGCCCCGCTCGGCGCCGTCAACCTTTACACCGCCGCCGATAACTCCGGCCTGAGCACGGCCATTTCCAGCGGCGCCGGCAGCTTCACCATCAATGGCGTCGCCATTAATTACGATGCCTCCAGCGACACCATCAACGACATCCTCAACGACATCAACAGCTCCGCCGCCGGCGTCACCGCCACCTACGATTCCGTCAACCATCAATTCTCTCTCACCAACGACAGCGCCGGCGACATCGGCATCACCCTCTCGGACAACACCGGCAATTTCCTCGCCGCCACCGGCCTGCTGGCGGGCACAACCAACCAGGGCAGCAACCTCCAATACTCCATCAACGGCAGCCCCACGCTGACCAGCAATTCCAACACTGTCAACGGAACCACCATTGGCATCACCGGCCTCACTTTCACCGCCCAGGGCTCCGGCTCGACCACCATCAACGTCTCAACCGACACCACCACCATCGCCAATCAAATCACCAAGTTTGTCAACGATTACAACACCGCCCAAAAATACATTTCCTCCCAAACCGCCACCACCAAGGACTCCAACGGCAACACCGTCCCAGGCTTGCTGACCGGCGATTTCGACATCGAACAAATCTCCTTTCAGCTTCGCCAGGCCGCCACCGCCGTCGTCGGCAACTTCGCCGGCGACATCAAAAGCGTCAACGATATTGGCATCACCTCCAACGGTCAGGACAACACTCTCAGCCTCAATGCCACGACCCTGGATTCAGCCCTGTCCAACAACCTCGCCAGCGTCCAATCCCTCTTCAGCCAGTCAGGCACGGGCCTCGCCCACCAGCTCAACACCTATTTGCTCAACACCATCGGCGGCAACGGCCCCCTGCTCACCGCTGAATCCTCCTTCTCCAGCCAGGTCACCAGCCTGCAACAGCACATCACCCAACTGGAGTCCAAGATCTCCATCGACGAAACCGCCATGCAAAATGAATTTGTCCAGATGGAAGACGCCATCAACACGGCCAATTCCGACAAACAATACTTGACAGCCTATTTCAGCAATGCCGGCTCCGCCCAATCCGCCCCTTCCGCCCAAAACATCAGCTCCGGCGGCTCCGGTTCCAGCAACTCAACTTCTTCCACCACTGGCTAGCGCCGCGCGTTAACTGCCGCGCCCAAAAAGCCGATAAATTACTGTGGCTACAACGGCAAAAAAAAGACACAAGCCGATCTTCCGCGCCGACCTCAACGCGGAAATCACCACCCTGCCCATCCGCACTCTCAAGTCCGTCGCGGAAATCTTTGTTCACCTCGAAAACCTCGCCATCCGCCAGTCCCGCGAACGCGGCGCCCTCTGGGACCACGAGCAGCTCGCCAAAGTCCAGGAATTGCTTTCCTCCAACCAACCCATCGAGCCGGGCGTCTTTGGCGGGTTTCGCTTCCGCGAACTCGGCCGTCAGGTCCTCGCCACCGCCCGCGCCCAGGTTTCCGCTCTCCAGGCCGCCACCTGCGAAACCCAGGCCCTCATCCTCATCAACGGCTGGAAAGTCGCCGAGCGCCTCTGGGGCGGTCTCCAGGCCGATTGCCGCACTCCCCTTTACGAAGTCAATTTCCTCGAGGACCTCTGGGGCTTCGACCCCGCCCAACTCATCGTCAATGGCTGGTCCTACGCCCGCCATCGCCGCCAATTCGTCCTCATCCAGGCCGACATCGGCATCCTTCTCGCCCGCCAGCAAAGCCTCATGGAATTATCCAACACCCTCGAACGAGATTTGGGTTGCTGGCTCGCCCAATTTGCGAAAATACTGGATAAATTGGATGAAGAAAGCGCCCCTTAGCGCCGCGTCCCTCGCGCTCCTGCTCCTGCTGCTTGTCGGCTGCCGCACGCCCCCCGCCCTTCCGCGCCTTGGCCCCCGCTATCATCCCAGCAACATCTATGTCGCCAGCCCCGTTTTGCCCCCGGACATCCGCCGCGTCGCCCTCCTCCCCATCGCCCCGGCCATTCAGTCCGAAGCCTTCCAGGCCGGCATCGATAATTATCAACCCCTCATCGAAGGCGAATTGGACAAAACCAAACGCTTCGATGTCGCCGTCGTCTCCCCTGCCCTCCTCGCCCGCCTCACCGGCCAGCCCCGTTGGACCGGCGAAGAAAAATTGCCCGCTGACTTTTTCGACAAGCTCCATGATGAAACCGGCTGCCAGGCCGTCTTCTTCGCCGAGTTGACCCGCTACCAGCCCTACCAACCCCTGGCCGTCGGCTGGAAACTCAACCTCGTCGCCAACGCCGGCCACAAATCCCTCTGGAGCGCCGACGAAGTCTTCGACGCCGGCAACGGCGAAGTCGCCGACTCCGCCCGCGACTACGAAGAAAAAGACGTCCGCTACGAAGGCCCCCTCGCCGACCCCGACGCCATCCTCAGCTCCCCCAGCCGCTTCGGCCAATACACCCTCCACGCCCTGTTAGTCACCCTCCCCACCCGCTAGTCGCCGCGCCTTTTCCGAAAGGGCGGAGTGCCGCGAAGCCCTCGTTTCAAGATTCGAATCCTCCCTCATCCGCCGTTTCTCTCTCATCCTCAGACCCTTAAGCCCACCCCTAAAGATCCCTGAAGAAAAACCTTAAGATTGTCATTTGACGCTCCCAAAAACCTGTGCTCCAGTGGGCGCGATTCTTAAAAAAACAATGAGGTTTACTAAATCGCCCCTGGTCAGGCTCGCTCTGTGCCTGAGTTTCGCTCTCACCACGCTTCCGGCTCCGGCGCGGCCTGTCCGCGTCTTTCCCCGCCCGGATAAAGGCCACGTCCGCCCTCCGCTCTGGCTCAAAGCCAACGCGCTCGCCGCCCCTCACACCGTCAGCAATGCCGGCGCCGCTCCCTACACGCCTGCCCAGGTCCAGAGCGCTTACGGATTCAACAAACTCACCCAGACCGGCGCCGGCCAGACCATCGCCATCGTGGACGCTTACGATGACAGCCCATACATCCAGTCCGACCTCAATGCCTTCTGCTCCGAATTCGGTTTGCCCGCCGCCACCGTCAATATCATTTACGCCGCCGGCTCCAAACCCGCCGCCAACAGCGGCTGGCAGCAGGAGGAATCCCTCGATGTCGAATGGGCCCACGCCATCGCTCCGGGCGCCAAAATCCTTCTCGTTGAGGCCGCCGGAACCAGCACGAGCCAATTGCTCCAGGCCGTCCAGGCCGCCGTCAAAAACGGCGCCACCGTTGTCTCCATGAGCTGGGGCGGCGACGAATTCTCCGGCGAAACCGCCAACGACTCCACCTTCACCGCCCTTGGCGTCACCTACGTTGCCTCCGCCGGTGACGACGGCGCCGGCGTCGAATGGCCCGCCGCTTCCCCCAACGTCCTGAGCGTCGGCGGCACGAGTCTTGTTCTTGACAGCGCCGGCGCCTGGGCCTCCGAAACCGCCTGGACCAATGGCGGCGGCGGCATCAGCGCCTACGAAGCCCCGCAACCCGCCTGGCAAACCGGCTGGTTCCCCACTCCTTTCACCCCCATCAACCGCGGCGTGCCCGACGTCGCCTACCTCGGCGATCCCAACTACGGCGTTTACGTCTGCTACCAGGGTTCATGGTATGAATTTGGCGGCACCAGTGTCGGCGCGCCCCAATGGTCCGCCCTCATCGCTCTCGCCAATCAAGGTCGCGCCGCCACCCTCTCCGGCGCCAATTCCGTCCTTTATGCCCTCGCCAATGCCGGCGGCAAAACAACCTACGGCGGCTATTCCATCAATCCGTCCTACTTCCACGATGTCTCCAGCGGCGAGGACGGAACCGCCCCCAACGATTACGCCATTGTTGGCTACGACCTCGTCACCGGCGTCGGTTCGCCCTTGGCCAGCGCCATCGTCCCCGCCCTGAGCGGAACCAACTCCGCCCCCGCTCCCACTCCCAGCTTCACCGTTGCCGCCTCACCCGCTTCCCAATCCGTCACCGCCGGCGCCACCGCCGACTACACCCTGACCGTCACTCCCTCCGGCGGCTATTCCGGCGTCGTCAATTTCACCGTCAGCGGCCTCCCCGCCGGCGCCACCGCCTCCTTCAACCCGGCCACCGTCACCAAGTCCGGTTCCACCACCCTCGCCATCGCGACGACCTCCTCCACGCCCGCCGGCTCCTACACCGTGATCGTCACTGCCCGCGACACCGCCGGCGCCGTCACGCAATCCGCCAACATCACCCTTACCGTCACGAGCCCCGCCAATACGGACACCGTTTCCTCCGTGGCCTACTCGGCTTCCGGCTATCGCTATACCACCCTCAACATCACCATGGCCGTTGTCAATAATCTCAACGCCCCCGT
>Ga0070741_10021535_pt1 | contig 10010 bp, 7 predicted proteins | sample Coa_R1_4_FD_66440 | JGI IMG/M metagenome (GOLD analysis project Ga0070741, IMG submission 66440) | Surface soil microbial communities from Centralia Pennsylvania, which are recovering from an underground coalmine fire - Coalmine... | ecosystem: Environmental > Terrestrial > Soil > Unclassified ...
CTGCATCCCGTAGGACTCTGGGCCGTGTCTCAGTCCCAGTGTGGCTGACCATCCTCTCAGACCAGCTACCCGTCTTAGCCTTGGTGGGCCGTTACCTCACCAACTAGCTGATAGGCCGCGAACTTCTCCTTGAGTGATAGCTTGCAGGAGCAGAGGCCACCTTTTACCTCAGGGAGCGAACTCCCCGTGGTCTTATCCGGTATTAGCTCGTCTTTCGACGGGTTATCCCGGGCTCAAGGGCAAATTGTTCACGTGTTACTCACCCGTGCGCCGGTTTACTAGCCGTATTGCTACGGTGTTCTCCCACGACTTGCATGTCTCAGGCACGCCGCCAGCGTTCGTTCTGAGCCAGGATCAAACTCTCCATAAAAGCTCAGTGTCACCACCGTTTCGCGCGCGGCTAAACGCATCCGAAACGGGTGGACTGACCGCAATTTCAAAGAAATCGGACAGGCTCGGGATCCATCCGGATCCCCCCGCCACCCGATTAAGGCATGCACTACTATTCAGTTTTCAAAGACCGACCCCTTTAGGGGCAAACGGAAACGATATCGCGCGGTAATGAGCGTGTCAACGGTCCACCGTCTTTTCGCTTCCGATTTTCGACAAACAAGGCGGGTTCGCCCTGAAGCGAAAAGCAATCTAGCAGCAGCCGCGCCGCTTGCAAAGAGCCCCCCTCCAAAACCCCGAAAAATGCCCGCCCAGCAAGGCCTTTGCGAGCTTCCTCGCCGCCCGCATCCGCGACCCACGCACCCGAAACACACCCGCGCCGACACCTTTCGAGGACGCCGGCAGCCTTTGGCCCGGGGAGACATCAACCATCCGTTGTCAAAGAGATGATTGAAAGTCATCCGGGCCGGCAGGCCTTTCGCGCCGACGGCGCCTGCGCGGCGGGCTCTCGCGATGGGTCCGCAGTCGGCCCCCCGGGCCTCCATTTCGACATGCCAAACCGCCCTTCGGCAGGGCCGTCGCGGGGCGCCTTCAGTCGAGCGCCGACCTTCTGGCCGAGGGTTCCACGACGATAAAGTAGATGCTGCCGGCCAACGCCAGAGCGCCCGCGACGAGGAACATCGGCGCGTAACCGATTGCCCCGGCAATCGCCCCGAGCGCGTAAGGCCCCGCCATCGCGCCGATATCGTACAGCGACTGGTAGATGCTGGAGGAACGGCCGGTCGCGGCCAAATCCGTCCGCGCTATCACCATCGCGCTCAGCGCGGGATAAAGATATCCGTGGCCAAGCCCTCCGACCGCGCCCGCAAGATCGAGCATCCCGAAGTAACCCGCCCCGGCGATCATCGCCAATCCCGCCGCCAGCACCGCCATCGAGGGAGCGAGCGTGCCCTCGAGTCCCGCCCTGTCCATCAGGCGGCCCCCGAACACGCGCACCGTCATCCCGGCCACGGCATAGATGGCGAAATAGGTCCCCACCTGCGAGATTCCCCGCTGATAGGCGAACGGAGCGACGAAGCTCAGGCGCGAGGAGATGGCAAGCGCGAAGAGCAGCGTGACGATCCACAGGGGCATCAGGCGCGGATCGAGCAGGAGCTGTGCGTAGGTGGTCGAAGCGGAGCGGGCGGTTTCGCGCCGGTTCTGCGAAGCCTCCGGCGCCCCACCCGCGATCATCGAGACCATCGCAGCCGCCGCGGCGGTAACCGCCACGACCGCCGCGAAAAAGGCGCCGAAGCCGAAGCTGCGGATGAGTCTTTCGCCGCACCATGGAGCTATCGCCGCCGGTCCCATCCCGCACAGGCTGAAGGTGGCCATCGCTCTTCCCTCGTTGCCGCGCGGCAGAAGGTCGTAGAGAAGGGCAAAGAGCGCGACGCGGGCGGTTCCTTCCACCGCACCGTGGAGCGCACGAACCGCATAGATGTGCCATCCCAGCGAATGAATCAGCGAGTAGAGGACGATGATGACCGTGTCGAGGGCGAGCAGCCAGGTGGCGACCGCGCGGCGGCCGAAGCGGTCGATAAGGGGCCCGGCGGCGGGACGGACGGACAGAGAGGCGAGCGACCAGGCGCCGATGATCGCGCCGATGGTACTTGCGCCGGCGCCGAACTTCACCAGTTGGAGCGGATAGAGAACGAAGAGATTGGCCGAACAGTTCAGCGCGAAGGTCGACGCAAACAGAAGCCAGAAGGCCCGCCCATAGACTTCCGGCGGTTCAGGCCGCCGGTTGTTCGCCGCCGCCTCCGCCGCCTGCAGCTCTTCAACCTCCGCCATCCCGCTCTATGACGCCGCCCGGAATTCCTTCAGCCGGCTCAAGGATGCGCCCAAAGCCGAACCATCGCGCGAGCGCCTGACGAGCGCACCGAAAAGCCCGTTCATTGCTTCCCTTCCGGAGGAATTCGCCCCTTGAGCACGGCGAGTCCCGTCGGCTTCGTGCCGTCGGTTCCCGGCTCACACGTTATCATGACCATCGATGCGGTGCGCGGCGGCGGCTGCATCGGGACGGTAGCCTTACCTTCCTGGTCGGGCACGAATTCGGCGGCGAGCGTGTCGGGACGATGCTTCTCCTGCCACCACACGCGATATACGCCGCCCTTTGCGACCGGGGATATCCCCGCCACTTCAAGGACGGCAGCGCCCTGGCTGTTGCTGATGGCAAGCGTTCCGGAAGCGCCATCCATCACCTTGTCGCCGTTCCTGCCGCTGGTCGGATCGACCAGCTTGACGGTGCGGAGATCGGATGCGGAGACGACGCGTCTTAGGAGTTCAGCCGCGGAATTGCGTTCGGCAACCGCCGCGCTGCGCCGTTCGGCGGAGCTGATGCGCCTGCGGAGTTGCTGGATGGTCTGATTCAGCGCCGCCATCCGGCGCGCGTAGTGAGAAGTGCGATGGGTGAGCAGTTGGGAGAATTCGGCGAGCACGATCAGCGCGGCGAGGGCGGCCGCGACCGCCATCCCGGCCACCGCACGCCAGAATCCGATTCGCAGATACCACTTTGGTCGGCCATCGCCACCGGGGAATGCTTGCGAAGCGGATGCACCCGAAGGCGGGCCGGCTGGCTCACTCACCATTGGAGCTCTGAAGCCATTTCCGCCGGGCGGCGGTCAGAGTTCCCAACCATGAATCCTATCGTATGCCATTTGAGCGGAGCGTGAGAGTAGACCCGGCGGAAGATTCCGGCAAGTGCCGGCCCGGATTCCCCGCGTCTGACGTGTTGCCGGCGCAGGGTCGGCATCTCTCGGCGGACCAGGAGCGCCCGCGGGCGACGGCCGGGCCGCAAGGCGGCCGCAGCATTGGTCAGAGCGGCTTTTTTGCGTGCCTGCTTTCCTATATTAGTTGTGATTCGGAAATGCGTCAGATTCAGGATATCCATGTCCGCGCGGTGGAACCGCTGGTCTCTCCACGGGCGCTCAAGCAGGAACTGCCGGCCGATGAGGCGATAGCCGCGGTGGTCGTTGAGGCACGCGAGACGGTTCGCGCGATTCTGGCGGGCCGCGACCCGCGCCTTTTGTGCATCGTGGGCCCCTGCTCGATTCACGACCCGCTCGCCGCCCTCGAGTATGCGCATCGGCTGGTCGCGCTTCGCCGGGAGATGGCGGAGCAGATGTACGTGATGATGCGGGTGTATTTCGAGAAGCCGCGCACGACCGTGGGATGGAAGGGGCTCATCAACGACCCCAACATGGACGATAGCTGCAACATGCGCGAAGGCCTGAGGATCGCGCGGCGGCTGCTCGTCGAGATCAACAGGATGGGACTCCCGGCGGCGACCGAGATGCTGGATCCCATCACGCCGCAATACATCGCGGACCTGATCTCATGGGCCGCGATTGGCGCGCGTACCACCGAATCGCAGACGCATCGCGAGATGGCGAGCGGACTCTCGATGCCGGTTGGTTTCAAGAACACGACCGAAGGCAACCTGCAGGCGGCGATCAACGCGATAGAGTCCTCGCGCCGGCCCCATTCCTTCCTGGGAATCACGCAGGACGGCCTGAGCGCGATAATCAGGACCACCGGCAACCCCGCCACCCACGTGGTGCTGCGCGGCGGCCGCAACCCCAACTACGACCGCGAGAGCATCGCCGAGTGCGTGAAGATGCTCGAGCGCAGCGGGCTGGAACCTAGGGTGATGGTCGATTGCTCGCACGCGCAGACCAACAAGGACTATCGCAAGCAGCCCGCCGTCCTCGATGCGATCGTCGCGCAGATTCGCGCCGGATCGCGGGCGATCATGGGCGTGATGCTCGAGAGCAATCTCGAGGCCGGCAATCAGCCGGTGAACGCCGACAGATCGAAGCTCAAATACGGCGTGTCCGTGACCGATCCCTGCATCGATTGGCCGACCACCGAGCAGTGCCTCACAAGCGCCGCCTCGGCCCTTGCCGGCATCGCCGTCGCCGCATCGGCGTAGCTCTCCAAAGCGGTTCGGCCGCGAAGGATCGCGCCGCCTATTTTGCCTGGCGATGTTCGGCGCGGAGTCTTTCGCTGATGACCATCGCGTTGAGGGCGGCGGTGTGTCTTACGGAAAATTCGGCGGGTTTTCTAAGCGACTTGATCCGCGAATCAAGACGCTCGAGGTCGGCTGAGGTCCGCGCGCGCAGGTCCTCGAGCGAGGGGCGGGGCTGGACGCGCCGTCCCGATTCCATCTGCGTCTCCATCATCGCGGTTATCGAGCCCGGAGCCTGGCGAAATTCCCGTGCGACGGTCACGTTGCTCTCGTCCATCAGCCCGACGAGGTCCGCATAGGGAACGCCCGCCGCGTTGGAGGCGCGAAAGATCTGTTTTCGGCCGGGACTGGAGACCTTCGCCGCCGAAAGTTTCATCCTGGGCTCGCCGCGATACTCGACGAGCTTGTAGTTGAAGTCGCCCGCGGGCGCATCGTCGCTGACGGCGAGCGCGGTTCCGACGCCGAATGCATCGATCGGCGCGCCGCTTCGGACCAGGTCGGCGATTCGGTATTCGTCGAGATTTCCGCTTGCGAACACGGCCACGTCCTCGAGTCCCGCCTCATCGAGGATCCTGCGCGCATGCACGGAGAGGTCGCGTAGTTCGCCGCTGTCCAGCCTGATTCCGCTGAGCTTCATCCCGCGCTCGCGCATACGCTGTCCGACCCTGGCGGCGTTGCGGATCCCTTCGATAGTGTCGTAGGTGTCGACGAGCAGGGTGCTCAGTTTCGGAAAGACGGCGGCGAAATCCTCGAAGGCCGCCAATTCACGATCGTGAGCCATCACAAAGCTGTGGCTCATCGTGCCGTACACGGGAATTCCGTAACGTCTGCCGGCCGCGATGCTGGCGGTGCCGCTGAAGCCGGCAAGGTAGCTCGCGCGCGCCGCAATCAAGGCCGCATCGGCGCCCTGCGCGCGGCGCGGACCGAAGTCCACCAAACGCCGCCCCTCCGCCGCGATCACGCATCGCGCCGCCTTGGTCGCCGCCATCGTCGCGAATCCCACCTGGTTGAGAAGCAGCGTTTCGACGAGCTGCGCCTCGATTAATGGCGCACAGACCTCGAGGATGGGCTCGCCGGCGAAGAAAACGGCTCCTTCGCGCAATGCCCTGACCGATCCGCTGAACCGCATCCCGGCCAGATATTCAAGGAAGGCGGGCTTGAACAGCTTGAGCGATTCAAGATGCTCGATCGCGGGCTGGTCGAATCGGAATTCCTCGAGCGCCTCGATCACCCGTTCGATTCCGCCGGCGATCATGAAGCCGCGATTGGAGGGCATGTGCCGCAGCCCCAATTCGAAGGCGGCGACATCGTTCATCCCGCGTTCGAAGAAGGCCGCGCCGACCGTTAGTTCATAGAGGTCGGCAAAAAGCGCCGCGTCGGTCGCATCGAATCGCAGGTCAATCGGCATCGGACTGTTTCCCAGCGATCGGAGTCGAATTCGGCTTCATCGGGGCGGTTCCGGGGGCGCCGGAGGCCGCGGCGCGGGAGCGGTGGGCGCGGCTTCGTGAACGATTCTGGTCTCTCCCCCGCCGCGATTTCGCAACGCCTCGGAAAGCTTCAGCAGCCGCTGCGCCACAAGATAGTTTACCGTTCCCGGCTCGTCGATCGATCCGGCGCGGACGCCGGTGAGCAGTTCGATGCCCTGATCGATGGTGTCGATCGGGTAGATGTGAAAGCGGCCCTCTTCGACGGCGGCGAGCGTTTCAGGATCGAGCATCAGGTTCTGAATATTCGCCCGCGGCACCATCACGCCCTGGGTGCCGGTGAGGCCTATCGCCTTGCACACCCGGAAGTAGCCCTCGATTTTCTCGTTCGCCCCTCCGATCGCCTGAACATTGCCGTACTGGTCCACCGATCCGGTGACGGCGATCTCCTGGCGGATCGGAACGCCGGACAGGGCGGAAAGGAGCGCATAGAGTTCGGTCGAACTTGCGCTGTCGCCGTCGATTCCGGAATAGGACTGTTCGAAGCAGATCGATGCGGACATCGCGAGCGGCTGCTCCTGCCCGAAGCGCGATCGGAGAAAGCCGGCGAGAATCATCACGCCCTTGTCGTGAGTGGAGCCCGAAAGGCGCGATTCACGCTCGATATTGATGAGGCCCGCCTGCCCCATCGCGACCGTGGCGGTCACGCGCGAAGGGCGTCCGAAGCTGTAGCCGCCGACATCGAGCACGGCCAGTCCGTTGATTTGCCCGACGGCGGAACCCGCGATTCTCACGACCAGGGTGCCGCGGGCGATAAGGCGGCGGATCTCCTCTTCGATGAAATTCAGGCGCAGGACGCGTTCCTTGAGCGCCCGCTCGACGTGAGAAGATTCGACGCGGCTTGCGCGCTCGTCCCGCGCGAAGAACGCCGACTCGCGCGCGAGATCCTCCACCGGCTCGAGCATCGCAAGCACCCTCGTCCGGTCGCCCGCAAGGCGCATCCCATACTCAACGATTCGCTCCAAGGCCCCGGCCGAGAAGGGAAGCAGCCCCTCGCGGCGGGCCAACGCTCCGACGCGCGCGGCGTAATGGAGGGCCGCCTCGCGATCGGCATCGACCGCCGGCCGCATCTCCGCCTTGATCTTGAACAACTCGCTGAATTCGGGATCGAAGAAATAGAGCAGGTTGTACAGATACGGCCCGCCGAGCACAACCAGCTTGGTCTTTACCTCGATGGGCTCGGGGCGCAGGCCGCTTATCGAAAAGAAGGGTATGGGCTCGAAGGTTTCAATCGTCATGCGGCCCGACTTGAGGCTGCGCTTGAGGGTCTTCCACACCCCCGGCTCCACGACCGCATCCTCGAGGTCGAGTACGAGGAATCCGCCGTGCGATTTCAGATAGGAGCCGCCGATGATCCGCGTGAAATTCGTGCCGCTGCGGCCCAGGGGATCGATCCATCGCTCGATAGTGCCGAAGAGATTTCGATAGGTGGGCGCATCCTCGCTGACGACGGGAGCTCCCTTGGTCCCTGAATTGTCCACCAGCACATTGACCTGGTAGTCGGACCATCGCGCGTCCTCGCTGATCCCGAACCGCGAATCCTCACCCTGGCGGGGCTCGGCGGCCTCGCGGAAGCGGTCGAGATGGGAGAGCATGTGGTCGGCGACCTGGTCGAGATAGGTGGTGACGCCCGGGTTGTTGAAGTGGCGCTTGATCTCCTCGATCGCGGGGTTGATGAGGCGGGCGGCGAATGACCGCTCGATGGCGCGTATATCCTCCACGAGCTCCCGCATCACCTCCTGCTGGCGCATCACGAGCTTGGCAAGCTCGTCCTGAAGTTCCGCCTGGGCGCGGGCGAGCGACTCGCGCTGCTCGTCGGACAACCCCGCCATGTGCTTTTGCAGGACCTCGGGCGATTCGGGCATCCGGCCATCGATCAAAGGAATGAAGATGATCTGGCCGGTGGGCGAACCCTGGATCGCGAAGCCGCGTTCGCGCGCCTTGTTCTCCAGTCCGCCGAACATCTCCTGTGCCCGGCGGTTGTACTTGTCGCGCAATGCCGTCCGTTCTCGGTCGAAGTCCTCGCGCCGGAAGGCCTTTGGAAGCTGTTCGATGACGTAGCTGACGAGCTGATTCATCTTCTGGCTCAGCTCGCGGCCCTGTCCGGCCTTGAGATAGATGGCGACGGGGGCTTCAGGGCTGCGGAAGTTGTTGACATACACCCAGTCGCCCGGCGTCGGCATCGTCGCCGCCTTTTCATCAAGCAGCCTGAGCGCCGACTCGCGCTCGTTGCGGGTCCGCAACCCGGAGATGAACACGTTGTAGCCCGGGGCGTCGATTCCGATCGCCAGCCGGATCGCATCGAGTGCCCGTTGCTGTCCCAGCAGGTCCGCCGCATCGAGCGATTCGTACGCGCGCACGAGATCGGAAGGGTCGAGCGGCACCCGCGCGCGAAGGTCGGACGCCTTGAGCTCCTCGGAGGCGGCGGCCGGCTTCAATGCCTGGGCGCCTGATGTGCCGGGGTTCTGAGGATCGGGTGCCATGGAAGATCGGGTATGGAGTTCGGCGGCTGCGGTTCAGGATTCCTTCAGATGGATTCGGCGTGCCCTTTGCTTGGGAAGAACTATGGTCAGCGTTCGATTCGACCATCGCGCCGTCGCGGCATCGGCGTTCACCGTCTCCGCAAAGCGAAACGAACTCTCGATATGGCGGTTGGGCCCGGCCGGAGCGCGCACGGTCAGCCGCTGGCCGGTGCTCTCGACCTCGATCATCGAAGGATCATCCACGCCTTCAGTGATCACGCGGATTTCGTAGCGATCGGGATGGTCGATGACCTCGGCCTGCTCGAAACGGTCCCCCACTCCGCATCGCCATCGGTCGATTAGCAGTTCATCGAAGAACTCGTCGATGGTTCGTTCGAAGTGTCCGAAAAAATGTTCGACCTTGGTTCGCATCGCACGCCGCCCGCGGGGAATGGGTCAATTGTAGTTCGGCCCGCCGGGTCGGGTCGAGCCTTGCGCGATTCGGGCACCCTTGCCAGTCAGCTTACGCGGGCGTATGGTTCGCTTCGTGCCGAACATCACCAAAATTCTCGCCGCAACGGATTTTTCGGAAGACTCTTCGCTTGCGCTCTCGTACGCTGAGGACCTCGCGCGCAAGTTCGGAGCGGAAATCACGATCCTTCACGTCGATCAGCCGCTCGCACCGGTGATGGCCAGTCCCGACCTCGGTCCGGCGATGGATGTCGGAGCGATGAGCAGGATCGCCGAGGAGCAGCGAATCATCGCGCAGCGCGAGCTCGATCGGATAGTTCAGCGCCTGCGCGACAGCGGGCTCAAGGCGAAAAGCCTGCTCAAGGTCGGATCCCCGTTCCTCGAAATCCTTCATGCGACGCAAACCGAGAACGCGGACCTCGTGGTCCTTGGCACGCACGGGCGCACCGGGCTCGCCCACGTGCTGATGGGCAGCGTGGCCGAGCGCGTGGTTCAGAAATGCCACGTGCCCGTGCTGACCGTGCGTCATCCCGACCGCAAGTTCAAGCATCCCCTCGACAAGTAGTCCTTGCAATCGGCTCTCGCGCCGCGAACGCTACCTGCCGGTGTACCTGGCGGGGCGCTTCTCGATAAAGGCGCGGACGCCTTCCTTGAAATCCTCCGACCGCGTCATCATCTCCATCGACTCGTCGTCCTCCCGAATCGCGGTGGCCAGGTCGGTGAACAGATGGCGCCATATGAGCCGCTTCGCTTCGGACACCCCGAGCGGCGAGCAGTTGTGCGCGATATGACCCGCGACCTCGCGAGCGGTCGGAATCAGCTTGTCGGGCGCGACCACCCGGTGAACCAGGCCGATGCGCAGCGCCTCGTCGGCATCCACGAGCCGGCCCGTGACGGCAAGCTCGGCCGCGCGTGCGGCGCCGATGATCCGCGGAAGCATCCATGACGATCCGTGCTCGATCGCAAGGCCGCGCTGCACGAAGATGAGCCCCATCCGCGCCGTCTCGGAAGCAATCCGGATGTCGTGATAGAGGCAGGTCGTGAATCCTAGGCCGACGCAGGCGCCGTTGATCGCGCCGATTACTGGTTTGGAAAGCGCGAGCGGATAGGCGTACTGGTTGCGGAAATCGGGCCGCTTGTCCTTGAGCCATTCCTCCATCCCCGAAGCGCGCGGCGCGCCGGTGGCGCTTGCGCGTC
>Ga0070741_10021536_pt1 | contig 10010 bp, 9 predicted proteins | sample Coa_R1_4_FD_66440 | JGI IMG/M metagenome (GOLD analysis project Ga0070741, IMG submission 66440) | Surface soil microbial communities from Centralia Pennsylvania, which are recovering from an underground coalmine fire - Coalmine... | ecosystem: Environmental > Terrestrial > Soil > Unclassified ...
TTCGGAGTCGTCGTATCCCCGCAGGTCGATCGTGGGGTCGACCTGGCGGAACCCATCCATCGCGAGCCCATGGCCGCACCCGATGTCCGCGATGGATCGCGCCGGCGCGTGGGCGAGCACCGCTCGCGCAAAGCCGGTCCAGTCGCCGACAGCGTGGAAATCCCAGAAGCCGTCGTCGTACGCATCGGCGCGGCTCGCGGAGAGGCGATGGACGTAGAGGCCCGCCAGGGCGGCCGCGTTGCGGCAGCGCCAGTACAGGTTCGGGGCGCGGGCACGGAGCCAGCGCAGGGCGGCGTGTCTCACGTCGGTGTTATACTAGTCGTTTAAACAAACCGCTAGGGAGCGACTGTGAAGGACAGCATTCACCCGAAATATCACGAGGTCGAGGTCCGGTGCGCGTGCGGCGCGACGTGGAAGACGCGCTCGACGAAACAGGATCTGCACCTTGAAATCTGCTCGAATTGCCACCCGTTCTTCACCGGACGGCAGAAGCTGATCGACACCGAAGGACGCGTCGAGCGCTTCACGAAGAAGTTCGGGGCGCAGACCGCGGCGACGCGCAAGACCGCGGCAGCCGCAGCGAAGAAAGCGACGCCTAAGAAAGCAACGACGGCGACGCGCTAGTCACCGCTCGAGTCCGCTCGGGATTCAGCATCTTCCGTTCGATTCTCGCCAGCCGGTGCCGCACGGTCCGCGTCCAGGACGCGGGCGGCGGCGCCGGGGCCACGTCCTCGATCGTCAACCCGCGCAACGCAAACGCCCTCGCCGCCTCCAAATCGCGGACGCGGTGTTCATGGTGGACCGCCAGCGCTTCGCTCGCTTCGCGCGCGACCGTCGCCGGGCAGCCGCGCGTGTCGAGCAGCTGCGACCAGCACCGCGCGGCGATCTCGAAATCACGCGCGCGCCGGAGCGCCTGTGCGAGCGAGCGGAGCGCCTCGATGCGTGTCGCGTCGTACGCGCCGGGCGGCGCCGCGCACAGGGCCAACGAACGTTCGAACGCCGCGCGGGCCTGCACGTCCATTCCGGCGCGCGCGAACACGTGGCCGAGCGCCAGCGCTTCGCGCGCAGTCGCGGCGGCGTCGGGACCGCTGCGCGCGAGCCACAGCAGCCGCGCCGTCAGCGCAGCGAGCGTCAACAGATCCAGGCGGTTGTGCTCGAGGACCTCGACGAGCGGTCGCGCGTTGCCGCTGCGAAGAAACTGGAAATAGCGCGACGGAATCTCGAATCCAGGCACGTCACCGACGCGCCGCGCACCGATGATGGCGCGCTCGAGCGAGACGAGCGACGAATCGTCCAGATTCCAGAACCGCCGCGACGGGTGCAACACATCCACGTGTGGCAGCTTCGCGCCCGGCCACGCCAGACGATGGAACGCGTACCGCGTCTCGAGGACCGGAGCGTCGAACGACTTGCCGTTGAAGCTGACGAGCGCGCCAGCTCCCGCGAGCATGGCGGCGACACGCCGCAGCATCGCCGGCTCTTCCTGGTGCGCCGTCAGCAGAAACTGCCGCACGACGAACGATCCATCGTCGTCGAACGTCGCGCAGCCGACGAGAAACGCCAGCGTGCCTGCGCCCCCGCTGAGACCGGTTGTCTCCAGATCGAAGAACACGAACGGTGAATGGGCCGGCGCACCGCCGGCGAACCACGATGCGTGGGCAGACGCGTCGTCGATCTGCGCGGCAATCGCGCCGACCGTCGCGCGACCATGTTTCGTGTTTGGCGCGTAACGTCGCTCCACGACAAAGCAGTCGTCGTTGCGAGCGCCACCCAGGACCGCGCTGATGTCCGCTGCAATCGTAGCGCAGCCCTTCACGCCTGCTTCGCCGGCAGCTCTGAAGGGCTGCGCGACATCTGACCTGACTACATCAGGCTTGACGATGCTCCTGATGCGGTCGGAGAGGGCGCTCATGCCGTTTTCTCGATCATCGCCGTTTGCAGCAGGTCCAGTATCCGCAGCGCCGCCGCTTTGGCCAGCGGACCGGTGTCGCCGATCGGGCCGACGCATCCGGGGCAGCCGTTCTCGCACGTGCACTCGGCGATCAGCTGACGTGTCTTCGCGAGTAGTTCGTCGTGCATCTGGAACAGCGGGCTGCTGAAACCAATCCCACCGGGATAGTTGTCGTAGACAAAGATCCTGGCGCCGTCGGGATTCGGGGTTCGGGATTCGGGCTTCGTCTCATCGTCGATCGAGATGCCGACGTCGTGACCGTCGCACATCAGCAGCAACTGCGCGACCTGCTTCATCGCGTATGCGAGACCGACGATCCCGTCGCGACGATCGTCAGACGCGTACGGCAGCATCCCTATCACGCTCGATGGAACCGTCAGCCAGTACGACGTCGTGTGCATCTGCTGCTCGGGTAAATCGAGCTCGCCCGACCCGACGTTCTCGTTCGTGTAGAACTTGATCTTCTTGAACCCGACGACACGCGAGACGACGTGAACTTCGCCATGCGTGCGGTGGACGTCGCGTGCGAACTCGTCGATCGGCGTCACTTTGGTGTACGTGATCGCCGTCGTGTAGTAATCGCAATCCACTTCGCGCACGAACGCCTTCCGCTCAGTGAAGTCGAGCTTCTCTACCTGATAGAGCTTGCCTTCCACGATGTAGATCGCCTTCTCGTGCAGGGTGGACGGCCCGCTGGTGAAGTCGGTCTCGCCGATGATGCGCGTCTCGTACGTCGTATCGACGACGACGAAATTGTCCGAGGATACCGATCGCAGGCTGACCGCATCCGCGGGGTACGATTCGTTCGTCCACGTCCACTGCGCATCGTCGGCTTCGCTCGTCCGGTGGACGAGACCTTGCTCGGCCAGCACTGCCAGGATTTCCTGCACGTCGTGCTTGCCAAACGAGTCGACGGCCGCGAACGGCAGCTCGAACGCCGCGCACTTGATGTGATCGACCAGGATGTGCAGGTTGTCCGGATCGATCAGCGCGCGCTCCGGTGACGCGTCGAAGAAATACGACGGGTTGCGCACGACGAACTGATCCAGCGGCGCACTGCTCGCCACCATCACCGCAGCGGATCGCCCGGAGCGTCGACCCGCGCGTCCGGCGCGCTGCCACGTCGCCGCAATCGTGCCTGGATAACCGGCTAACACCGAAACGTCGAGCGCACCGATGTCGATGCCGAGTTCGAGCGCGTTGGTCGACACGACCGCACGCACCGCGCCGTCGCGCAGTCCTTTTTCGATCTCGCGACGCCGCGTCGGCAGGTAGCCGCCGCGATACCCGCGGATCTTTTCCGGCGCGCCAGGTATCCCCTCGAAGTCGTCCTTCAAATACGTGGTCAGGATTTCGGTCGCGAGACGGCTCTGCGCGAACACGATCAACTGCAAATTGCGCTTCAGAAATTCGGAGGCGATCCGACGCGTTTCGCTGAGGTACGAACGCCTGATGCCGAGTTGCTGGTTGACGACCGGCGGATTCACGAAGACGAAGTATTTTTCACCGCGCGGCGCGCCGCTCTTCTCCACGAGCTCGAACGGTCGTTCCGTCAGCCGTTCGGCGAGCTCGCGTGGATTCGCGATCGTCGCCGACGAGCACAGAAACACCGGATCCGATCCGTAGTGACGGCAGATACGCTGCAGGCGTCGCAACACGTTGCACAGATGACTCCCGAAGACACCCCGGTATGCGTGGAGTTCGTCGACGATCACGTAGCGCAGGTTTTCGAACAGCTTCGCCCAGCGCGGATGGTGCGGCAGGATGCCCGAGTGCACCATGTCCGGATTGCTGAGGACGATGTGCGCGCGCGCCCGGATCGTCCGGCGCGCGTCCTGCGGCGTATCGCCGTCGTACGTGAACACGCCGATCGCAGGATCATCGATCGTCTCGCACAGCGTCTGCAGTTCGGCGAGTTGATCCTGCGCCAGCGCTTTCGTCGGGAATAGATACAGCGCACGGCTCGACGGATCCTGCAGCACCGCGTTGAGGACCGGCACGTTGTAGCAGAGCGTTTTTCCTGACGCGGTCGGCGTGATGACGACGACGTTCCGGCCGCCGAGCGCGTGCGTGATCGCTTCCGCCTGGTGCGTGTAGAGCTGCGTGACGCCCCGTGTGGCGAGCGCGCTGGTCAGCCGAGCGTCGACGCTGTCGGGAAACGCGGCGTACTGCGCGTCCACTGCCGGCAGCCGTCGAACGGCCGTGACGTGCAGGTCGGGAGTGTCGGGTCGCTCGGCTGCGCCGATGCGCGCGAGAGCCGCATCGAGGGCGTGAGCTTTCGCCGGCAGCATGGCGCAGCATGGTAGCAACGGGGCGAAGAAATGGCAAACGGATCAGGGCAAACGGCAGATGACAAAGGGCATAAGCCTTGCTCACTTTTGCGCCATGACCCGAGGCCACAGAACCGCACTCGCGGCGAGTGCTTTGACGATCGGCGCCGCCCTCATCCATCGCGCGCTGCGCGCGGGACGATCGATCGATTTCAACGGCAAAGCGGTACTCATCACCGGCGGACGCGGACTCGCCTTCCAGATGGCGCGCCAGTTCGCCGCTGAAGGGGCGCGCGTCATGCTGGTCGCGCGGGATCGAGGCGAACTCGACCGCGCACGTGACGCGTTGCGCGCGCACGGCGCCGAGGTCTCGACGTTCTGCGCAGACGTCATGCATCGCGATCAGGCGATCGCCGCCGTCCATCAGATCGTGGAGCGGTACGGATCGATCGACGTGTTGATCAACAACGCCGGGATCATCCAGGTCGGACCGCTCGATCACATGACGGAGGGCGATTTCGAGGAAGCGATGGCGGTCCACTTCTGGGGACCGCTCCACATGACGCTCGCAGCGATTCCCCACATGCGCCAGCGCGGCGGCGGCCGCGTCGTCAACATCTCGTCGATTGGCGGCAAGATCGGGGTGCCGCATCTCGCGCCGTACTGCGCGAGCAAGTTCGCGCTTGCAGGCTTCTCGCAGGCGATCCACGCCGAGCTGACGCGCGACGACATCTACGTCACGACGGTATGTCCCGGCATGATGCGGACCGGCTCGCCGTTCAACGCGTGGTTCAAGGGACGACATCGTGACGAGTTCACGTGGTTCGCGGTCTCGGACTCCATGCCGGTGATGTCAATCGACGCGGCCCGCGCCGCGGCCCAGGTGATCGAGGCATGCCGGCACGGCGATCCGGAGCTCGTGATCACGTGGCCGGCGAAGCTCGCCGTGATGGCGAATGGTGTGATGCCCGAAGCGGTGTCGACGGCCATGTGCATCGCCAACCGCCTGCTGCCCGCGCCGACCGACGATCGATCGGGCGACGAGCGGCACAGCGGCTGGCAAAGCCTGTCGGACTGGGCGCCGTCGACGTTGACGACGCTGACGGAACGTGCGGCAGTCGAGAACAACGAGCTGCCGCACTAGCGATCAGTGCACGGTGTCGCCGTGCGGCTTCAGGACGACCTTGATGCACTCGTCCTTGTTGTCGCGGAAGACCTTGTACGCATCGGCGGCTTGATCGATCGGCAGCCGGTGCGTGATCACGAACGAGGGATCGATCGCGCCTTCCTGAATGAGATCCAGCAGCGGTTTCATGTAGTTCATGACGTGGGTCTGTCCCATCTTGAACGTCAGGCCTTTCGCGAACGCTGCGCCGAACGGAATCTTGTCGAGGAATCCGCCGTACACGCCCGGAATCGACACGACGCCGCCTTTGCGGCACGCGTGGATCGCCTGTCGCAGCGCGTTGGGACGATCGGTCGCCATGAACGTCGCCGCTTTCACCTTGTCGTAATAGGCGTCGAGGGTGGCGCCGTGTGCCTCGAGGCCGACGGCGTCGATGCACGCATCGGGACCCATGCCGCCGGTCATCATCTTCAACCGCTCGAAGATGTCCTCGTCGTCGAAATTGAGGATCTCGGCACCGCTCTGCTCCTGCGCCATGCGCAGACGCTCGGGCACGTTGTCGATCGCAATCACGCGCTCGGCGCCCAGCAGGAACGCGCTCTTGATCGCGAACTGCCCGACCGGCCCGCATCCCCACACCGCGATCGTGTCGCCCGGCTTGATGTCGCAGTTCTCCGCCGCCATGTAGCCCGTCGGAAAGATGTCGGACAGGAACAGCACCTGTTCGTCGCTGAGGCCATCAGGCACTTTGATCGGCCCGACGTCGGCGAACGGCACGCGCACGTACTGCGCCTGGCCGCCGGCGTAACCGCCCATCATGTGGGAGTAACCGAAGAGGCCGGAGCCTGAGAAGCCGTACAGCTTCTCCGCCATCCACGCGTTCGGATTCGAGTTGTCGCACAGCGACCACAAATGCCGATCGCAGAAGAAGCAATGTCCGCATGCGATCGTGAAGGGAACAACAACGCGGTCTCCGGGCTTCAGCTTCGTGTTCTCCTTCCCGACGTCGACGACTTCACCCATGAATTCGTGCCCGAGGATGTCGCCTTCCTTCATCGTCGGGATGAAGCCGTCCAGCAAATGCAGATCGGATCCGCAGATTGCGGTCGTGGTGATTTTGATGATCGCGTCGCGCGGGTTGAGAATCGTCGGGTCCGGAACGCGGTCGACCCGGACGTCGTTAGTGCCGTGCCAGACAAGTGCTTTCATCGGCGCCCCCTTGGTTGGCCCTCCGTTGTGGGAACTTCACCGGCTTCCATCAATTGCTTGAAGCGGCGCAGGTCTTCCTGAATGGTCTGCGATGGCTCTTCGCCGAACATCCAGGCGATCGCCGAGCCGACCTTGCCGCCGGGCGGCTCGTATTGCAGGCGGACGCGTACTTCGGTGCCGCGTCCGCCGCGCGCCGCGACGAAGCGGACGGATCCGGCGCTGATGACGTCGGCGCCGTCGAGCGTGCGCCAGCCAATCAGCTCGTCCGGGATTTCGTTGATGATCTCGGCGTCCCACTCGACCGTGCGCCCCGCCGGCGCCTTGGCGACCCAGTGCGATCGCCGTTGATCGGTTTGCTTGACGGAGACGAGATGCTCCATGAACGCGGGCAATCGCTCGAAGTTGCGCCAAAAGCGGTAGAGCTCTGAGGGAGACCGGTTAATCGTCGTGACCTCTTCGACGTTGACGCCGCGCGACCCCGACAACGCGGCGCGCGTATCGTCCTCGCCGCTCGCCGTATTGATCCCAGCCGCCCCGTAGACCGGACAATGCCCGGTGGCGCCGCGGTAGATGAGCGCGGTCCCGGCGGCGGCCAATGCCACCCCGGCGGGCGACCGATCCTTCAGTTGCTTGACGGCAAACGCGGTCAGCGCCGCGCCGCCCAGCGCGGACGCCCAGCGTTCGACATCCGCGACATTTGTTTCAGACGTCATCTGTTGGCTCCTTTGCTTGCGGCAACTTCATTAACCATGCCGCTCACGAGGGCAGATGGCACATGGCTGGTGGATATCGCTCGTCCGTAGAGAGTTCGTCGTTTAACATCCATCTGCCATGAGCCATGTGCCATCAGCCATGCCGAGCGTGCGCGAGCCCGCGAAGCTCCCTCGAACGCTCGGTCTGTGGTCTTCAGTCGCGCTGGTCGTCGGCATCACGATTGGCTCCGGCATCTTTCGATCGCCGGCGGGGATCGCGCAGAAGGTGCCGAGCCCGCTGCTGATGATTGGCCTGTGGGTGCTCGGCGGCGCCATCACGCTGTGCGGTGCTCTGTCGTTGGCGGAAGTCGCTGCAGCGCTGCCGGAAACCGGCGGCATCTACGCGTTTATTCGCGAGGGATGGGGACGGCAGCCGGCGTTCTTGTTTGGATGGTCGGAGCTCGTGCTGATCCGCGCGTCAGCGCTCGGCGGAATTGCGGTCGTGTTCGGCGAATACCTGCTCCGCAGCTTCGGCGTCGACCCGGTCGAGCACGTCATCGGCGCGAGAGCGCTGTCGGCGGCCGCGATTGCGTTTGCGGCCCTGGCCAACATCCGCGGTGCCAAGGTCGGCGCCGCCATCGTCGGCGTTGCCACCTGGATGAAGTTTTCGGCGCTCGCGCTGCTGGTCCTGGCGGCATTCGCGCTGGGATCGGGTCACGGGGCCGCGATCAGTCACCTGACGACCGGCACCGGCTCCCCGATCGGCGTCGGCGCCATGGGACTCGCCGTCGTGAGCATCTTGTGGGCCTACGACGGCTGGGCCGACCTGTCGTTTGCCTCCGGTGAGGTCAAAGAGCCACACGTGAACCTGCCGCGGGCGATCATTCTCGGGACGGTTGCGATCATCGCGCTCTACGTCCTGACCAACATCGCCTATCTGTACGTCAGCCCTGTCGAGGCCGTCGCGAAGTCTCCTCTCGTCGCCGCCGACACGATGTTCGCGCTGTTCGGCCGCGTCGGCGTCGCGCTCGTCTCGATGTTCGTGATGATCTCGTCGTTCAGCTCGCTCAACGGCAGCATGCTCGCATCGCCCCGGGTGTTCTTTGCGATGGCGGACGATGGATTGCTGTTCAACGCAATTGCAAAGGTCCATCCGCGCTACAAGACTCCGTACGTCGCCATCCTCGTGGCAGCGCTGCTCGGCATGGCGCTCGTGATGAGCCGCAGCTTCGAGCGGCTCACCGACACATTCGTGATTGCGATCTGGCCGTTTTACGCGCTGGCGGTCGCGGCTGTTTACACGCTGCGCCGTTCGCGTCCCGATTTGGCCCGTCCGTACCGCGCCATTGGCTATCCAGTGGTCCCGGCGCTCTTCATCCTCGCGGTCGCCGCGTTCGTGATCAACTCGTTCGTCAACGACACGGTCAACACGGTGATCACATTCGCACTGATCGCGATCGGAATTCCGATCTACTACGCATTTTTTTCTTGATCGTCAGCGCGGTACTGTTACTCTGATTTTGAACGGCCGATAAAAGATCGGAGAAGGAGTTTCTGAAGATGGATGCATACGAGCCGCGCGTGCGGCGCAGAGGGTTTTTTCTTCACTCAGCAGATACCGGCGACGCAGACACCGTCGAACACGAGAATCCCGAGGGATTTGTGGTTCGTACCCGGGTGCCCAAGGCTTCCGTTCCCCGTCAGATGGCCAGCAGCGGCCGATCCGAGAACCGCCGCTCGACGACAGACGACTCCCTGCCGCAGATCAGATCAGGGAGCGTGACTGGCAGCCGTCAACGGTCACACTTGCCCCGCTGATCCAGCTCGCGCGAGGCGAAACGAGGAACGCGACGACCGCCCCGACCTCTTCGGGGCGGCCGAAGCGCCCAAACGGTAATTCCCGGCGGACGAACTCCGCCATCCCCTCCGGATCCTCCTGACACCGGCGATCCCACGATCCCCCAGGAAAACGAATCGAACCCGGCGCCACCGAATTGACGCGGATGCTGTCTTTGGCGAGCTGCTGCGCCATCGCCTTCGCCAGGCTGATTTCCGCCGCCTTCACGGCGTTGTACGTCATCCGGCCGCCCGATTCGCGCCCCCAGATCGACGCGATCATCACGATCGACCCGCCGCCGCGCTTCCGCATGTGCGGGATGGCCATCCGTGAGCAGCGGATCGCGGGAAACAAGGTCTGGTCGAGGGCTTCGTGCCACTCGCCGTCGCTCGTGTTGACGATGTCGGAGCCTTTGCCGACGCCGACGTTGTTGACGAGGATATCGAGACCGCCGAAGGTGTCGATCGTGCGGAAGATCACATCCGCGACCCCTTTTTCGGTCGAGACGTCGGCTTGAATCGCGAGGACTCGCGCGGTTCCGCCCGGCAGGTCCCGCAGTTTCGCCATTGCTTCGGCCAACCCCTCTTCGCCGCGCGCGCAGATAGTGACGTTGCATCCCTCGGCGAGGAGAGCGGTCGCCGTCGCGAAGCCGAGACCGCGGGTGGAGCCGGTGACGATGGCGACCTTATCGGTGAGTTGTAGATCCATGTCCTAAGCCACGAAGTTTCACGAAGCGCACGAAGATCACGAAAGACGTCTTGTACTACGAATTCTTCGTGAACTTCGTGAACTTCGCGATCTTCGTGAACTTCGTGCTCTTCGTGATGGCTCAGCGGCCGCCCCTGCCCGTGAGGTCGTTGAGCGTCCAATCAAACGGTTGATACGTGAGCTGAAACGTATTCGCGTTCTTCTCGAGATATTCCTT
>Ga0070741_10021537_pt1 | contig 10010 bp, 7 predicted proteins | sample Coa_R1_4_FD_66440 | JGI IMG/M metagenome (GOLD analysis project Ga0070741, IMG submission 66440) | Surface soil microbial communities from Centralia Pennsylvania, which are recovering from an underground coalmine fire - Coalmine... | ecosystem: Environmental > Terrestrial > Soil > Unclassified ...
AATGACATCATCCTTATTCCAGGTGCCGCTCCCCGGAGCGTTGCCGCCCGCGTCCGTAAGAGTGATAACCGGCCCCCCCGTGATGTTCACTATCTTAAGTTTCCCGCCGGAGAAAAAACCCAAACGCCGGCTGTCCGGCGCCCAAAACGGAAGCTCGGGCACGCCTTCTATGTCAGTGAGCATGCGGGGACTCGTGTTATCCAGTTCGCGAATCCACAACCCCCGCCTGCCCTCTACAATCGACTCAAACGCTACCCGCTTCCCGTCAGGGGAAACAGACAGCACGGGAAAGCTCAAGGGAAATGTTCCCTTTTCCGGTAGTGGAAAGAATAGCTTCGCCAACCTTGGCTGCTCTGCGCGGTGGTCCTTCCAAGCGACGAATCCCAGTGCGACAGAGGTCAAAGCGAATACGGCCGCCAACAACCACCCAAAGCGCGATCGGACGGGAGCCTTCGACCCAGCCTCTTCGATAGGCGGAGTTTCGAGTAAAATGCGTGCCTCTCCGATCGCCTGTAAACGCTGTCTGCGATCTTTTGTCAGACACCGCCGCACCAGGTTGCGAATGGCTGCGGGTGCCGAGGAAGGCAACGCACTCCAATCCGGATCAACCTTCAGAACCTCCGCCAGCGTCTCGGAAATTGAACCCCCGTCGAAAGCCCTCCTGCCGGCGAGCATCTCATACAGCACGGCACCGAAGGACCAGATATCTGCGCGCCGATCGGCCGGCTTGCCCGCAGCCTGTTCCGGCGACATATATGCCGCCGTTCCCATAATCACGCCCACGCGCGTAGCCCCGAGCGTAAGAGTGGGTGAATTGGACGGATCGTCGCCAGGCCGAACGGGATCTTCGACCGCCTTGGCCAGACCAAAGTCAAGTAGCTTGACTACACCTTCGCGGGTAACCTTGACATTGGCTGGCTTCAGATCCCGGTGAATTACTCCTTTTTCGTGCGCGTACTCCAGCGCTTCAGCGATTTGGCGGGCGTAAATGACGGCGGTCTCCGTCGGCATCGGCCCCTTGGGCGATTCGCCCTCGACCAACTCCATCACTAGCGCCCGGTCTTCAACGCCGTAAATCTGAGCGATGTTGGGATGATTCAGCGACGCAAGCACCTCGGCCTCGCGCTGGAATCGGGCCATGCGTTCGGGGTCGGCCGCAAAGGCTTCCGGTAGGACTTTCAGCGCCACGTCGCGTTTCAGCTTTGTATCCTTGGCGCGATAGACCTCTCCCATGCCCCCGGCGCCAATGGGAGCGAGGATCTCGTACGGGCCGAGGTTGGTTCCGTGAGTGAAGCTCACTTCTCGACTCCGGCATTCCAATTCATCACTACGGTGAGGGGCGGACTCACGTTTGCAGAAGCGGGGATGGTCTCATCCACGAGGAACCGTTTCCCATCCGCCGTTACACTGTAGTTGAAATATTGAGCGATTCCGAATACCGCCAGGTTGACGTCGAACAGCGGCACCGGGGCCCCAGCCTGAAAAGAAGGTGGTTCGTCAGCGGACGCTGTCACCGGCACCGTCATCATTTTCTCATCCGCCGCCACGTAGAACAGTTCCCTGCCGTCTGCCCGCCAGCGCGGCTGCTCTCCTCCGGCGAGGGAGATTTTCGAAACGCCTGCGCCACCAGGAAACTGACGGACGTAGACTTCGCGTTTCCCGGACTCGTCCGAGGTGTAGGCCAGCCAGCGGCTGTCCGGTGAAAGCTGGCCCTGGAACTCGTCGAACTCCGAATGCACCACGGCGATCGGATTCTGCGGTGCGGGCGAACCTGCCTCGACGGGAAGCACCCAGATGTCCCGCTTGGTTTTCGGATCCACTTCGTAGTACACGATGTAGCGGCCATCGCGAGACCATTGCGTGATGACCTTCTGGTTTGCCGTGGACCGCAGCAGCCGCACGCCCGCGGAGCCATTGGCTGGACGTAAAAACAGATCGCCGGGGTGATCGCCGCGGCTGGAACGGAACGCAATCCGATCGCCGGCCGGCGACCAGACGGGCGTGAAATTCTGCGAGCCGTCGGAAGTGAAACGGATTTCGTTTTCCCGGACGAGATCCCGCAACCAGATGTCGGCACGTCCCGGATCGCGCGAAAACCCAACCATCTTCTCATTGGGCGAAAGCGATGGCATGATGATGTTCCCAGCCACCCCCGTGAGACCGACGAGCTTGCCCGAGCGGTCATACCAGACGAGTCGGTAGGAGCCGCCGCTGGACGCTCCCCCGGTCCAGTACACCAAGACACCGTTGTCGGACGTGCTGACTGGGGCGAAGTTGTTTAAGCCGGACAAGGAGACACCTTCCGCGACAGGAAAGATCTCATCGCGCGCCCGGCCCGCCACCGGATCGAATGGCAGCGCCATTAGGCTGTTCTCTCTCACAAACAGGATCCAGCCCAAGTGCTTGCTGGAAGGCGAAGGCGCGAACGAGACGGCAGAGATGTCGGGCAGAACGCGGCGGCCCTCGGCGCCGTCAAGCGAGCCGAAGTAAATCCCGTTTTTTTCGGGCGAGGACCCGACCGCAAGATATAGGAAATGGCGGCCGTCCGGCAGGAAGACCGGAAAGATTTTGGGGATGTTGTTCTTAGCAAGCGGGCTGGGAACACCGCCTGCTGCGGAAACGCGGAGCAGGCCGTTCCAGGCGAGACTGGGTGAAAATAGGATGACGTCATCCCGGCCCCAGCTCCCGCCCAGTCCGACAAATGTTTCACATAGCGACTGCGCCGGGCCGCCGCTTACGGCAATCTTTTTGAGCTTTCCCGGCGTGAAAAAGCCAATGTAACGGCTGTCTGGCGACCAGAAAGGGTAAGTCGCTCCCTCGGTAGTCGCCATAGGCTGCGCCAGGAGCGAATCGGAGGGACGCAACCAGAGTTGCGGCGTGCCTTTCAGGGTGGCCGCCACTACGGTGTATCGCCCATTCGGAGAGATGGCAAAACTATTCACGACGGTGCCGTCCGGCATTGCGATCGTATAACGCACGGACGACACCGGCTTCGGAACTTCCCTCCAATGAATGATGGCCAAGGCGAGCGCGGCGCTGATACCAAGGGCGGCAAGGCCCCAAGGCAGCCAAGCCCGCCGTGTCGGTTCCGGCGCCCGGTTCGAGTTTTCCAGGAGTAGTTGCACGCCGCTGATGTCCCGCAGGCGGTTCTTCGGATCTTTCTCCAGACACCGCTTCAGAACCCGTCGGATTTGGGGCGGCACCACCTCTAGGTCCGGCTCCTTCATGATCACCGCCGCCAAAATGTGGGAAACGTCCTCTCCCTGAAACAACTGGCGGCCTGTAATCATCTCGTAGAGCACGCACCCGAAGGCCCAGACGTCCGCCCGCTTGTCCACAGGTCTTCCTCGTGCCTGCTCGGGGGCCATATACGCCGCAGTCCCCAGCAGCACGCCCATTTGCGTCGCGCCCAATGTCAATGTTGGCGACTGCGTCGCGTTGGCCTCCGAAGGAGCGGAGTTCTGCACAATCGCCGCCAGCCCGAAGTCGAGCACCTTGACCACACCCTGTGTTGTGATCTTGATATTGGCCGGTTTCAGATCCCGATGCACGATGCCCTTCTCGTGCGCGGCATCCAACGCATCGGCGATCTGCCGCGCGTAGTCGAGCGCGGTCTCGAGCGGCAGCGGGCCGGCGAGCGTCTCGCCGTCGACTAGTTCCATGATCAGCGCCTGCGCTTCGACGCCGTAGATCTGCGCGATGTTCGGATGGTTCAGCGACGCCAATACCTCGGCCTCGCGCTGGAATCGAGCCATCCGGCCGGGATCGGCGGCGAACGCTTCCGGCAACACCTTCAGTGCTACATCACGCTTTAGCTTCGAATCGCGCGCGCGGTACACTTCGCCCATGCCGCCCGCGCCGATGGGCGCGAGAATCTCATAGGGGCCGAGCTTGGTTCCCGCTACCAAGGCCATAGAATTTGAATGATTTTACCGCAGCAGACCGTCCAAGTCCTGGTAAACGGCGAAACCGGAGGTTTGACTGTCGAGTCGAGTAGGGGCTCATTACGACTGCGCCTCCTCGATTTCCTGCGCCAGCTTAGTCAACATGGGCACCTTGTTCAACTGGAGCTGGGCTATGAACTCCTCCGTATCCAGACCCCGATCATCCATCTCCTCCACAAGTGCCTTCGCTTCGAGTGGTCCGATCTTCTCGGTACCGCCTTCCTCGCCCTTGACGTGGAGGAATCCAGTCAATACCGCTGCGCTGGATCCAGCACCGCATTCGCCACTCACACATGGCCCCCATGATCTCCTGCGACCCCACGTATACCTTGGCCGACTTCTCCACCCGCTGCTTCCGGGCCGCCGGCCGCTTGACTTGCGTCCTCATCTCTTCGACGAGCCGATTGCGCTCCGCGATCTGCCCGGGCGCATCTGTTCGCAAATTCGAGCCGAGTTTCAAGGTGTTCCTTTTCGCGAGGCAATTGTGCATGCCGGGATTTGACGCGGGCGGCGCGTTTGAGGGGATCGCACCCGGCACGGCCAGACAAGATGGCTACGCGGCCGAGTCGTTCCTGAACGACGACACCGATTGCGAGTCGGATTGTATCGGACTCTGAAAGGCCGCGGGCAGCGAGGGACGGGGAAGGCATAGCTGACTTGCGAATGGGGCTTTTCCTCCAGATTAATGTGAAGTGCGTTTTGGCGCCCGGGATACCTCGGCCAAACCGGGATCGGGAACCCAGCGACTGACCCTTGCCTGCGTATAGTTCGCGGCCCCCGAGCTTCAATAACTTCCGCTACGCGAGCGGCGGCTACCGCTGCGGCTCAAGGCGTTCAAACTGCACTAACAGCGAGCCCCGACCGAGGTCGCCGGGGGAATGGCGAAAGGGCCATCACCAAGGCCGACAGCAGCTAAGGACTTGAGGAGCAGCAGGGCCGGAGCCACGACGTTTAAACAGCGGAGACACGAGCCGGCGGTGTGGAATGACGCCGCTGCACAGAGGCACCGAGCGCAGAGGACCAAGAAAAGAAGGCCGAAGGCCGTCGCAAATCGGGGACGGGGGCCTTCGTGCGGTCGTCGGGTCACAGAAGCGGGGAGCGCCGGGGCGGCCGAACGTCACGACGGCATCTCGAGAGGCCAGGGCGACGCATCAAGAGCGTTTAAACATCGCCGAGCACAGGCCGGGATCGAAACCGGCCGAAGCGCCGATTTAGGAACTCAACCGTCGCGTAGAGCAAACATGGCAAACCGCGCGCTCGACAACCCGCGGATATTTGTGGGCTAACGACAAGAATCTTTTCGAACTACCTGGTACAGCAGAGGCCAGAATGGGACTAGAGGCAACTAAACAACACTTGAGAATACTAGATAAGACATAGAAACCATTTTACTTACAGTCATTTCGGCGATAGGATAGCCTGTAGATGAGACGGACACTATCAGGTTCGAGTAAGTAGCGATTAAATGATCTCAAGCAGCAGAACTCCGGCAACGATCAATCAGCCAGAAAAGCCAGTGGCCAGCATAGAGGAGACTCTGCTGTTTTGGCAAGCTCGGGCGTCCGAGCGTTTAAACGCCGAGGACGCCCGACAGATGATCGAGAACATTACTGGTTTCTTCGCGCAGCTTAGCGCATGGGATGGTGAAGGCCAAGCAGTTGCGCGTCCGAAATCGAAAGTCACGGAAATCCTTATCGAGCCGAGAGCCATCGACGAATCATTATGCAACCCAGTACACAGCTCCTTAGCGGCCTAAGTCCTACTGACATTTCGCGCATCCAACATACTCTGCTCGCGGAGATCCGATCAGAACGGCCCGGATCGGAAGATCCGACGACTATTCTCGCGAGGACGACTGAGGCTTTGAGGCAGAGCGATACCGGCGAGACTTCGGACGAGCTGCTTAAACACCTCACGATGTACTCAGAAGAAGCACTCGCCCTAGTGCTGCACGACCTTGAAAACGAAAAACTGCCGCGGGAGGAGAAGCGGCGGCGCAGGGCGCAGAAAGCAACGTACTACCGGCAGCGCCAGATCGAGCGGATGAGTAGCCCATAGGATTGGTGAGGCCGTCCTCCGTCGCGAAGACGACCTGGCGGGGCGTCGAACCTCGACTCAATAGATCGCAGGGCGCCGGGAAACGGTGCTCAGAGATCAGCGGATCGGGAAGGCGCTGTCAAACGGGCCCATAGCTGGCTTGCTCAAAAGCCGGCGACGCCGCAGGCCAATTGCCCTGCGGTTGAAAGACTACTTAGGTAACAGAGCAGACCGCAATGCAAGATACAAAAATAGAATTCAAAGCAGAAGAAGTGTCCCGGTATTATGAGGCCCGCTTGCCGGGCTTGAACCAGCGCGGTGCCCAATGGCGCTGTGCCTGTCCTATCCATCATGGACAGGGTGACAACTTTTCCGTGAAACCGGATTCGGGATGTTGGTTTTGTTTTTCCAAGTGCCAGTGTGGCGGTGACATCATCGAGCTGGAAATGCGTTTAAACAACACCGACTTCAAAACCGCAAAGGCCGAGGTCTTCCGAATTGTTGGCCGTATCGGTGCCGGCAAGCCGCTCAACGCGCGCAGCACGAATGAAAGGTCGTCTGGCTCCGGAGGTGCGGTGATGCGCCCGGTGCGCGGCAAATGGAGTGAGATCGAGCGGTATCCATACACAGACGAATCCGGCGGGCTTCTCTATGAAGTGGTTCGATACCTGAAACCGGACGGAACAAAAACTTTCGTTCAGGCCCGCCCGAGCGGGGTTGAGGCCGCCGGTACGACGGACCTGAATCGGACCGACGGTATCCCCACCGGTGGAATTGTGGTGGGGCTCGATTCGGGGAAATACCTTCCCGACGTGAAGGCCGAGCACAGGGCCAGAAAACCTCGCTGGAAGCGTGCGCCCGATCAAAAGAAGGACTATCACGGGCTGGAGTATCACTTCCGCGAATGTCCGCGGGTTCCATACCGTCTGCAGAAAGTGCTCGGCGCAGACACAGTATACCTGCCGGAGGGAGAAAAGGATGTCCATGCCCTGGAAGCGTGGGGACTGGTGGCCTCCTGTAACGCTGGCGGGGCGGGCGGTAGCAGGCAATATAGGTTATGGCCGCAACATTTTCGCGGACGCCACGTCATCATCCTTCCTGATAACGACCTGCCTGGCCGCAAGCATGCGTTCGCGGTCGCGTCGGCTCTGTTGAACGTGGCGGCATCCGTCAGAGTCGTGGAGTTACCGGATCTACCGGAAAGCGGGGACGTAACCGACTGGCGGGACAAGGGTGGCACTCAAGAAGAGTTTCGGAGGGTGGCCGATGCCGCTCAAACATTGGATGAAGCGGCCCTATCGGGGCTACGAACGCGGTGGGGATTGAGCGAAGAGAAACCGGGGGTCGCGAGCCGGCCCAGTCGGTCCTCAAATTCTAGACGCCTCCCATCAATCATTGCCACAAACCGACCGCTCCAGGATATTGCCACCGATGCGATATCAGCACTCGAATCTGCGAACGATCCGCCGAGCCTTTTCGTTAGGGCTGGGAAGCCGTGCCGCGTTCGCCGGGATGAGAGCGGGAGACCTTTGATCGAACAGATGACCGATTCGCAGATGCGACATCGTATGGCACGAACGGCTTATTTCCTCGTTGCAACCGAACGCGGTTACAAACACATTCCACCACCAATGGACATCGTCAAAGATGTGCTGGCCAACGAAGCCTGGCCGTTTCCTGGGCTAGTCGGAATCGTGGAGGTGCCAGTGATACGGCCTGACGGAACGATCCTGGAAAAGGCAGGGTACGACCCGACGACTCGGTTGATTTACATTCCCACGCCAGGCTTGCGGTTCCCGGATATTCCCCCGTCGCCGTCTGCCGATCAGATCGCCTGGGCGCGGGACCTCATTGAGGAGATGATTGGCGACTTCCCGTTTGCAAACGCAGCTTCGAAGACCAACGCCGTAGGTGCACTGCTGACTCCTATTGTGCGGCCTCTGATACCAGGCCCCACACCACTGGGCTTGCTCGATGCTCCTATGCCTGGCACTGGTAAGGGCCTGTACGCCGAGTGTATTGGGGTGGTTGCGACCGGCCGGAGCGCTCCATTAATGACGGCGCCCGACACCGAGGATGAATGGCGCAAAAGGATCACGGCGAACCTCTTGGAGGGTGCCACCATGATCACCATAGACAACCTTGAGGGGAAGTTAGATTCTCGGGGCTTAGCCAGTGTGCTGACATCCCCGAGCTGGAAGGACCGGATTCTCGGCGTAACCAAGAACGCTGAACTACCCCAGCGGGCTAGCTGGCTCGCGACTGGGAACAATATCGTGCTCGGTGGCGATCTTCCCCGCCGATGCTATCTCATCCGTATGGATGCCAAGACATCCAAGCCCTGGGAGCGTGCAAGCTGGCGTCACCCTGAACTGCGGCAATGGGTTGCCGAACACCGCGGCGAATTAATCGGAGCGCTTCTGATGCTGGTTCGCGGTTGGTTTTCGAGCGGGCGCCCTGAATATGGAGGTCCTCGGCTCGGCAGTTTTGAATCCTGGTGCGGGACTGTTGGTAATATTCTCGCGCATACGGGCTACTGCGGCTTCCTGGCTAACCAGAAGGATCTTTATATGAATAATGATTCAGATTCCGGTCAGTGGGAAGCCTTCTTCGAGGAGTGGCGCCTGGCATTTGAAGACCGGACAATAACGGTCGCAGAGGTGATTCGAGAGCTGACGACGAACTTTAGCCTACGGGATGCGATTCCTGATTGGCTGGCCGACAATTATCACAGGGAACCGGGAAAATTTCGGCAATTGCTGGGTTCGGCGCTCCGGAGACAAAGAGATACTCAGTACGGTAACTGGCGGCTGGAGAGGGCCGGGGAGAATCGTCGTAAAGTGGCACTTTGGCGGATGGTCGATCTGGAGAAAGCAGATGATCGGGCAGCGTAAAACCGCAAAGGGTGCGGGGACTGCGGGGACATCTGCAGCCGGAATCAGGAAGAAGAACGAAATTTATCTATATGGATTGAACCGTGTACCAGAGTCCCCGCAGTCCCCGCAGTGAGGCAGGAGGCATGTCGGCGAAACTGGGACCGCTGAAATCGAAGGCTGAACCGGAACCACCGAGCAGCGGTCGTGAGGCAAGAAGTTCCAGCGAAACACGAAAAAGAACGATGAATCAAAATATGTCACGAGAAATGACGACATCAAGCAACATGCCACAAGGACGCGCTGAATCGTCGGATAAATCATCTGTTCGTGCAATAAGTCTTTGTAAGCTCTAAGACGTGCTCTGGCGCTGACACTGAGGTAATCGTAATGAACGAGAGAAAACGGAAAACCGGGCTCGATAGCGCCGAGGAGAACGGGGCAAAGCGGGGACGAGGCGTTGCAAAAGAGCAGACGATTGCGCGCACTGTCGAGGAATGCCTCTGGATTTCGGTGGGCACTTTCCGCGCGCGGCGAAAAGGGCTTTGGCGAACCTCGGGCGTACTGGAGTGGCGAGGTCAACGGACAGGGCGGTTGACGCTAGTTGCAAGGTATCGGATAAGAATAAATGGGTGTCCAGAGGCGAACGGCGGTGGGAATCTCGCGCCAAATTTCACCGGAGATCCAGTCCTCTTGTTGGCCGGTGCCGGTCCGTCGCAGACAATCCGCTTCCGCGCATCCGGCGTGACTTTCGGGCGGAGGTACTACTTCTTGTGTCCACAGTGCGAGCGCCGATGCAGCAAATTGTTTCTTCCCATTGGAAATCTTAACTTCCGGTGCCGCCGATGTCATAGTCTTTGCTATCAATCTCAGAGTCATAAACTCGACTGGTTCTACCGCCCGCTGGCAGCCTCCACCGGTGTCCGGAAGCGGCTGCTGAAACAGTACCTGCACGGAATCGGACAATCAGTCCTCAGAGAAGCCGATTAGTTCGCCTGAAGAGGCTTGCAGAACTCAGTGCCCGCGCAACGCTTAGCCATGCAGCGCATCTCTGGGGTGGCGACTGCACTGCCGAGTGAACTAGCCTCGAGCTAAATCTTCAGATAATGGCGGTACAGTGCTTGCGAAATCCAAAACCGCGCATTATGTTACTCTC
>Ga0070741_10021538_pt1 | contig 10010 bp, 13 predicted proteins | sample Coa_R1_4_FD_66440 | JGI IMG/M metagenome (GOLD analysis project Ga0070741, IMG submission 66440) | Surface soil microbial communities from Centralia Pennsylvania, which are recovering from an underground coalmine fire - Coalmine... | ecosystem: Environmental > Terrestrial > Soil > Unclassified ...
GAGCGCGACGAGCCGATCGAGGTCGCCTTCGAGGCGCTGCAGCACGGGCCGGCGGTCCTGGTCGTCGAGTCCGGTCGCGCCCTCGGCGTGCTCACGAGGAGCGACCTGCTCGAGTTCCTCGCCCACGGCCGGGCCGGCTAGGACCGTCGTGCGCGCGCTCGGCATCGACGTCGGCGTCCGCAAGGGACTGGACCTGGTGCTCCTCGACGGGGGGCGCTGCGTCCTGCAGACCGAACGCGCCGTACGCCCGTCCGACCTTCCGGCGATCGTCGAGCGCATCCGGCCCGACGTGGTCGCCATCGACTCGCCCCCGGCGTGGGCGCGCTCGGGGAGGTCGCGGGTCACGGAGCGCGAGCTCCGCTGGTTCGGCATCCAGTGCTTCAACACGCCCTCGGACGCGAGGATGGCCGACCACCCGTTCTACGAGTGGATGACGGTGGGCTTCGAGGCCTTCGCGCAGATCGCCGATCGCTACCCGCGCTATCGAGCGGGGCGGGTCGCCGGGACGGCCATCGAGGTCTTCCCGCACGCGTCCGCGGTGGTTCTGGCCGGGTGCCTGCCGCCCGACTCGGTCCCGAAGCACCGGTGGCGCCGCTCGGTGCTCGCGCAGTGGGGGGTCGACGTCTCGAGCCTGCGCTCGGCCGATCAGGTCGACGCCGCCCTCGCGGCGCTCACCGGGCTGCTCGCGCTCGAACGGCGGTTCAGCGCGCCCGGCGACCCCGCGGAGGGCGTGATCGTGCTGCCGGCGCCGACGCTTCCGGCCCGGGCGTATCGCCGGGGCGAGGAGGCGGCGGAGTCCGGCGGGCAGCCGACGCTTCCCGGGCTGGCCGCGTGCCGGTGCGGCGACCCGGCGTGCGGCGCGCTGACCGCGAGGGAGTTCGCGCCGGGACACGACGCCAAGCGCAAGTCCGCGCTGTGGCGGGCCGCCCGGCAGGGACAGCGGGCCGTCGACGAGCTGAGGAGGAGAGGGTGGGAGCTTCCCCCGGAGATGCGATGAGGTTCGAGACCCGGGCGATCCACGCCGGGCAGGAGCCCGAGCCCCAGTTCGGGGCCGTCAACGTGCCGATCTACCAGACCTCGACCTACGCGCAGCCCGAGGTCGGGCGGCCGAAGCGCTACGACTACGCCCGGGGCGGCAACCCCACGCGCGAGGCGTTTCAGACGGCCCTGGCCGCCCTCGAGGGCGGGGCGCGGTGCGTGGCCTTCGCCTCGGGGGTCGCGGCCGAGGCGACCCTCCTGCTCACCCTCGCGCCCGGGGACCACGTCCTGCTCGGAAACGACGTCTACGGGGGGACCTACCGGCTGCTCGCCCGAGTCCTCGCCGGCTGGGGCCTCGCCTTCGACGTCGTCGACATGACCGACCCGAAGGCGGTCGCGTCCGCGGTTCGCGACGAGACCCGCGTGATCTGGGTGGAGACCCCGACCAACCCGCTCCTCAAGGTCGTCGACGTCGCCGCGGTCGCCGAGATCGCCCGCGCCGCCGGCGCCAGGTGTGTGGTGGACAACACGTTCGCGACCCCCTACCTTCAGCGTCCCCTCGAGCTCGGCGCCGACGTCGTCGTCCACTCGGTGACCAAGTACCTCGGGGGACACTCGGACCTCGTCGCGGGGGCGGTCGTCACGACCGACGAGGAGCTGGCCGAGCGGCTGGCCTTCCTGCAGAACGCCGTGGGGGCGGTTCCGGGGCCGATGGACTGCTACCTGGCCCTGCGAGGTCTCAAGACCCTCGCCGTCAGGATGCAGGCGCACTGCCGGGGCGCCCGGGCGATCGTCGAGCTCCTGCGGGCGCACCCCAGGGTGATGAGGGTCCACTACCCCGGCCTGCCCGGGCATCCCGGCTTCGAGGTCGCCCGCCGGCAGATGACGGACTTCGGCGGGATGGTCTCCTTCGAGATGGCGACCGCGGAGGAGGCCGTCCGCGTGGCCGAGCGGACCCGGCTGTTCTTCCTGGCGGAGTCCCTGGGCGGCGTGGAGTCCCTGATCGAGCTCCCGGCCCCGATGACCCACGCCAGCGTGGCCGGCTCGCCGCTCGAGGTGCCGGAGACCCTCGTGCGTCTGTCCGTGGGGATCGAGCATCCCGAGGACCTCGTCCACGACCTGGCCGCGGCGCTCGACGCGCTCGACTGAGGGGCGAGCCCTCGGCTCAGGGCATCGCCTCCCCGATCCGATGGATGAGGGATGAGGCCTCCATCGATCGGGGATTCGAGGGCGCCGTGAGCGCGAGGACCATCGCGTGCCGGGTGCTCGTCGTCGACGACGATCCCGAGGTCCGCGCGGCGCTCCACGACATGCTGGCCGACTACGGGTTCGACGTCGTCGGCCTGGCCGAGGACGGCCTGGTCGGGGTCGCCGCCGCACACGAGCTGCGGCCCGACGTGGTGCTCATGGACATCCGGATGCCGGGGAAGAACGGGATCGACGCGACGCGCGAGATCCTGGCGGAGGTGCCGGGGGTCCGGGTGATCGCGCTGTCCGCGTACGACGACCCGGCGCTCGCCGCAGCGGCCGCTTCCGCCGGGGCCCGGGCCTACATCGTCAAGGGCACGGCCCCCGAGCTCATCTGCGACCGGATCGAGGAGGTGCGCCGCTCGTCCGCCTGAGGGGCGGCTCAGGCGGCAGCCGCCTGCACGGCGTCGGCGATCGTCCGGGCCTCGGCCCCGATCCCGCTCCGCTCGGCGATCGGAAACGCCGCGCGCACGCGGCCGGCCGGATCGATCAGGTAGATCACCGCCGTGTGGTCGACCTCCCCGTGCACGACCTTCGCCTCGATGCCGTAGCTTCGCCAGACGGACCTCAGCTCCTCGGGCGATCCCGTGAGGAACAGCCAGCGCCGCAGCATCCGATGCCGGACCGACCAGCGCCGCACGGCCGAGACCGAGGTGGACCTCGGGTTCGCGTTCACCGCCAGGAGTTCGACGGGGCGCCTGGCGCCGACGTCCTGCTTGGCCTGCCACATGAGCTGGGCGGTCAGCGGGCAGATCGTGGTGCACGTGCTGTCGACGAACGTGAGCAAGACGGTGCGTCCCCGGAAGTTCGAGAGCGTTTGCCGGTGGCCGAACTGATCCGTCAGCGTGAAGTCGGGGGCGGGAGTCGCGGACACCGAACGCGACGCCCTCGGCGGCACCACGCCCCGCGCCGACGCGCAGGCCGCCAACAGCACGACGCAGACGCCGGCCACGAGGCCCGTCCAGCGTCTCACCCCGCGTCCTCCCCGGGAGCTCCGCCGAGCACCGAGTCGAGCGCCGCCCGAAACGACGCGGGCTCGATCCTGCCGGTCACGACGTACCGGATCCGGCCGTCGGGTCCGATGATGAAGGTGGTCGGCAGACCGACGATGCCGAACGCGTCCCCTGCGGACCCGTTCGGATCGACCCCGCTCGGGTAGTCCATGCCGTGGGCGCGCGCGAAGGCGAGCGCCGCCGGCGTCCGGTCTCCGTAGTCGACGCCGACGAACCTGACCGATCGCGCCCGGTACGCCCGCCACAGGCTCGCCAGCTCGGGGGCCTCCGTCCGGCAGGCGGTGCACCAGGACGCCCAGAAGTTCACGACGGTCAACCCGCCGTCGGCTCCTCCCACCCGCACGGCGCCTTCGCCCCCGAGCCGCGGCAGGCTGAGCCGGGGAGCCGGCCGATCCACCGGCACCGGGCGCCCGGGAACCACGGCGTCTCGCGACGCGGCGTTCGATCCGCCATCGCCGCGCCAGAGCGCCCAGGAGGTGGCCGTGAGCGCGACGATCACCACGCCGGCCAGCGCCGCCCGCGCGCGCGGCCCAACGTCCCCGGGGACCAGCACCTCAGGGCACCTCCGCCTCCGACGCGCCCGCGACCGCCGCCCGGGCCTCCCGATCCAGCCGCGCGTCCGCGCGCCGGGCGAGCCGCTCGTCCTGGGCCATCCAGTCGACGAGGACCGCGGAAAGCGCCACGACGCTCACGAGCATGGAGCCCTCCCACATCAGGGTCCCCCCAAGCCGCTGATCGGCGATCGCCGAGGCGCCGAGGGTCCGGGCGATCGCCGCGTAGTGGGGGTAGAGGACGTGGCCCGCCGACGCGATCACGAAGCCGAGGAGCGATTGCACCGGCATCGACAGGAACAGGTACAGGATCCGGCCGGGGTGGGACAGACGGGCGGCCCCGGGATCGCGCCCGATCACGGGCCACCAGAACAGCAGGGCGCCCACCAGATACGCGAGGTGCTCGAGGGCGTGCAGCGCGTCGTCGGACAGGGCCGCCTCGTACCAGGACGTGAAGTGCGAGACCCAGAGCACCATCCCCAGGAGCCCGAAGTCCAGGGCGGGGGACGCGAGCGCTCGCGCGGCCGGTCCGTGCGCGAGCGACGCCAGGCGCCTGCGGGCTGGATGAGGCGCCGCCGCAAGGGCCAGGGTGACCGGGCGGCCGAGCAGGAGCAGCGGGGCCGCCACTTGCACCAGGAGCAGGTGCTGGACCATGTGGACCGAGAACAGGCGGTCGGCGTACCCGTCGAGGGGTGGCCCGAGGGCCGCCGCCATGACCGCCACCCCCGAGAGAAACGACGCGGTACGTCCCGCGCTCCAGGCCGACGCCGGCCGCCCCCGCCTCACCCGGCGAACGGCCACGACGTACGCTCCCCCGACGGCAGCGAGCGCAACGAGCGCCGCCGGCTGGAATCCCTCGACCGCGATCATCGATCGTCCTGCGGTGGCGCCATGACCCGATCGTACGGTCGCATCGGGCGACGGAACATGTCACGGCTGTCATGGTGGCGCGCAACGCGGCACGTCGCCGCGCGGGTCGCGTCAGGCTCACATTACGCCGTCGTCATCTTTGCAAAGCACCGCTGTTGGGAGCGGTGCTCGGATGGTATGTGGAAGCGACGAGCCACCGCAGTGGCGAGCGCCGGCCGCAGGCCGGGCGCATCGGCGAGGACGTGGGGGTGCGGATGACGACTCGAGGATGTTCCCATCTGGGCAGAAGGGCGCTGGCGCTTGCGGGGGTGCTGGCGATGCTCTCCACCGCGTGTTCGAAGAGCTCGAACGCGTCGGGCTCCATCCCGCTCACCACGGTGTTCGTCCAGAAGTTCCGGTACCACGGCATGCCGGCGACGCTGCCGTCCGGACTCCACATGTTCCGGTTCGAGAACCAGGAGTCCTTCCCCATCACGCACGAGATGATCCCGATCGCGCTGCCGCCCGGAAAGACTGCGCAGGACGTCATCAACGAGGCCAAGGCCAAGGGACCCGACTCGGAGGACGAGTGGCTGCACATCGGCGGCGACTTCGGACCGGCCGACACCGGGGCCAGCGTGATCGAGACCCTGTATCTGCCGCCCGGCAACTACGCGATCGCCTGCTGGCAGACGGGCAAGCCGAACGGCCAGGAAAACGGTCCGCCTCACGCCGCGATCGGCATGGTCTTCCAGTTCAAGGTGACCTAGCTCGCCACCCGATGCGATCGACGACGCTTCGCCGCTCGCTGCGTGGGGTCTGCGTAGCCGTCGCCGGCGCGTGCCTCGCGGGGTGCACGCAGCAGCCGGCCACCGAACAGGCGCAGGACACGCATCGCCTCTTCTACATCACGCTCGCGCTGGCCACCCTGGTGTTCGTCGGGGTGGAGGGGGCCCTGCTCTGGGCGATCGTCCGTTATCGACGGCGGCGAGGCGAGGAGGGCGAGGGCCCCCAGTGGCACGGGACCAACCGGATGATCCTGCTGTTCTTCCTGATCGGGACGGTCATCGTCGCCACGCTGTACCCGTTCGGCGAGATCACGCTCGCCCGGGTGCAGCAGAACCCCCAGTCACCCGAGGTCATCGACATCACGGGCTCCCAGTGGCAGTGGTCCGCCTTCTACGAGAACGAAGGCGTGGTCGTCAGCGGGAAGAGCTTCGTCCGCCCGCTCGTCATGGAGGTCCCGGTCGACGAACCGATCCACATCCACATCGTGTCGAACGACGTGATGCACGAGTTCTTCGTGCCGGCCTTCTACTTCATGCGCAACGCCATGCCGGGGCATCCGAACGACTTCACCTGGACCCCTACGCGTCTGGGGACGTTCCAGGGGCAGTGCGCGGAGTACTGCGGGTTGGGCCACTACCAGATGCGCTTTGTCGTGCGCGTCGTCACTCCGACCGACTTCTTCGCGTGGGTGAAGCAGGAGCGGAAGGCGGCGCTAAGCATCAACTGTCCGCAGACGAGCGGCGCCTCCGTCCACATCACCGCCCACAACATCTCCTGGGACACGAACTGCATCCACGTTCCGGAGGGAACGCCGATCCAGTTGACGATCACCAACAACGACGGGGGCATCGACCACAACTTCGCGATCTGGAACGGGATCGACACGGCGCACCAGTTCTTCGCGAGCGGCAAGTTCCCCGGAGTCGCCACGAGGACCGAGACGATCCCGACGCTCGAACCGGGTCGCTACTACTTCCAGTGCAACGTGCACGGGCCGGCGATGTCGGGTGTGTTCATCGTCGGGAACCCGCCGTCCGGACAGAAAGGGAGCTGATCGTTGGCCATCACCGAAGCTCGCCCGGTCGCTCGTCCCGAGCCGTTCGGGCGACGTCTGCTCTCGTGGCTCACCACGACGGATCACAAGCGGATCGGAATCCTGTACATCATCAACTCGCTGGCGTTCTTCGTGATCGCCGGGGTCTTCGCGCTCCTCATGCGGACCGAGCTCGCGCGCCCCGGTCAGCAGTTCCTGTCGCCGCGCGCCTACGACCAGGTCTTCACCGAGCACGGGACCCTCATGATCTTCCTGTTCATCTTCCCGATGCTCGCGGCATTCGGGAACTACCTGGTGCCGCTGCAGATCGGTGCCCTCGACATGGCGTTCCCCCGGGTCAACGCCCTGTCGTTCTGGCTGCTTCCGGTTGGCGGCCTCACGGTGCTGTCGGGCTTCCTCGTCAAGGGCGGCGCGGGCGCCTCGGGCTGGACGGCCTTCGCGCCCCTGTCGGTCCAGGGCGGAGCCGGCATGGATCTGTGGATCCTCGGAATCGTGATCGTCGGGGTCTCCTCGATCCTGGGCTCGATCAACTTCATCGTCACGATCCTGCGGATGCGCGCCCCCGGCATGACGATGTTCCGCATGCCGATCTTCTGCTGGGGTGTGCTCACCACCTCGCTCCTGGTGGCGCTCGCGGCTCCGGTGCTCACGGCGGCGATGGTCATGCTCTTCGCCGACCGGCACCTCGGCACGGTGTTCTTCGACGCCTCCCGGGGCGGAAGCCCGCTCCTGTACCAGAACACGTTCTGGTTCTTCGGTCATCCCGAGGTCTACATCCTGATCCTCACGGCCTGGGCGATCGTCAGCGAGATCCTGCCCGTGTTCTCGGGCAAGCCGTTGTTCGGATACCGGGGCGTGGTGCTGGCGTTCCTCATGATCGCCACGCTCTCGTTCACGGTGTGGGCTCACCACATGTTCGTCACCGGGGCCGTCGAGCTGCCGTTCTTCAGCGCGACGACCGAGATGATCTCGATCCCCACCGGCGTCCTCTTCTTCAACTGGCTGGCCACCCTCTGGAAGGGCAAGCTCCGGTTCGAGCCGCCGATGATGTTCGCGCTCGGCTTCATCGCCCTGTTCCTCATCGGCGGGATCGACGGCGTGTGGCAGGCCGCGCCAGCGATGGACTTCGCGCTCCACGACACCTACTGGGTCGTGGCGCACATCCACTACGTGCTGTTCGGCGGCACGGTGTTCGGCATCATGGCGGGCATGTACTTCTGGTTCCCGAAGATCACCGGCCGGTACCTGTCGCGCACGCTCGGGATCTGGCAGTTCTGGGTCCAGTTCGTGGGCTTCAACCTGACGTTCTTCCCGATGCACATCCTCGGACTGCGGGGGATGCCGCGGCGGGTGGCCGACTACGCGCCGAACCGCGGATGGACGGGCCTGAACACGCTGGAGACCGTGGGGGCCTACATCATCGCCGTCTCGATGATCCTGTTCTTCGTGAACGTCTTCGTCTCCCTCCGCAAGCCGCGTGAGGCACCCGACGATGCCTGGGGAACCTCCAACTCGCTCGAGTGGGCCACGAGCTCGCCTCCCCCGCCCCACAACTTCGATCGGCTGCCCGAGGTCCGCTCCCTCCGCCCGGTCCGCGACCTGCGGCTGGCCGCGCAGGGGCTTCCCGGAGAGGGGGTGTCCTCGTGAGCGCGACCGACCTTCAGATCGACGAGCGAGCCGTCCGGCGCACGAGCAGTCCCGTCATGGGGATGGTTCTGTTCGTCGCGGGCGAGGCGATGTTCTTCGCCGCCTTCTTCGCCGCCTTCTTCCAGCTCCGCTCCCAGGCCAAGGTGTGGCCCCCGGCGTCGATCGGAACGCCCGAGATCTCGATCCCCGCCGCTCTCACCGTCATCCTGGTGACGAGCAGCATCGTGCTGCAATTCGGCCTCCGCGCGATCGCACGGGGGCGGTTGGCGACGTTCGAACGCCTCCTGCTGCTCACGATCCTGCTCGGGATCTGCTTCCTGGCCCTGCAGGCGTACGACTACTCGCAGCTCACGTTCGGGATCAAGGGCGGGATCTACCCCTCGCTCTTCTACGTGATGACGGGTCTCCACATGGCGCACGTCGTCGGAGGCGTCGTCCTGCTTGCGGTCGTCGGCGCCCAGACCCTCACCGGCCAGATCTCCCAGCGGCACCACGAGCCGGCCGAGGCGGCCGCGATCTACTGGCACTTCGTCGACGTCGTGTGGCTGGGCCTGTTCACCGTCTACTACGTCGCGGTCCCGAGGTGACGAAGCGATGAGGGTCGGCATGCGCATCGGGTTCGGGATCGCCCTCGCGCTCCTGGCCGCCGGCATCGTGTACGCGTTCACCGCGCACGAGCGCGAGGGCGCCGTCCTGCTCCTGCTGTGTGCGGTCGCCTTCGCCTACGTGGGTCTTGTGCTGCGCCGCGCGGTTCGGGCGCCGGCCTCACCCGAGGAGAGCAGTGGCCCCGCTCGGCCGGCAGGCCAGCACTCGGGCGAGCCGGAGACCGTGGAGCCCAGCATCTGGCCGTTCGTCTTCTCGGTCGCCGCCCTGGCGCTCGTCGTCGGCGTGGTGGGCGCCCATTGGGTCCTGATCCCCGGAGGCATCGTGTTCGTCGGAGCGGCCGCCGGCTGGTTCACGGACATCGGCCGTCAGCGCCGCGCCGGGGCGGTCGCCCACGCGGGGTCCGGATCAGGCCTTGAGCATCAGGAGTAGCCCGATCACGAACGCCGCGACCAGCACCGAGAGGAAGACGGTCGCGTGGGCCTGCGTCGTGCTCGGGCTGGGCAGACCCGCGGGGTTGCACCGCCGGCAGACCGACATCCCCGGTGGGAGCGCCACGCCACATCGCATGCAGCGATCCGATCGACGCATCGTGGGCGGATCCTAGACCAACGGCGTCGAGAGGGCCATCGGGTCGCCACCGCCCACTACACTGCCCGGCGTGACCCTCCATCTCCTCCACACGGCCGGCCTGCTGGCCTCCTCACCATCGCCGAGCCCCTCGCCCGGGGCCGCGGGCGGTGCGTTCGGGAGCGGCCCCGGCTTGATCGTCCTCCTCCTGCTGGTCGGCGCCCTGTTGCTCCTGCGCCGCCGGATCGGCCGGTGAGCCGGCCGATCCGGCGGCGCCGGACGCTCAGCCCCTGGGGCGCTTCAGGTAGGCGACCGTGGAGCGCCCGCCCGCCGGGGTCTCGATCTGAACCACGCTCACGAGCTCCCACCCGTCCTCCCCGAACGTGTTGAGGATCTCGGCCGGGTTGTGCTCCAGCAGCGGCGCCACGAAGTACTCCCATCTCTGCACGATCAGTCCTCCCCCTCGAGTCGCCTGCGGGTCCGACGGATACACACTCCCATGACGACGGCGAGCCCGCCGGCCTCGGCGATCCGACGCGCCTCCTCGTTCACGATGGCGTCCTGGAGCCAGAGGACGCGAGCCCCGACTCGGACGGCCTGCTCGGCGATCGGCGGCGTCTCCTCCGCGCGGCGGAACACGTCCACGACGTCAATGGGCACATCGTCGGGCACGTCGAGGAGGGACGGGTACGCGCGCTCGCCGAGCAC
>Ga0070741_10021539_pt1 | contig 10009 bp, 11 predicted proteins | sample Coa_R1_4_FD_66440 | JGI IMG/M metagenome (GOLD analysis project Ga0070741, IMG submission 66440) | Surface soil microbial communities from Centralia Pennsylvania, which are recovering from an underground coalmine fire - Coalmine... | ecosystem: Environmental > Terrestrial > Soil > Unclassified ...
AACGCCTCATAAATAACTACTTTCGCGGTGACATCGGTGAGTTCACTTTGCTGCCACACCTCGACCTGCTTGCGCATCGGCTCGAAGTTGCGCTGCATGCGGTCAACTCCAACTGCGATGCAATCGATAAGCTCGAATGACTTGGAATGCTTGGCGAGCACCGGCGTAAAGTCCCCCGAGAACGCCATGTTCGAGCACACGAACACGCGATAGCCGCAGGTCATCGCTAATCGCATGCTTTTGTCATGGGAGTTCCTCAGGCCAATGGAAAACCTGCAACCCTGCATCTCAGTTGCAAGATCGAGGACTCCGAACATCTTCATTCCATCCGGCGATACCGCGTATTCGTCGTGGACCACTCCGATGTGGCGAAATCCGAGGGTTTCGATCAGGGCCCGCACGATCTCGTGATGAGGGATCGGACGGTGCGTTTCGGTCGCCGGTGGTGTGGGCACCAGCGCCAGTTCGTCGCGGCCAATCGTCCGGCCGCTATAGCCAATGAGCGTGCTTGTTTCTGACATACTGCTTTCCTCCTTTATTTCGGGTTGAATACGAACTCTAGTTACGAAATCCGAACGCCGATCGCGGCATCTTTCAGGTCGTGTCGCGCGAACCGATACACTTGAATGTGGGTCCCACCGACAAGAATGCTAGCCTCCGCCGGGGCACTCGAATTATTTGCGAGATCCTGCTCATGCTTGCCGGCCTCGATCCGGCTCAGCCCTTTTCCGACGGATGCTTGGTCATCCTGGTGAATCCCCAGGGATGTGCTGTACGGTTCCCTCGTCCCTTGGAAATTGGGGTGACGTTGCGCTTGGAGGGCCTTCCCGTAAGCACTGACGTAACTGCGCGGGTGGTGAACTGTATCTCGATGGGGCCGTACGAGAAACTTTGGCTCTTGGGGTTGGCGCTCGATGAGCCGGGCAATGTATGGGGCATCCCATCGCCGCCTGCGGACTGGACGGCGTAGAGTGTCGAGCGAGCCGGTAGCCACAGTCCTGATTTCATCAACCGAAGTTGAAGAGCGACGCCTGCTCGGGGATCGTCGGTCTCCCTCGCCGCCTGCCACCCGACAGCGCCCCCGGTCTTTGACCAAAGATTAAGACCGAGCCTCCGGCGATTGTTTCCTCAATGAGACCCGCCGGGTCGCACCCACTACTTGACAGCAAAGCTGCCGGTTCGACGGCAGAGGATTCGTCGATCGAACGAGAAGTCGCCGGAAACAGCTTCTGATGTTCGGTGTTCAGGGCCTTCCAGACGGCGTCGGCCGTTTCTCCAATTCCATTTCTCTCGACCAATTCGCGCGCCATCGCGGAAAGCATGTCGTCATCTTCGTCGATGTTCTGTAAGCCTTCGCCGGCAAACTTGCCTTCCATCGTGAGCGCGACCAACAGTTTCTTCCCCATCAGGCGTAGGCACGCGGTCTGCATGGTTCCTTCGTAGCAGAGAAACTTCACGCGCACCGGCCGCCGCTGGCCGATGCGCCACGACCGCCGGCTGGCCTGGCGCAACGTATGCAGTGAATACCCAGACTCATAGAAGATGATGGTCGGGAAATCGAGCAGATCCAAACCGGTTTCCACTAGCTTGGGATGCGATATAACGACCTGCACTCCTTCCTTGATCTGCCGTGCGTACCAGGCTTCACGTTTTGAAGTGTCTACGCTGGCACGCAGCACAGCCGTCCGGATACCTGCATTACTTAAAACCCTTTCGAGCCGTGCGGTCACGTCATGTTTCTGCGTGTACACCGCGAATAGCTGGCAACGGCGTCCTTCGGCAAGCTCCTTTTTAATCTCTTCAATCAGTTTTCGTTCTTTCGCATATAGTTGCTCTTCCGGAAGGTCTTGGGTGTCGGCGATGACGAAGCGAACGTTGCGCTTCAGTTCCTCATCGAACTCCTTGCCATAGAGAGTTCCCAATCCATAGGGGTGATCCGGATAGAGCAGCAGCGTATTGAGCATCGTGCTCATTACCGACCGGTTCCCCCGGTGCTCCTTCAGGGCTTTCCGGATGGCGTCTTCCAGTTCGCGATAGGCCGACATCAAGAGCGGATCCATCGCCACGCTGACGTAATTCTCTTCGTAGGGGGGCAGTTCGCCGGAGATGTCCTCGAGGAAGACGAAGGCGCACAGCTGCATCAGGAATTCACCGAAGAGCAAAGGAGAAGCTCCCGGCTTGCGCCGGACCATGCTCGTGGTCTTCGCTTTGGAGCAGCGATTATTCTCCGGCTCGACCTTGGTGATGGTTTCAAGGACTCCATAGTCCTGCATGAACGCGCTTCGGCCGGTGGTGCCCCACTCGTATCCGTGCTCCTTCATTCCTGCTGCTTCGAGGCGAAACAGCGTGTTGAACAAATCGTCCGCATAGCCGCCCAGAAGCGTTCCCGTCAGGCCGACGATCCGATCCGTCGACGAGGAGAGCGTCCCCAGAGCATTGCCTTGCGCCGTGTCGCCGGCCAGTTGGTGAATCTCATCGCACACCGCGTAGTCAAACCATCCCGGCATGTAGCGTCCGATGAACTCGATGGGCGCCATGCGGCGGATTTTGTCCGGATCCGCCTGCCAGAGTGGACTATGAAACGGCCGGCAGGATTTGTCGCCTCTGGTGTCGATCGTTTCTGCGATCTTCACCTTCTCGAAGTCGGCGACCATCAGGCGGCTGTCGTTCATGAACACGGGCTTCCCCGTATCGCAATTGACGGCGCAACCGAGGTATGGACCGGAGCGAGGCACCTCATAAGCATGCCGCCAGAAATAGCCAAGTTTTGCGCGCTCACGGCCGACGATGAACAGAGACGGCCTTCCACACAGAGACAGCCATCGTTTGCGGGGGTTCGGAGAATCCTTTCGCAAACGTAACTCACTCAATGTCGTTCGCAACCCTTCCCGGACAACGCGACCCTGCTTCAACCGCACTTCGTTCACTCCGTGAAAGTTTTTCTCATCGCCGCCGTTCCGAAGGTCATCGATGAAGAAAACGCGTACTCCGGGCAAGGTGAGGAAAGCCTCGCGCGCCCACTTTTCGACCAGATGCGGAGGAACCATCGCGAGTGCTGTGAAAGGCTTGCCTTCGCTGTGGACGTGAATGGCTCCAAGCGATATCAGCGTCTTGCCCGTGCCGCACTCGGCGACCACCATGCCGGTTCGCGCCTGGCGCCAGCGTTTGGCGAGCCCCATGATCGCGATCGCCTGTGCCGGAAAGGGCCGTCGCAATAAGCCTTCGATGCGGGGAGACAGCGGATCATGAACCTGGTGGAGCGCTGGAAATTGCTCGAGAATCCGCGTTCCCAGGAGCAACGCGTTGGCGCGCAGATAGTCGTAGATCGTTGATAGTTCGGGCATGGGATTTCTTTTGAAACAGGCGAGAATGGGTCAAAGAGGAAAACGGCGACAGGAAGAACGAGAACAGAACGACCAAGTCACACGGGGTCGACGAAGACGTTCTCAGGAATCAGTTTGGGACAGTGAGTCGGGCCGTTCCTAACGGGAGAATTGCGGCAACCGCGAATGTTCAAGGGTAATTGAATTTTGTTCTCATGCCGACTCGTTGCGACTCGAGACCCAACTTCACTCGTCAGGTCCGATCTGTTCCGGAAGGAGTCCTCAACTTCTTTACGTCGAGAACATCTTGCTCCCGCCCACTGGCAAGCTTGTTCCGAATGAGATCAGCTTTGGAAATCACGTTGATTTGGACTTCCCCATCGATGAGACCCTCGATTCGGTTCTGCCAGGCCTCATCAAAAGTCACACCGTCGATGCGCTGCAGGATATCCACGCGGGCGGGAGGCTGGCCGACTTGGAAAGTCGATCCGTCCATAAAGTCCCGAGGGCTCAAGCCGTCGAGAGGTGCGCCGTATTGGGTGAGCGCCCGGTAGACGGCAGCGCTATTGCCTTCGTCCGGGCGGATGAGGAGATCCAGATCCTTTGTGGCGCGCGGCTCAGCGTGAACGCCGAAAGCATAACCTCCGACAACCAGATACTTAACGCCGTGCTCGTTGAATGCGCGTAGCAAGTCTTTCAGATCCTTGGGCATCATCGATGGGAACTCCCTTGAAAGCGGCCGCGAAGCTGTAGGCCGCTTCGCTAACATCCCAAACAGCCGACAGTCGATCTCCAATAGGCAGACTTTGCCAATAAAGATACGTCTCCAGTTGCTGCTGTTCAGCGTCCGTGACCCTGCGAACCCTTTTATCCGCGCTCATGATCACCGCCCATACTGCCCCTTCCAAGCTCGAGCAATCCGAGTAGATTATAGTCTCACGCTAAACAACCTCGTTGAAGATGTCTTCGAGGCTCAGCGCAGGCCAGCGAATCGGACCCGTTTCTTTTGGAAATCGGATGGCTTCACTCTCTACAGCCCAGCTGAGCCAATCGAGAAACTCCTCTTTTGTTCCTTTGACAATCACCGGGTCACAGCCGATGCCGAGGGCATCGATCGCGGCATGATGTGTCTTCAGTTCCTCGTGAAACCAGCTGGCCCACTCGGGCACGCCGGGTATCCCGTAGATCTGCGCGATCGAAGCCCACACGACTTGACGGTCGGAACCGGCCAGCAGCGTTCTTCCGCAATTCGCCGACATGCTTGCCGAGGCGAATTCCTCCGACACTCCAACGAGGTGACGCAACGGTTTCTTTCGCCCGGAAACCTGTATGGAACCTTTGAAGCATTGAGCATTCCGTTCCAGGCATACGCGGGTGGGTAGAACGTCGGGACCTTCCACCATGAACCGGTCTCCTATCGAAATGGCAGCGCTGATGGCCGAGATCTGCGTATCGCCGCCAATGACGGAGATCAAGTGTGCTTTGGCTTGCCGGGGAGGATCCGCCAACATCTCGCCGATGAAACGGTCGAGGTGTAGCTTGATGCTGGTGGTGGTTTTCTCCGTGGTTTTTACATACATGAGCCAGCCGAAGCGGAGGTATGCGTTCTTCATGGCGACTCTTTCTTTTCGTGGGTGAGGACCTCGGTCCTGCCATTCGCAAAGACCAGCGTCAGTTCGTGGGAAAACCGCTCCCGGTCGTGCAGGATTTTCGTGCCGTCCTCTTCCTCTTCTTCCCAGTGGTCGGTGAATTTCACGGAACGCCAGTGGGCGATATGGCGATCTTCTCCTTCGCCGAACACGCCGTTGAGCATTCCTGCCGTGCAGAGCAGGCCGACGTGGCCGCCATGCAGCGGCGTGAGTGGCCGGCCTCTGACATCACGCCGTTTGGGAAGTAGGATTCGGCTCGCCTGGCGGTAGGCTGCAGAATCGAGCAGGAGGTCTTCGACCTCATCCAAGGGGATGCCGATGTGCGTCATGACCAGCGGTTCCGATCCTGGCACCATGTACCGACATTCCGCGCTCTCCGCGAGCGGCTCGAGATCGGGTTTCTGCGCCAGCCCTTCGAGCCAGCGCACGCGCTCCACCAGAGCCGAGTCGGCGAGTCTCGTGTGTCGTTTGCGGCGAGTTCCGAGCACCACGATCTGCTTGAACTGAAGGCTCGAAGGTTCCGTCAGCCGGAAAACGCGCAGGTCCTGAAACTCTTCGCTCAGCAGCCTTGCGCATTTCCCGAGCCGCGGCAGAGGAATCACAAAGAGCAAGACGCCGCCCGGCTTGAGCCAGCGATAGGTGTGGTCCAGGAAAACAGCTTCCAGTCTTTGGTTGTTCGTGGAGCCGGCTTCCCAATCGTAGGGGGGATTCAAGTACAGCAATGACAAAGACTCCGCCGGGCATCGCACATCCATCGTGTTTGCCTGCAGAGTTTCGATCCCCGAGTTTCTTGCCTGCTCGGCCCGGTAGGCATCGATCTCGATTCCGTAATGGAGTGCCGGGGCACCGTCAAGCAAATGGGCAAAAGCGACCCCATCGCCCACGCAGGGATCGAGCGCGGAAAACTCGTCTGAAAACGCCAGATAATTTCGTAGGCGCTCGGCCTCAGCCAACGGGAGCGGGAAGAATCCTAATCTTGTTTTGCCATGAGGACGCACGGAGAACCTCTTCTTGGTTGGAGACGGAAGGATGGAAAACTGGAAATGCCAGGTGAGAACGGCTCAGACGGGAAGATCAAAAAAGGGGCAACGAGAAGTCTGTCGTAACATGGTCAGCAAGCAGCTAGCACGAAACTGGGCTTGCCTTTCCAGATTTTGCCCTAGCACGACAACGTAGGCACAATGAAGCTCACTATCCGACCGCTGACGCCATCTCTGTGGCCCGCTCTTGAGGCTCTTTTCGGCAAGAGCGGCGCCAGCAATGGGTGCTGGTGCATGTATTGGAGAATCGGCCCCGAATATCACAAACGACTGCGAGAGAAGAACAAGCGCGCGCTCCACAGAATCGTGAAGCAGGGTCCTCCACCAGGCTTATTGGCTTTTGACGACGAGCGAGCTATCGGGTGGTGTCAACTCACGCCGCGGCAGGATTTGAGCTGGCTCCATCGCGCGCCAGTTCTCGAGCCTGTCGATGATGTGCCGGTTTGGGCACTCTCGTGTTTCTATATCCGGCGCCGGTACCGCAGGCGAGGCATTATGACGGCTCTGATCGTCGAGGCGTTAAAAGCCGCGAAGCGTGCGAATGCGCCGGCGCTCGAGGCCTATCCAGTCGACACTGCACGATCCGGCACGTCCAACCTGTTCACAGGGACGGCTTCCACGTTCGAGCGTCTCGGATTCAGGACTGTCGCTCGCCGCCAGCCGTCACGGCCAATCATGCGCCATGACTTGACGGGGATTTCTTCGTAATGCGCAGACAATCAGTGACTAATATTCGACAGGGAGGAGCAGAGTCGCCATCAACCGAGCCGCTTCGGCGATGATCACGCTGTAGGAGCACTTTAAATTGAGTGGACGCCGTTTATTTGCGGCGTCTGGGTTTTGAGCGGCTAAGTACTGCTCTCGGCGACAGTTTGACTACTTTCTTGTTGCGCCAGATGTAGATCGGCACGCCCAGGCGAGCATGCTCATCGATGGCCCTTGCAACGGCTGCCTTGAAAGCGATCTCGGCGCGCTGTTCAATTGGTAATCGCATTACATCTTGGGAAGGCTTGTTCATATCGGGCTATAGCGCCTAACCAGCGCAGAATGGACTCTCTGGTTGATTATACGGAGGCCGCCGTCTTTCGCAAACGCAATCGTCTCGGGACTTTTGCCCGAATTATCGAATAAAGTCCAAGCATCCGCAAGCTGGCGAAGCGGCGCCGCACAATCTGTTCCGGAACATCATGGCCGCCTCGCAAAACTCGTTCCCTGATTCTTGAGACGGCCAGGTCCACGCTCGAAAGGGAGAGAAAAAAGAGGTGAATCTCATAGCCCTCGGCCTTACAGCGTCGGATGGAGCATCATTCGCCCGGCCCGGAAAGCTGCCGCATCGGGCGAGAACGGCGCTATCGCTCGCGCAATGAGATCCGGATTGACGAAGTTCGTACAGTCTGTGTATTTCGGGAGAAACTCGTGGGCGAAGGTGGTTTTGCCCGCGCCATTCGGTCCGGCAATGATGTGTAGAGCTCCATCAGAACTTCTATCCTAGCGGATCGTTACCGCCGCGTCGCAGGTTCGATTCAGGTCTGCTACGCTACATCTCAACATACTTCAATAGTCATCCGGCAGGAGCAATGTCGTCACAGACCGGTCTGCTTCCGTGATGATCCAGATCTTTTCTGTGTCCGTCACCTGGTAGCTGCTCAGCAACCGGAATCCATACTTCAGGCTCAACTCGTTTTCAGTCTTGTCTGCCTGATCGAGATCTCCCCAGTCGCCGCGAAGATGTCTCGACAGGAATTCCAAGGGTGATTTATTGGTCTGTTCCAATAGGGCAAGTGCGCCCGGCGTTGCGACCAGGCGGCCCGAGGGAAAAAGCGGGATTGTCGGTAGGGAGTTCATGATTCAGCTCCAGTTTCAGAGGTTGGCTGTCCCTCAAGCGCGTGCTGTTCGCCGCGATCAGTCGAAGCTCGAACCACAACGAGATTTGCGTCCTCTGCTCTCCGCTTCGCGATCTTCACGTACAGGTGGATGACGTAGAGAGATTCACATCCTGCACATTTCCCGTCGGAGGGGCGCTCATCGCGCTTGGGGTCGTAGCGAGGGTGACGGGTGCACCTTCCATCGAAACGAAACCGGATTTTGAGCGACATGGAGCACCTCACCAATCTCCACGTGTACGGTGATTCCCGTTGATCGCCTCAGCCACGAGATCGGCAAGCCTGTCCGAAACGGACGGCTCCCGCACCGCGATAAACGAGCAGAAACCGTTCACAGGAATCGGTCGTTCATCTTCAATGCGGTAGCCGTGTTCGACATGTTCTTGTTTGCATTTCTCGTACAGGTTGGCTCTGGTGGTCACACGAGTTCTCATGGCCATCCTCATTTCTCGGTGGTTTTCGTTGCTGAGGGCCTGAGCTTGAAAATCCGTAGGCGGGAAATTGGCCCCAGTCGGGAAGCTGGAACAACCGGAAAAGGTTACCGCAACCGCTCAATCACATTCTCAAGGTCATCGATGGCGTTCATGAGAACGCGCCGGGCTTCCTCGAGTTGTTGACTACGAGTAGCGTTCGGGTCAAAAGTGTCGCGGATTTCTCGAACGATGAACTCGGCGAGAGTATCGCCCAAACCTGCTCTGAATGCTCCGGTGTCCGGATCGAAATACTCCGCGAGGTAGCCATCTTCATAGGCTTCGTTGGCGATGTTCAAGAGTTCAACGAGAGAGAGGCTCTTCGAGTGTTGCACGAAGTTGCTCCTTGAAACCACTATTTGGGATTGGCAGTCTTCGCAGCGAGTTTCTGAAGGCAAACAGAGGTTGGACCCTGAAGTTTCGAGGCTAAGAGCTAGGTTTGGCAGCGGCGCTTTCCAGATCGAGCACGATTCTCTTGAGAATTTCGAGATTGTCGACTCGCTCAAGTGAAGCGACGCCAAGTGACTGGAGAATCGAAGTGAGGGCCTTGGGGCCGGTTTTCTCAAGGGCAGCTTTCAGCCGCGTCAGACCACGGTCGGCACATCGCATGTGCTCCAGCACTCTTCGCTGCACCGAGGTGTCTTCGATCTCGCGCGGATTCCAGACTCGCGCCAGATCGCGCAAGATGCCACGGTAGAGGCCTCTCCCCAACGGAGTCGCCATGGCCTCGATGTCGGCAACTACTGAACCCGCTTGTGAGCTGTGAGCCTTTGGCGCATTAGTCGTACCGTTCGAACCGGCTGAACTATTCGGCCGGAGGCCCTGAAGCCAGCCAGCAGGCGATGCCCATCCGGCAAGTTGCGGAACGCACTTCGGTCGTTTGCGATCGTCGAGGTCCACCCACGTTCCGGTGAAGTAATAAAGATAGCGACCGAGTCCAAAACAAGCGCAGGCTCGCTTAAAGGATTGTGCCTCCGCCGCGGTCCCGGCGTTGTCATTGTCCGCCCACTCTTCTCCCGTGGCCGAATGCGAGCCGAGGGCGAAGATTGTCAATTCACACGTGACCAGGACCTTTGCCGCAATCTTGTGATCCTTGCTTCGCTCGAAATTGGCGCTCGTGTGAACGGTGTACTTGCGCGTCCACCCTGCCGGCGTAAAGAGTGCATTTAGTCGGTCGGTGTATGCTCTCTGATCCGCATAGGGCACCACCTGTCCCCGCGGCGGCTGCCCGTTTTTCGTGGTGTTCGTCACCCGCCATTCGATCTGGCCGGCATCAAAGGGCACTTCCAGCGCCGCCACCAACTCCTTGACTTTCTCGGGGGAGAACTGAGCTGCCGCCGGAGCAAACACGCCGGCTGCGGCTGTGACAGACTCGATCCTACGGTCTGCGCGCGCATGGCCATTTGGTCCGCTCATTCCAGCACCTCCTCTCTCACTGAAGTTTTGTCCAGGCGCTGTCCGTACATCCAGCGCTGTGGCTTGATCTGGAGCAGCCAATCCTGGGCCGTGGGAATGCGGCCTAGATCTTCCCGGACATGCTGTTCTCCTATATACCGGACTGGAACTTTGTTTCCGTCGCTATTCACAATGGCAACTCCAAACAGCTTCTCGGCCAAGAAAACGCCCTCGGCGTGATGGCGAAGT
>Ga0070741_10021540_pt1 | contig 10009 bp, 6 predicted proteins | sample Coa_R1_4_FD_66440 | JGI IMG/M metagenome (GOLD analysis project Ga0070741, IMG submission 66440) | Surface soil microbial communities from Centralia Pennsylvania, which are recovering from an underground coalmine fire - Coalmine... | ecosystem: Environmental > Terrestrial > Soil > Unclassified ...
CGGGTAGGCTCAATCGTTGGCGCTTCCGTATTGACCACCACCTCCTGCGTAGTTCCTGCCACTTTCATATTCACGTCAATGGTCGCAACCTGGGCCACGCGCAGAACCAGGCCTGTTTGCTCATACTTGGCAAAGCCCTGCGACTCTACAGTAAGGTCATAGTTGCCTGGCGGCACATCAGCAAGAATGTAAAACCCCACATTGTTTGAAGTCGCCTTGTAGACCTGATTGGTGGCAACGTTGCGCAAGGAGACTGACGCCTTCACAATCATGCTGCCGGTCTGGTCACGCACAGAGCCGTTAAGTTGGGCATCTCCGGTGTTGGCTTGCGCCAGCGCCGCTTGATGGGAAAGAAATAAGACAAGGGCGAGCATGACAAAGGTCCAATGACGCTTCATGGTTCCTCCAAAAGAGGGGGTGGAGCTTACGAACGTTCGTTCGGATGAGCCGTCCATAAAAACGGCCACGCGAACAAACCCGGGGCCACCGTCCCTGAGCGGCCAATTTTCCCTCAGCTACAAGAAATGTCAAGGAATAAATTTAATGTCAAAGCAATCGGCCTTTTTGGAGTAACAGGGTTTGTGAGCCGGGAGAGCCGGTTCGTCTCAGACCAAAAGATGAAAGACGTGCGCTTGGCTGCGCAAATCTCGCGCATAGGAAACTAGAGACGCAGTTTATTTCCCTGACACCGGCTCTGCAACAACCAGCGAAGGATGGTCATACGGCTCCACGCGCAACGTGAGTGATTTGCGCGCATCAAAATCCTTCTTTGCCACCGGATAAGCAAAGATCGCCACGCCAATAAAAGAGTTGCCGGATGGGATCTTCAGTTCCTCCTTCAGCCAGTCTGCTTTGGCTTCCTGCAGTGGAGCAAAAGCAGCCATGTAACGGGCGGCATCCGTGGAAGGTGCGGCACTGTCACTGTATTTCTTGCCGTCTGGGGTCTCAATTTCAGCAGTTATATTTTTGATCCACAGCGGCGCATTAATCTTGTTATCCAGCTTTACCTGGATGGCCGCCATGGTATTCCCTTGCAGGTCAACCGAGGCCACCTTGGTTATGGCCAGTGACGCGCTTGGCTTGGCCCGAGTGGAAACCATAACCACCGCCACCACCACACCAACCAGAACAAACGCGATCAGCATAGGAACGATAGGCGGCAGGGTCCACTTGGCGCTATCCATCTCCTCAGTAATGGGGATATGCCCGGCATCAGGTTGGTTCTTGGGCGCTGGCGCCGCGGATGACGGCTGCGGATTGCCGGCTGGCGGATTTGGTTTAGCATTTTCAGGCATAAACTGGCTCCGGAAAAAGGATACTCTTCTGAGATGCTGAATTCATTATCCGTGTGAACGGATATCCCCGGGGCTTGTATTCAGAGGTAAAATGCTGGTGAACGCAAAGAACCAAGCGGGAGGATTTTTGTATGCTTAAGTCTTCCATCGTCTTTTTGTTCACAGCAACTTTATTGAGCGCAGCGCAAAGCTCTCAACCAGCGCAGACTCAGCCCAAACCTGCTCCCGTTCCGGCTCCGGCCCAACAGCAGCCGAAACATCCTTACTCTGTAGTGTTCCCGAATTCTGGAGTAATCCCGGATTCAGAGAAGAACGTATCGCCACAAGATCCGCCGTTCCGTAAGATCAAAGTTGCGGTTCCTTCCAAGCCGGAGCGTTTCCCGGCAGGAACATTGGATAAAGAAACGCCTGCTTAATCGCTAAGAAGCTTCAGCCAGCACCGGCCTGCCGCGCCGCACTGTCTTGGCGAACTCTGCTACTGGCAGCGTATTCAATATGTCCTGCTTGGTAAGCCATGCGCGGCGAAGCTGCAAAATGCCGTAGCGGATCTTTTCCATGTGCGACGTGTGATGCGCGTCAGTATTCACAATAAATTTCACGCCCTTGGCCTTGGCCATGCGCAGATGCTGGTCGCGCAGATCAAGACGGTCAGGATAGGCGTTGTGTTCCATTGCCACTCCGGCTTTGGCGGCAGCGGTAAAAACCTGGTCATGGTCAAACGCGTAGCCTTCGCGCCGCAACAGCATTCGTCCCGTAGGATGGCCGATTAAAGATGTATTCGGATTGCCGATTGCCCGCAGCAACCGGTCTGTCATCTGCGCCGGCTCCTGGTTAAAGTGCGAATGCACACTGGCGATCACAATATCCATCTGCTCCAGGACGGAATCAGAAAGATCAAGCTCGCCATCGGTCAGGATATCGACCTCAATTCCGGCAAAGATCGTGAGACCGGAAAATTTTTTGGCAGCCTCGCGGATTTTCTTTATATGCGCTTCAGCGCGCTTGTCATCCAGCCCGTTGGCGAAGGCCAGGTTCTTTGAGTGGTCAGTAATGGCCATGTATTTGTAGCCGCGGGCGCGGGCGGCTTCAGCCATCTCTTCTATGGTGCATTTACCGTCGGTCTCCACCGTGTGCATGTGCACATCACCTTGGAGATCGGCCTGGGTGATCAACTCCGGCAGCTTCCCTTCCGCAGCGGCCTGAATCTCACCGCAGTCTTCGCGCAGCTCCGGCGGAATATAAGCCAGCCCCAGCTTTTTATAAATTTCTTCTTCGGTCTTGCTGGCGACGCGCTTGTTGTCTTCCATACGCACCAGGCCGTATTCATTGAGCGTGTAGCCCTGCTTTAGTGCGCGCTGGCGCAATTGCACGTTGTGGTTTTTGGAACCGGTGAAATACTGCATCGCTGCTCCGAACGAATCGGGCGGCAGCAGTCGCACATCCACCTGCATGCCGCTGCGCAGCTTGAAGCTGACTTTATTCTCGCCCCGCGCCAGAACTTCCAGAATCCCCGGAAAGCTCAGGATCTTGTCGATCACTTTCTCGCGCTGCGGCTCGCTCTCACAGCAGTTACCTGTTACAAGCAAGTCGAGATCGCCTACGGTTTCGCGGCCGCGACGCAGAGAGCCTGCGGGGGTAACCTTTTCAATCCCAGGCACATCTTTCAGCAGCTCCGTCATCTTGGTTGCAATCTGGTCTGCGACATCCAGCAGAAAGCGCCCCGTAAGCTGACGGTAACTCTCAATGGCTTTCAGAATCTTCTGTTCTGATTTTTCGCTCTGGCGCGGCAGCGTGCGCAGCTTGCCTTCGCTGGCCAGCTTGGCTACACCTTCAACGTCGCAAACCTGGAAAGCATCCCAAATCAAGGCGATTGTCTTGGGGCCAAGGCCGGAAATCTTGAACAGCTCCAGCATCGATGGCCGGAAGCGCTTGCACAGCTCTTCATGCACGCTGAGCTTGCCGGTGGTGATCAACTCGCGGATATTGCCCGCCATCCCCTTGCCAATGCCGGGGATGGCAAGCAGGGCCTTCTCATCCTGATAAATTTCGCGCACCTGCTGCGGCCAGCCTTCCAGGGCTTCCGCCGCGCGCTCATACGAACGAATGCGAAACCCATCTTCATTGGCGACCTTCATCAGATCGGCAGTTTCATACAGGATGTTGGCAATGGCTTTGTTGTCCATGGATTCTTAATTCTAATTCACCGTCCAATGGCCTTGGCGCTGCACAAGGGTACAGCGAGCACATCATGCAAATTCGCCGCGACATGAAGTACGAAGCGCCGGTGCGGGAGCTAACAGTGGTCGCCAAAGAAGAATAGTCCGAAACATAAAGGCGTCCCGAGCGGAACGCCTTTCTTTAAACCCTTGATGATCGAGCTTACTGCTCCGCTCCCATGGCCGGCTTTTCTGCTTTGGTGTCACTGGCGGAGGTGGCTGGGCGCTGGGCGAAGAAGTTGTGATCGTACAGAGCGCGATAGAACTTGCCGCTGAGTTCGGCGGCCTTGGGGCCGAAGGTGGGACGTCCGCCTTCAAGGAAAAAGACGGCCACGATACGGCCATACTGCGTGTTGGCGTAAGAGGCGAACCAGCCGAAGCGGGTACCGTCTTTGGAGCAGGTGCCGGTCTTGCCCAGGACCTGTTCTTCACTGAAGTTGAGGCGCAGGCTGCGGGCGGTACCGTACTGGACTGCGCCCATCATGCCTTCTGCAATTTCCGGAATGAGCGGGCCGATGGCGAGCTGGCGCTTAACGCGCGGCTGGAAGTTGATGATGTCATCCGCCGAGGTTGGGTGCTGCAGGTAATAAAGCGTGCCGCCGTTGGCCACGGCGGAGACCAGCGCGCCCAGTTGCAGCGGCGTCATGGAAATGCTTTCGCCAAAAGAGCACATTTTGCCCACGCCGCCGAGCTTGGCTGCGAGTTCCTGATCGGGGAAGACGCCGAGATGCTCGCCGGGGATGTTGTATCCGGCAAGCTCGCCGAGGCCGAACATGTGAGCATATTCACTGACCTTGGCAAAGCCCAGGCGTCGGCCAACAGCCTCAAAATAAGCGTTGTTGGAGTGGGCCAAGGCCTGCGTGAGGTTCACCTGATAATGTTTGCCCAAGGTGATTTCTTCTTCACGGGTAATCACGTGTTCACTGAGGCCGGCCAGCGCCACAGCCACCTTGATGGTGGAGCAGGGCTGCGCGCCTCCGCTGAGCGCCAGCTTCTGATTGACCATGGCGAGAATGCGTCCGTCAGTGGGATCAATGGCGACGACTGCGCCGTTCATGTTGCCCAGCGCGTCAATGGCGGCCTGGCGAACTACAGGATCTTCACCGGCTACAACGTCGCCGTCAGTAATGTCATCGGCAAAAGAGCTGGCGGTGAAAAGCTCAACGTAGCGATGGCGACGAGACCGGCGGCGAAGGCTGGCAGGCCGAGTGATTGCGACTTTAGTGGTGGCTTTTGCCGCGACGGCCTTGGCAGAGACGGTCTTGGTGCGCGCCGATTTTGATTTTGCCGCAGTCGACTTGGCTGAGGCAGCGTGCCGGGCAGCAGCGCGCCTACGTGCCACGGCACGATGATGGCGCAAACGAGCCAGCCGCTTTTGAGCGCGAGCGCTTTCCGTTACGTGGCTGGCAGACTTTGGTTTGGTGGTGTTGCTGCTTGCAGGCGCGGCCATGGCGACGCCTGACAGAATGAGGGCGATGACGGCAACAAAAAAAGAACGGAGACGAAGGGTCATTGGGGTCACATCACCTATTTATTCAAGGGCTTCGCAGCAAGCTGCTTCGCCCTCGCGATTGGCTCGCGCGATCCAGCGCTCGCCATCGCTCACCTATTGCAGTACAAAAACAAATGAGTGTCGCATTAGTTCTTTTGAGCTACGTCCAGATGAAGCACGGAGTTCGCGCCCAAAAATCACCTATTGTTCCGATAGTAAGGAGATTTTGTTTGAGCAGCAACGCGAAACTCCTTGTAGCACCGAAGTAGTACCTAAATTTTTCTGTCGCTTGGCTGCAAACCGCAAATAGCTTTGAAGCGCACAAAAAATCTCAGTGATCCTGTTGCACGCGACAGCTAGCTGCAGCTACTCTGCACCGCTACTTAGATTTAAGATGCAGCTACTTTCAACCAGGAACAGGCCAAGTTACGCCTGTGGTGGGTTGCGGCTGGCAATGCCGGGCAGGGCCACTGAGGATGTGCCCCTTAATGCTATTAACACTAAGTCCCTGCCCCAGGTTTCTGTCTTAAACGTAAATTAACGTTTTTAATTTAAGGATAGGCTGGCGCTGGGATGCAGCGCCAGGCTTGGAATTTGTGATCGCGCACAAAGGCTAGTTTATTAGCCCGGTTTGCGAACTTGGCGGCCCGTTGTGGGCCAGTTTTTGTTCGACCGCTCCGGCATCTCCAGATCGGCAAAACGCGCAGTTGCTTGCGTGCTTGGCGGCTTTAGTTGATCTCGCCGCGCTTGCGAATGAAAGCTGGGACATCGAGATCGTCATGTTCGACGGCGGTCTTGATGGTCTCAGTCATGGTTGCAAGATTTGGAGTTTCACGCGCCGGGGCGACCATCCGCGTGGGAGCAGCGGCTTGCGTGGCTGCCGCATGCGCGATAACGGAACCATGCGGGACGTGAGGTATATGCGTTGCATTCACGGCCCGGGGAACTGCAACCGGCGGCTGTACCTGATAGGCAGAGGCCGTGCGCGCGTTTGAGATGGCCGCTTGCGCCGCAGTGACGACGCGATCCTTGCGTTGCGGCACATCGTTCTTAAAGCCCGTGGCTATAACAGTAATTTTGAGCTCATCTTTTAATTTTTCATCCAATACGGCTCCGAAGATGATGTTGGCGTCTTCATGCGCCGCAGATTGAATAATGGTGGAGGCTTCATTCACCTCAGCCAGCTTGAGAGAAGATGAGCCTGTTACGTTGATCAAGATGCCGCGTGCTCCGTCAATCGCGCCGGACTCAAGCAGAGGAGAAGAGATGGCGGCCTGTGCGGCGTCGGTAGCCCGGCGTTCGCCCTTGGCGACAGCGGTACCCATCACAGCATAGCCCATGCCGGCCATAATGGTTTTTACGTCGGCAAAATCGCGATTGATGATGCCGGGAATGGTGATGATGTCTGAAATGCCCTGAACCGCCTGCCTCAGGATGTCGTCGGCAATGCGGAACGACTCAAAGAAGCCGGCGTTCTGCGCCACCGCCAGCAGCTTTTCATTGGGGATGACGATAGTAGTGTCGATGGAGTCAATCAACTCGGCCAAGCCGCGTTCAGCTTGAGCCATACGACGCCGGCCTTCAAACGCGAAAGGCTTGGTCACCACGGCAACGGTGAGAGCGCCCATCTCGCTGGCAAGGGAAGCGATGATCGGCGCAGCGCCCGTGCCTGTGCCACCGCCGAGGCCGGTCGTGACGAAAATCATGTCGGCCCCTTCCATCGCTTCTATTAATTTGTCTGCATCCTCCAGCGCACCGCGCCGGCCAATCTCCGGGTTTGCGCCCGCGCCCAGGCCATTGGTGAGCTTGGTGCCAAGCTGGATCTTCACCGGCGCGCGCGACATCTGCAGCGCCTGCAAGTCCGTATTCGCTACGATAAACTCCACGCCTTCAACTCCGGCGCAGATCATTCGATTGACCGCGTTTCCACCGCCGCCGCCAACACCTATCACCTTGATCTTGGCATTGTTGCGTGGCTCTTCATTGAACTGGATTCTCACTTCACCATTTTTTGTTTCGTCACTCATACATCACACTCCTGCTCCGATTCAGACTTCAATTTCGTGTCCGCTCGCCCCGCACGGCCACGCCGATCCCCCGTTTGCCCAACCCAAACTTGTTCAGCCATTAGCTTCTTGGCCTTTGGCTCTTAGCTTTTTCTGAAATCTCGAACCCGCGTTCGTTGCGGGTGAGAGATCCATACCGCCTTCGCTATCTAACTAACTAAGCCGCGACGCCATCGCGGTTATAGGGCTCCCTCGCTTCGCGAGGGATTTCAGAACAAATGCTGCTACGCTCCCAGCCTCGCGATCAACGCCCTCAATTTCTGTCCAAACCCTTGCTCCGGATTCATCTTCGCCATGGTCGTGCGATGTGCGTACATCGCCAGCCCAACCACGGTGGCAAATTCCGGCTCTGCCAATTGCGGCGGCATGTCTGAAATCGGCTCCGGGGATGCCAGCCTTATCGGCCGGTCCAGCGTCTGCTGGCAAAGCTCAGCCAATCCTTCCATCCGTGACCCGCCGCCCGTAAGCACCACGCCTGCGGGGCACAGATCAAGCACGCCTGCCTGTTTCAGGTGATCGCGCATCAGTTCGCACAGCTCGGTTGCGCGCGGTTCAAGGATCTCCGCCATAAAGCGCTGCGGCATCAGCCTTGACGGCCTGTCGCCCACGGCAGGAACCTCAACCTCATTGCCCTCAGAAACTTTGCTGCTGATGGTGTGCCCAAAAGCCTTCTTAAGTTTCTCCGCCGCAACCAGCGGTGTGCGCAAGCCAACCGCAATATCGTTGGTGAAATGATCGCCGCCCACCGGCACCACGCCCGTATGCGCCACCATGCCGTCCACATACACAATCATGTCGGTTGATCCAGCGCCAATATCGGCCAGGCAGACACCCAGCTCTTTTTCATCGGCGCGCAGCGTGCTGTCTGCAGACATCAGGGCTTCATACACAACGTTATCGATGTGCAGCCCTGCCCGGTTCGCCGCCGTCACCACGTTCTGCGTGGCGCTTTGAGAAGCCGTCACAATGTGTAGGTTCACTTCCAGCCGCCGTCCTACCATGCCTGCCGGATCGCGCAACCCAGACTGCTCATCCAGAATGAATTCCTGCGGGAGCAGGTGCAGCACTTCGCGATCTTCCGGCAGCGTGACTGACCGTGCCTTCTCCACGGCAGCGCGGATGTCTTCACGCGCAACGTCTCTGGGCCGCGAGCCTAGCGTTACTCCTCCCCGGCTGGTGACTCCTTTAATATGTGACCCGGCAACCGAGACCACCGCATTCCCCACCTGCAAGCCCGCCAGCTTTTCCGCCTCTTCCACGGCTTTGTGGATGCTCTGGACAGCTTTGTCCAACTCCACAATGATCCCCTTGCGTGATCCGCGGCTCTCCGCCATGCCGTGCCCGCGATAGCGCAGCCCCGCATCCGTGGCTTCGCAAATCAGTGCCACAGTCTTTGCGCTTCCGGTATCCAGCACCGTTATCAGGTTGTTCTCGCTCTTCGTGTTGCTGCCCATGAATGCGTGTCCTTCTAGCTTTTAGTAATTAGCCTTTAGCTCTTAGCTAGAGTTCGTTCTCTAGCCCTTTATTTACCCCGATTACCAAATTACCCAATTACCAAATGCTTCTATCTCTGCGCTCTCTGCGTCAGCGGCGATGTCTTCTTCTTTACCGCTTTCGTATTGACTGCTTTCGCCTTCACGTTTACCGGCTTTGCGACTTTATGATTCGCCGGTTTCACCGCTGCTTTCGCTAAAGTTTTTTTCTTATCCGCGCTGCCCGCATTCAGCCGCGGTAAAGATTTTGGCGCTGCCATTGCCATTAGTGGTGAAGGTTTTACCGGCGATTTCGCCACTACCGCAGGCCGGTCCGGGTTTACCACCACCTGTCCTTCATATCGGCAATCAATTGACTGTAAGTTCGGGAACTGCTGCCGCCACTCCGCAATGTGCGCCACATAGAGCTTGTAATGCTGCAGAAAGTTCTCTGAACCCAGGTGCACCATTACGGTCCCGCCCGGATCATTCGCTGTGACCTTTACGTCTTCCGGATCAGACAGGTCAACCTCGCTCAACTGCTTCAAGTAGTTTGTCTGCGCCTTAGGATCGTCTGGCCCGCCGCCGCTCAGATCGCTTACCAGCCGGTTATAGATCTTCATGGCCGCCGCCCTCGATGAAAGCGGCTCAGTCTCCGCAATACCACGAATCACCGGAAACGAATACTTGATCTTTCGATCAGCCGGCAGGCCCATGACTACGCCATTGGCGTCAATCAGGCTGATGTGCGGGCCAATCTGGGCAAACGCCACCGGCGTGCGCTCCTCAATCCTTACTGCAATCCGGTTCGGCAGCAGGCGCATCACCGTCGCTTGCTCCACCCAGGGAAGCTGCTCCAGTTGCCGCTTGCGCTCGTCCAGAGGAATAAAGAAGATGTTGCGACCAATGTCTGCGGCAGCAACTTCCATCACGTGCTCGCGTGAAGCGTTGTGCACGCCGCTCACCTCTACCGCATCGCTCGATTCCAGCCGGAAGCGTGATGCATGCATGCCATAGCTGTAAGCCCACCCTGTAATCCCGCCGCCCACCACCAGCACTGCTGCGAGTGTTCCGGCCAGCTTAAGCTGATTCGCTGTCTTTTTCGGGATCGCATTTCGCCGCACCGGCACACGCCGGTCAGTGCGCAGAAACTGGGCTTCTTCGTTGTCCAACTCTTCCAGGTCAAGATCGTCAGGGTTAATCAGCAGCTCAGAATCGCCTTCATTGCGGACACCGGTTCGCGCGCGCCGTTGCTGGAGCAGAGCAGCCGCCCGCGATTGCGGACGTTCATCCCGGTCAGGCTGGCTGATGAGTGTTGACTGTTGATTATTGCGCACACGGGAGGATTTCCCCGGAGACAGGGTCGTTTCGTCGAGATTCAACTCGATTGAGTCGCGAGCCATTAAGCTGCGGTCGACGGAGTTGTGCGCCAGCACAAATCAATATATCCGGTTTCGTACCTTTTTCT
>Ga0070741_10021541_pt1 | contig 10009 bp, 4 predicted proteins | sample Coa_R1_4_FD_66440 | JGI IMG/M metagenome (GOLD analysis project Ga0070741, IMG submission 66440) | Surface soil microbial communities from Centralia Pennsylvania, which are recovering from an underground coalmine fire - Coalmine... | ecosystem: Environmental > Terrestrial > Soil > Unclassified ...
CCATTGCCGTCGACGTCTTCGGCCACGCTGTCGCCGTCCAGCACGTAACGGGTCTCCGTGCCGTCTACAATTTTGGCAATGCGCCGCCCCGAGCCGTCATAGCGATAGACAATGGCGTGGGCCGGCGTGGCTACGGCAATCAGGCGGTTGAGCGGATCCCATTGATAGGTCGTCACGTCGGCCGGATTGGTCTTGGAGCTCTTTGACACCAGGTTCCCGTCGGCATCATAGCTGTACATGAAATTTCCGTCGTCCAGCAGCTCGTTGGCCACGTCGTACAACCGCGTGTTCGGCGAGAGCCAATTTCCGACTTGATCGTAACTGAAAGCTTCAGCCGCTAGCGTCCCCTGGGTTGTAGTGCTGCCCAGCACGCGATTGTTGGCATCGTAAGAGAAGGCGCGAATAGTGCCATCGGGCGTGCCCCAGCCTGAAATATTTCCGGCCATGTCATGGGTATAATTGTTTTCACCCAGCAGTCCAGCGCCGCTGCTGAAGGATTTGTCGGTCAGCTGGCTGGCGGCATCATAACTCTGTGCCGTCTGGATGCCATTGGGATAAGTCTGCTGCGTCAGGCGGCCGTCGAGGTCGTACGCGAAACCGTACGAACGCCCGACCCAGTCGGTCAGGCCTGTCAGACGGTTGACCGCATCATAAGCATAGCCAACGGAGCCGGCAAGAGCGGTAAACTGAGTACGGCGGCCGGCCAGGTCATAGACATAGCCGATCGAACCGTACGGCTCCTGTACCGACAGCGGCCGGTTCATGGCATCGAAGGTCGTCTGCACCGTGCCGACGGCATTCTGGAGGGCGGTGACGTTACCGACCGCGTCGTAGGTCCAGTTGATCGTGCCGGTTCCAGCCAGATCGAGAGCGGTGCGGCGGTTCGCGGCGTCGTAAGTCGAAGTCAGGACCTGACCCCGGCCATTGGTGATGGTGGCGACACGGCCGGCGGCGTCGTAGGAGGTCAGCCGCGTGCGCGAGAGCGGATCGGTCATCTGCGTCTGGTGGTTGAGAGCGTCGTAAATCCAGCTCGTCACATGGCCGAGCGGATCGATGAGCTGGGTGAGGTTCGAATTCTTGTCATACACGTACAGGCTCACGCCGCCATCGGGCGCCGTGACTTTGGTCGGACGATTTAGGGCGTCGAAGGCAGTTTTCGTCACGTGGCCCAGCGGGTCGGTCACGGCGGTGACGTTGCCATTGGGATCATAGGCATACTGGGTCACGCGGCCAAGCGGATCAGTGACAGACAACAGCCGGTTCGCCGGATCGTAGGTGTAGCTCGTGACGTTGCCGAGCGGATCGGTCATCGACGTGCGGTTGCCCATGGCGTCATAACCGTACGAGGTGACCGCGCCGTCAGCGGTGATCACTTTAACAAGGTTGTCCATGGAATCGTAGCTGTACTGCGTGGTGTGGCCCAAGGGATCCGTGACCGAAAGCCGGTTGCCGTTGCCGTCGTAGGTATACTGCGTTGTGCCTCCATCGGGAGCGGTCACGGAAATTACGCGACCAAGGTTGTCGTAAGAATAGTGGGTGGTCCGGCCCAATGCGTCGGTCGTCTGGGTGACATTGCCGGCCGAATCGTGTTGGAAGCTCGTGATGTGGCCGAGGGGATCAGTGACCGAGGCGAGGTTGCCGGCGGAATCGTAGCTGTAGGTGGTGGTGTGGCCCAGCGGATCAGTCTGCGTAAGCGGCAGTCCGCGACTGTCATAAGTCGTCGTCGAGGTTTGAGAAAGCGCATCAGTGACCGAGATCGCATTGCCTCGGGAGTCGTAGGCAATGTTTGTTTGGTTGTTTCGCGCGTCGGTGATGTTGATAGGCAAATGAAAATCACCTGAATAGGCTATGGATATGGAGCCGACGGGATTGGTGATTTGCTGCAGGTCGCCGTATGGCGACGAGCGATAGTATATCGTCTGGTTGTCATTGGCATCGATCGTCTGCTCCGGCAAATCGAACGACGCATCCCGCGCGATAGTGGTCTTATTGCCATCTGGGTCGGTCTCGCTTTGCAAGTAGCCACGGTTGTCCAAGTTGAACGAACTGGTCGCGCCGTTCTGATTGATGATTTTGTCGGGCGTACTAGAGGATGCTCTGGTCGGAAGACTGGAGTCAGCGGCCAGGTTTACACCAGGCACGGAATCGGACACTGACAATGCCTGGACCCGCTGCGCGGAAAATGCGGTGGTGGTGCCATCGGAATAATGGATAGTCTGGTAGGCGCCGTTGGTAGAAAGATCGAATTTGGTCGTCAGCCCACGCGCGTTGGTCTTCGCGTTGATGCGATGGTTCGCGTCATAGGCGAACGACAGCTTGCTTTGATCGGGATAGGTGACGACCGTCAAATTGCCGCTGCCGTCCACCTGGAACGTCGTCGCCCGGCCAGCGGGGTCGGCAATCGAGGCCAAACGGCCGTTGCCATCGTAGCTGAATACGGTAGCCAACCCAGCGGGATCGGTAATTTGGGTGAGCCGGCCGGACGCATCGTAAGTGTAGGTCGTCTTGTTGCCGTTGCGGTCGACAGCATCGGCTAAAAGCCCGTTGGTGTCGTAATCGCGGACATTGCCATGAGTATCTTTCCAGGCTCCTCCTGAACCATTCCGCACAAAAGTCTCACTCTGGCCAGTGATGTTTATGTAAAGCCCTTGACCTGCCGGCACGACCGGAATGGCAAAAAGATCCCCCGCGGTCCACATCTTGCCCAGTGAGGTCACCTCGAATACATTGCCGAAAAAGGGAGCGTAGAAGCCGAATACCCTGGGATCGATGGCCTGCTGGGCTTGGAACACTCCATCGGCGGAAAACTCCGCCACCCTGTCTCCATTATTATCTACCAATGCGATTCGTCCGTCGGGGAATACCAAAGGCCGGGACCAAAATAACTGCCCGATTGAGGATGTGCCGCTAATGAGCGGAACCACGGAATTATCGCCGTTGATGACCGTGACGGTCTGCGGATCGGTGACGACGAGAAGCCGGTTCCGTGACAAGTCATAGGTCATGCCCTGAAAATCCCAAATTGCGCTGAGCACCGCAGTGCGCGCGCCGCTCTCGTCATAGCGCCAGATCGTGGCATCGCCATTGTCGAAAACATAGACCCGCGCCTGCGAATCGATCTGGAGCGAAACCGGATCGAGCAGGTCGCCAGCAATCAACTGCGGTGACGAACTGCCGGGAAGCAATCGGTAGAGGCCGGTCGCCTGCACTGTCGAGCCCGGATCCGCCCGGCTCATTAAAGCGACAAAGTAAATGATGCCTGCCTCCGATTCGACTGCGTCCGGTACACCGCTCGGGATCAAACCCGGACCGCTTGATCCGAAGTTGCCGGAAAAAGAACCTGAAACATTGCCGAGCACGACGCTGGTGGTTCCGTCGGATGCCAAGCGGATGATGCCGTTGACTTGGGACACCAAAATTCCGCCTTCGAAGTCCTTTCTAATGGAACACACCTGACCGGTGATCGGAACTGCCGTGCCCGCGACCAGATCAGCGGACTTCAACATGACCTTTGTGTCACCTCCGCCGTCATCGATCAGGAGACGCGAACTGTCTGCTGCAATGTGGACGCTCGACAACCCCGCCAAACCCCAGCCGGCGCCAAAAGAGCTGTTTTGGCGGTTCACCCAAGGCAGCCAGCTTGTGAAAGACGATGCATAGCCGATCGGTTCGCGGGATTGGACTGGCAACGCTGAAACCGCGCTTCCGCCGAACACCGGTGTGGTGGCGTAAGACGCAGTATAATAATTTGTCACGGTTTCGCTGACAGGATAAAGTCCCGTGGCCAAACTAGGAGCATTGACCACGGCTCCGCCAAAATAATCTCCATACTCGTTCTGGGGTTCCCCGGCATAGGTGACTTGATAATTTTGTCCCCCAAAGCCGATGCTAAATTGCCGCGCCATCGGGGGTGCCGTAAAGGGCCCGTTGAAAGCGTCGATGGGGAGCGGCCGGGAAGCTGCGGCTTGGTCCGAGTAATAGACAAGCTCGACTGTTCTGGTTGCGCCCAGGCTCGAATATGACGGCAACGTGACTTGGGTTTCATAGGTTCCCAAACCTACGGAAACTCCGGGATCGCGCTTTTCATTTGTGGGATCGCGATCATCTTTTTGTTGTGCCGGATCAATCCGCACATTGCCCGGAGAAACCGGATGATTGCCGTCTCTCCAGGAAAAATGGTTCACTTGAAATACGACCCACTGCCCGTCAGCGGAAATCGCGCCCATGCTTTCCGGCTCCCAGCGGACTTGTGCGGGATTGAACACACCGACCGGAACCGGCGTGTTCGGAGGGAACCCAAGCGAATTAGCCACCTTAACGGTGACTGGCGTTGAAAATACCGTTCCGTCGGGTTCGAGCGCGACCGCGTAGGTCCACGCGGAACTGTTGGGAAGCGGTGCCGGCAACTCCCGAGCGAAGGTGTAGTTGGTCAACTGGACCGGAAGCGATCCGGAAGCCGCGCCCGCCGGAAAAATGGCCTGAACGTCGCCCGCGGCGTTGGTTGCGGTGCCACCGGCGGATGTGATGACCGTCACTTTCGGGTCGCGCTTTTTCAGGAAAACGGGATTGGGTGTGACGGGAACGCCGGGATAAGCGATAAGCTTGCGGTAGGCGGGCAAGTAGCCTGGCGCTTCATACACAAGATGAACGTATCGCGATGTGTCCTGGCCGAATCCGCCCACGACGAGCATGAAATGTCCGTTGGCGTCCCCATCAGACGTTGGTTGACCTGAAGCCCCGGATCGGCGGCATCTTCAACGCGGAGAAGACATTTGAGGCGGTCATGGCCGAGGCGTCCCAAGAGGATCTCATCGAACTGCAGCGCCGCCACACCGCCATCTCTCCCTATCTTGCCGGAGGCACCCATGCGAACAAAACGCCGGCAGATCGATCGATCCGCCGCTGGCGTGACAGCTACCTCGAACTGCAGCGCCAGACCGGCGTCGGATTGGCGGGGATTTTCCCTGGCAGGTACAAATCGGGAAACTGGGGATCCCCGTTCAACGAACAAGTCGAACGTGTCATCGAACACGTGCTCAAGAAGCACTTCCTAGGTCCCGAGGGGGAAACAGTCACAAGCACATGGCTGCGGATTATGGCCATTGGCGCACGTCTGAAAATTGCTCAGAGAGACTTGCCGTCCTATCGCACCATCGTCCGTCGCTGCGGCGCCGTTGACTCTTATAAAAAGGTGTACCGCCGCTTTGGGAAGCGCGCCGCACATGCGTACCGGCCCATTCATCGCGGAAAATCTCCCTTGGGCTCTCCACACGGCCAGAAATCATGGATGATCGCGCACTGCGATTCCACCCAGCTGGACCTGGCCCACACCCATGAGAACCAGACCAAGGAAATCGAACACCTCTGGCACACGAAGATGGTCGATGCGTTTGATGGCCGCGTTCTCGCCTGGTATACCTGCCGTCACCGGCCCAGTGCGGAGACGCTGCAAGCGCTCATGCTCGATTGCGCGCAAAAGCACGGGGTTCTTCCTGCCACCATCGTCGTGGACTGGGGCTCAGAGCACCGCAATACATGGATGGAAAAAACCCTGGCGCGGATCGGAGTGATCGTCCATTACCGGCCCAAGGCGACTCCGGTCAATGGGGCGCCGGTCGAGTCGCATTTTGCCAAGCTCAGCAAGGAGCTGACCCACAATCTGACCGGCAACACCAAACTGCTTCAACGGGCGCGCATCGTCACCAAGGCAGTCGACCCTCGCAACAACACCATCTGGAGCGAACCGCTCATCCACGAGCTGCTCGCGGCCTACTACGAGACGGTCAATGATACTCCGCGCCGGAGCCGGCCATCGCCGAACGAAATCGCCGCGGGATGCGAAGCCAAGTTTGGTCCTCCGCCAGTCCAGGTTCTCGATCCTGAACTGCTGCGGCGTATTCTGCTCCCCTACGTCGACGGCGTCAGGCGCAAAGTGTCCTGTCGGGGCACCATCCGCTGCAGATACGGCACCTATTCCCACGGCGACCTGCGTGAGTTTAATGGTAAGTTTGTCGATGTCCGTTTTGATCCTAAAGATCCCTGCCTTGTATTTGTTGATCATCCCGCCCGGCGCGAGGTCCTTCCCTGCAGTGTTGTCGATCCTGATCTCAAATACGCGGACGATGCCGCGGACGCCGTTCGCATCGTGGAGCAAGCGAGCCTTCACCGCCTGACTTCGGGAGCCCAGATCCAGACCCACCGCGTAGGCTTTACGGAAAAGCTGCTCCGGCTGGAGGAGAAGGCTAAAGCCCAAGCCAATCCTCCGAAGCCAAGACCGAAATCGCGGCCCAAGCCGGGGCCAATCGAAATGCCCCAGCATGTGGCCCAAATCATCCCTCTCAAACTTGAGCAAATCATCTCCAAATGAACTCCATCCAACTCAATTTGCTCCCCGAAGATTGGAGTCCGCTCGACGAGACCATCCAAAAAATCCGCGAGCTCGGCAGCCGGCACAATAACTATGTGCGTTTTGTGCGCAGGGTCGCCGCCTCCGCCATGGGCCAGCGGCCGGGCTCGGTCATTCTGTGCGCGGCCTTGTCGGATTTCGACGCCGTCGAGATCTGCGGTGACATCAGGCTGTACATCGAAGAATCGCTAAAAAAATACTCCAATCCGTCTGCTGGTGTTTGCATGGTTGACACCCCGCACGCCTTGCGCGCGCGGGAGATGCGAGGCGCGCTGGTGGAAGCATACCATCAGGCCGGCGATCTGTTCTGTGCCAGCCACCGAAGCGGGCCGCGATTCCAGCTTGAGGGAGCTCCGGCCTACTTTGGGCAGAACCATGCCCAGCGGATCGCGACGCTTATCGCACACCGTGACCCTGCATTCTACATCTTCAAAAATGTCCACCTCCTGCAGCGCATCGACAGCCAGCCGTCGGACGCGCTGGAGTTTGTTCGGATGTTCGCCCAGATCGCCGACACCTCCGGACGAACCCACATTCTGCTAGGCGATGCCCACACCGTCCTGGGCTGGATGAAAACCACGGAAATCGCCAACTCCGTCACTCCTCTCGTCCTGGAGCCGTACGATTTCAATGACGACGATGACAAGGCATATTTCCTCTCCATGCTTGCCGGCTACGACTTGGATCTTCCCTGGCAGAGCGGCGTTAAGCTGGCTGACCATGGTGAGTACGTCCATCGCATCGTTGGCGGCAGCCCGCACCGCGTGCGCAAGTGGGTTCTGAATGCCCTTTGCCGCGCACGGGCCCTTGCGCAGGCCGAATTGACTTGGGACTGCTTCACAGCGTCCCAGCCAAGCAAATCCGAGGTCATCCAGGCGGGGAGCGAACTCACGCTGGTTCGCGAATTTGTCGGCAGGCCGGTGAAGTTGCCTGCGCCGCCGTCCGATCAGCCAAAACACAATCAGTCGCCGGGCACCCGTAATCTCGGGCGCGATCCGTATGCCGAATCCGCATAGTATGCTCATTGCGCTGGAGCCGTTGGGCGCGGGAACCGCCGATTGCGAGAGCCTCGGTGGCTACGTCCAGCGGCTTGCGGCCGCTCATGGCTCGTTCCCCGGTCAGCTTGTGTTCCGGCTGCTTACCTGGCTTCGGCAGCGGGCTCCGAGTCGCATCGGCCGCTGGGCGCCACGCCTCGACAAACTCTGGCTCGGCCTGAATATAAATTCCTTCGGCCATGCGGGTGTGTGGTTGACCGCCTTGCGGCTGGCCACCGGTCGCGTTGATCTATCCAGCCTCACGACCAGGGCTTGGGACCGGTTGTTTCCGTCCCGACACTTCCAGTCCGCTACGCTTGCATGGTGTCCGCTGTGCCTGAGCGACGATCCGATTCCTTATCACCGGCTCGCCTGGTCGCTTCAGCAAGCTCGATGTTGCCCCAAACACAAGGTCTTGCTCCAGACTCGCTGCGCCAAGTGCGACAAAAAAGTCCCCGTGATCCATGATCGTTCACGCGTCACGATTTGCCCGTGGTGCGCGCGCGACTTGAGGGCTGCTTTGCCGGGCGGCGCGCTCGCCAGCGACAGCTTCGATTGCTGGTGCGCCGAGCAGATCGGGGCGATCATCATGCGTTCCCAGTCCTGGAACGATGAAATCAACTGGGATCCCCGCCGCGCGTTCCAATTGCTGTGCTCATCTCGCGGTTTGGACACAGCGGCGTCTTTCGCCCGATACTTGGGCGCGAGCAAGCTCACCGCGTGGTATTGGCTGACCGGAAGAGCGAGACCGACCTTGGCTTCGACGTTGTGGGTCTACCATCGGTTCGGTGTCGACCTGGCAGCCCATATCTTCAGCAGGGCTCCGGGATTTTTGCCTGCCCATGCCGGAGCCAGCCAGTATGAAGCCCGCCTGCCGCAGCCGCGTCATCCCCGGCAGATTGATTGGAACGACGTACGTGATCGGTTGATCGCGGAATCGAAACGGCCGATTCAACAGGCGCCCAGTTTTATCGGTGTCGCTGCGCAGCTCGGCATTGCACGCCGCACTCTGCGTGCGCATGAGCCCATGCTCTGCCGACGGTTGGCCACCCGCTGGAGACAACGCCGGAAAAGAGAGATTCAAGAGCGTGATGACGTGCTGAAATGGACCATCCGTGCCGCGTTGCCGCGGATTGCCGTGGCCGGCGAGACGCCATCCCAAAAAAGAATCGAGACCGTGATTGGCCGACCGGGGTTGTTTAACCGGCGCTATGCCAGACGTGTTCTCCTCGAGTTGCTGGCAACAGAGCAGGAAGGATTTGCATCATGAAACAAAACCCAAATGACCATCATCGGCTCCTGGCCGCAGCCCTTCAAAGCAAGATTGATCGCCTCCAAGCTGCGAAGAAAAAGGTGCGATCACTCGACCCCGAAATCATCGCCCGGGCTATTGACGCCATAGGGTCGGTGGAAGGCGCCGCCATTTGGCTCACCAGTCCCGCTTTCGGGCTCGATGGAAAAGTGCCCGCTGACTTTGCTGCCACAGCTAAAGGCCGGTCCAAAGTCTTAAATCTGTTGGGCCGTATTGACCATGGCGTCCTCGCGTAGATTTCGTTCCGGTCCGCATCGCATAATGCAATTTCGAAAAGTGACGCATAGTTTGGCCACGCGATAAATCTGTTGGGGCAGAATCGACCGAGATAGCCCACCAACCAGCTGATGATGAGGGCAATCTAAAACTTCTGGCCTTGTTTCAGGCCGGCCTGCTTGGCGCCATTTTCCAAAAAATGACGTGTAGTTTGGCCACGCGAAAAGTGACGTATAGTTTGGCCAAATAGGCCAAGTTATCTGTCACTCACCACATTCGAGCAGCGGGCTTTTGTAAGTTGGCGTCCCCAAGGGGATTCGAACCCCTGTTCTCACCGTGAAAGGGTGGTGTCCTGGGCCGGGCTAGACGATGGGGACAAACGCAGAGCCGGGCAAACTACGGTGTGCATCCGCCCGCGCAAGGCTAAATTGCCCGGCCCCCGAACCCGGCACAAGCAGCGATTTCGAACCGGCCAGCCCGACCATCGCAGATTTTGTTTCATTTCTGAAAAAAATTTTGACGCCGTTTGTCTTCGTCGGCTTCGCTCAGGCCATGACGTTCAATGAAATCGCCTCGGCGCTGCCCGCGCGTGCCGTCACCAGCATCGATTCCCTGCCCTTCCCCAAGATCGGCTCCGGCAAGGTCCGCGAGCTTTTTGACCTGGGCGACGCGTTGCTGCTCACCGCCTCCGACCGGCTCTCCGCCTTCGACGTGATCCTGCCCGACGGGATTCCCGGCAAGGGCATCGTGCTGACGCAGATCAGCCTGTGGTGGTTTGCCCAGACCACCGGTATGATCCGCAACCACCTGCTGCCCGACCAAGCCGGCGAATTCGCCCGCCGCGGCCTGCGCGACCGCGACCTCCAGCTTCGCAGCATGATCGCGCGAAAACTTAAGCCTCTCCCGATCGAGTGCGTCGTGCGCGGCTACATCATCGGCAGCGGCTGGAGTTCCTATCAAAAGGACGGTCAGATCTGCGGCCATCGACTGCCGGCCGGACTGCGCCAGGCCGACCGCCTGCCCGAATCGCTTTTCACGCCA
>Ga0070741_10021542_pt1 | contig 10008 bp, 6 predicted proteins | sample Coa_R1_4_FD_66440 | JGI IMG/M metagenome (GOLD analysis project Ga0070741, IMG submission 66440) | Surface soil microbial communities from Centralia Pennsylvania, which are recovering from an underground coalmine fire - Coalmine... | ecosystem: Environmental > Terrestrial > Soil > Unclassified ...
CCGGTCTCCGCGTCGTAGGCGACGGTCGCATAGTCGAAGTCGAAGAAGCCGCCCGTCCCCTGGCTCTGGCCCGTCACGTACACGGCCGAGCCGTCCGCGCTCAGCCCGAGCGCCGAGGCCTCGTCGTAGTCGTTCCCCTGGCTGTCGTACCGGCGCGCCCAGAGCTGCGCTCCCGTCCCCGCGTCGTAGGCGACCGTGGCGTAGTCGTCGCCGCCGCCCGAGGCGCCGCTCGAGCCTGTCACGAAGAGCCTCGAGCCGTCGGCGTTCACCGCGAGGGCCCGCGCGTCGTCGTAGGAGCCGGCGGGTCCGTTGTAGCGAGTCGCCCACAGCTGCGCGCCCGTCGCGGAGTCGTAGGCGACCGTCGCGTAGTCCAGTCCCGTCCCGACGCTCCGCCCGGTAACGAGCACCTTCGAGCCGTCGGGACTGACTGCGAGAGCCCATGCCTCGTCGGTCGAGTGGCCGGGACCGTCGTAGCGCGCGACCCAGAGCTCTGTCCCCGTCGCAGCGTCGTACGCGACGGTCGCGTAGTCCTCGGTCGCGTTCGACCCGGCGCTCCACCCGGTCACGAACACCTTCGTGCCGTCGGGGCTGACGCCGAGGGCCAGTGCGTCGTCCTTGTGGAAGCCGGGTCCGTGGTAGCGGCTCACCCAGAGCTGATCGCCCGTCGCTCCGTCGTAGCCGACGGTCGCGTAGTCGTAGCCGCCTCCGGGCCCGCGGCTGCGCCCGGTCACGAAGACCTTCGCCCCGTCCGAAGTGACGCCGAGCGCCCTGGCCTCGTCGATGTTGTTTCCGTCGCCGTCGTACCGGCTCGCCCACAGCTGCGCGCCCGTGCCGGCGTCGTAGGCGACGGTCGCGTAGTCGTCGCGCGTACCGGAGCCGAGGCTCCGCCCGGTGACGAAGATCCTCGTACCGTCCGCGCTCGGCGCGAGCGCGTGGGCCTCGTCGTCGGCTCCTCTCGGACCGTCGTAGCGGGCCACCCAGGCGCGCGACCCGGTCGCCGCCTCGTAGGCGACGGTGGTGTAGTCGAGGCCGCCGCCGGTACCGGAGCTCATGCCGGTGACGAAGAGCCTCGATCCATTCGGGCCGACGGCCAGGGCCTCGGCGTAGTCGAGCGACTTCGCCGGCCCGTCGTAGCGGCGCGCCCACGCCGTCGCGCTCGTCTCCACGGCTGCCGCGCTCGAGGAGACGCCGGCTGCCACCGCGAGCGCGAGCAACGCCACAGCCTGCCGCCGCCTCACGGCTCGACCTTAGCCGTCCCCTCGACCCCGGTCAACGGCGGCCGCCGGATCCGGAAGCGCCGCACCGACAGGTGCCCCGCCCGCAGCCGCGGATTGAGCGCGTCCTCCATCGCCTGCCCCGTCATCGTGCACGCCACCACGACTGCCATCACGCCGAGGCCGGGCGGGACGATCGCCCACCAGGCGTTGTTCAGGATCGCGTCGTCGGTGAACGCGTTCTCGATCAGGCGGCCCCAGGAGATCCTGCTCGGGTCGCCGAGGCCGAGGAACGTGATGAACGTCTCGGCGAAGATCGCGTACGCGATCAGCAGGATCGTGTTCGCGATCAGCAGCGGCATCACCTGCGGCAGCACGTGCCGGGTGATCAGGCGGAAGTTGCCGGCCCCGAGCGCGCGCACGCGCCGCACGTAGACGCGCTCGCGGACGGTCTTCGTCTGCGCGCGGATCAGCCGCGCCGTCGAGGTCCAGTAGATGGCGCCGATGATCAGGATGATGTTCGTCAGGCTGCGGCCGAAGAGCGCGGCGACGACGATCATCAGCGGGATGTCCGGGATGACGAGGAAGTAGTCCGTCAGCCGCATCAGCGCGATGTCGGTCTTGCCGCCGAAGAAGCCGGCGAGGAGGCCGACCGTGCCGCCGATCACCGCCGAGACCGCCGCCGCCGCGAAGCCGACGAGCAGGGAGACCGACGCGCCCTGGATCATCAGGAAGAACATGTCGGCGCCGCCGCCGTCCGTTCCGAACAGATGCGCCCAGGACGGCGATTGGAACACCGGCCCGACCTTCTCCTGCGGGTCGTGCGGGAGCGCGAGAGGCCCGAAGATCCCGGTGAGGACGAAGAGGCCGAGGATCACGAGGCCGACCTGGGCCTGACGGCTGGCCAGCACCCGGTTACGGCGGAACCGCGTCCACCGCGACGGCACGGGTGGTGCGACGAGCGCTTCTGCCGCGCCGGCGCTCACGAGGTCACCCGCGGGTCGAGCTTGAAGTACAGGAGATCGGCGATGAGGTTGAACAGGATCACGGACAGGGTCAGGAGCAGGAAGGCGCCCTGCAGGATCGGATAGTCGCGCTGGTCGATCGCCTCGACGACGGCGAGGCCGATCCCCGGGTACGAGAAGACGTACTCGATCGTGATGAAGCCGCCGATGATGAAGCCGAGCGAGAGCGCGACCAGCGTGATCACCGGGAGCATCGCGTTCCGCAGGCCGTGCCGCCAGACCACGGCCCAGCTCGACAGGCCCTTCGCACGCGCCGTCAGGACGTAGTCCTCGCCGAGCGTCTCGAGCATCGCCGAGCGGACGATCAGCGCGTATTCGCCGTAGAGGACGAGCCCGATCGTGAGCGCCGGCAGCACCATGTGCCGCAGGCGGTCGACGAAGACCGTCCACGTCGACGGCTCGGACAGGATCCCGAGCGTCGGATCCTTGATCCCCGACGTCGGCAGGCCGAGCGCGCCCGCGACGAACAGGACCATCAGCAGTCCGAGCCACTGCGGCGGCATCGCGTAGAAGCAGAGGCCGGACCAGAGGCCGGCCTTGTCGGCGGCGGTTCCGCGCCGCCACGCCGAGACGACGCCGACCATCGTCCCGAGCACGATCGCGAACACCGTGCCGAGCGCGATCATCGGCAGCGTGTTCTTGATCGGGTCCCAGAGCTCGGTCGTAACGCGCTTCTCGGTCCTCAGCGAGCTGCCCAGGTTCCCGTGCGCCAGGTCGCCGAGGTACAGCCAGTACTGCTCCCACTTCGACTTGTCGAGGCCGAGCTGCTTGCGCTCGTACGCCTTGAACTGGGCGGTGCACTGACGGCAGCGAAGCGCCGAGACCGCGTCGCCGGAGAGCGAGCGGAACAGGACGAAGTTGAGCGTGATCGCGACGAAGACCGTCACAAGCGCGAACGCGATCCGCTTCGCGACGAAGTCTAAGCGCGTCACGCCAGTTCGCTCGGCCTCAGCGGTGACCCCTCCCGCTTGCGGCTATGTCTTGCGCGGGCTCGTGTAGTACTGCTTCGAGTAGCCGTTGAGGGCGCTCTGGATGCCCGTCCACTTGCTGGAGTGCGCGTCGATCAGCCGCTCCTCGACAAGCTGCGTGTACAGGAAGTTGTCGTAGATCATCTGCTGCATCTTCCAGACGATCGCCTTCCGCTTGTCCGGGTCGACCGTGAGCCCCTGCTGCGCGTAAAGCTTGTCGTACGCAGGGCTGTCCCAGCCCGTGTCGCTCCAGGAGCACCACTGTCCCTTCGTGACGACGGAGAGCATGAAGTCGGGATCGATGTAGCCGACCCAGTCCCACATCGCGATGTCGTAGCCGGTGTAACCGACGCTCTTCGCGGCGTCGCACTTCGAGCCCGTCTCGAGCGCGTACGAGGCGGTCGAGTCGCCGCCGACCTTCTGCGTCACCTTCACACCTGCCTTGGCGAAGCCCTCCTTCACGATCTGGAACTCGCGGTTGACGTTGAAGTCGGTCGACGTCGGCGTGATCACGTCGTACGCCATCGGGTGGGCCGGCTGCGCGTTCTTCCCCTGCGTCGCCGGAGCCATCCGGATTCCGCCGGAGCCGCGCCTGTAGCCGAGCTTGTCAAGCATCTTGTTGGCAGCCGCGCAGTCGTTGCGCAGCGGCCCGAGGTGCGGGTTGACGTACAGCGCGACGTCGCCGAGCAGCGTCTCGACCTTCGTCGCGTAGCCGCTGAAGACCACCGAGATGATCTGGTCGCGGTTCACGCACATCGACAGCGCCTTCTTCACGCGCGGGTCGAGCAGCTCGCGGTTCTTCGGCTTGCGCGGGTTCGAGTTCCACGTGATGTTGGTCGTCTCGAAGCCGGGCAGGTTGTCGATCACGAGGCCTTTCGTCCGCTTGACGACGTTGATCGCCTCGAACGGGACCTGGTCGACCCAGTCGAGCTTCCCTCCCTTGAGGTCGGCGATCATCGAGTCGCCGTTCGTGTAGTACGTGAGCGCGACGGCGTCGGCGTGGGAGGCCGACCCCCAGTAGTTCGGGTCGCGGATGAACGCCGTCGTCCCTTTCTTCTCGTACTGCTTCACCGTGTAGGCGCCGCCCGTGACCATCGGCAGGTGCAGCTCCGGGTGGTACGTCTTCAGCTCCTTGCCGCCGTTCGCGGCGAGCTTCTCCCAGACGTGGCGCGGCAGGATGAAGAGCTGCTCGAGCTGGGCGAGGACGTTGCCCACCGGGCGCGCGTAGCGGATCACGACCGTCGTCGGGCTCGGCGCGGAGGCGTGCGTCGCGTGCGCGACCGAGGGCGCAGCGACGGCGGTCGGCCCGTTCGCGAACTTGACGATCGTGTTGATCGTCCAGGCGGCGTCGTCCGCCGTCATCGGCTGACCGTCGGACCACTTCGTGCCCGAGCGCAGCTTGAAGGTCCACACCTTTCCGCCGTCGGAGGTCTTCCACGACGTCGCCCAGTCGCCGACGATGTGATAGCCCTCGGCTCCGTACCCGTACGCGACGAGCTGCGGGTAGACCATGATCATCGCGTTCGAGGACTGCGACTCGATGTAGTTGAAGGGGTTCAGCGAGTCGATGTAGTTGGTCGTCCCCAGGCGCAGGATCCCGCTCCCGCCCCCCGCGGCCGAACCGGTCCGGGCAGTGCCGGCGACGACCCCCGTCACCACGAGCAGCGCTGCCACGAGGGCACTCGCCGCGAGACCTTTCCTGCCGACGCTCATCCCGCCCTCCTTTGTCCGGAGCAACGCCTCGATCCTACGACTTCTTGACACGTATCGGACGCGCGGCGGACAATCCCGCCGTCTCGGGAGCGCTCGCGGCGCCTTGCGGTGCCGGGAGCGCCCGCGGAAGCCACTTCGAGAGAGGAGCGGAGATGAGGGACAGGCCTTTCGTTTCGGGGGCACGCCGACGGAAGCGGTCGTTCGTGCGGGCGGCGGTCCTGCTCGCGATCGCGCTGCTCGCGCTCGTGCTCGCGGTGGCGGCGTCGAGCAGCCAGCGGAGCGGCGCCGACACCCCGAAGCGCGGCGGCACGCTGCGGATGCTCGGCAACAGCGACATCTTCAACCTCGACACGACGAGCGCCTACTACACCGTCTCGAACATCCTCGAGCGGTCGTTCACGCGGCAGCTCCTCTCGTACCCGAACGCGCCGACGTTCGCGGGCCAGATCAAGCTCGCGCCGGACATCGCGACCGCGGTCCCGTCCCGTGCGAACGGCGGCATCAGCTCGGATGCGAAGACGTACACGCTCCACCTCAAGAAGGGCGTGAAGTGGGACACGAACCCGCCCCGCCAGGTGACGGCGGATGACTTCGTGCGCGAGTTCAAGCTGATCTGCAACCCGGCCTCGCCGACCGGCGCACCCGGCTACTACACGAGCACGGTCCTCGGGATGAAGTCGTACTGCAGCGGCTTCTCGAAGGTGAAGCCGACCGTGCCCACGATCGCGAAGTACGTGAACACGCACCGGCTGGCGGGTGTCGTCGCCAAGGACGCCATGACGGTCGTCTTCCACCTCGTCGGTCCGGCCCCCGACTTCCTGAACATCCTCGCGATGCCGTTCTCGTCGGCCAGGCCCGTCGAGTACATGCAGTACGTACCGGATAGCGCGCAGCTCCGGCAGCACACGATCTCGGACGGCCCCTACAGGATCACGAAGTACGTCGCCACCAAGGAGTTCGCCCTCGAGCGCAACCCTGCGTGGGACCCGAAGACGGATCAGCTCCGGCACGCGTACGTCGACTCGATGACGATCACGGAAGGGCTGACGGCCGACAACGTGCAGCAGCAGCTCGAGGCCGGAACGACCGACATGGAGTGGGACGTCGTCGTGCCGCCGCAGGCGCTCCCGCGGCTCATCGCCGCCCACGACAAGCGCCTCATCATCGGGCCGACCGGGCCGTTCTACGTGGCGCTCAACGTCTACGCCCCGCTGAACCAGTGGGCCGGCCCGTTCAAGAACAAGCTCGTCCGGCAGGCGGCGAACTACGCGATCGACAAGAACGCGGTCGCCCAGATCTACGGCGGGTCGCGGATCGCGGCCGCGACGAACCAGGCGGTCCTGCCCGGGAACGTCGGCTACATCAAGAACTTCAACCCGTACCCGAACAACGGCGGCCGGGGCGACCCGGCGAAGGCGAAGGAGCTCCTCGCGAAGGCAGGCTTCCCGAACGGGCTCGACGTCAAGCTGCTCTATCCGACGAACGACCCCTCGCCGCGCGTCGCTCAGGCGCTCCAGGCGAGCCTCTCGAAGGCCGGCTTCCGCGTAAAGCTCGTCCCGGCCACCCAGTCGGACTTCTACGGGAAGTACCTGCTCGACCCGAAGACCGCTCAGCGTGACGTCTGGGATCTCGCGATCCCGGGCTGGATTCCCGACTGGTTCGGGAACAACGGCCGCTCCGTGCTCCAGCCGCTCTTCAGCGACCCGGGGCCCGGTGCGAGCGACTACTCCGGCTACGACAGCCCGGTCACGAACAACCTGATCCACCTCGCGCTGACCGCGCCGACGCCTGCGAAGGCGGCGTCCTACTGGACGAAGGTGAACGCGCAGATCATGAGGGACGCGCCGTTCGTCCCGATCGAGATCCAGAAGTGGCCCGTCTTCCACTCGTCGCGCGTCCAGAACTGCAACTTCTGGATCCCCGACCTGAACTGCGACCCGACGAACGTCTGGCTCAACGGCTGACGCCCGAGGCCGACACGACGAGCCGCAAGCCGCTCGAGGCCGGCAGCCACGATCTGCCGGTCTCGGCGGTGCTGGCGGCGTTCATGTGCGAGCGCTGGGCGCCTGCCGAGCCGTTCGAGCTCGCGCCGCTGGCGCCGCCGGACCGGTGCGCGGCCCGGCGCGCGCGACTGGCGTCGCTTCTTCCCGGCTCGCGGATCGTCGTGCCGGCCGGGAGGGCGGCCCGGCGCGGAGGCGGGCAGGACTACCGGTTCCGGCCGGAGAGCGACTACGTCTACCTGACCGGCGAGGGCTCGGCCGGCGGCGTGCTCGTGCTCGATCCGGACGGCGACGCGACGCTGTTCCTGCGCCCGCCCTCCGGCCGCGAGACGGACGAGTTCTTCCGGGACTATCACCACGGCGAGCTGTGGGTCGGGCGCAGGCCCGCGCTCGAGGAGGTCGAGGAGCTGCTCGGCATGCGCTGCCGCGCGCTGGCGGACCTCGGTGACGCGCTCGCCGCGCCCGACGGGACGCGCGTCTGGCGCGGGATCGATCCCGAGGTCGACGCGCTCGTCCCGCCGCCCGAGGACCCCTATCCGGACGGCGAGCTGAAGGCGGTCCTCTCCGAGCTCCGGCTCGTGAAGGACGAATGGGAGGTCGCGCAGATCGAGGAGGCGGTCGCGGCGACGATCCGAGGCTTCGAGGACGTCGCGGAAGCGATCTCCCGTGCGCTTGCCGGCTGCGGAGAGCGCGAGCTCGAGGCGGCGTTTGCCAGGCGCGCGAGGCTCGACGGGAACGACGCCGCGTTCAACCCGATCGTCGCCGGAGGCGCCCACGCGACGATCCTCCACTGGACGCGCAACGACGGCGCGCTTCGCCCGGGCGAGCTCGTCCTCGTCGACGCAGGCGTCGAGTCGCGGACGCTCTACACCGGCGACCTGACGCGCACGCTGCCGCTCGGCGCGCCGCTCACGGACCTCCAGCGGAGCCTGCTGAATCTCGTCGCGGACGCGCAGCAGGCGTCGTTCGCCGCGATCGCTCCCGGACGGCCGTTCCGCGAATTCCGGCGTGCGTCGGACGAGGTGCTCGCGCGCGGGCTCGAGGAGCTCGGCGTCTTCGGCACGACCGTCGGCGACGACGGCCTCTACCGGCGCTACACGCTCTGCGGCCCAGGGCACATGCTCGGCCTGGACGTCCACGACTGCGCCGCCGCTCGGGCCGGGGCCTATCTCGACGGAGCGCTCGAAGTCGGGATGGTGCTGACGGTCGAGCCCGGTCTCTACTTCCAGGCCGACGACCTGACGCTGCCCGAGGAGCTCCGCGGAATCGGCGTCCGGGTCGAGGACGACGTCGTCGTCGAGGACGGCGGGTGCCGGAATCTCTCGGAGGCACTGCCGCGGCGCCCCGACGAGCTCGAGCGCTGGATCGCCGGGCTCCAGTAGCTTGGCCGGCGTGCTGCTCGAAGTTCGCGATCTCGCGGTGTCGTTTCCGACGCCCGACGGGATCGTGCAGGCGGTGCGCGGGATCTCGTTCGACGTCGACCGCGGCCGGACGCTGGGGATCGTCGGAGAGTCGGGGTCCGGCAAGAGCGTCGCCACGCAGACGATCGTCGGGCTGACGCAGGGCGCGCGGATCTCGGGGCAGGCGCTGTTCGAGGGCCGCGACCTGCTCTCGATGGACGCCGAGCAGCTCCGGCGGATCCGCGGCGCCGAGATCGCGCTGATCTTCCAGGACCCGCTCTCGAGCCTGCATCCGCACTACCGCGTCGGCTGGCAGATCGTGGAGGCGATCCGCGCGCACGCCGCGACGGCAAGGCGCGAGGCGAAGGGGCGCGCGATCGACCTGCTGCGCCTGGTCGGGATCCCGAATCCGGAGCGGCGCGTGGACGACTACCCGCATCAATTCTCCGGCGGCATGCGCCAGCGGGCGATGATCGCGATGGCGCTCGCGCTCAATCCGAAGCTGCTGATCGCGGACGAGCCGACGACGGCGCTCGACGTGACCGTGCAGGCGCAGATCGTCGAGCTGATGAAGTCCGTCCAGGCCGAGTTCGGGACCGCGATCGTGATGATCACGCACGACCTCGGCGTGCTCTCTCGGATCGCGGACGAGGTGCTCGTGATGTACGCCGGCCAGGCAATGGAGCGCGGCCCGCGCGCGACCGTCTACCGGCAACCGCACAACCCGTATACGAAGGGCCTGATTCAGGCGCTGCCGAGCCGCGCGGGCGGGAAGGCGCGGCTGGTGCCGATCCCCGGCCGACCGCCGAGCCTGATCCGCGTGCCGCGAGGCTGTCCGTTCCATCCGCGCTGCCCGTACGTGATGGCGCGGTGCTCGCAGGAGCGGCCGCCGCTCGTCGAGGTCGCCGGTGGCGCCGGCCACCGCTCGGCGTGTTGGCTTCCGCCGGATCGCGTCGGCCTCGACCCGCGCGCCGCGGCGACCGGGTCATGAGCGCAGCGGCCGACGCCGACGTCCTCGTCCGCGTCCAGCACGTCGTCAAGCACTTCCCGGTCAGGTCCGACCGGGTGCTCGCCCGAAGCCACGAGAAGGTGCACGCAGTCGACGACGTCTCGATCGACGTCCGCCGCGGGGAGACGCTCGGCCTCGTGGGCGAGACCGGCTGCGGCAAGTCCACGCTCGCCCGCTGCCTGACGCGGCTCCACGACCTCACCTCGGGGAGGGTCGTCTTCGACGGGCACGACATCTCGAAGCTCTCGCGCAGGCAGCTCCGCCCGTACCGGCTTCGGATCCAGATGATCTTCCAGGACCCGTACAACTCGCTCAACCCGCGGCGGCGGGTCGGCTCGATCATCGGCGACCCGTTCGCGATCCACGGGGTCGCGGACGGCGCGGAGCGGAAGCGCCGGGTCCAGGAGCTGATGGAGGTCGTCGGGCTGAACCCGGAGCACTACAACCGCTTTCCCGCGGAGTTCTCCGGCGGCCAGCGCCAGCGCATCGGCGTCGCACGGGCGCTGGCGCTGCGTCCGACGCTGATCGTCTGCGACGAGCCCGTGTCGGCGCTCGACGTCTCGATCCAGGCGCAGGTGATCAACCTGCTAAACGACCTCCAGCAGGAGCTCCACCTGACCTATGTGTTCATCGCGCACGACCTCTCCGTCGTCAGGCACGTGAGCGACCGGATCGCGGT
>Ga0070741_10021543_pt1 | contig 10008 bp, 11 predicted proteins | sample Coa_R1_4_FD_66440 | JGI IMG/M metagenome (GOLD analysis project Ga0070741, IMG submission 66440) | Surface soil microbial communities from Centralia Pennsylvania, which are recovering from an underground coalmine fire - Coalmine... | ecosystem: Environmental > Terrestrial > Soil > Unclassified ...
GATGCCTTCCTGCGCCATCAGCGCCTTTGCCTTCTTCTCCAGCGTCCCGAGCGCATCGTTGATGCGCTTCGCCACTACCGGCGTCGTCATGATCTCCGTGTGCTCGAAGATGTGCAGCACGTCGGCCGCCGCGGCGCCGAACGCGCACCAGGTCGACGCGGCCCTGCGCTGCGGGATGATCACCTTGCGCACGCCGAGCTCGCGCGCGAACACGCCCGCATGTGCCGGCCCGGCGCCGCCAAAGGCGAAGAGCACGAAGTCGCGCGGGTCGAAGCCTTTTTCCACCGTCACCTTGCGGATGATGTCCGCCATCTGCAGCTCGACGATGCGGCACACGCCGGCCGCGCACTCGATCGCATTCATGCCGATCTGGGCGCCGAGCGCTGCGATCGCCTCGGTGGCCGCTTTCTTGTCGAGCGTCATGCGGCCGCCCGCGAAATTGTCGGGATCGAGGTAGCCGAGCACGAGCTGCGCGTCGGTCACCGTCGGCACCGTGCCGCCGCGCGCATAGCACACCGGGCCCGGAAAGGCGCCCGCGCTGTCCGGTCCGACGGTCATGGTGCGCTTCTCGGCCTGCACCCGAACCAGGCTGCCACCGCCGGCGCCGATGGCCTGCAGATCGACCTTCGGCAGGAAATACTCGTACTGGTCGGTGTTGCTGATGAACGAGTAGGCGGGCTTGCCCTCGTAGATGATCGAGACATCGAACGACGTACCGCCCATGTCGGTGGTAATGACGTTCCTCGCGCCCATCGCGCTGCCCAGGAACATCGACGCGGTGACTCCAGACACCGGGCCCGAGTCGAGCGTCAGCAGCGGCGCCTCGCCGGCGCGCGCCACGGGCACCGTGCCGCCGCCGCACTGCGTGATCTGCAGCCCGTGCTCGTAGCCGAGCTCGCGCAGGCTGCTGTCCAGGCGGCCGAGGTAGCCGCCCATTACCGGCCCGAGATAAGCGTTGAGCGCAGTGGCGGTGACCCGCTCGTACTCGCCCCACTTCGGCGCGATATCGAAGGATGTGGTGACGAAGAGCTCCGGCGCGCTCGCCTGCACCATGGCTTTTACGCGGTTCTCGTGCGCGGGATTGCGGAACGACCAGAGGAAGCAGATGGCGATCGCTTCGACGCCCTGCGCGATGAGATCGCGGATCGCCGCCTCGGCCTCGCGTTCGTTCAGCGCCACCACGATCTCGCCGAAACAGTCGACCCGCTCCGAGACACCGCGGATCAAGCGTTTGGGGACGATCGGCGTCGGCTTTGAGGTTTCCGGGAAATGCACCACCTTGCGGATATCGCGCCCGCCATAGCCACGCGAGCCGCGCATGATGTGGATCGCGTCCTCGTGGCCCTTGGTGGTGATGAGGCCGACCTTGGCGCCGCGCTTCTGGATGATGGTATTGGTGCCGACGGTCGTGCCGTGCGAAAGGAACGAGATGTCGCGGCAGAACCTGTCGAGCGACAGGCCGAGCGCGTCGGCGCCCGCACCGAGCGCGTCCATCATGCCGCGCGCGAAATCCGGCGGCGTCGAGGGCACCTTGGTGGTGAGGAGCTTGCCGGCGCGATCGACGATCGCGCAATCGGTGAAGGTGCCGCCGATATCGATACCGACGAGGTAGCTCATGCGAGTCGCGAATCGTAGCGCATTTGTTTTCCGATATAGTCGCCCGACATGCGCGCGCTCTTCGCCGCGCTCTTGCTCGTCGCGACCACGGCGCTCGCGCAAGGCGATTATCCGAACCGGCCGCTGCGCCTGGTGGTCACCGTGCCGCCCGGCGGTGCGGCGGACTTCATCGCGCGGCTCGTCGGCAGCAAGCTTTCCGAGGCGCTCGCCCAGCCGGTGGTGGTGGAAAACAAGGCGGGCGCGAGCGGCACCATCGCCGCGGATGCGGTGGCCAAGGCGGCGCCCGATGGCTACACGCTGCTGCAGAACTCGATCACCACGCATGGCATCGGACCGCATCTCTTCAGCCAGCTGCCGTACGACCCGGTAAAGGACTTCGCCCCGGTGTCGGGCCTCGCGCTCCTGCCGCTCATCATGGCGGTGAACGCCGAGCTGCCGGTGCGCGATGTGAACCAGCTGATCGCCTACGCCAAGACGCATTCAGTGAATTTCGCTTCTTCCGGCAACGGCGGCGCGCCCCATATGGCGGCCGAGCTCTTCAAGAGCGTCACGGGCGCGCCGCTCGTCCATGTGCCGTACAAGGGCAGCGGCCCGGCGGTGGCCGATCTTGTCGGCGGCCGCGTGCAGATCATGTTCGACGCCGCGCCGTCGCTGATCGCGCATGTGCGCAGCGGCAAGCTGCGCGTACTGGCGGCGGCAAGCAGCGAGCGCAATCGGCTGCTCCCCGATGTGCCGACGTTCGCCGAGGTTGGCTTACCGGGGGTAAATGTGTCGCTGTGGTACGGGCTGCTCGCGCCGGCCGGCACGCCGCGGCCGATGATTGAAACGCTGAACCGCGCGATCGGCCAGATTCTCGAGGCACCCGACGTGGGCGAGCGCCTGCATGCGCAGGGCGCCCAGCCGATGCCCGGACCGCCGCAAGCGTTCGCCGCCTTCATGCAGGCAGAGATGGCGAAATGGGCGCCTGTCGTGAAGCAGGCGAACGTCAAAGCGGACTAGGCGCCCCGCGGCGCTTCAAACCACCGTCGGATTGGTCGCCGCATCAGCGCTCAGGATCGCGCCGGTAAGGAGACGCGCGCGCTGCGAGGCGGCGAACACCACGAGGTCGGCGATCTCGGCCGGCTCCGGCATGCGCTTCATCGGCATGCGCGCCACGATGCGCTTCAGCGCCTCCGCTTCGTTGATGCCCTCGCGCTTCGCGTCCGCCGCTAAGCTCTGCGCTACGCGCTCGGTTTTCGTCGGTCCGGGATTGATGCCGATCACGCGCACGCCCTTCTCGGCGTAGGCATTGGCGAGGCCCGCGGTGGCGAGCATCAGCGCCGCGTTGGCTGCACCGCCGCCAAGATGCGTCGGCGTCGCGAACTTGCCGCCGCTGCCGATCAGGTTGACGATCGCCCCGCGCCCGCGCGCGGCCATGCGCTTGATCAGCGGATCGATGACGTTGATGTAGCTGAAATACTTGGCGTCCATGGCTGTGCGCCAGGCGTCGGGCGTCAGCTCTTCGGCGGCGACGCGGCGGGCGGCGCCCGCCGAGTTCACCAGCACATCGACCGGGCCGACGCGCCGTTCAACCGCGTCCACCATGTCGGCGGCGGCGCGCGGCTGGCAGAGATCCGCAGCGAAGGTCTCCACGCTGCCGAGCTGGGCGCGCGCCTTCGTCAGGTTCTCGTGCGAGCGCGAGGCAATGGCGACCCGCGCGCCTTCGGCGAGGAATGCCTGCGCGCAGGCGAGGCCGAGGCCCTTGCTGCCGCCGGTGATGAGAACGATTGCGCCGTGAAGTCCAAGATCCATGCCTGCCGCTCCAGAAAATGGGGTCAGATCAACATTACGCGTTTTGCGGTAAATTCGCCGCATCCCCTGAGGAGGAGGACCCCATGAAGCCCGCAATTCGTCTCGCGCTTGCAGGCGCGCTGCTGTTCGCATCCGGGATCGCCACGGCGCAGGACCGCGTTATCCGCATCGGCGTCGCCATGCCGATCTCCGGCCCCGGCTCGTACTTCGGCGTGATGGACAAGGAAGGCATGGAGCTCGCCCTCGAGCAATTGAAGGGCGGCGTCAACGGCTACAAGCTCCAGGTGCAGTACGAGGACTCGGCGTGCAGCCCGCTGCAGGCGACCAATGCGGTGAAGCGCCTGCTCGACCAGTTCAAGCCGCACATCGTCATCGGCGAGGAATGCTCGGATGCGTCGCTCGCGATCGCGCCGATCCTGAACGAAGCCAAGGTGGTGCAGCTGAACGTCGGCTCGGTCACCATGAAGCTCACCGAGTCGGGCTACAAGTACACCTTCCGCATCTTCCCGAACGCCGAGCAGCAAAGCCTGCCGCTCGCCAAAGTCGCGGAAAAAGCGCTGGGCGCGAAAACCGCCGTCACGCTGCACGAGAAGACCAATGCCGGCAACGACAACGCCGAGGGCTTCAAGAAGCCCTTCGAGCAGATGGGCGGCAAGGTGCTCGCCGATATCGACTTCGGCCGCGACGTCAACGACTTCACCGCGATTGCGACGCGCATCGCCTCGCTCGGCAAGGTGGACGTGCTGCCGACCTTCGCGCTCGAGGGCCAGCAGGTGCGCCTCGCGCAGGCGCTGGCGCAGGCGGGCATCGTGAAGGGCGGCGGCGGCAACGCGGTGCAGATCGGCTCGATCTGGCTGCCGTATGGCTTCGACCAGAAAGCGGGCAAGGCCTCGGAGGGCTACGTGCGCATCGTGCAGTTCGACCCCACCGAGCAGCGCAAGATGGTGCAGGACTTCATCAAGGCGTTCCGCGCCAAGTACGGCGAGGACAAGGTGCCGACGCACATCAATGCGCACGCCTACGACGCGATCCTGCTCGTCGCCGAGGCGGTGCGCCGCGGGGCAAAGGACTCGGAGTCGATCCGCGATGCGTTCACCAAGTTCAATCGCGTCGAGGTGACGACCGGCTTCATCACCTTCGACGCCAAGGGCCAGACCTCCGATTTGTCGGTGGTGCACTTCGTACAGACGCAGCCTGATCTTTCCTGGAAGAGCTTGAACTGGCAGTAAGCCGAGCTATCGGTCGCCCCCGCGAAAGCGGGGGTCCTGCTTCTTTATAACAACCTGGGTTCCCGCTCGCGCCGGAACGACGAAGTGCCTCCAAAGGTGACACCGTGACGGCGATGCTCATCGTTCAGCAGTCGCTGAACGGCGTATATCTGGGCTGCCTGTACGTGATGGTGGCGCTCGGCCTCACGCTGATTTATGGCGTGCTGAACCAGATCAACTTCGCGCACGCCGACTTCGTCACGGTCGGTGCCTTCACCGCCTTTTTCACCGCCACGCGCTTCGCGACCAAGGTGCTCGGCGTGCCCGACACCGCGGCGTACCTGGTCTCGATCATCGCCGCCTTCGGCATGGGCGCGCTGCTCGGCCTCGCGATCAACGCCGCGGTGTTCGCGCCGCTGCGCGACCGGGGCGACGAGCTGCGTCCGCTCATCGCGACGATCGGCGTCTCGGTGCTCCTCGAGAATGCGCAGCTCGCGCTTTTCGGCCCGGTGCCGTATCAGTTCGATACGCCGTTCGCGCGTGAGACGTTCCGCATCGGCCGCATCTTCTTCAGCGCGCAGAGCGTGCTGGTGGTCGTGGTGTCCGCGCTCGCCATCGGCGCGTTGTACGCTTTTCTGCGCTTCACCTACCTCGGCAAGGCTCTGCGCGCCGTGGCGCAGGACCGGGAGACGGCCGGCCTGATGGGCATCAATCCCGGGCTGCTCATCGGACTGACCATCGTCATCTCGTCGGCGCTCGCCGGCATGGCGGGCGCGCTGCTCGGGCCGGTGCTGGTGCTCTCGCCGTTTGCGGGCGCCTCGGTCATCGTCAAGGCGTTCGCCATCGTCATCATCGGCGGGTTCGGCAACCTGCAGGGCACGATCACCGCCGGGCTGCTCGTCGGCATCATCGAGGCATTCACCGTCCAGTATCTGGGCTCCGGGCTGATCGACCTCGTCGTGTTCGTGCTGCTGCTCGCGATGCTCGTCGTGCGACCGACCGGCCTCGTTGCCGAGCGCAAGGAGGAGAACGTCTGAGGGCGCTCTATCTTGCGGGCGCCGTCGTGCTCGTCGCCGCCGCGCCGTGGCTCATCACGACGCCGTACTGGCGCGGCATCCTGGTGCTTTGCGCGATGAACGTGCTGCTCGCGCTGTCGCTCAACCTGGTGATGGGTTACACCGGCCAGCTGAATCTCGGCCAGTCCGCGTTCTATGCCATCGGCGCTTACGTCAGCACCATCCTGATCAAGGCATACCACTGGAACTTCTGGCTCGCCGCGCCGGCGGCGATCATCGCTGCCGGCTTCCTCGGGCTGGCGCTCGCCGCCTTTGCGGTGCGTCTGCGCGGCCACTATCTCGCCATCGCATCGCTCGGATTCGCCGTCATCACCTACCAGGTGCTGGTGAATTGGGAAAGCGTCACCGAAGGCGTCCGCGGCATCTACGGCATCCTGCCGCCGGTGGGGAACACGCTCGGTCTCTTCTACCTGATAGCGGGCATCGCCCTGCTGGTTTACCTCGCGATGGACAATCTGGTGCGCTCGCCGGTGGGCGATACGCTGCGCGCGATTCGCGAGGACGAGATCTCGGCCGCGGCGCTCGGCGTGAACGGCGCGCTGTGGAAAGCATTCGCGTTTGGCGTCGGCGCGGCGATCGCGGGCCTGGCGGGGTGCTTCTACCCGGGCTTTGTCGGCACGCTGGTGCCCGATGCCTTCAACATCGTCGAGTCATTCACCATGCTGGCGATGGTGATCGTCGGCGGCATGGGCACGATGCCCGGGCCGGTGATCGGCGCGATCGTGCTCACCTTCCTGCCGGAGCTCTTGCGCGGCTTCGGCGAGCTGCGCCTGATGATCTACGGCGTCGCGCTGACGCTCGTCGTGCTGTTTCTTCCCGGGGGCATCGCCTCGTGCTTCAAGCGCGCGCGCTGAGCAAGAGCTTTGGCGGCGTGCGCGCGGTGCACGAGGTGACGCTCGCCGTGCCGGAGAAAATGATCTATGCGCTCATCGGGCCGAACGGCGCAGGCAAATCGACCCTGCTGAATCTTCTCTCGGGCATCTACCAGCCCGACGCCGGCGAGCTCACTTTCCGCGGCGAGAACCTCATCGGCCTGCCGGCGTACCGCCGTGCGCGCCTGGGCATCGCGCGTACCTTCCAGAAGATCCGGCTCTTCAAGCAGCTGAGCCTGCTCGAGAACGTGCGCGCGGGCTTTCACATCCACCAGGACGCGCCGCTCTGGCGTTACCTGGTGCGCGGCGGCAGCGATCGCTATGACGCCGAGGCGCGCGAGCTGCTGCAGTTCGTCGGACTGGGCGAGCGGATGCACGAGCGCGCGGGCGCGCTCGCGTACGGGCAGCAGCGCATGCTCGAGATCGCGCGCGCGCTCGCGACCCGGCCGCGGCTTTTCATGCTGGACGAGCCGGCCGCCGGGCTGAATGCGGCGGAGGTGGATTTCCTCTTGCAGCGCCTGGTCGACGTCAGCCGCCGCGGCATTACGTTACTCGTGGTCGAGCACAACATGGACCTCGTGATGAACGTCGCCCAGCGCGTGTTCGTCATGGATCACGGCGTGCCGCTCTACGAGGGCACGCCGCGCGAGGTGCAGGCAAATCGCGCGGTGGTCGCCGCGTACCTCGGGGGCGAGTTTGCTGCTTGAGGTCGAGCGCGTCGAGCTCGCCTACGGCGAGGTGCCGGCGTGCCGGGATCTGTCGCTCGAGGTGGGCGAGGGCGAGATCGTCGCGCTGATCGGCGCGAACGGCGCCGGCAAGAGCACCACGCTGCGCGGCGTCGCCGGCGCCATGCGGCCGCGCCGCGGCCGTATCCTGTTCCAGGGAAAGGACGTGACACGCATGCCCGCGCATGAGCGTGCGCGTGCCGGCATCGCGCTGGTGCCGGAAGGGCGGCGTGTATTTCCGGCGCTCACGGTGCGCGAGAACCTGGAGATGGGCGGCTTCAAGCTGCGCCGAGAGCCGGCGCGGCTGCGCGCCCAGATGGAGCGCATGTACGGCATGTTTCCGCGCCTGCGCGAGCGATCCGCGCAGCCGGCCGGCACGCTTTCCGGCGGCGAGCAGCAGATGCTCGCGCTGGGCCGCGCGCTCATGTCCGAGCCGCAGCTCCTCTGCATGGACGAGCCCTCGCTCGGCCTGGCGCCGCTGGTGGTGCAGGACATCTTTCGCAGCATCCGCACCGCGAACGCCGCCGGCACCAGCATCCTGCTCGTCGAGCAGAATGCGCGCTACGCGCTCGAGACGGCGAGCCGCGGCTACGTCTTGCAGACCGGGCGCATCATCGCCGCGGCGAGCTGCGCCGAGCTCAAGCAGGATCCGCGCGTGAAGGAAGCTTATCTGGGGAGACGCTAGTCATGGCCGACAAGTTTTCACTGCAGGGCAAGTGCGCCATCGTCACCGGTGCGGCGGGCGGCATCGGCAGCGCGATCGTCGCCGCATTTCGCGAGGCCGGCGCGAAGGTTGCCGGCGTCGATCTCGACGAGCGCAGGATCAAGGCCGATCTCGCGCTCGCCGCTGACGTCGCATCGGAGAGCGAAACGCGCCAGGCGGTCGAGCGCGCGGTGCAGGCGTTCGGAGCGCTGCACGTCCTCGTGAACACCGCGGCGACGCGCGATCCGAGCGCGACGGTCACCGATCTCGATCTCGCCGCCTGGAACCGCGTCTTCGCGGTGAACGTCGGCGGCGCCTATCTCATGAGCCGCTGGGCGATCCCGCACATGGTGCGCTCAGGCGGCGGCTCGATCATCCACATCGCCTCGCAGCTTGGCACGGTGGGCACGCCGGGACGGGTGGTCTACTGCGCCACCAAGGGCGCGCTGATCACCATGGCGAAGGCGATGGCGGTCGATCATGCCGCGCAGAAGATCCGCGTGAACACGCTCTCGCCGGGTGCGGTGGAGACCGAGCGCATGCTGCGCTTCGGCTCGATGGAGAAGGCGCGCGAGGCGCTCGGGCCAAAGCATCTGCTCAACCGGCTCGGGCAGCCGGAGGAGATCGCGGCGGCGGCGCTGTTCCTCGCCTCCGACGCCGCGAGCTTCATGACCGGCGCGAACCTGCTCGTGGACGGTGGATACAACGCGATCTGAGGTGCTAGCCTCGCCGCGCTAACAACAGCAGAAAGGAACCGCCATGACGCTGCTGCGCCGAGTGCTCGTTTCCGTGCTCATCGTTTCCATCGGATTGCCGGTACACGCCGGCATGCTGCCGACGCAAAGCGCGCTCTCAGCCGGCGGGCGCGAGCGACTGGCGAGCCTGCTCGAGCGGCGCGACGTCCGCTCGCAGCTCGAGGCCTACGGCGTGAATCCAGCCGACATCAGCGCGCGCGTCGCGGCGCTCACCGACGACGAAGCGGCGCAGCTCGCGAGCCGCATCGAGGAGCTGCCGGCGGGCGCCGACGGCGGCGCGACGGTGCTCGCCGCGCTGCTCCTCGTCTTCGTCATCCTGCTCGTCACCGACATTCTTGGCTACACCAACGTCTTTCCGTTCACCAAGGCTCTGCGCTAGGGAATCGGTGCCTGACACCGATTTCAGATCGGTGTCGCGAGGAGCGATGGCACGGTGCCGGTGTCCGCGATCACCTGCAGCGACTTCAGGCGCGCGGTACCGCCGCGCAGCAGCGCCACCGCGCGGTAGCGCCCGACGCTGAAGAGACGCGAGTTTCCTTCGAGATCGGTCTGGAACAGGCTGTAGCTCGCCTCGAAGGTCGCGGCGCCGTCCTTGTCCTCGAGCACGCGCAGCGGCCCGATCACGTGCCGGTCGTAGTGCGGGTTGTACTCGTTCACGTGCCGGTAGGACTCGATGCGATCGCGCAGCATGTTCTTGTTGTCGCACCACATGAGCACGTTCGGTAATCCCTGCTCGACGTTCTCGCGCGTCACCACGCGGTAGTCGCATTGCTCCTCGAAGAGCTCGACCCAGTCCTCCAGCCGATCCTCGTCGAGCGCCATGCCGTATTCCGCCATCAGGTCGCTGAGGGCTAGACGTTCCATTCTTCTTCCTCGTCCTCTTCGTCGTCCTCGTCCTGCTCCTGGTCCTCTTTCGGTTCCTGATCGTCGTCGTCGTCTTCTTCGCCCGGATCGTACGCACGCTTCACCGGATGCCTCCCGGTGCCTCGACCCCCATCAGCTCGGCCCAGTAGGACCAGAAGCCGCGAATCGGCGACTCGGTGACGCGATGGGCGAGGTCGCGCAGCGGGCCGCGGCCGCCCATCTCGATCACCGCATGCGCCTGCGGCGCGCTGCGCGTCGCCTTCTGTATGACTTCGATCGCCTCGCCATCTTCCATGCTGACGAAGCCCGCCGGGCCGACCAGGTTCGCCGAGAGCAGGCGATGGCGCAGCATCTCCTCGTCGTCGTCGACGAACGCGTAGAGCGTCTGGAACACCTC
>Ga0070741_10021544_pt1 | contig 10008 bp, 8 predicted proteins | sample Coa_R1_4_FD_66440 | JGI IMG/M metagenome (GOLD analysis project Ga0070741, IMG submission 66440) | Surface soil microbial communities from Centralia Pennsylvania, which are recovering from an underground coalmine fire - Coalmine... | ecosystem: Environmental > Terrestrial > Soil > Unclassified ...
CGTGACGATCGGCCTCGCCGATGCGGTCGAGGCCGGGAGGTCGATCGTTGAGGCCGAGCTGAACAACGTGTTCGAGCGCGTGACGACGCGGATGCAACCGGAGACGGAGAACGCCATGGACGCGCTGCGTGCGCTCGGCGCAGCGCCGCATCTCTGCGGCGCCGGGCCGTCCTTCTTCGTCCTCCTCGACAGCGCGCGCGATGACGTGCTGCAGGCGCGGGTCCGCGCCCTCGGATTCGAGCCCCGCGTGGTGCGCACGCTCTCGCGCGAGGATGCGTTGCGCATCGAGCGGCTCTGATATGGCCGAGGTCTTCGCCGGTTTCGTCGTCGGCTACGCGCTCTCGCTGGTCGTCGCCCCGCTCGGCGCGGTGCTGCTCGTGCGTTCGAACGACCGCTCCGGCGTCGCGCAGCGCATCGCCCCGCCGGGCACGAACGTCGTCGCGCTCTCGGTCGTCCTGCACTTCGCGGCGATGATCACGCTGACGGCAATCGGGATGATCTTCGGCATGGCGCTCGCCGGCATCGAGGACCGCCGCCCGGCCGGAGGGCTCGGCAGCCCGAACGGGGTCTATACCGCGCTCGTCCTCGCCGTCACGGCGGTGGTCGTCATCCCCACCTTCGCCGTGCCGGCGGTCCGGCGCTACGCGCTCGCGGGCGCCGTGGTCTTCGCGCTCTTGTTCGGCTGGGCGCTGCCGTGGCTCGCGTCGCGCGGCTGAACGCGGCGGCGGCTATACTCCGCCTCGATGCCCGGCACCATCCTCGACATGCACGTCCACACGACCGCCGGCGCTTCCGACAGCGGGCTCAGCCCGGAGGACCTCGCCGAGGAAGCGGTGCGCCGCGGCCTCACCGGGCTCAACATCACCGAGCACGACCGCCTGTGGGACGTCTATCGCCTGGCGGAGTACCGCGAGCGGCACAGCGGCCTGTTCGTGAACAACGGCATGGAGGTCTCGACCGACCTCGGTCACATGATCGTCGTCGGCCTGAAGCAATACGTCCCGGGCATCCGGCGGGCCGAGGAGTTGCGGAAGGTGCTCGATGACCTCGGCGGCTTCATGGTCGTCGCCCATCCGTTCCGCCACTGGTTCGACCCGGTCTATTTCCGGAAGCAGGGCAAGGAGCCGTTCACGATGACGCCCGAGCAGGCGGCCGAGCGCATGCCCGTGTTCCAGCTCGTCGACGCGATCGAGGCGCTCAACGGCGCGAACACGCCGCGTGAGAACATCTTCGCGCTGAAGGTGGCGAAGGTGCTCGGCAAGCCGGTGACCGGCGGCAGCGACGCGCACTCGCGCTCCGGCATCGGCTTCTACTGCACGGTCTTCGAGCATGAGCTGCGCACGCCCGAGGACATGCTGCGCGAGTTGCACGCCGGCCGCTTCCACGCGCACCACGGACTGCTCCAGGGGAAGCTCACGTACTTTACGGAAACGAGCCTCGAGGACGCGCCGCCCGGCCTCGCGACGTAGCGTGGTAGACTCACGCATCCGCTGACCGCAGTTCACTCCCGCAGTGCATGCCATACGTCGCGCTCGACCTCGAGACGACCGGACTCGACCCGGAGACCGATGAGATCATCGAGGTCGGGATGGTCCGCTTCGACGCGTCCGGCGTCCTGGAGCGCTATCAGTCATTCGTGAACCCGGGCCGCGCGCTCGAGTACCGCATCGCGATGCTCACCGGGATCGCGGTGGGCGACCTGGAACGCGCGCCGCACTTCGGCTCGATCGCCGCTGAGGTCGAGGCGTTCATCGGGCTCGACCCGATCGTCGGCCAGAACCCGCAGTTCGATGTCGCGTTCCTCGCGCGCAAGGGCGTGCAGGTCTTCGCGCCGGCGTACGACACGTTCGAGCTGGCGAGCATCCTCCTCGGCGAGCTGCGCGAGCACTCGCTCGGCGCGATCGCGGACCATCTCGGCGTGGCGTTCACGCAGCGGCATCGCGCGCTGGCTGATGCCGATGCGGCGCGAGAGGTGTTCTGTGCGCTGCGCGAGCGGCTCGCCGCATCGCCGGCGCCGCTCCTCGCCGAGGCGGAGCGCATCGCCTCCGCCAGCGACTGGCCCCTCCGGCACCTCTTCCGCGAAGTCGCCGGCGAGCGCCCACGCGCGGCCGGCGCCTGGGACGGGGAGGGCAAGGTGCACGGCTTCGTGCGCGCGCCCGCAGCCTCGCCTGAGCCGCTCGTGGTGTCACCGCGTCCGCAGCCCATCGACGCCGACGCCTGCGCGCGCCTGCTGTCGTCCGAGGCCGCGCGCTCCGCGCTCGAAGGCTACGAAGAGCGTCCGGAGCAGGGGGCGATGGCGCGCGCCGTCGCCCGCTCGTTCGCGGAGGGCGGCCACGCGCTCGTGGAGGCGGGCACCGGCGTCGGCAAGTCGCTCGCGTACCTCGTGCCGGCGGCGCTGCACGCGGCGGCCAACGGCGACCGCGTGGTCGTGTCGACGAACACCATCAACCTGCAGGATCAGCTCATCACACAGGACCTGCCGGCGGCGCGCCGCATCCTGCGCGAAGCCGGGATCGATGAAGGCGCGCTGCGGGTCGCGCAGCTCAAGGGCCGCCGGAACTACCTCTGCCTGCTGCGCTGGGCTGCGGCGCGTCGCAGCGGCTCGCTCTCAGCCGACGAGGCGCGGGTGCTCGTGCGGCTGCTCTTCTGGCTGGGCCGCACCGAGACGGGCGACCGCGCCGAGCTCAACCTGCGCCGCGAAGAGGAAGCGGTGTGGATGCGCTACAGCGCGTCGGACGCGGGCTGCATCGCCGCGCAGTGCCTCTACGTGCGCGACGGCTCCTGCTTCCTGCACCGCGCCCGCAAGCGCGCCGAGGCGGCGCACGTGCTCGTGGTCAACCACGCGCTCCTGCTCTCGGACGTTGCCGCCGGCGGCAACGTGCTGGCGGAGTACCGGCGGCTCGTCGTCGATGAGGCGCACCACCTCGAGGACGAGGCGACGCAGCAATTCGGCTTCACGGCGTCCGAGGCGGACATGCTCGACTGGCTCGATGCGCTGCACGCGCGGGCGGGGCGCGACCGCGATGCGGGGTTCGTCGCGTCGGTCACCGAAGCCATGCGCGGCGAAAAGCGGGACGCGCGCATCACGGCGGCGCTGCGCGCGCTGCGCGACGCCGCGGGCCGCGGGCGCGAGCGCGTGCCGGCGTTCTTTCGCCAGCTGCACGCGTTCGCGCAGCAGCACACGGCCGCACCCGGCGAGTACGACGAGCGGCTCTCGATCAACCGTTCGATGCGCGTACAGCCGGACTGGGCGGACGTCGAGTCCGCCTGGTTCGACGCCGAGGAGGCGCTCGCCGAGGCGTGTGGCGTCCTGGATGACCTGCGCGTCCTGCTCGCCGACAGCGATACGGACGCCGTGCTGGACCGGGACGCGCTCGTCGCCGAAGCGGACGAGGCGTACGAGACGGGCGAGCGGCTGCGCACCGCCGTGACGCGCATCATCGCCAGGGACGAGCCCGGCGCGGTCTGCTGGCTGTCGGCGTCGCGCTTCGACGCCTCGCCGTCGCTCTCGAGCGCCCCGCTCTCCGTCGCGGAGACGCTGCGCACGCAGCTCTTCGAGCCGCGCGAGACGGTCGTGCTGACGAGCGCGACACTCGCAGCCGATGGCTCGTTCGACTACATCAAGGGCCGTCTGGGGCTGGAGTCGCCCGACGAATTGCTGCTCGGCTCGCCGTTCGACTACGAGCGCTCGACGCTGATCCTGGCGCCGACCGACATCCCGGAGCCGTCGCAGCACGGCTACACCGCGGCCGTGCAGCAGGCGGTGCTCGACCTCGTGCGCGCGAGCCAGGGGCGCGCGCTCGTGCTGTTCACATCCCATGCCGCGCTTCGCACGGCGTACGCCGCCATCAAGCGACCGCTGGAGGAGGACGAGATCCTCGTGCTGGGCCAGGGCATCGACGGGGCGCCGCGCCAGCTGCTCTCCGTCCTGCGCGCGAACCACCGCACCGTGATCCTCGGCGCGGCGAGCTTCTGGGAAGGGGTGGACGTCACGGGCGAGGCGCTGTCGCTGCTGATCATGGCGCGCCTGCCGTTCTCCGTCCCGAGCGACCCCGTGTTCCAGGCGCGCGCCGAGCTGTTCGATGCGCCCTTCGACCAGTACGCCGTCCCGCAGGCCATCCTCCGCTTCAAGCAGGGATTCGGGCGCCTGATCCGGCGCAAGACCGACCGTGGCGTGCTGGCGGTGCTCGACCGCCGGCTGCGTAGCCGCCGTTACGGCGACGCGTTCCTGCGCTCCCTGCCCGGCTGCACGCTGCGCGAGACCCCGGCGCGCGACATGCCCGCCGAAGTCCGCCGCTGGCTCGAGCCCGCGGCCGAGCGCGCGTCTTCGTGAACGTGCGACTGCGCCCGCTGATTGCCGAAGACGCGTCCTGGCTCGATGCGTGGCTCGCGCCCGTCGCGGCGGGCGTGCGCTTTCCGCTCGATGGCCCGCCCGGAAGCACGCTGCTCGGCTCGCTCGGCCGCACGCGCGTCGGATACGCGATCGGGCGCGACGGCGAGCGCGTCGGCATCGCGGTCGCGCGACGCGGGGCGCCCTCGCGGACTGCCGCGACCATCGAGCTCATCGCGACGCCCCCCGAGCACGCCCGCGCGGGAAGCGGCATGACCGGCGCGCGCCTGCTCGAAGACGAGCTGCGGGCCCACGGTGCGCGCACGATCTTCGCCCCGGCGCCCGAAGTGCACGGGATCGCCGTCTACTTCTGGATCCGCCTCGGCTACCGCCCGTTGCAGCGGCCCGAGTGGCCGTGCGCGGTGCCGGGTGTCGCGTGGATGCGGCGGGATTTGCCGCGCTGAGTCGCTAGCGCTCGTCCGGGTGCACGACCTCGTCCACCCATTCGTCCTCGGCGTCGCCGCGCGCTTCGGCCTGCTGCTGGCGTCGGAGCCGACCCGCGACGATCACGTTGATCACGAACACGTGCGCCAGCGCGTACCCCATCCCGGCGATCGCGAGAAACCGCAGGACGAGCCCGGCGGCGTTCGTCGGCGGCGAGAAGAGGCTGTCGATCAGCACGCCCGCCACGAACGCGACGAACACCGGGAACGTGCGCCAGCGCCACCGCGGCAGGTTGCGCGCCGGTCTTGCGGCCTCCGCCGCCCGCACCCGCGCTCGGCGCGCCCCGCGGGGGCGGTCCGCGCCCCGCCGCGTCTTCGCGCTCATCGCGTGGTGCGCTCCGCCCCGGGCGTCCGCCCGGGCGCCGGTGCGCACACGGCGCACAGGTACACCATCCCTCAACACCCGTTCTCTGACTGCGGGTTCGGGGCGACCGTGCCGCAGTCTTCGTGCAGGCCCGCGGACTCCGGGGCGAAGTGAAATCGCCGCCCGCACAGCATGCAGCGCAGCCACTCACGCGCCGCCGCCGGTTCGCCGCAGACGTCGCAGACCGCCGAAGCCGGGTTCACGCCCGCCTCCGGTAGCGGCGCGTGCGGGCGCGGACGCGCGTGGGGCGCTCGCGCGGCGCCCGTCGTTGGCCTGCCAGGCAGTTGTCGCAGGCGAAGCGCAGCGCCATGTACTGTTCATCGATCCAGACGCGCCCGCAGTCCTTCGCTTCGATGTCGTTCCGCGGGTTCAGGTGGTAGCGCCCGTCGCACCAGTGACACTCGGCGGACAGCGCGGCGCTCACCTCGTCGCCGCAGACGACGCAGGTAAAGGTCTGGGCGTATTCACTCACCACGGGGCTCGAACTCCAGGGGCGCGTTCGCGACCGAGGCATCGTGGATGCTGCGCGCAAAGCGGGCGATGAGCGCGCGCTCGTCCTCGAGGTCGTTCGCCCAGCCGTCGAGGCGCGCCGCGCGCACGAGCTGCAACCCGCGCTCGACCTGCGGCCCCGGCGGCACGCCCATCGCGATGAGGTCGCGGCCCCGCAGGCGCGCCCGCTGCCCGCGCCAGGCCGAAAGGTAACGGAGCGCCAGTTCCCGGGCAACGCCGCTCCCCGTCGTCATCGCGTACGCCGCGATGGCGGGCGCGGGATACCGGTCGAGTAGCATCGCGACGCCGGAGGGCCGCACCTCCGGCCGCTGCAGCATCTGCGTGACGCCGCGCAACGCCGCGACCCCCGTGACCGTCGCCGACTCCGCGCGCCGCAGCCGCAGCCGCTCGACGACCAACTCCGCTTCGTCGATGCTCGCCGTGGACGCGAGCAGCCCGAAGCCGTACGCCTCGCGCTCGCCCTCCGCGACGACGTCCGCGACGTACGCGCGCGACTTCTCCGGGCTCCAGTGCAGCGCCGGATGCGCCGCCTGTAGCGCGCCGGCCGCCTGCGCCGCCTCCAGCGCGCGACCGGCGGGCGCATCGCCGAGCAGCAGCTCGATCTCGCGCCGCAGGCGGTCGCCGCTCAGCGCGTCGACGTACCGCAGGGCGTCGCGGATGAGCGTCGCCGTCTCCGGCTCGACCGTGAAGTCGAGCCGCGCCGCATAGCGGAAGGCGCGGTAAATGCGCGTGGGATCGTCGATGAACGAGCGGTCATGGAGCACCCGGATCAACCGCGCGTCGAGGTCCGCGAGGCCGCCGCAGGGGTCCAGCAGCACCGGCGTGCCGTCCAGGCGCAGCGCCATCGCATTGACCGTGAAGTCGCGGCGCCGCAGGTCGTCGGCGATGCTGCCCGGCGCGACCCTGGGCAGCGCCGCCGGCCGCGGGTAACTCTCGCGCCGCGCGCGCACGAGGTCGAAGCGGACGCCGGAGACCGTCGCGGTCGCCGTGCCGAAGCGCACGTGCGTCGTCACCCGCGCGCCCTGCAGCGCCTCCCGCGCGATCGAGGGCGCATCGCCTTCGACCACGAGATCCAGGTCGATCGCATGCCGCCCGAGCAGGAGGTCGCGCACGGACCCGCCCGCGGCGTAGACGGCGCTCGTCCCGCCCGCGCGCAGGATGCGGTCGAGCGCGTCGCGCGCCCCCTGCGGCAGCTGTGCGCGCAGCGTTTCGACGAGAGTCTCGGGAGGCGGGGTGCCTGCACGCGTCACGATGCAGTATAGGCGGGACGCCGCCGGGCCGTGCGCCGGACCCGCGACTTGACGTATTGCGCGCCGCGCGCCGCTTGCTTGCCCAAGGTAGAGGCCCGCGCTAGACTTGCCGCGCTCTGACGGAGGTGCTCCGCGCCTCCGTCTGCGTGTGTATTGAACGCGTCGCGCCGCGCCGCGTGAGGAGGAGAAGCCGATGGAACTCGTGTGGATGGTGCCGGTTACCGGCCTCGCGTCCATCCTGTTCGCACTCTGGCTCGCGCGTGACGTGCTGACGCGCGATACCGGCACGCCGGCGATGCAGGAGATCGCCGGCATGATCTTCGAGGGGGCGATGGCCTTCCTCTCCCGGCAATACCGCACGATCGCCATCATGGCGATCGTCACCGCGGTCGTCATCGGGATCGTCGTTGGCGCCGTGTCGCAGGGCGTGAAGCCGATCGAGTTCACGAACGGCAACCTCACCTTCGGTCAGAAGGAAGTCATCGGGAAGTGGGAGGAAGGCCTGCTGACCGGGATCGCCTTCCTCGTCGGCGCGGCGTGCTCCGCGCTCGCCGGCTACATCGGCATGTTCATCGCCGTGCGCTCGAACCTGCGCACGGCGGCGGCGGCGCAGAAGAGCCTGCGGGAGGCCATCACCGTCTCCCTGCGCGGCGGGGCCGTCTCCGGCTTCCTCGTCGTCGCGCTGAGCCTGCTCGGGGTCTCCGGCATCTTCCTGGTCTACAGCCGCCTGCTCGACAACCCGCCGGAGATCGCGCCGTTCCTGATCGTCGGCTTCGGCTTCGGGGCCAGCTTCGTCGCGCTCTTCGCGCAGCTCGGCGGCGGCATCTACACCAAGGCCGCCGACGTCGGCGCCGACCTCGTCGGCAAGGTCGAGGCCGGCATCCCGGAGGACGACCCCCGGAACGCGGCCGTCGTCGCGGACCTCGTCGGCGACAACGTCGGTGACTGCGCCGGCCGTGGCGCCGACCTCTTCGAGTCCATGTCGGCCGAGAACATCGGCGCGATGATCCTGGGCGTGGCCATCTTCACGGTGACCAAGGACATCGAGTGGATCATGTTCCCGCTCGTCCTGCGTTCCTTCGGCATCATCGCGACGATGCTGGGGCTGCTCTCCGTGCCGTTCTTCGCCGATGACGACCCGCACAGCACGCAGGATCCGATGACGCCGTTGAACTACGGCTACTACATCGTCTCGATCCTCTCCGTCGTCGGGCTATTCATCGCCACGTACGTGATGCTCGGCGACCAGTGGTACTGGTTCTTCTTCTGCGGCCTCATCGGCATCGCGACGGGAATCGCCTTCGTCTATATCACGCAGTACTACACCGCGGGCTCGTGGCGGCCCGTGCAGGAGATCGCGAACGCGTCGCGCACCGGCCCGGCGACGAACATCATCATCGGCACCGCCGTCGGATTCGAGACGACGGCGCTCACGGCCATCGCCATCGGCGTTGCGCTCGTCGCCTCGTTCGCGCTCGGATCGCAGGCCGATATCGACCCGGCGATCCCCGGCTTCACGACGGGCATCTTCGGCACCGCCGTGGCCACCATGGGGATGCTCATGTCGGCAGCCTACATCCTCAGCATGGACACCTTCGGGCCGATCACGGACAATGCCGGCGGCATCACCGAGATGTCCGGCGCGCCGGAGGGGGCGCGCGAGATCACCGACAAGCTGGACGCGGTCGGCAACACCACCAAGGCGCTCACCAAGGGCTACGCCGTCGCCTCGGCCGGCCTCGCGGCGTTCCTGCTCTTCTCGGCGTTCCTCGACAAGATCAAGGAGCGGCTCGAGATCCCGCTGACGACCGAGCTGCCGATTGATCTCTCGAAGGTCGACGTCTTCGTCGGCGGCCTCATGGGCATGATGCTCGTCTTCCTGTTCAGCTCGCTCGCCATCCGCGCGGTGGGCAGCGCCGGCGGCGCCATCATCGAGGAGGTGCGGCGCCAGTTCCGCGCCGACCCCGGCATCATGGCCGGCACGTCGCGCCCCGACTACGCCGCGGCGGTGGATATCACGGCGCGCGCGGCCCTGCGCGAGATGATCGCCCCCGGCGTGCTCGCCGTTGGGCTGCCGATCGCCGTCGGCCTGATCTTCCGCTACGTGCGGAACGAGACGGTGACGGTCAACGGCGTCGCGTACGAGCATGCGTCCGGATGGCTCGCAGTCACGGGGGTGCTGATCATCGGCACGATCGGCGGCATCCTCATGGCGACGGTGCTGAACAACGGCGGTGGCGCCTGGGACAACGCGAAGAAGTTCATCGAGTCGGGCGGCCTGAAGAACGACGGCGACGAGGTCCTGGGCAAGGGCAGCGAGGCCCACAAGGCGGCGGTCGTCGGTGACACCGTCGGCGACCCGTTCAAGGACACGGCCGGCCCGTCGCTGCACGTGCTCATCAAGCTGCTGGCGACGATCACGCTCGTGCTCGCGCCGCTCTTCATCGCGACGTAGGCGAACGGCGGGGCAGCGTGTGCAGAACGGCTCCCGATCGGGAGCCGTTCTTCGCTTCAAGCCCTGGACGCGCGCTACGCCGTTGCCAGCGCTTCCTCCGGCTCCGGCGGCGCCGCCGTCGCGCCTTCGAGGTGCTCGCGCCAGGCCTGCACCCAGCGCTCGCTGTCGAAGGAATACGTCTCGGCGATCTGGCCGCGCGCCACCTTGCGCAGCGCCGTCTTCGGGAGCGGCATATCCGTGAGCATCACGTCCGATGTCCGCTTGTAGGCGGCGAGCGTCTCCTCCTGCGCGTCGATCTCGCGCTTGAGCAGGTCGCGCAGCGCCTGCTCGTCGATCCCCTCGCCGAGGCGTGCGACGGCCTCGTCGCGGTTGGGGAAGATGATCGCCCACACTTGCGTCTTGCCGCGCACCTTGCGCGGGATCACGGCCACATCCTCGACCAGCGCGCTCTGCGCGATCTTCTCCTCGACCTCGTCCGGGTGCACCTTCTCGCCGGAGTCCAGCACGATGACGTACTTGCTGCGCCCGGTGATCCAGATGTTGCCCTCGGCGTCGATGCGGCCGACGTCGCCCGTGCGCAGCCACTCGCCGACCTT
>Ga0070741_10021545_pt1 | contig 10008 bp, 12 predicted proteins | sample Coa_R1_4_FD_66440 | JGI IMG/M metagenome (GOLD analysis project Ga0070741, IMG submission 66440) | Surface soil microbial communities from Centralia Pennsylvania, which are recovering from an underground coalmine fire - Coalmine... | ecosystem: Environmental > Terrestrial > Soil > Unclassified ...
ACAGGTGCCGTTCACAGGTGTGCCAGAGGCGTGACAATGCCTCAACAGGCCTTGCGGAACGGTGGCTCGGCGCGCATCATCGAGAGCAGCGCGCAATTGGTGCCAGGCACCGTTCGGCGCGCCGCACCGTCTCGGACACAGGTGTCGCACGATGAGACTCGAGCGGGATGCTCGCGGTGCACGGTCTGCACACACACCCGCGGCGTATTGCGCGGGTGGTCCACACAGCCGGAGCGCGTAGCGTGCGCGCATGGCGATCAAGATCGGGACGTCCGGCTGGTCGTACCCCTCGTGGCGGCCCGGGTTCTACCCGGACGGCGTGCAGCCGACCGAGTTCCTTGGCTACTACGCGACGCGGTTCGACACCGTCGAGCTGAACTCGACCGGCTACCGCCTGCCGAGCGCCGACCAGTTCCGGCGCTGGGCGGACGCGGTCCCGGACGGGTTTGAGTTCGCCGTCAAGTTCTCTCTAACCCGCCTCGACCGTGTCACCACCTTCATCGAGCGGGTCGTCTCGCTCGGCGACCGACTCGGGCCGATCCGGGTCGTCTACGAAGGCCCGCGCGACGACGGCACGCTCTCCTTCGTCCAGGGGTCAATCGATGAGGACGTCCGCCTCGCCTGGGATCTCCGCGACGTCTCTTGGGCCGGTGTCGACGGGATCGTCGCCGTCAACGACGCGGCTGCCGAGCCGTTCCGCTACGTGCGCCTGCGCGAGCCGCCTTACACCGACGAGGAACTGCGCGCAGTCGCCGCGACGATCCGCGATCCGGCGTACGTCTACGTCAGGCACGAGGACGAGCCGACCGCCCCCGCGATCGCCGCTCGTCTTCGCGCTCTCCTAGCGGCGGCCTAATACCCGGCCGCCGCGTGCGCCCGCTCGAGGTGCACGCCCGACTCGAGAATCTCCTGCACCTGCTCGACCGCGAAGCGAATCTCGTCGTCCGTGGTGAAGAAGTGCGGTCCGAAGCGGATGCCTGCGTCCGGCCGCGTGTCGCAGATGATGTCCCGCCGGGCGAGCTCGGCATGCACCGCCTGGAAGTCCGGCACGCGGAAGACGACCGACCCGCCGCGCACCTCGGCTGCCCGCGGTGACGTGAGCTCGAAGCCGGCAGCGTCCACCAGCTCGACCAGCACAGCGGTCTGACGCATCGAGTTCGCGCGAATCCTGTCGACGCCGATCTCCGCGACGATCTCGTATCCCGCACTCGCCGCGTAGTTCGCAGGCACGTTCGGCGTACCTGTCAAGAACCGCCCGACACCCGGCGCCGGCTCCATCTCCGGTTCGAACGCGAACGGCCGCGCATGCGCCTGCCATCCGGCGAACGCCGGCTCGAGCTCCTCCGCCACATCGGGACGCACGTACAGCCATCCCGCGCCCGGCCCCCCGCACAGCCACTTCACCGAGCCGCCGACGCAGAAGTCGATGCCGAGCGCGACGACGTCGAGCGGCACTGTCCCTGCCGACTGATACGCGTCGAGCAAAACGCGTGCGCCCATCTCTCTCGCGCGCGCAGCGATCCGCTCGACCGGCTGGATCTCCGCCGACTTGTAGAGCACGTGCGAGACGGGGACGAGCAACGTGCGCTCGTCGATCGCGTCGATCACCGCCTCGGCGTCCTCGCAGACGACGACATCGGCGCCGAAGCGCGACCACGCCTGCTGCACGTAGCGCACCGACGGGAAGAGACCCTCCTCGAACACGATGCGGTTGCGCGGCGGGCGAATGTCGAAGCACGAGAGCACGATCGCCTCCGCCACTGTCACGTTCTGGTGCATCACCGTCGTCCCAGGCGGTGCACCCACGATGGCGCCGACGAGGTCGCCGACCCGGTAGACCGTGTCCCACCACCCTTCGCCCCACGCGCGTGCCCCACGCGTGCGCCACTCGCCCGCAAACTGCGCGAGCCGACGCTCGGCCTCCGCCGGCATGGCGCCGAGCGAGTGGTTGATCAAGTACGTCGTCGACTCGAGGATCGGAAAGCGGTCGCGGTAGTCGGTCAGCTCCACGGAGGCGAATCTACAGGCGCCAGACGGCGTTTCCCGTCGAATGCGACACCCACGTGTGCCCGAACGCGGGCAGCACGACGATGGGCCCCGGGCCGCCGGGACGACGGGAAGTCACTCGCATCGTGAGGGGATCGACCACATCGATCGTGCCCGCGTCGATGCACGGCACCCAGAGCTTGCCGTCGACCACCGCTGCGCCGAGCGGGTTGCCGTCTACGTTCGCATGTCCCGAAACCTTCAGCGTGTGCAGGTCGACGCGACTGACGACGTTCGTCTCCTGGGAGACGTAGAGCGACGCCCCAAGCCCCACGATCCAGTCCGCACCCGCGAGGGCAACCGCGCCCGTCACGCGATTCGTCGCCGGGTCGATGCGAAGCAGCTTGCCGGCGGTGTGATCCGCGACCCACAGCGAGCCGTCGTATGCGGTGACACCGTTCGGCTCGACGCCTACCCGGAACGACTTGACGACGCGGTTGCCTGTGACCCGCGAGACGGTGCCGTCTCCCGAGTTCGAAACCCAGGCCGATCCGAAGCCCCAAGCGACGTCGTAGGGCGCGAGGCCGACGCGCACCGTTTGCGTCACGCGACCCGTACGTGCATCGATCCGCGACACCGACCCGCCTACGTTCGACACGGCCCACACTGCATTCGGCGCCGCCGCGAGATTGAAAACGCGCGGTCCGACGGGCACCCTCAACACGACCTTTCCCGTCGAAGGATCGATCCGGAGCACGTCGTTACCACCGAGCCCGCCGACCCATACGCTCCCGCCGCTCGCGGCAAGACCAAAGGACCACTCGCCGACATCCGTCGTCAGCGGGACGGCGCCGGCGAACGCTGCGACGAGCGTTGCCGCGATGAGCTTCACGTCCGACGTTTCGACGTCGAACGATCGCTCTGGTTAGTGCGTTACCCCCACAGCGGCAGAGCTCGGCGCCGACGCGGGCCGCGGCGGCGGCTTCGAGTCGACGAGCACCGCCGCGACGAGCAGAACGACGACGCCGACCATGCTCTCGCCGATCAGGCTGCGCCCGATCGTCGTCAGCCGACCTGTGTCGGCACGCTCGAGCGCAGGCCGAACGACGAAGTGGTGGAACGCGCCCCAGACGAGCGCAAGCGAGACGAGCGCGACCTTCACGAGCAGCACCCGGCCGTAGCCGGTCGCCCACAGATCGCGCACGTGCGGCAGCCGGACGATCGCCATGTAAGTCCCGGCGGCGAGCACGAGCCCGATCAGCACCGGCGCGAGTCTCGAGAAGCGGACGAACGCGTCGCGACGGAGCTGCGGCGCGCCGGTCCAGACGAGGATCGCCATCGTCGCGAGCCCACCGATCCAGAGCGAAGCCGCGGAGAGATGGACCCAGTCCGCGATCTCGGTCTTCCACGACGACCCGGGATCCACGGCATCGTGGCCTGAGTACGAAAGCCCGCCGGCGAAGACGACGGCGAGCAGAAACGCGGGGACGAGCAGGTCGACGCGGTCGAGCAGCCAGCCGAGGTAGACGAGCGCGAGCACGAGCGCGAAGACGAGCGTCATCGTCACGTATGCGAGCCCGAATCGCGTCGCCGCCATCGGCGACAGGTCGCCGTAGAGAAAGCGTCCGAACGGAAGTTGCAGCGCATCCTCGGCGCGGAGCGAGAACGCAGCGATCCCGGCCTGCAATGCAACGATGCAGCCGAGCCCCGCCGCGACGGCGATGCGCCGGTCGAGTGCGCGCGGCACCTCGAGCCCGCGCAGCACGAGCAGCCGAAGACCGAGCGCCCCGATCGTGAGGGCGATGCCGAGGAACCAGATCCACCGCACGACGTCCTCGGTGCGGGTTGGTCCGCCCGCGCCGTATGCGTCGTTCACCGAAGGCGCCGGTACGCGGACGCCGAACGTCCACACACCGGAGACGACGTGGGAGTCGGCTGAGATCGCCTGCCAGCGCACGGTGTAGGCGCCCCGCGGCAGCGCCCGCACCCCGGCGATCACGTTCGTCCCCTGCGTGCGCGACGACAGCGCGAAATCGACGCCCTTGTCGTTCAGCACCTTGATCGCGCTTGGAGAAAGGAGCTTCACGTACTGGTCGAAGTGCAGCTCGATCGTCTTCGGCGCGATCCGCAGCTCCCGGCCGAAGTGCGGGGTCGTCGACTCGAGGGTCGCGTGCGCGAACGCAACACCGGGGAACGCGAGCGCGAGAACTGCGATCACGGCAAGGCGTCTCATCGATGCGGCTCCCCTGCGAGCGGCGACAAGTGCCCGAAGATCGGCGCGACGTCGCGGTCGGAGAAGAGCTGCACCGAGACAACGCAGATCGTGAGTGCGAAGCACGCGCGCAGGGCGGTCGAGCGCGGCCGCCAGACGAGCGCGAGCGGGAAGATCGCCGCCACGATGAATGTCCACCCGAGCAGGTGATGCAGGAACGCGGACCGCGCGAAGAACCACGGGTTTTGCTCGTGCACGATGAACGCGGTGCCCGTGACGACGAACGCCAGCGGCCACGTCAGGCGCCAGTACGGCGACTTCAGACGGCCGTGGACGAGACCGAGCTCCGCGCCGCCGGCAAGCATCAGCACCTCGGCCCACGAGCCATGCGCGTACATGTGGATGGCCGAGTTCGTGAAGAACGCCATCACCGGCCAGAGCAGAACGCCCATCGCGAAGGCGACGCCGGGCCAGAGGTATTTCCGCCACGGGCGCATCTGCCACACCGCGCGTCCCACGATCGCCTCGCACAGGAGGCACATGCCGATGAAGAGGATGCCGGCCGCAAAGAGCCAGTGCACCATCTCAGCGTGAGGCTTCACCGTGCTCCTCCAGGTCGATGAGCAGCGGCCGGGCGACCACGAGCGAGAACGCAACCCCGACGAGCACCACGAGAAGCGGCGGCTCGACGAGCAGCCACCACACGCCCTGCCCGTGCGGATGCAGGAGCGTCACGCGGTAGGGCTGCAGAATCCCCCAGACGACGCCGGCGGCTGCCGTCAAAGGGCCGAGCAACGAGACGATCTGCGGTCGTGAGAATCGCGTCCGCTCGATCGCCGCGTCGGGTGCGTACGTGCTGTTCATTACTCCCTCCTTCCGAGTGCGGCGACACGTCGCCCGCGGGACACTCGGGGTGCGCCGCGGGTCAGGCGGGAAGCGGCGGAGGGCGCGACTCGAACGCGAGACCGAACCGGCGGCGCGGCCCTGCGTCATCGGCCGGGCGGTCTCGGCGCCGAGGCGCGGGAGTGCGGCTCGTCAGGATGCGGCGCACGCGGGCAAGGGTGCGGTCGGCGAAGTCCTCGATCGCGTGCAGCCAACTCGCCAGCCGCCACACGAGGGCGACGAGCACGGCGACGACGGCGAACACGGGCAGCGCGTAGGTGTGAAGCCACGGAGCGAGCGGCGACCACTTGCCGTCGGCGGCGCTGTCGATGCTCGAGTGCACGAGATACAGCACGGAGGTGGCGGCGAACGCCGCGGCCCACACGCGCGGCGACAGCCCGGGTCGGAGCCGAGGCGACGGCGTGTCGTGGCGGTGACCGGCAGCGGCAAGTAGACGGCTGCCCGCGTCGGCGGCCGCCCACGCGCGCAAGCCGCGCGCGACCAGCGCGGCGAGCGTCAGCGCGCCGACCACTTTCACACCGACGAGGAGGAACGGGTAATACGACGTGTCGGTGCGCGCGAGCGGCGCGACGTGCAGCGCGCGGTCGACGTGCGCAGTCGCGCTGCGTCCGGCGACCTCCGCCACGGCGACCAGGACGGCGAACGTGGCGAGGCCCTTGCGATGAAGAAGCCGGGCCGTCATCGTCGCTCGATCATACCCGCCAGCAGGGCTTTTCCCGCGCGGGACGCGAGGGGCCGCCCTGCGGCGGCCCCTCGCACCTGCGTCCTCGAAGCGAGCCCTAGCCGGGGATCGCGGTGTGCGCCGCGTGCGGCTTCGAACCGTGCCCCGCGGTCGTCGGCGCGTTCTTGAGCGCCGAGAACAGGAGCCGGAGGCCGCCGGGTGCGGCAACGAGGTCCGGAATCAGCTTCGCGACGTCGGGTGTGCCGAGACCGGTCGCCAGGTCGTAGCCCGGGCCGGCGCTGAAACCGACCGGCGAGTCGAGCGCGTTGTTGCCCACGGTGATGTCGTGGAACGCGTCCTTCGTCGCAGGGTTCGTCGCGATCGCGTAGAGCGAGGGGTTCACGAACCCGAGCGGGCCCTTGTGCGCCTGCAGGCGGGCCTCGTTCGCGAGTGCGAAGATCGCCGACCACTGCGGCGAGCCCGCGCTCGTGCCGCCGACGACGAACAAGCTCGGCTCACCCTGGTAGGTGTAGACGACGCCGACACCGCCTTCGATCGACGCGTTGTACGACACGTCGGGAACGGTGCGCATGTTCGAGCCGTTGATCCCCTGCTGGTAGCCCGGCACCGAGAAGAGCATGCTGGGTGCACCGCCGGTGGCCGCGTCGTATTGCGGCTCGTTCCAGGTCTGCTCTCCGCCATACACACCGTCGGCGAAGTGAGCGAGATCAGGGAACGTGTAGAGGCCGTCCGGATACGGGTCGCCCATCGTCCCGCCGACGCCGGTCACGAGCGGATCGGAAGCGGGATAACCTGCGAGCGCGGGAGACGTCGTCCCGGTGTACTGGGTGAACGTCGCACCCGCGTCGCCGGAAGACGCGACGAGCGTCTCACCGAAGAGCGATGCGACCGCGTAGATCTTGTGCGCGTCGGCAGCGGCTGCTGCTGCGCCCTCGTCGGTCTCCCAGTCACCGAAGCTGTGCGAGACGATCGCGCCGGGGTAGAACGGGAGGATCTTCCGCTCGGTGTTGTTCAGGTCGTTGTCGTCGTCGCTCGACGCGATCGCGAGCACGATGCGCGCACCCGGTGCCATCGCGTGCGCCCACTCGACGTCGAGGGACGTCTCGATCCCCCAGTCCAACAAGTCGCCGGAGCCCGTTGCGGTCGCGGCGGGACCGTGCACCTGCACGAACTTGCCCGGCGCCGGATCGGGGATCCCGAAGAAGGCGTCGAACGTGTGCAGGTCATCCGTGATCGTCGGGCTGCCGTACGCATCGACGATCACGATCGTCTCGTGCGAGCCGTCGAGGTTCGACGGGAAGTCGTACGCGCGGGAGATCTCCCTCGGACCCCAACATGGGAAGCCAGCCCCTTGTTCGAAGATCTCGTAACAGCCACCGACGGTCGACGCAGGCAGCGATGACATCGCCGGTCCCTGCACCATCGGCAGGACGTGCTGCGCGGAAATGCCGGCTTGCGACGTTCCCGCGATCGCCGCGGCAACCACGGCGCACGAAGTGACGGCAAGAGCGATGAGCAGACGCGAGCGAGCGATCTGTTTCATGTGCCTCCCATCTCGAGTTCGTCGCTGTCTGGGCTGCGCGACGCTGGATCGCGGACATCCTGCCGCGCCTCTCGCAGATGTCAATAGCAATATCAAGGGACGATTCCCTGCTCAGCGGTGCTTTTGTGCCGATTCGCCGGATCTCGACTACCCTGCCCGTCATGCGCCGCGGACCGAAGAAGGCCGCGCTTTTGATCGCAGCAGCCCTTCTGCTTGCGGCTGCCGGAGCAGCAACGGCGGCCGTGCTCACGCGAACGATCACGTTGAAGAGCGGCAAGTGCGTGACCGTCGCGAAGCAGCGTGTTTGCGCAGCGAAGCAGCCGAAGACGAAGACGAGGACCGTCCGGATCACTGGCCCGACGAAGACGACGATCGTCACGACGACCACGACACAAACCGTGACGGCACCGCCGCCCCCGCCGGTCGTCGCCTTCAGCGACGGGACCTATCGCGTCGGCACCGACATCCAGGCGGGCACGTACCAGGCCTCGACGCCGGACGACTGCTTCTGGGAGCGGCTGAGCGGTTTCGACGGGACGCCCGACGAGGTGATCGCGAGCGCGTTTGGTCAGGGCATCGCGACGATCGAGTCCACCGACGCCGGCTTCGAGTCGGCGGGCTGCGGCAACTGGACGAAGGACGGCTAAGTCGCGGAGCGGCGGACGACGACGTCGTAGCGCGTGACGGACGCGCGCTTGCCCGGCGTGTCGGACGCCGGCATCGCGTCGAGGATCTCGTGCCCTTTGCGGTAGTCGTCTTCGGTGTCGAAGAAGACGATTGCCATTGCGCGCTCGGCTTCGACGTCGTGCAGGAGCATCAGCTCGGTCGCGGGCAGACCCTCCGGTAGGTCGTTCTCGCGCAGCTCGCGCTGCATGTCCGTCGCGCGATCGGCGTCGACTCCGTCGAAGACAACGACACGTGCGAGTGTCATCTCGTACCTCCGTGCTCGCTGGGGGATGTCGGCACAGGCTACGGCACGAGCGGCTTCACGAGCCAGTCCGGCTGCGCGTCCTCTCCGAGCGGCGGCGGGCCGACGCGGTGCGCCACTAGGCAGCGGCAGCTTGGACCCCCGGTCGCGCACTGAATCTCGACCGGCATGCGACTACCGGCTTCTGATCCGCTCCCGCAGGACGAGCAGGGCGCCAAGCGCGGCGACGATTGTGCCCACGGTCTGCGCGTGCTCGACGACGATCACGCCACCGGCAATGAGCAACAGGGCTCCGGCGGCGGTGACGGCGGGACCGGTCTTCAGGCGGTCGAACACAGCAGCGCGACTCTACGACGAGTGGTCGTTGAGCGGGACCGCTGTCGTGCCGATATCGGTTCCATGAGCACCCCGCTCGACAGCCTGCGGAACGACCGCAGACTCATGGCGTACACCGCCGCCGGCATGTACGGCGGCGCTGCCGTGCTCAGCTTCGTCGAGCGGCTGACGCCGGGCGGACCGCCCGTGTCTGCGGCACCGGGCCTCGCGGCCCTCGTCCTCTTCCTTGCACTGCTCCTCGTCGGGCCGCGTCTGCCAAGGCGGGCGCTTGCTCCGTTCGCACCACTCGGTGTCGCTCTGATCGCCGTCGGACTCGGCACGACGCACGGTGCCGGCGACGGCGCCGTCCTCTACATGTGGCCGGTCCTCTGGATGTCGTTCTTCTTCGGCCGGCGCGGCGCGATCACGATCGTCGCGTGCGTCGCGGTTGCGCACGGAGCAGCGCTGGTGGCTCTGCCTCCTGCCGACGGCTTCGCCGACCGGTGGATCGACGTCATGGGCTCCGTATCGATCGTCGCCGCGGTCGTGCAGACGCTCGCGCACCGCAACGACCGGCTGCTCGACGAGCTCGCCGCCGAGGCGCGAACCGATCCGCTCACCGGCCTGCTGAACAGACGTGGGCTCGACGAACGCGCAGCGGTGGAGATCGCGCACGCGCGGCGGACGGACGCGTGCCTCGCGGTCGTGTCGTTCGATCTCGATCACTTCAAGCGGATCAACGATCGCTTCGGACACGACACGGGCGACCGCGTGCTGGCGCAGCTCGGCACCGTGCTCGTCTCGAGTGCGCGTGAGATCGACGTCGTCGCCCGTATCGGAGGCGAGGAGTTCGTCGTCCTGCTGCCCGGGGCGACCGTCGCCGGCGCCGTCGAGTTCGCTGAGCGCATCCGCCGGGCGCTCGCCGAGGCGGACGAGAGCGACCTCCCCAGGATCGAAGTGAGCGCCGGCGTCGCGGGATCGGTCGCACCGGACGAGATCGGCTCGCTCCTCCAGCAGGCCGACGCCGCCCTCTACAACGCCAAGCGCGGTGGGCGGAACCGCACGAACGTCTACGCGCCGATCGCACTCAGTGCGTGACGGTCACCCGCGACACGCGCCGCGGCCGCACCGATCAGAGATCAGTCGGACTCGTGCGCGGGCGCGCGCCGCTGCTTGCGGCGCAGCATCCACGCGAACCCGATGAGCGCGATCACCAACACGACCTTGACGCCCTGGAGGATGTCGAGCGTCGTCCCGTGCGGGTGGAAGGCAAACACAATCACCAAGAACGCGAGCAAGAGCGCGATCCGAGCGGCGAGGAAGATCTTTCCATGCCGCCCCCCGCGGAGACCGAAGAGAAGGAACATCAGCCTCAGCCTGCGTCCGCGCCGATCACATACCGAGGGTAACACCCCATGCGATCGTCGGACATCGACCTT
>Ga0070741_10021546_pt1 | contig 10008 bp, 10 predicted proteins | sample Coa_R1_4_FD_66440 | JGI IMG/M metagenome (GOLD analysis project Ga0070741, IMG submission 66440) | Surface soil microbial communities from Centralia Pennsylvania, which are recovering from an underground coalmine fire - Coalmine... | ecosystem: Environmental > Terrestrial > Soil > Unclassified ...
CGCGTACTGGTCGAAGTTCTTCATCATGTCGTGGTTCAGCGGGATGAGCCACCCGAGCTCCATCATCTGGCTGAGCGGCCAGTCGTTGTTGGTGAGCACCACGATGTCGTATCCGGTGGGCTGGCCCGCCTGGAGAACCGGTCGAAGCTTCGACTGGTAGAAGGTGACGTTGTCGTCGATCGGCTCGGTGTAGTTCACCTCGATGCCGGTCTTCTGCTGGAACTGTTCGATGGACGGGTGCTTGCCGTGGGCCGTGTCGATGTAGTACGGCCAGTTGGCGAAGTTCAGCTGGTGGTGCAGCGTCTGCTTCGCCCACCACTCCTGGGATCCGACGCCCGCGCTCGCCTGTGCGCTCGAGCCCGACGACGTCACGCCCTTCGTGCCGCACGCCTCGAGGAGGGCCGAGAGTCCAAGCGCTCCCACCCCGACGCCGGCGTACCGAAACAGCTCCCTCCTGCTGATCCTCGGCATGGTGAGACCCCGCGCGAGCGAGGGATCCATCTGCGTCCGCCCCTGCTGGTGGTCCTGCCGGCTCATACCTCTTCCTCCTCCTCTACCGCGTATCCCTGCGGGAGCACCGCGAACGTGTGCTCCGGTCGCCAGGACAGGACGACGCGCTCACCCGGTCGGGGGGCGGGCCGCGCGCCGAGGTTCTGGACCCAGACGGTGAGCTCGGCCCCGCCGGGGCCCTCCACCTTGTACTGGTGGCTCACGCCGATGTACGTGGACATGCGGAGCAGACCCCGCACCCGGTTGAGACCCGAGGGAGGCTCCCCCGCCGTGTCGGCTTCGATCTGGATCTTCTCGGGGCGCACGCCCACCCGGACCGCGGACCCGAGGCGGAACGGCGCCCGGGACGAGGGCAGGTGCACGACGTCCCCGCCCGACAAGAGAACCGTCGAGATCCCGTCCCGCTCCTCCTTCAGCTCGCCGTCGAGCAGGTTCGAGGCCCCGAGGAACGTCGCCACGAACTCCGTCTGCGGGTTCTCGTACACGTCTTCGGGGATGCCGATCTGCTCGGCCCGGCCGTGACGCATGACGGCGAGGCGATCGGACATGGTCATCGCCTCCTCCTGGTCGTGCGTCACGTAGATGAACGTGATCCCCACTTCTTCCTGGATCCGCTTCAGCTCGAGCTGCATCTGCTTGCGGAGCTTGAGATCGAGCGCCCCGAGCGGTTCGTCCAGCAGAAGGACCTTCGGGCGGTTGACGAGCGCCCTGGCCAGGGCGACCCGCTGCTGCTGACCTCCCGACATCTGCGACGGCTTGCGCGTCTCGAACCCGCGAAGGTCGACGAGCTCGAGGGCCTCGCGCACGCGGCGATCGATGTCCCGCTTGTCCACCTTCTTGCGGCGAAGGCCGAACGCCACGTTTTCGAAGACGTTCAGGTGCGGGAACAGCGCGTAGGACTGGAACACGGTGTTCACGTCGCGCTTGTAGGGCGGGAGGTCGGTCACGTCACGACCACCGAGATAGACGGTCCCGCGCGTCGGCTCCTCGAAGCCGCCGATCATCCGCAGCGTGGTGGTCTTGCCGCAGCCGGACGGACCTAGCATGCTGAAGAACTCGCCCTCGTGGATGTCGAGCGAGAGGTCGTCGACGGCGATCGTCTCGCCGAAGTCCTTCGTGACCCGGTCCAAGCGAACGTCGACTTCCTGCACGTTTCCCCCCGACCCGCAAGCCACGATTATCACGCGGCGTGCGCGCGATTATCACCCAACGCGGCGTCCCGGCCCCGACCCCGGAGGGCGGAGTCCCCCACGTCTCTTGTACGAAGTGGACAAGCTACGGGATGCCGCCCGGCTCGTGAATCCCCTCCCCGAGAAACCCCGGCGGCTCGGGTAACCGCCTCAGGCGGTGTCCTCGACCGGCGAGACCGGCGGCTCGGGGCCCGGCACCGGGACCGGGTCGGTCCGCCCGGACGCGGCGGCGGCAGGCCGAGAGGACTGGGAAGCAGCCCCCTCGTTCACGGACGCCGCTCGGTCGCTCCCCCTCGGCGAGCGATCCCGCACCAGCCGGGGGAGGACGGACGCGAGCAGGACCGCTCCCGCGACGATCGCGCCGACCAGCAGGCGGCCGTTGATGAACGCCACCGCCAGGGCGCACCCGGAGATCAGCGCGCTCCACAGGTACATGAGGAAGACGGCCTGGCGGTGTGAATGGCCGATGTCCAGGAGCCGGTGGTGGATGTGCTGCTTGTCCGCGTGCATGATGCCCAGCCCCCGCCGCATGCGCCTCACGATGGCGAGCAGCACGTCCAGGAACGGGACGGCGAGGACGAGCAGCGGCACGACGACGGGGATGGCGATCGCCGCGAAATCGCCCCCGCTCGGCGCATACGTATTGCGCCCGACACCCGAGATGCTCGCGACGGCCATCATGAGCCCGAGGAGCATGGCCCCGGAGTCCCCCATGAAGACCCTGGCGGGGTGGAAGTTCCAGGGCAGGAAGCCGATCGCGGCCCCCGCCACCACCGCGGAGAGCAGGGCGGCCGTCGAGGGATCGGTCCCGCCGCCGGACCGGTACAGGTAGGCGAAGAACGCGATCGCGCCGATCGCCACCATCCCGGCGGCCAGCCCGTCCAGGCCGTCGATCAGGTTCACTGCGTTGATCATGGCCAGGACCCAGAGCACCGTGAGCGGTACGGCGAGGTCCGCCGACAGGAACAGGATCCCCTGCCCGGGGAAGTAGAAGTACAGGAGCTGGACACCGAGCAGGACCAGGAGCCCGGCGGCCAGGACCTGCCCGGCCAGCTTGCCGAGCGCCGACAGGCCGCGCGCGTCGTCGATCAGCCCGACGACGAGGATCGCGAACCCGGCGACCAGGGCCGTGGTCGGGTCGGAGGTCGTCTCGTGCAGACCCGCCAGGAACGGGATCACACGCGACAGCCCCAGGCCGGCGGCGATGCCGAGGAAGATGGCGATCCCCCCCGCCGTTGGCGTCGGCCTGGGGTGGACCTTGCGGTCGGAGGGGTGATCGATCCACCCGAGCCGGACCGAGAGCCGGCGGACCACAGGAGTTGCCGCGAACGTCACGCAGGCGCTCGCCGCGAAGACGAGGAGGTACGGATCCACGCTGCGTCGATGGTACTCCGGCCGGACGCAGGTCCTCCTGCTCAGTCCGGGTAGGCGGGAAACCGCGTGACCAGCTCGGCCACCCGGGCGCGGCACCTGGCCTTGACGGTCTCGTCCGACGGGTGCCGGAGCGCCTCGCCGATGATGGAAGCCGCCTCCTTCATCTCGGGCTCGTCCATCCCGAGCGTGGCCGGCCCTGGGGTTCCCACCCGGATCCCCGACGGATCCATCGGCGGCCGCGTGTCGAACGGGATCCCGTTCTTGTTCAGCGCCACGCCGACCTCGTCGCACACGGCCTCGGCCTGCTTGCCCCCGATGCCCAGCGGTCCGAGGTCGGCGAGGACGAGGTGCGAGTCCGTACCGCCGGAGACGATCCGAAGCCCCTCCTCGGCCAGGCCCTCGGCAAGGGCGCGCGCCGCCCGCACGGTCCGGGCCGCGTACTCGGCAAACTCCGGGCTCATGGCCTCTCTCAGGGCCACGGCCTTGGCCGCGATCACGTGCTCGAGCGGTCCGCCCTGCATCATGGGGAACACCGCGCGATCGATCGCCTTGGCGTGCTCCTCACGGCACAGGATGATCGCCCCGCGCGGACCACGGAGCGTCTTGTGCGTGGTGAACGTCACCACGTCCGCGTAGGGCACCGGGCTCGGATACGCGCCCCCGGCGCACAGACCGATGAAATGGGAGGCATCCACCCACAGGATCGCGCCCACCTCGTCGGCAATGCGGCGGAAGGCGGGGAAGTCGATCACGCGCGGGTAGGCCGTGAACCCGGCCAGGATGACCTTCGGGCGGTGCTCTCTCGCGAGGTCGGCCACCCGATCCATGTCGAGCTGCTCCGTGTCGCGTTCGACCTCGTATCCGACGAACCGGAACCACATCCCCGAGACGTTGACCGGCGAGCCGTGCGTGAGGTGACCCCCGTGGGCCAGCACCAGGGCGAGCACGGTGTCGTTGGACCTGGGCTCCAGGAAGGCTCCGAACACCGCCATGTTGGCCTGGGCGCCGGCGTGGGGTTGCACGTTCGCGTGCTCGGCGCCGAACAGCGCCTTGGCGCGCTCGATCGCCAGGCGCTCGGTCACGTCGACGAACTCGCAGCCTCCGTAGTAGCGACGCCCCGGATAGCCCTCCGCGTACTTGTTGTTCATCGTCGAGGCGAGGGCCGCGAGCACGGCGGGGCTGGCGTAGTTCTCCGAGGCGATCAACCGGAGCGTGGACCGCTCCCTGCGGAGCTCCCCCGCCATCGCCTCCGCGACCTCGGGGTCGGTGCGCTTGAGCGCCTCCCAGTCCGCCACGTACTCTCTCATCGTTCCCCCCGTTCGATCTGCGCGATCTGTTCGATCCGCCTCAGGTGGCGACCGCCCTCGAATGGAGTTCCGAGCCACATCCGAACGATCTCCGTCGCCAGGGTCGGCGCCACGATTCGCGCTCCCATCGTGAGCACGTTGGCGTCGTTGTGCTCGCGAGACAGCCGCGCCGTGTACAGGTCGTTGCACAGGGCGGCGCGGATGCCGCGCACCTTGTTCGCCGTGATCTGCTCTCCTTGGCCGGAGCCTCCGAGCAGGATGCCGGCGTGCGCGACCCCCCCGGCCACGGCGCGGGCGACGTCTGCGCACACCGGAGGGTAGTCGACCGGGTCGGTGGAGTGGGTTCCGAGGTCCAGGACCTCGTGCCCCTCCGAACGCAGGAAGGCTGCGAGCACCTCCTTCAGCTCGAAGCCGGCGTGATCCGCCCCGAGCGCGATCTTCACGCCCCGGCCCTCCGACCCGTCCCGCGACCGACGACCTCGGCGGCCTCCGGAGCGCCGAACAGGCCGTCCACGAGACGGGAGCACCACACGTCGATCTCCGCCGCAACCGCCCGGAAGGCCTCAAGACCCAGGCCCATCGGATCCGCCACGTCTCCACTTTCGAGCGGCTCGTAACCGTTGCGGCGCAGCCGATCGGCCTCGGCGACCCGGACGCGGAGCACCTCGCGAGGGTCCTCCACGAAGCCGGGTGCCGGGGGAAGCCGCTCGAGCAGGCACACGAGCTCCTTCAGTGTGAACGCGCGAGCCGACGCCGATGCGCAGAGCTCCAGGACGGCATCGCGGTGCTCGCTCGCCATCCCCAGCACCACGTCCGCAGCTTCCACGTCGCCGCGTCGAAGGCGACGCGCCCGGTGGGCAGAGACGTCGACCCCCAGCTCGCTGGCGGCGTGCGCGGTCGCCTCGAGGACCGGCGCCGACTCGCGGGCGATCGTCCCCGCCGACGCGACGGAGGGGGCGCGATGCCCGAAGCGGTGCGCGAGGATCGTGCGCAGGTAGCCCTCGGCCATGGGCGAGCGGCAGATGTTCCCCGTGCAGACCAGCAGGATGGATGCCATGGGAACGGCGCCGGCAGTCTAGCATCGGGCATCCGGCGCCGGGACGGATGCTCCGGGCTCAGTCCTCGAGGGCGGAGCGGATGACCTGCTCGTCGACCGCTCCAGGCCGCAGAACCCGAGGCTCCGGCCCCGTCAGGTCGACCACCGTGGACGGCAGGCCGGCGATCGGGCGATCCTCGCACAGGTACACGCTCACGCGGTCCCCGAAGATCGCCTCCAGCCCCTCGCAGCTCGCGGGCGTTGGCGAGCCCGTGAGGTTGGCGCTCGTCACCGCGAGCGGACCGGTCCTGGAGAGCACCGCCAGCGCCATCGGGTGGTGGGGGATCCGGAGCCCCACCGTCGCGGGATCCCCTCCCAGGTCCCACGTCCGGCTCGCCTCGGTGCGGCGGAGCACGATCGTGAGCGCCCCGGGCCACAGCCGACCCGCAAGACGCTCCGCCCGGAGGTCGAACTGCCCGACCCGGCGGGCCTCGGCGACCGAGGCGACCAGGATCGGGAGCTCCAGCGACCGCGGTCGCCCTTTGGCCTCGAAGAGCCGCGAGGTCGCAGCCGGGTCGTCGGGCCGGGTCCCGATGCCGTAGACCGTGTCCGTCGGAAGCACGATGAGCTCGCCGGCGAGGGCGGCCGCGGCCGCGTCCTCGATGGGATCGCTCACGGCCGCCGCCCGACCACGACGCGGTCGCGCCCCGCCAGATCCCGTTCGACCCGAACGCCCGTGAACGATCCCGACAGGAGCTCCGACACGAACGCGGCGTGTGCCGCACCGACCTCCACGGCGAGGACTCCGCCGTCGCGGAGCCAGCGGAGCGCGCCCGCCGCGAGCTCGCGATAGACCTCCGGCCCCCCGACGAGCGCGAGTCTCGGCTCGGCGCGCACTTCGTCGGGCAGATCCTCGTACTCCTCGGGCGTTACGTAGGGGGGGTTGCTCACCACGAGGTCGACCCAGCCCCGCAGCTCCTCGGGGATCGGCTCGAGCAGGTTCCCCTGGAGCACGGTCACGTCCAGGCCCAGCCGTCCGGCGTTCGCGCGAGTGAGCTCCACGGCCTCGGGAGACACATCCGTCGCAAGGACGGTCGCATCCGGACGCTCAGCCTTGACCGAAAGCGCGATGGCGCCGGTGCCGCACCCGACGTCGACGACCACCGGCGCCTCGGCGTCCGCGACCTCGGCCAGCGCGACCGAGACGAGCACCTCGGTCTCGGGTCGCGGGATGAACACGCCTGGCCGCACCTCGAGGGTGATGCCCCGGAAGGCCTGTTCGCCGGTGAGGTGCTGGAGGGGCGTCCCGGCGCATCGCTGGCAGATCGCGCGAGCGAACATCCTCGCCTCTCGCGCGTCCAGCCCCTCCCGCCGGGCATACAGCCCCGCACGATCGACGCCGAGCACCGTCATGAGCAGGACCTCCGCGGTCGGAGTCGGGTTCTCGATCCCGTGGCGCGCGAGATGCTCGGCCGCCCGACGCAGGGCCCGCGCCGGCGTCATCGGCCGGTCCCGCCGTCGCCGGCGAGCTGCTCGGCGCGCTCCGCCGCAAGGAGCGCGTCGACGAACTCGTCGATGTCGCCTTCGAGCACGTCGGAGAGCCGGTGCATGGTCAGCCGGATCCGGTGGTCCGTGACCCGGTTCTCGGGGAAGTTGTAGGTGCGAATCTTCTCCGCCCGCTCGCCCGTTCCGACCTGCGAGCGCCGGGCGGCTGCCTCCTTCGCGGCCGCCTCCTCCCGGGCCCGCTGAAGCAGGCGCGCGCGCAGGTAGCGCAGCGCCTTCTCCCGATTCTGCTGCTGGGATCGTTCCTCCTGGCACTCCACCCTGATCCCCGTCGGCTTGTGCACGATCCGAACCGCGGAGTCGGTCGTGTTCACGGACTGGCCGCCCGGCCCCGAGGAGCGGTACACGTCGATCTCGAGGTCCTCGGGGCGGATGTCGACCTCGACCTCCTCGGCTTCCGGGAGCACGGCCACGGTCGCGGTCGAAGTGTGGATGCGCCCCGAGGACTCGGTCACCGGCACCCGCTGCACCCTGTGCACGCCGGACTCGTGCTTCAGACGCGAATACGCGCCCTTGCCCCGGATCTCGAGCACGACTTCCTTGAACCCGCCCAGCTCGGATGGTGACGCGGACAGCACGTCGCTCTTCCAGGCGTGGCGTTCGGCGTAGCGCCGATACAGCTCGAACAGCTCGCCTGCCCACAGGGCCGCCTCCTGCCCGCCGGCGCCCGCACGGATCTCGACCACGACGTCCTTCGCGTCGTTGGGATCCTTCGGCACGAGGAGGGTCTCGAGCCTGGCGCGCAGGGTCTCCGCACGGGCACCGGCGGCCTCCGCCTCCTCGCGGAGGAAGGCGGCCATCTCCGGGTCGGCCTCACCGCCCGCGAGGTCGCGCGCTTCCTCCGCCTGCCGCCGGGCCTCGCGGTACTCCCGATAGGGCGTGACGATCTCCTCGAGCTCGGCGAGCTCCTTGCCGAGCCGACGCATCCGGTCGGGGTCCGAGGCGACCTCGGGCGAGGCCATCTCGCCCGAGAGCTCCTCGTACCGCGCCTCGATCTGGGTCAAACGCGCATCGAGGTCCATCGACCCCGATTATCCCGGACCGGCCGCCGGGCAGGCCGCGACGCGGCTGGGCTACTCGTCCTCGTCGCCCCAGCCGAGATCCAGCGGCGGGATGTCGGGGATCGTGAGATCGACGGCGTCGGTCTCTGACCACAGATCCTCGACGCTTCGCCGCGCGGGGTCACGCTCCTGCCCGGCTCCATCGGCGCGCGGCTCGTCGGTCGCGGTCGCCGGCAGTTGGGGCTCGGCGCGCGCGCCGCCCTCCTCGGCCCGGTGCTCCCGAACGGCCACCGACTCGGCTCCGGCCTCGACCTCGGTGAGGTTGACCGTCTGATGGCGTTCGATCGCGCTCCCGAGCTCGCGCGCGGCGGTGAGGAGCCGCTCCTGCATGCTCGTGAGCTGTTCCATGAGGGCGTTCCGCCTCAGGTCGAGCCCGGCGATCGTGCGATCGGCGGCCTCGCGCGCCTCGCGAAGGGCCCGCTCGGCCGACTCGCGGGCCTCCTCCGCCTTGGACTGAGCGTCGAGCCGGATCCGGTCGGCGTCGGCGCGCGCCTCGCGAAGGACGCGCTCCGCCTCGTCTCGCGCTTCCCGGCGGATCCGCTCCGCCTCGTCCTCGGCGGCGCGGATCAGCCCGCCCAGGCGAGCCGCGAACTGCTCGTACGGGTCGCCGCTCGCCGCGTTGGAGCGGGCCGCCACGGCGTTCTCAGCCTCCCGACGGGCCTGCCGGAGCATCTCCTGCATCCGCTCCACCTGGGTGGCCACTTGGTCGAGATAGTCGCGCACCTGGTCCTGGTCGTAGCCGCGGCGCGTCGTGACGAACTCGCGGCGGCGGATCTGCTCCGGGCTCGCGAGGACGGGGAGATCGAGCTCCGCGCGGGACATGGGCAGCCTCCTCGAGTCGGTGTGGGGGACCGCCCTTGACATGCTAGACGAGCAGATCGCCGATTCAACGACCCCGGAGGGGATCGGATGCCCCTCAGACCTCCGCGCCCGAGCCGGCCGCCGGCCGATCGGCCTCGCGCCGCAGCACCTCGCCGAAGGAGGCGATCGCGACCTCGATCTGGTCGCTCGTCGGCGCCCTCGTGGTGATCTTCTGGAGCCACAGGCCCGGCGCCATCAGCGCCCGCATGAGCGCGGATCTCTCGAATCGGGCACCCAACCGGAGCATCTCGAAGGCGAGGCCCGCGATGATGGGGATCGCGACGACTCGGGAGCCGATCCGCCACCAGATCCCGGGGTTGCCGAAGAGGGCGAAGACCAGGATCGCGATCACCATCACGATCAGCAGGAAGTTCGTTCCGCACCGAACGTGCAGGGTCGAGTACCGGTCGACGGCCTCCGGGACCAGCGGCTCGTCGTGCTCGTACGCGGCGATGGTCTTGTGCTCGGCCCCGTGATACTCGAAGACGCGACGGATCTCGCGGGTCCTCCCGACCACGATCAGGTATCCGAGGAACAAAGCAATGCGGAAGAGGCCCTCGAACACGTTCACCAGCAGGCCCGAGCCGATCCGGTGCCCCACCCACCGGAAGGCGATCGCCGGTCCCACGATGAAGACGGCGACGAAGATCACGAACGCGAGGATCATGGACAACGCCATCTGCCGGGACGAGAGCTGGACCTCCTCCGGCGACGCCTCGTTGGCGGAGATCGAGAGCGCCCGAACGCCGATCGTGAGGGCCTGCCCGAGCGCGATCACGCCGCGGAGTCCCGGCGCGCGCAGCACCGGGACGCGGTCGGCGATCGAGCGGATGTCGTGGGACTCGACGTGGATCGACCCGTCGGGGCGGCGGACGGCCACGGCCCACACGTCGCGGCCGCGCATCATGACGCCCTCGACGACCGCCTGGCCGCCGTAGACGTGCTGCTTGCGCGACGCCTCGTCGGTCATGCGCCGGCCGGGCTCAGCCGCGGACGCTGGGGCGCTGTCCGTACCGGCGCTGGAAGCGCTCCACGCGGCCGCCGGTGTCGACGAGCTTCTGCTTCCCCGTGTAGAACGGGTGGCAGTTCGAGCAGATCTCGACCCG
>Ga0070741_10021547_pt1 | contig 10008 bp, 11 predicted proteins | sample Coa_R1_4_FD_66440 | JGI IMG/M metagenome (GOLD analysis project Ga0070741, IMG submission 66440) | Surface soil microbial communities from Centralia Pennsylvania, which are recovering from an underground coalmine fire - Coalmine... | ecosystem: Environmental > Terrestrial > Soil > Unclassified ...
TGATGTGGCGACCGTTGCGGTGGACTTGCCTGGCTCACGCGCCGCGTCCGCAGACCATTCTGTCACTTCGCTGTTGATTCGCCTGGCGTGCTCGAGTCGGGCGATTTCGCCGCAGGTGACGGCGGCCAAGGCCGCCGCCGCCAGGGCAAACAGGAGGTGACCGTGTGCCCGTTTCATGCCCAACTCCGCAACTGCGCCGCGCTGAATGCCAACAATGCGAGGCACGCCAGCGCGCCGAACGCAAAACATCCGCGCTCGTAGCTCTTGCGTGGAACACGTTCCAGGTAATCGAGTGGTCGATTCTGCTGCCGCCCTACGTCGGCCACGGCCTGTACCAGGTCCTTCGGCTCTGATACCTGGTATGCGTGATACGGTGTACCCATACTCTGAAAGAAGTGATGCAGGGCCACTTCGGCGATGGAGTCGGATTGCGGGTCGCCAGCGTCGAGACTGGCGCCGTTGATGGAGCGCAGATAAAGCCAATAGAGGGCAATCCGGTTACGTGCCATTCCGACTGCGATTCGATGGCGCCTCGGGAGGTCGAGCTGGGCGCCTCCGTCGGAAACCAACAAAATGGCGCGACTGCCGGTGTACTCGCGTACATCGAACTCCGCGATCGCTGCCAGGAGCGCCCTGCCCACATCGGTGCTCGACAACCCCGGCCCGGTGCCACCGGCGGTGATGCCGGCCTGCACGACCTCGCCGTGTTGTGTGAAGGGAACCACGGGCAAGGGACCGCCGCTGAAGAACATGAGGGAGAAGCGGTCCTCCGGCCGCTGCGCCACGAAATCTGACAGCAATTCACGGGCAGTCTTGCTTTTCTGGGGACCGCGGTTCCAGGCCTGTTGGGTTCTTATGATGGGGTCGATGGTATGCCAATCGGGGGGCAACATGCGTTGATCCATGCTGCGGCTACGGTCGATCAGCACCACGATTTCCGCGCCTCGGCCGGTACGAAGCACCTGCGTTTGGGGCCGGCCGGGATCGGCGAGGCCCACGACGACGCAGAGAATCGCAACCATCGCGGCGGCGGTGCGGATCCAGCCGAGGATGCGGCCGGCGAGGTCGCGAGGCAGCCAGGGGAGATGGGAGAACGGCAACGCGTCGAACCTTGCACGTAAGAGGGGGAGTGCTGCCAAAGGCAGCAGGAACAGGACCCAGGGATGGAGGAAGTCGATGTTGGCCATCATCGTTCGTAGCGCTTCTCGAGGCGCCGGAGCTCGAGGCACAGGGCCAATGGGTGGACGGGGGCCAGCGGGGCTTCGCCAGTGGCGTTGCGCAGGGAGGTCTCGTCGCGAGAATCAACCGCCGCATTGCCCTCGAGGCCCTGGCCGTGGGCGGCGGGTGCGTTGTCATTGGCGCTCGAGGCCGCGTGGCTATTGCGGCTCGCAAAAAACAGTTGGTTGGATTGGGCGAAGAATTGCTCAATCCGGTCTCGGGCGGGTGCGAGCTGGGGTGCGCGCTCGAACAGCACGGGTAACGTGGTGCTTTGGACGACGCGGCCGGCGGCGTGGTCGAAGGCGCGATGGAGGATGTGCCAGGCACGGGGTTCGGCGTCGGCGAGCGTTCGCAACTCCCGCAGCGCGTGGGCGAACGGCTGGGTCGTGTCCGCACGCTTGTTACGCCATAACATCCACCCCAGCCATGCAACGAGTGTCACTACCAGGCCTGTGATCGAGATTGCCATGGTGTGCAGAATGGGCGCCGTAGCAATGTTGGGCGGCGCGTGGTCGGGTCTCAGATCACGGGTGCCCACCTGCTCGGGGGAGCCGGGGGGGCTGAGCGGCGCGACATTGAGCGACGTCGCCGGGATTTTCAGGGCTATGAGTGAATTTGTGCCGTTGTTCTTGACCATGAGCTGCCATGCCGGCAACGTGGCAGCCGTGACAGCTTTGGGGGCGTTGAGAAATTGGTAGTCGATCGACAGCCAGCGGCGCGATGCGGCGTCGATGTCAACGGCGGCACGGCGGCGCTCGAGCCAACCGTTCACTTTTCCGGGCGGCGGGAGGCTGACGGGAGTGTAGCTTTGGCCGCCGGCTTCGAGGAGAACGCGTTGGGTTACAACGTCACCCAAGAAATAGCCGGTGGGACGGGGTTGGATGACGGTGGCGGTGACGGACGACACGGCCGATTCGCTGGGGCGAGGGGGCTCGGACACGCTGGCGGTAGTGTTTTGCACCGGCTGCGCTTGGCTCGCCGACACGCCAACACAGAACAGCGCTACGGCGGTCATCCGGGCGAGGATATGGAAGACGCTCATACGTCAGCCTCGAAAAAATATCGCGACAAGGCGTCAGCGTCGAATGCGCCTTCGATGTAAAACGGACGGATGGTGCGGGCGTTGAAGAACTCGTCTATTTCAGCGCGTCGCCGGGCGACGGCATGGCGCCAGTCATCGCGCATTTTAGGGCGCAACCACAACGTGCGGCGTTTGCCCGATTCCATATCGGACAGGCGCGCAATGGCGTTCTGCGTGGGAGGCTCTGTTTCGGCGAAATCCCAGACGACGATGGGAATCACGGTGGCGTGGGCCATCAGATCCAGCGGGATGTCGAGATGCTCGGGGGGCCAGTGGAAATCGGAGACGAGGAAGACGAGGCCCTGTTGGCCGGCGAGGTGTGAGGCGGCCTCCTCCAGGCCATCGCCAGGGTCAGCACGATGCGAGTCGTATCGGGAAGCGCGTGCCTCGCCGCCCAGATCGCCCCACTCCCGCAGGGCCGCGCCCATGATGCTGCCCATGCCTCGACTCACGCGGGCAGGCATAAACAACTCGGTGCGCTCGGTGACATCGAACGCCATCATCCCAACGGCATCACCGACGCGAAAGGCACTCACGCCGAGGGCTTCGACAAAATCGGCGACGACGTGCAGCTTGGGGCGGGTTGCCCCGAAGCTCATGGACGCCGATACGTCGACCAGTGCGCGGACCGCGGTGCCGGTGCGTTGGCGATTCACACGAACCAGCCAATCCTCATGAAGCGTCCGCAGGCTGGCCCGTAGATCGAGCCTGCGGGGATCGGGATAGTCATAAAGACTGCGGTGGGCGACGAACTCCTGTCCAGCCCCCACACTCGAGCCGGGATGGGAGCCGGGTCGCTGGCCACTGATGCGACCGGGTAAGCGATAGTGGAATTCCCGAACGATATCCATCGTCAACGTGGTGTCGGCACTTTGTCCAGTATTTGCGCAACCAGCGCGTCAGCGATCTGTGCGCGGCGCAATTCATAGACAGGGGTAAAGAAAATACGGTGACCCAACACCGGTGGGGCTACGGCCCTCACATCATCGGGAGTCAGGTAGTCCCGCCCTGCCAACCAGGCTACCACTCGGGCGGCGCGCGTCAGAGACATGATACCGCGCGGACTGGCACCAGCGAGCACGAGCTTGCTCATGTCCACGCCTTCGACTCGCACACCAAACTTCTCGGGAGTTTGTGTCGCTTCCCACAGGTCGAGCACATACCGCTCCAAAGATTCGCTGGCACGGACATTGCGTTGAATGGCAGCGCCGACATGATTGAGCTCCTTCCAGGGAAGGACTTCGGACGACACCCGTTCGAGCAAAGCATCCACATCGTGGTAATCGGGGTTGAAGACGAGCGAGCGCCTCACGGCGGTATCCGCTGGGGTGGGCATGCGCAGCTCAAACATGAAGCGATCACGAGCGGCGGAGGCCAACTCGAAGGTTTCCTCCTTCTCGACCCGGTTGCGGTCGGCGAACACGCTCATGAAGGGGAAGCGATATTCGCGATTGAACGCCGAAACGGTGCGCTCGGCCATGGCACGTAACAGCAGCGACTGGACCTGGGGACGCGCTCGATTGATTTCGTTGAAAAAAAACGTCGTGAGCCGCTGTTCGTGCCGCAACAAGGGACCGGGCTCGATGCGGGGCTTCCCCGTTGGATCGACGTACGTGTGATAGATGAGATCACCGGGCATGAGATCCACGGTGCCCTCGACGCGCTCGAACTCGCCACCGACGGCGCGCGCGAAGGCCCGGAGAATGGTGGTTTTTCCAACACCGACGTCGCCTTCGAGAAGAACGTGTCCACGCGCGAACAGGGCAACGTTGATCAACCGTATGGTATCGGGTTGGCCCAGAATGGCCTTACCGACTTCCTCTTCGAGACGCAGCGCGCGGGAGCGCCAGTCCTGGAGCTGCTCGGCGGCGATCATCATGCTCTCCTGTCAACCGCGACCGATATAAGGCATCTTGGTCGCCATCACGGTCATGAACAACACATTGGCCTCGAGCGGCAGGCCGGCCATGTAGAGCACGGCGTCCGCGACATATTTGACGTCAAAAGTCGGCTCGGGTTTCAACGAAAGATCGGCCTGGAGAGTCCCGGAGGAGAACGCGGAAGCCAGTGAGGTCGCCGTGTTTCCGATGTCGATCTGGCCGCAGGCGATATCGTACTGGCGACCCTCGAGTGAGATGGTCTTGGTCAGGCCCGACACGCCATGCTTCGAGGCCGTGTAGGCGGTCATGTGCGGGCGCGGGGTGCTCGCGGCAATGGAGCCGTTATTGATGATACGGCCGCCGCGCGGCTGCTGGGACTTCATCTGGCGGAAAGCCGCCTGGGCGCACAGAAAGGCCCCGGTCAGGTTGGTATCGACCACGCGCTTCCAGTTCTCGAAGGGCAGTTCCTCGAACGGTGTTGGAGGTGCACCGGTGCCGGCGTTGTTGAACAGCAGGTCCACGCGTCCGAACCAGTCCACGGCACGGGTGAACAGGGCGGCGACCGAGTTGGGATCGGTCACGTCCGTCGGGACGGCCAGGGCGTTGGGGCCTGCCTGGGAGGCCACCTCGTTGAGGAGTACCGCGCGGCGGCCAGCCAACACGACGGAGTAGCCGGCGTGAGCCAGGGCCAAGGCGACGGACTTCCCGATTCCGGAGCCGGCTCCGGTGACGACTGCGATTTTTCCTGGCATGGATTTCCTCAAGGATGCTTCGGATCGAGGCGGGGCGAAGACACGCTATCGGCCGCATTTTAGGCGCTACGCGCAGGGCTTACCCGCTTCGGCAAAGCGCGACGCCAGGGAATGCAGCCGGCGCGAAGAGGCGCCAGGAAAGAGCCATTTTTGGCGCACCCCGGCGCCATTTCCGACACAAGGCACCCGCCAGACCTCCTTTTCGGCTTCATTGTCGGGATAGCGCATACTGGGGCGTCCTTAGGCTAAGGAGGCGCAACATGCTCTATTCCATTCTCTGCTACGAGTCCGAGGCCCTGGCGGCGGGTCGGACGAAGCAGGAAGACGACGCCATGATGGGTCGGCTGGCGAACGTTCTGGTGAAATTCAAAGGTGAAGGCAAGCTCGGTCCGGTGGCGCGGCTCATGCCGACGACCACGGCGACCCATATCCGCTCGGGCAAGGAGCCGGCCGTCATCGATGGGCCCTTTGCCGAGACCAAGGAGCAGCTTTTGGGCTTCTACGTCCTCGACTGTCCCTCACTGGAAGACGCCATCGCGGCCGCGAAGCTCCTGGCGGCCGAAAAGCCGCACGGCACGTTGGAGATTCGTCCCGTGGCCGTGTTCAACCCGGTCGAGCCCTCCCTATGACAGACATGGCCTGGATCGATGCCGCGCTCACGGCGGCGCGTCCCCAGGTGCTCGGCGCCCTCCTGCGCTACTTTCGTGTGCTGGACGCGGCGGAGGATGCCTACCAGGAAGCTTGCCTGCGCGCGCTGAAAACGTGGCCGGTGAAGGGGCCGCCGCGCGATCCGGCCGCCTGGCGCATTTTCGTGGGCCGCAACTTCGCGCTCGACGAGGTGAGGCGCCGCAACAAGCAAACCAGTCTTCCCGAGGAGGATGACATCGCGCCGGAGACGCAAGACACGCAGTCCGAGCTGGCCGACCGGCTGGATGAGTCGCAATACCGGGATGACATCCTGCGTTTGCTGTTTGTTTGCTGTCACCCGGAATTGCCGGCGACTCAACAGATTGCTCTCGCGCTACGCATCGTGTCGGGACTGACGGTGAAGGAAATCGCGCGCGCGTTCCTGGTCGGTGAAAGCGCGATGGAGCAACGGATCACGCGCGCCAAGGCGCGCATCACTGCAGCGGATGTGCCTTTCGAGACCCCGGGCGCGCCGGAGCGTGCCGAGCGACTGGCCGCGGTGTCGACCATGATTTACCTGTTGTTCAACGAGGGATATTCGGCGAGCGGGGGCAATGCCCACGTTCGTGTGCCGCTGTGCGAAGAAGCCATCCGTCTGAGCCGGCTGCTGCTGCGGCTGTTCCCCGCCAACAGTGAAATCATGGGACTGCTGGCGCTGCTTTTGCTGCAACACGCTCGCGCCGGCGCGCGGCTGGATGCCGAAAACAACATCGTGCTGCTGGAAGACCAGGACCGGAGCCGCTGGGACAGCGGCCTGATTGCGGAGGGCCTGGCACTGGTTGAAAAAGCCATTCGTCATCGGCGCGTCGGCCCCTATCAAATCCAGGCGGCCATTGCGGCGGTCCACTCGCAGGTCAAGAACGCTGCGGAAACCGATTGGGCTGAAATCGACCGTCTCTATGAAGTGCTGGAGGCGATCCAACCCTCACCGGTGGTCACCTTGAATCGCGCGGTCGCGGTTGCCAAGCTCCGCGGCCCGGGGGATGCGCTCACCATGATCGAGCCTTTGGCGAAGAAGCTCGAGGGATACTTCTATTTCTTCGGGGTGAAGGGGGCACTGCTCACGCAGCTAGCTCGGAATGAGGAGGCGCGGACGGCCTTCAATCGGGCGATTGCGTTAGCCAACACCGCGGCGGAGGCGGCGCACATCCGGTTGCACCTGGACCGGCTGCAGAAGGATTCGGCACCGCAGGCGGGCACGCCTGAGCGTCAGGCCACGTGACGGGGACACCTCGGCGCCCCAGGCGCGCAAACTCTCAACCAAAATTAACCGCGTCAGTGTTGCTTCCGCACAGTACAACTCCAACACGTTCCCCCGGGGACGGGACATAAGCGCCACTCAACAGCGCCGCCAGCGCGGCCGCTCCGCCGGGCTCGGCTGCCACTCGCATGACGCGCCACAGGGCGCGCTGGGCATCGCGAATGGCGTCATCCTCCACCAGCACCGCCTTTTCAACATACCGCTGTGCCAACGGAAACATGAGCTGTCCGACCTGGCGGGGAGCGAGCGAGTCGGCCGCGATCCCGCCCGCCTCGGCATCCACAGGCTTGCCGGCCTCGAGCGCGCGATACAGAGTAGGAGCCGCGCGGGGCTCGACAGCAACCAGGCGCACCCTCCCCTCGAACCAGGCGGCTACACCTCCGATGAGCCCTCCGCCGCCAACAGCCACCAACAGCGTGTCCAACGTGGGACACTGCTGCTCGATCTCCAACCCCACAGACCCCTGGCCGAGCAGGGTCTCCGGCTGATCAAACGCATGGATCTCCATCGCCCCGGACGTCGCGGCGAACTCGCGGCTCGCAGACAACGCATCGGCATAGCGCTCGCCGGCAATCACCAACTCGGCGCCGAACTCGCGAATGCGCTCGCGCTTGGTGGCGGCGGACACATTGGGCACAAAGATCCTGGCCGGCACGCCCAACTTCTGCGCCGCAAATGCCACGGCCAGACCGTGATTGCCGCCGGAGGCGGCCACCACGCCCGGGGCCGGTACGGAGCGTGAGAGCAGGCTGGCCAACGCGCCGCGCGGCTTGAAAGAGCCGGCGTGCTGGAGGAGTTCCAGCTTGAAAATGAGCGGGGCACCGGAAAGGCCGAAGTCGGCGGCCTCGATTTCGATGACGGGGGTCCGGCGCACGTGGGGCTGGATGAGCGGGTAGGTCGCGGCGATGGTCTCGCGATTGAGGGCCTTTGATTCCATTGGAGTTCCTGCGGCCGCAAGGGCTTCGGCTGGAGGGCACTTCCCGGTAAGCTTCGGCACTTTATAGTAGTGGTCATAGTCGCGCCTCTATCTGAAGGCGCAGAAGGTCGACACAGTGAATGATGTGCTGAGTGCTTTCCTGCTGACGTTCGCGGGCTTGTTCCCCATCGTCAATCCGTTCGAGGCGGCGCCGTTTTTTCTCGGCCTCACCGCCGGCATGTCCTCCGCGGAGCGCCGGGTGTTGGCGCGTAAAGCGTCGATCAACGGCTTCACCCTGCTGTTGGGATCCATGGTACTGGGGCCCTGGCTGTTGGAGTTCTTCGGTATCGAGCTGCCGGTCGTGCGCATTGCCGGCGGGCTGGTGGTCACGGCGTTGGGATGGAAGTTGCTGTCACAGGAGAGCTGGTCGGACCATGGGTCCTCGGGGATGCAGCCCGGGGACGCGCGCAAAGTGGGCAGTTTTTATCCGCTCACCATGCCGCTCACCGTGGGTCCGGGCTCCATGTCGGTGGCCATCACCATCGGCAGTCGGAAACCTGCGACGGAGACACGGCATCTGGCACAGTTGGCGCTGCACGCCATCGGCGCCTTGACGGGTGTCATCGCCATCGCGATCACGATCTACATCGCATACCGGTTTGCCGAGAGCTTCGCGCGGCTTCTGGGCGTCACGGGCCTGGAAGTCATGGTGCGCCTGTCGGCCTTCATCCTGATGTGCATCGGGATCGAGATCATCTGGAACGGGTACAGCGCGCTCATCGCCGTAGCTCATTGAGCGTAGCTCAATGGGCGTCCATTGACATGACACTGTCATGTCAGTAAGTCATGAAACGACATGACAAAGCTGTCATGACAGCTCCGTGAAAGGTTAGCCGGTAAACTGACAGCGTCGTCCGGCGTTGTATGCCCTGCGGCCCGCAGGAGGGCCCTGTTCCGGCCTGTGACAGACGATTTCGTGACATTCGTCGTTCACCGGCCGGTCAGCGACGAGGGACAATACTGGTGCCAATCCGCACGTATGACCCTGTCCGGTCAGTCAATTCATAACGTTGGGAGTGTGTCAATGAAGTTGAGATCACGGCTGTTGCTTTCAGGCATGTTGCTGGCGGTGTTGCCGTTCGCGGCGAATGCGGATATGCCCGGCAAGCACCCCTACTACCTGCATGCGCTGTCAGATCTGCGCGCGGCGCGTTGGCTCATCAGCCATCGCCCCGGCGATCCGGCGGTGAGCGGTCACGAGGACGTAGCTCTCTTCGAGATTCAGAAGTCGATCGAAGAGATCAAACACGCGGCCATCGACGATGGGAAGAACCTCGAGGATCATCCGCCCGTACAGGCACCCCCAGGCCGTCCGGGCCGCCTCCACGAGGCCTTGCGGATTCTGAAGCAGACCCGCGCCGACCTGGCTCACGAGGAAGACGACCCGATGACTCGCGGCCTGCGTGACCGTGCATGGATGCACATCGATAAGGCGATCCATGAGACCGAAGGAGCGATTCACGACGTAGCGACGGGACGCTGACAGGCGGCCCGCCCGGTGTGCGCTCGGGATCCCGGGCGCACACTACGGCGGATCGAAACCGCCGCATTTCAATCCTTGCAGAATGGCGAGCAATTCACGCTGCCGGATTGCCCGGCGTTAGCTTTCCTCGCCTCCGGCAAGCCAAACGCCAACAATACATTGCCCTGCCGGCCGACCAGGCCGCCCGAGCCCGAGCTCACATACAACATCCCGTCCACGACGATTGGACCTGCGCTGTCCATGCTGCCGCCGTGGGCCTTCACGCCGTTCACGGTGTCAAATTCCCTGTTCGTGTCGAAGGTCCACAGGATGGAGCCGTCCGCGGTGGAATAGGCCCGCAGACCGCCATCCATACCGCCATTCAACACCGCGCCGGGAATCGCGGTGAGCGGTCCGCCCTGCCCCGCGCTACAGCGGGGCTCGACACCACAGAGTTTCGCAGGCGGCGGCCGCTCCCAAAGCTGTTGCCCGCCTGACAGCTTCACGGCGCGCAGGCCGCCCGGTGTTGATGTCAGAAGATCGGCGACGCCCACGTAGACGTGATTGCTCTCGACCGCGACACCCCACTGGCCGCCGAGGCCACTGCCCTGGCCAAAGCGAAACTGCCACAGGACGGCGCCTGACTTGTTCGGATCGAGGGCCCATAGCACTCCTGACTTCTGTGGCAACA
>Ga0070741_10021548_pt1 | contig 10007 bp, 5 predicted proteins | sample Coa_R1_4_FD_66440 | JGI IMG/M metagenome (GOLD analysis project Ga0070741, IMG submission 66440) | Surface soil microbial communities from Centralia Pennsylvania, which are recovering from an underground coalmine fire - Coalmine... | ecosystem: Environmental > Terrestrial > Soil > Unclassified ...
CGCAAGGCAATCCCCGGCCGCTTGGTGCTGCGCGGCCGGCGGCGCATCGGTTTCGCGGTCGGCTCGTACGATCACAACCTTCCGTTGATTATCGATCCGACCTTGAACTATGCGACATTTCTGGGCGGTAGCGGGAACGAGGCGGCACGCGCCATCTCCGTAGATGGCCAGGGGAATGTCTACATTGCCGGTTTTTCCGATTCCCTGAATCTTCCTTTTACGGCGGGAAGCGTGCAAGCGGCATATCGCGGGGGCAGCGCATCCTTTTCGCTCGGAGGCGATGCCTTCATCGCGAAAATCAATCCGCAGGGTACGGCCGTGGTATATAACACCTATCTCGGCGGCAACGCGGACGACGTGGCCACGGCGCTGGCGATCGATGGCAGCGGCAACGCATACGTTGCCGGCTTCACGAACTCGAACAACTTCCCGGTTACTCCCGGCGCGGCCAGCCGTACCTTCGGCGGAGCGGGTGGTAACCAGTTTCACCACTTCGGTGACGCATTCGTGGCCAAGCTCTCTCCGGACGGCAAGAGCCTGCTCTATGCAACCTTCCTAGGCGGCTCACAGGACGATGCCGCCATGGCCATTGCGCTCGATAGCCAGCAAAATGCCTACATTGCCGGTATCACGCAATCGCCCAACCTTCCGGCCACCGGCAATGCATATCAAAAAACCTACCGCGGATCCGGAGGCCAGCCGCCTTTTTGTGCCGGATGCGGCCCGAATCTTGTGTCGGGCGACGTGTTCGTGGCGCGGCTAAGCCCGGACGGCGCCGCTTGGAATTTCGTTACCTATCTGGGCGGGGCGAGCGACGATATGGCCGGCGCGATTGCCGTAGATGCTACCGGCGTATACGTGGCCGGCAGCACGCTCTCGCGCGATTTCCCGACTACTTCCGGCGCCTTCAGCGTAACGTACCGAGGCGCGAGCATGGATAATTTGCAACCGGTAATGAAGTTCGGCGACGCGTTCCTGGCTAAGCTTTCGCTCGACGGCAGCCGCTTACTCGCCTCCACGCTTCTCGGAGGCACATCCGACGACGCGATTACCGCGGTGGCGCTGGACCAAGGCGGGTCGGGCGCGGTCTACGTGACCGGCAACACGCAATCCAGTGACTTCCCTACCACGGCGGGCGCGTATTCGGCCGCTTTTAAAGGACCGCGATCAATTCCCGACGGCAAAGGCGTGCTGACCGGAGACTGCTTTGTCGCGAAAATCGCTGCAGATTTTAGGACCCTCGTGTTTTCGACATATATCGGAGGCAGCTTCGACGACGGGGGCCTCGCAATTGCGACGGACTCGGCCGGGGACGCGCTGGTCGCAGGCTTCACGTATTCGAGCGACTTCCCAGTCACCTCCGATGCGCTACAAAGGCCCCCGGCTGGCAACGCGCTGGCGCACGGATTCCTGCTTCGGCTCAGCCCAACCGGAACGGCGCTACAGTACTCGACGATTCTGGGAGGAAACAGCAGTGACATTATTTTCGCCATGGCGGTGGACACCGGTGGAAATGCGTACCTGGCAGGAAACACTGACTCGAGCAATTTCCCGGTGACCTCCGGTGTCCTGCAGAGCCGGTTCGCGGGCGACCAGGATTCAAACGGGCCGATGGGCGATGCCTTCGTCGCCAAAATCGCGGGAGTTTTTCCAGCCGCCCAGATTCAACTGAATGCTGTAACGAATGCTGCCAGCTATGCCTCCGGCGGTGTTTCCGCCGGGGAGATCGTAACGTTATTCGGAGGTGGAATGGGACCGTCGAACCTGGTGACCGCGGCCGTCGATTCGACAACGGGCCGGCTGGCGACTTCGCTGAGCGGGGCGCGCGTTCTATTTGATGGCATCGCCGCGCCGCTGGTCTACGTCTCAGACAAGCAGTCGAGTGCCGTGGTGCCGTACGAGGCGCTTGGCCACTCCAGCACGCAGGTGACCGTCGAATACAACGGTGCGAGTTCCTCGGCGCTTACGCTCCCCGTTGTGGCTGCAGCCCCGGGCCTGTTTTCGGCGAACCAGCAAGGCCGGGGACCGGGCGCCATCTACAACCAGGACAATACCGTGAACAGCTCCTCAAATCCCGCCAGTTCGGGACAAATCATCGTGCTCTACGGCACCGGCGAAGGGCAAACCGTTCCCCCTGTGTCCAGCGGCACCATCGCAAATTCAATAGTTCCCAAGCCCGTGCAGCCGGTCTCGGTCACCATCGGCGGAATCGCCGCGACCGATATCCGGTATGCAGGCACGGTGCCGAGCTTCGTTGTCGGGTTGCTGCAGATCAACGTGGTCGTGCCGACCGGAGTGCCGCCGGGAGATCAACCGGTCGAAGTCACAATTGGCTCGGCAAAAAGTCAGGCGAACTTGACCGTGGCGATCCGGTAAGCTCACTCGCGGGCCTCTGGCATGCACGTGCAATCAGCGGAAATGCACAGTGCGGGCCGAAACCGACGCGAACGCGGCGGCAAAGCCGTCCAAGCCTGGAACCGGTGTGGAGAAAGCATGTCGCGGCAGAGCGGCAACGAAAATCCAGTGCATGGGCAATGTATCCGCAGCGCCAGATGCCGGCAAGTTGGCGAGGGCCAAAGCAGGAATAGTGAAGCTGGTCGCACCCGGCTTTGCAAGACAGACGCAAAGACCCGTGGCTCCGCTAGTCTGATCCGTGTTGATTGCTCCGACGATCACCCGTGCGCTCTTGGGCGCCTTCCAGTGCACCTGCAGCCCGCGGCTGCGGAATACGTCTACAACACGGTCGCGGTCTGTCCAGACGATTGCTTCGTCAGTCTGGACGCGGCTGGTAAAAGGACCCACGTCGGCGCCCCCGGCGCCTTGGACTGTAACCGTGCCGGACCCGAAGAACATCGGCATCGGATGGCGCCCGGGCCCCGGCAGAAGACCGCCCAGCGTTCCGGAGAAGGTGAAGCGATCGCGCCGGCCTGGGATCAGCTCGCGGGAACCTTGCGGCCCCGTGACACGGAGGCGCGGGCCGGCATCGAGACCGGTGCCGGCGGAAACTCTGCTTTCAGGCGAAAGCAGCGCGAGCAAGCTGCTCCAGGAAGCAGTTCGGGCATATGCGACGCATGTACCGGGCGTCGGCAAAGATCGCAGAGGCTGCTCGGATTCCCGCTCATCCGCGTGCCGGCGGAACGCAGCCGCGCCCACATCGGCCTCAAAACCGGCCATCGAGTGGCCCGGAGTGTCCAAATGCAATGCCAGCCGCCAAAGCAGCGCCCATCCGTAACGAGGCTGGCGCAGGACTTCGCTGAGCGCCCATCCCGATTCTTCGCACAGAGATTCGCGCAGGGCTATGGGCAGGAAAACCGAGTTGCTAACGGAACGTCCTCCCACCCGCACTTGCACAGGAACGGAACAGCCGGCGGGCGCCCTCTCGGGTATAGCAAATCGAAGTTCGTCGGTGCCGGGACAACACGCGATCGGAGCAGCGCGCAAGATTCGGCGCGCCGGCTGTCCGCCAACGAAGACTTCCACGTTCCGGGACAAGCCGAGGCCCGTTCCGGTAAGTGTGACAACTTCGCCGGGGCGAGCCGGATGCTCCGGAGAGTAGGCGGGAGAAAAAATTCCAAACGCAGCTTCCACGACCCGGACAGGATATGGCTCGCTACGCTGGCCATTGAATGTTACTTCGAGCGCAGCTTCGCCGGGCGAAATTCTGCCCGGAAGAATGGCATCGATTCGCGCGGCGGAAACATATCGCAGCAGCGCTTGCGCCGATACGCCGGCCGCCCGGAAGATTACTCCAACACCGCCCAACTCATGGACCGGCGAATCCGGCGGTGCTTCCACCGGCTGTGTGGGACCAAGCCGATCGCCATAGATGCGAACCAGCGAACCCGGCGCCAGGGAACCTCCAGGAAGTGCGGGCGGTATGAGGCTGGCGGCATTGACGACACCGCCTGGCTGAATAGCCGGAGGCGCTGCCGGAAACCAGACGGCGGCCGCTAGCACATGCGCCGTTGCCATCCACACCGGGTTCATGTTTGAACTGTAACAAGCGTAAAGCGAAATGACGCGCAAATCCTTGTTTGCAGAAACGGCGTGGAGCATCGCCTGGCGTCAGTTGCGTGCCGCGCGGGGAAACGCGTCGATGGTCGTGGCGGGAGTGGCTTTGGGCATCGCCGCTTTCACCGGAGTGCGCGGGTTGAGCGCCGGGCTCGAAGCCGCGCTCCGCGGCGAGACCCGCGCGCTGCTCGCCGCAGACCTGAGCATTCGCCTGCTCGCGGAACCAACTGTGGAACAATGGACGGCCGTGCGTTCCCAGGTCCATCCAATTGCCGTGATGCTTGTGACGGAGAAGGTCGGAATGGCGATCTCTGCCGCCTCACCCCAACCACACATTGTGGCCCTGAAGGCCGTGGACCCGCGAGAGTTTCCATTTTATGGCGAGCTGATCACGCATCCTCACAAGCCTCTTGCCGCCGTGCTGGACAGCAGTTCGGCCCTGGTAAGCCCGGGGCTTTTGGCGCGCCTCGGCGTGTCCGCGGGTGACATTATCACTTTGAGCGGCAGAATGTTTCGTGTGGCCGGCACAATCGTGTCCGATCCCACTCAACTGGCTCGCATTGCGCTGCTGGCCGAAATCCTGATCTCTCGAGAAGGAATGGAGCGCACGGGCCTGCTGGAAGATACACCCGCTCTGCACCATCTCCTATTGCGATTGCCGCAGAATGCGGATGTCGCAAGAATCCGCCAGCGACTCGAAGACATCTTTCCCGACGGAAAGGTTCTCGATTTCCGGGACCCAGATCCCGGTGTAATGACGGCCGTTGGTGTGGCCGCCGGATTCTTCGGGCTCACAGGCGCTCTGGCCCTACTCTTGGCGGCGCTGGGAGTCGCCTCTGCGATCCGGGTCCATATCCGGCAGAATCTCGACACGATTGCGATTATGAAATGCCTCGGAGCGCGCCGCTCGCAGGTGATTCAAATTTATTCCATGCTTGCCCTGAGCCTCGCACTTCCGGGCAGCATCATCGGTGCGGCGTTCGGGAGATGGGTCAGTTCTCTGCTGGCCTTCCGGCTTGCCTCGGTGTTTCCGGTCGCAGCGGATGCCCGCATAACACGGGGCGCGCTCTGGGAAGGGCTCTTTGCAGGTCTGCTCGTGACCGCGGCGTGCGTGCTCATGCCATTGTGGCGCGCGGGAGCCGTACGTCCCTGGCGAGTTCTCCACCGCAGCATGGGCGAGTTCCCGGCGTGGCGCCCGCGTTGGCATATCCGCGCGTCGCGGCTGCCGGTGAGCGCGCGCCACGGACTCGCAAACCTGCTGCGCCCCGGCAACCGGCCATTCGCCGCGGCTGCCGCACTGGCCGCGGGAACCGCATTGATTGCCACCGTTTGGCTACTGGAGCGAGGTGTAGCCGGCGCATTGGAACGGAATTCGTCCTTCGGTCCGCAGAATCTGTATGTTCTCAACGTGCCGCAATCGCAAGCGGCCGCAGTGAAGCGGTTCTTGGCGCAACGTGCCGGAGTGCGCTCCGGCGTAGACCTTTTTCCGCTATTTGCGGTTCGGGTGCGCAAAGTAAACGGCGTCGGGACCGAACATGCCGAGAGAAGCACATTGCGCCAGAGTTGGTTCGCTACGTGGTCCGATAGGCAGGATGCGCCATTAATTGCCGGCCGATGGTGGGATCGGGACAACGGCTCCGAAGTTGTGCTCACCGAACGCGCAGCCCGGCTCTTGGGCGCAAGCGTAGGAGCGCGTCTCGACCTTGCCGTCCAGGGCCGCACCGTCCAGGCCGCCGTGGTAGGAATTACGCGCCCGGAAAACCGCGGCATTCTCCGCTATGACTTAACTCTGCAGCCAAGCGCTGCAAAAGACCTGCGGACCGCGTTCGGCGGAGCGGTGCGCTGTCCCCCGGACATGCTGCTGGAGATCCAACGCGAACTTCACAAATCTTTTCCGACTGTGGCCATGGTGGATCTGGGCGGCATTCTCGCACTCGCGCGCGGCATCGTCGGCCAGTTGGTCTGGCTGCTTCACGCCGTGGCGTTCTTCTTTGTGCTTGCCGGAACGGCGGTGCTGGCTTCGGCTGTCGCCGCCACAGCTCTTCTGCGCCAGCAGGAAGCGGCGATTTTCCGCGCACTGGGTGCAACGCGAAAACGAATCTTCGCCATCTTCACCGTGGAGTTTGCGGCGCTTGGGGCTGCGGCGGGAACTGTGGGCGGGTTGATCTCGCTCGCTCTCGCCCGATGGCTGCTTGCGCGATTCTTCGGTGCGGCTCCAGTGCCTGAGGCCTGGCAGGCCGTACCCGCAGCCATCCTGCTGCCCTGCGCGCTGGCAACCGCCGCAGGTTGGCTCGCGTGTTACCGGCCTGTGTTTCGAAAACCCCTGGCGGTACTACGCCGCGATTGATAGTGGCGCGATCAGTGCCGAAGGACCACAGCGAAATTCAGTCTAACGTTTCAAGAGTTCATCCAGCGAAAACACTTGAAATACTATGTCCGCCTGGCTGCCCCCATAAACGATCCCGACATGTTGATCATCAATCCGCGAAATGCTTGGGTAACCCCAGCCGTTGCCCTGGTCCATAAGGACGCGATGGTCCTCTGGCCACGTGCGGCCGTCGTCGAAGCTCACCTGAATGGAGTGGTTCGTGCGTTGCCTCTTGACTTTCGAGTGCGGATTGGCGAAGAGCAACACATGCTTTTTCTGACCAGCTTCCAAGTAATCCACGCGAAACAGGCTGGCGTTACAGTTTGGCTCGATGAGGGTGTTGAGATTTGTTTCGTGGGGATGCCATGTCTTGCCCAGGTCCTTGGTTACGAACACGGCCCGGTAATTGTAGGCGTCGCCCTCCGTTTCGTTGCGCATGTTGAGCATGATGGACCCGTCTCCGAGCTCGACGGCCTGGCTTTCACTGGCAAAACTGTAGGCGGGTGTTCCCACGGTCCACGTCGCGCCATGATCGCGGCTGGTCATGATTGTTGAAAAAGAACCCCAGCTATCCGCTTTTCCTCTTTCCAACCTGCCTTGCACAGGCATGACCAGCGTTCCGTCGCTGAGCTGGATGCCCTGCTGCGGTGATGGGGCGAACAACCACCACGATTCCTTCTTGAGCTTCCGAGTCAAATTTTCGGGCTTGCTCCAGGTCCGGCCGTCGTCGCGCGAACGAACCATCAGGAACTGGGCCGCTTTGCCGATATCGTAACCCGGCTCGGAACCGTCGCCGACCCATTGATGATGTCCTCGCTTCCCATTCATCCAGACTGCGAATACGAAGACCTCACCCGTTTGCCGGTCGACGATGATGCCAGGGTCGCTGACGCCGTTCAGTTCTTCCGGCAATCCGCCGTATTCCCCCATGTCCATGATGACGCGGACCGGCTCCCAGCTTCTGCCGCCGTCGGTGCTCCGGCTCAGCCCGGTGTCGATATCATCCTGAAGGTCGTGACCTGGCGGGCGCCGCCGCATATCATACACGCAAAGCAACGTTCCAGCCGGTGTAGTAGCAAGTGCGGGGATGGCATAAGTGTCGACACCGTCGTCGTGCTCCTTGCGGAGAGCCACACCAATCCGATGGCGGACTCCGGGCGACTCGTCACGAGGCGTAAGCCTTCCGGCCGAGGTTTCAATAGCGCTACATGCCGCAGAAATCCGGTGCGACAAGCCGGCCGAGTGTTTCAGTTTGGTCGAAAGCCAGAACACGTTCTTTCCCGGCTGGAGAAGCAGGTTGGTGTAGAAGGTGACTGCTGCGGCCGGATGTAGAGGATTGCCTACCGCCGCCAAGATAGGGCGTTGTGCCCGCGAAGAGCCGCCACGGCGGGAGGTGATCAGATCGTCGCTCTCGCCGGTCGAGATTAGCTCGAGCGAATCCAGGTCGCCGAGATCGTCGGCATCCACTCTAAACGACATTGAAGTTAGCCGCACATCGTTTCTCAAAAACAAGTGGGATGACTCGAACTTTCCCACGTGTATCGTCACGCGCAGCAGAGAGCCGCGCGGGTTTCGAATCAGCAGCGGATAAACGGGCCGCGCCATTATCGCAGTAACTCCGTCAATGGAATCCGCGGCGGCACCGCCGGCTGGAAGGAACGTGAGGAGGAAGAGCAGGATGACAATATCTTTGCAGCTCCCTATGCGGGCAGGTTTGAACCTGCTAATCGCCACGTTATTTTTCACAATCTGATCGCTCCTTGCGATGGACGCACGAGATCTCTATATAGTCGCGCTTCGCGATATGTCATAACAGCAGCCCATCACGTGCGCGGAGCAGGTTCGCGCGGCTCCGGCTGCCGGCCAAGCACTGCTCAGAAATTGTACTGCAACGCGAATTGGATGTTGCGCGCCGTGGCATTGACGGCTGGGTAATCCGTCCCCGCGTAGGACCGGGCCGTACCCGGCTCGTTCACGCCCATATTCGACAGCTGATTCTTTTTCACCATTTTTTGGGACCAAGTTCAACCCTTTATCTTCTGGGACGATCTAGTCCGAAGAATGGCCAATAACTAGTACTCGTGAACCCACAGGCGAGAAACCAGTCTTGATCTAGTCGCCATCAATAACATAGAGGTCATGAGAAGATGAGCGGCGGAAGTTACAAGCCGTCCTTTGTGCGAGCGAGTGTCGGAACGCGAATTGGTACAGCATTTGCTTTGGGAGCATAACCGCATCGCCAGAAACATAGGCTGGTAAGCGCAGGAATGAAAGAGCGTGTCTTGCACAGCCGCGTAATGAATCTTTATGATCACCCTAAGTGAGCAGGTCTTCCAGCATGTTCCGAACCAGGGTCGGGTAATTGCTGCTATGCAATCTCCGCATGATACCGAGCGTCATCTATGGCTTGTCCTGGTAAATTACAATCGCGACTGTTACGGAACATGGCTATGCGACACGATCGCGTGGAGTTATACGAATCGCTACTGTGTGAGCTCGAACACTCATGAACAGAATATGATTCGGGCATACGACAACTTTCTGAATCGGTGTGCGCAAAAACTTGGGAAGCGAGTCATGTTTTGACTCCAGGTCTCACTCCACGCCCGATTGCTCGCAGGCGGTTTGGTAAGCGGCGAAGAGGTCTGACCCACGATATGTAAGCGCCGCCGCTTTCGCTAGGATGTCGTCGGGGGTTCACCGTAACTGTGTTTGTGAGAAGCCGAAAGAGCGGCTCATCCGACATGGAGTCCCCAAAAGCGACGCAGTCGTTCATGGCGATGCCGAGACTTCTGTGCAGAAGTTGCTTGCTGGAGAAGTTGACCCTCACCTCCGCCGTGGCGTCAGATGTGGGCGGGAGGTTTGGGGCGACGTTGTCCTAAATGATTGGACAGACGATGGTGAGCAGGGTGCTCTTGCTGAAGTTGAAAACCTCACCGAAGGTATTGATCTGATCGCGGCGAGGTTCGGGTTTCCCTGAGCGCCCTGAGCCACACTGGCCGCCAATACTGGGCGTGTAAAACTCTGGACTTGATCGGGCAGGTGCAGAACATGATGCCGAGCTCATCGGACATCAAGCCCAATCAGCTTTCGGTCGGCAAATAATCACAAGGCAAAGAAGGACAAAACGCTGACGAGGGTCGGTCAGCACGATTCTCACTCCCGTTAACTGACACTCCCTGATGAATCAGACATCGGACTTTGCACGATCGAGTATCGACCTTTACAGCTTTGTCGATTCCATGGCCGCGTGCGTCACTTCATGTTGCCGAAGGAATGCGAGGAGTTCGTTCAAATCCGAACCGCGTTGTTCCGAATACACCCGAGGCATAATCCTCCTCAGGATGGTCAGCATGCAAAATCACAACGACAATGCTCTTCTTGTGGACATCTAAACCCACCGCTACGCCATGAACGGACTTCATCGGTAGCTCCTTTACGGCAGACCGGTGCAGGGCGCTCACTTCGATAGTCACGCTCACGGGCTATGTAACCCTGCTGAGGCAGATCCCGCGCCCAATTATCGGTTCTTCCCGCGTCCCCGCGCCAAACACGTCCCCGGAATGGATTCCAGTGTTGCACCGGCTTTCAGGCACCGGCGCCGTTCCTGCCATTTTCATCCAATTCG
>Ga0070741_10021549_pt1 | contig 10007 bp, 10 predicted proteins | sample Coa_R1_4_FD_66440 | JGI IMG/M metagenome (GOLD analysis project Ga0070741, IMG submission 66440) | Surface soil microbial communities from Centralia Pennsylvania, which are recovering from an underground coalmine fire - Coalmine... | ecosystem: Environmental > Terrestrial > Soil > Unclassified ...
CCGGGCGGCGCCACCGTCGAGGACATCGCGCTCATGCGGCGGTTGGTGGGCGACGAGCTCGGCGTCAAGGCGTCGGGCGGCGTGCGCACGCACGAGGACGCCGAGAAGATGAAGCTGGCCGGCGCCTCGCGCATCGGCGCCTCCGCGTCGGTGGCGATCATCGGCGCGGCCGATCCGAAGAAGCCGGCCGCGAAAGGCTACTGATGGCCGCGACCGTCGAGCGGGTGGTCTGGATCGTCCTCGACTCCGTCGGCTGCGGCGCCGCGCCCGACGCGCGCGCCTACGGCGACGAGGGCGCCGACACGCTCGGCAACTTGAGCGTCAAGCTCGGCGGCCTCACGCTGCCGAACCTGATGTCGCTCGGCCTCGGCCACCTCACCACCATCCTCGGCGTGCCGCACGTCGCGTCGCCGCGCGGCGCGTTCGGCAAGATGCGCGAAGCCTCCGCCGGCAAGGACACGACGACCGGCCACTGGGAGATGACCGGCCTGCAGGTCGACAAAGGCTTCCCCACCTTCCCGCACGGCTTCCCGCAGGAGCTGATCGATCGCTTCACGCGCGAGATCGGCCGCGGCGTCCTCGGCAACAAGCCCGCCTCCGGCACCACCATCCTCGACGAGCTGGGCGCCGAGCACCTCAAGACCGGCAAGGTGATCGTCTACACCTCCGCCGACAGCGTCTTCCAGATCGCCGCGCACGAGGAGATCGTCCCCGTCGAGGAGCTGTACCGCATCTCCGAGATCGCCCGCCGCCTCGTCGACGATCTGCCGGTGGCGCGCGTGATCGCCCGCCCGTTCGTCGGCGAGCCCGGCCACTTCAAGCGCACGTACAACCGCCGCGACTTCTCGATGCCGCCGCCCGGCCCGACGGTGCTCGACGCCGTCGTGCAAGCCGGCCTGCCGGTGATCGGCATCGGCAAGATCTGGGACATCTTCGCCGGCCAGGGCGTCACCGAGAACATCCACTCCGAGGGAAACGGTGACGGCATGTCGCGCACGCTGGAGGCGCTCGACAAATGTGAGCGAGGGCTCATATTCGTAAACCTCGTCGACTTCGACATGCTCTACGGCCACCGCCGCGATCCGGCGGGCTATTATGCTGCGTTGCAACAATTCGACGCCTTCCTCCCCGAATTGCAGAAGCGCCTGGGCAAACGCGACCTGGCGCTGATCACCGCCGATCACGGCAACGACCCGACGTTCCGCGGCACCGACCACACGCGCGAGTACGTGCCCATCCTCGCGCTCGGCCCGCGCGCCGCCGGCCACGACCTCGGCGTGCGCACCGGCTTCTTCGACCTCGCGCAGACGCTCGCCGACGGGTTCGGCCTGGCTCCGCGGCCGCGCGGCGTCAGCTTCCTGCCGGCCCTCGAATGAACGCCGTCGACGCCATCCGCCGGAAGCGCGACGGCCACGCGCTCGATCCCGCCGACGTGCGCGCGTTCGTGCGCGGCTACACCGACGGCGCGATCGCCGACTACCAGGCGGCGGCGTGGCTGATGGCGGTCTACTTCCGCGGGCTCGACGGCGCCGAGCTGGCCGCGCTCACCGACGCCATGCTGCACTCGGGCGACGTGCTCGATCTCTCCGATATCGCCGGCGCGAAGGTCGACAAGCACTCGACCGGCGGCGTCGGCGACAAGATCTCGCTGCACCTCGCGCCGGCGGTCGCCGCGTGCGGCGTGCGCGTGCCGATGATCTCGGGCCGCGGCCTCGGCCACACCGGCGGCACGCTCGACAAGCTGGAGTCGATCCCCGGCTTCTCGGTCGATCTCACCGTCGAGAAATTTCGCGAGGTGCTGGCCGACTGCGGCCTGGCGCTGATCGGCCAGACCGAGCGCCTCGCCCCCGCCGACAAAAAACTCTACGCGCTGCGCGACGTCACCGGCACCGTCGAGTCGATCCCGCTGATCGCCGCGTCGATCATGTCGAAGAAGCTCGCCGAGGGCATCGACGGCCTGGTCCTCGACGTGAAAGTCGGCTCCGGCGCGTTCATGAAGACGCTCGAGCGCGCCCGCGAGTTGGCCGAGACGCTGGTCGAGATCGGCCGCCGCGCCGGCAAGCGCGTCTCGGCGCTCATCACCGACATGGATCAGCCGCTCGGCCGCTGGGTGGGAAACGCCGTCGAGGTGCACGAGTCGATCGAGGTGCTCTCCGGCCGCGGCGAGCCCGACCTCGTCGAGCTGACGCTGGCGCTCGGTGGCGAGATGCTGGTGCTCGGCGGCGTGGCGCGCGATCTCGACGACGGCCGCGCGCGCATCGCCCGCTCGCTCGAGGACGGCAGCGCGCTCGCCCGGTTTCGCCGCTGCGTCGAGCTGCAGGGCGGCAATTTGCCGCAGTCGGCGGAGGAGACGCGCGGCTGGTTCGCCTCGGACTCGGTGCGCGTCACCGGGCCGGCCGGCCCGGGCGGCTTCGTGCAGGCGATCGACGCCGAGCAGATCGGCCTCGCCGCGCTGGCGCTCGGCGCCGGGCGGCAGCGAAAAGAGGACGAGATCGATCCCGGCACCTGGATCTGGCTCAAGAAAAAAGTCGGCGAGCGCGTCGAGCCGGGCGACGACCTGGCGTGGTTCTCGGCGCCGCGCCGCGGAGCGCGCGAGCAGGTGGCGGCGCACGTGACCGCGCAGGTTCGCGCCGCGTACACCGTCGGCGACGCGGCGCCGAAAGCGCGTCCGCTGGTGCTCGAGGTGATCCGGTGACCGCGCGCGAGGAGCTGGAGCGCGGCGTCGCCGACGTGCGCGCGGCCATCGGCGAGCGGCGCCCGCGCGTCGGGCTGATCCTCGGCTCGGGCCTCGGCGGATTCGCCGACACGCTCGACGATCGCGTCGAGGTGCCGTTCGAGCGCATCACCGGCCTTGTGCCCGCGACCATCGTCGGCCACGCGGGCGTGGTGGCGTTCGGCCGCGCCGGCGCGCTGCCGGTCGCCGCGTTCAAGGGGCGCATTCATTTTTACGAGGGGCACGACCTCGCGCGCGTGGCGTTTCCCGCGCGGCTGCTGGTGGCGCTCGGCTGCAAGACGCTGATCCTGACCAACGCCGCCGGCGGGATCGATCCGTCGCTCGCGCCGGGCGAGATCGTGATCCTGCGCGATCACCTGAACCTGCTCGGCGGCTCGCCGCTGCGCGGGCCCAACGACGACTCGCTCGGCCCGCGCTTCCCCGACATGAGCGAGGTGTACGCGCGCCCGCTGCGGCAAATTGCCGCAGACGCCGGCGCCGAGGTCGGGCTCACCTTGCGCCAGGGCGTGTACGCGGCGTGCCCGGGCCCCAACTACGAAACCCCGTCGGAGGTGCGCATGCTGCGGACGCTCGGCGCGGACCTGGTCGGCATGTCGACGGTGCCCGAGGCGATCGCCGCGCGGCACCTCGGCGCGCGCGTGCTCGGGCTCTCGTGCGTCACCAATTTGGCGGCGGGCATCACCGACCAGCCGCTCTCGCACGACGAGGTGACCGAGACCGCGGCGCGCGTGCGCGATCAGTTTCAGGCGCTGCTGGCGGCGATCCTCGCGCGCCTCGCCAAGGAGGCGTCGTGAGCCCGGCCAACGTGAACCCGATGGACGAGCTGGTCGCCGCCGCCCGCGCCGCGCGCGACAAGGCCTACGCGCCCTACTCGCGCTACGCGGTGGGCGCGGCGGTGCGCGGCGCGAACGGGCGCATCTACACCGGCGCCAACGTCGAGAACGCCTCGTACGGCCTGGCGCTGTGCGCCGAGCGCAACGCGGTGATGGCCGCGGTCCTCGACGGCGCCGCGCCGCTCGCCGGCGTCGCGGTGGTGACCTCCACGTCGCCGCCCGCCGCGCCGTGTGGCATGTGCCGCCAGACGCTCGCCGAGTTCGCGCCCGACGAGATGCCGGTCGCGCTCGCCAACACGCAGGGCGAGCACAGCAACACCACGCTCGGCGAGATCCTCCCGCGCGCGTTCCGAAGAGGCGATCTCCCGTGAAGGCGCTGCTCGTGACCGGCGGCGTCCTCGTGACCATGGACGCCGCCCGGCGAGTCGTGGCCGGCGATCTGCTGATCGAAGACGGCCGCATCACCCGCGTCGAATCGGCGATTCAGGCCCCTTTGGCCGAGCGGATCGACGCCTCGGGCTGCATCGTCCTGCCCGGGCTGGTGCAGGCGCACACGCACGTTTGCCAGACGCTGTGCCGCGGCGCGGCCGACGATCTGCCGCTGCTCGAGTGGCTGCGCCGCCGCGTGTGGCCGTACGAGGCGGCGCTCGACGAGCGGGCGATGCGGGCGGCGGCGCGCGTGGCGGCGGCGGAGCTCTTGCTCGGCGGCACCACCGCGATCCTCGACATGGGCACGGTGCACGAGACCGACGCGCTCGCCGCCGAGCTGGCGTCGAGCGGGCTGCGCGCGGTGGTCGGCAAGGCGATGATGGACGTGGGCGACGGCGTGCCGGCGCGGCTGCGCGAGGCGACCGCCCGCTCGCTCGACGAGAGCGACGCGCTGGCCGCGCGCTGGTCGGGCGCCGCCGACGGGCGCATGGGTTGGGCGTACGCGCCGCGCTTCGTGCTGTCGTGCACCGAGGAGCTCTTGCGCGAGGTGGCGGCGCGCGTCGGGCGCGGGGCGCGGCTGCACACGCACGCGTCGGAGCAGGAGGCGGAGATCGCGCTGGTGCGGCGCGAGCGCGGCCAGGACAACGTCGAGTACTTCGCCGCGCTCGGGCTCAAGGGGCCGCGCGCCGCGCTCGCCCACTGCGTGCACGTGACCGGGGCCGAGCGCGCGCTGCTCGCGCGCGACGGCACCAACGTGGTGCACTGCCCGTCGTCGAACCTGAAGCTGGCGTCGGGCGTGGCGCCGGTTCCGGAGATGCGCGCGCAGGGCATCCACGTGGCGCTCGGCGCCGACGGCGCGCCGTGCAACAACAACCTCGACGCGTTCGTCGAGCTGCGATTGGCGGCGCTGGTGCACAAGCCACGCGTCGGCGCGTCGGGCATGACGGCGCTGGCGGCGCTCGAGCTGGCGACGCTCGGCGGCGCGCGCGCCCTCGGGCTCGAGGGCGAGATCGGCTCGCTCGAGGCGGGCAAGCGCGCCGACGTGATCGTCGTAGATCCGCGCGCGCCGCACGCTACGCCCGCGCCCGACGCCGTCTCGACGCTGGTCTACGCCGCGCAGAGCCGCGACGTGCGCGACGTGATCGTCGACGGCCGCGTGCTGGTGCGCGAGCGCCGCCTGAGCGCGCTCACCGGCCTCGATCGCGACCAGGTCGTCGCCGACGCGCGCGAGCAGGCCGCCCGCGTCGACGCGCGCGTCGCGAAATAGCGCCGCTAGGATTTGCGCGCGAAGTCTTCGGGCGTGTCGATGTCGACGAGGATCTGCTTGTCGGCGACGGTGAGCCGCTCGACGTTGGCCGGCTTCGCGTCGACCAGCGCCTTGAGCCCGGCCTCCGGATCGAGCGCCATCAGCTCGGCGAAGCGCGCCCGCGGCACGCGCACCGGGTGGCCGCCGCGCTTCTTCTCGCCGGCGCCGTGCTGCGGGATCACCAGCTTGCCCGGCGCCGCCGCCAAGATCGCGCGCGCCGTCTCGACCTCGACGTAGGGCACGTCGACCGGCCAGATCAGCACCGCGCTGGTCGCCGCCGGCAATTCGCGCACGCCCGCCTGCACCGACGAGAGCATGCCGCGCTCGGGCCGCGGGTTCACCACCGCGACCGCGCCCGTCGGCAGCGCGCGCTTGATCGCGTCGCCGTGCGGCGGGCCGACCACCACCACGACGCCGCCTGCGCCGGCCGCGCGCGCGGTCTCGACGACACGCGTGACGAACGTGCGCCCGTCGGGCCCGCGCAAGAGCGCCTTCGGTCCATGCGCCGCCATGCGCGTCGACGCGCCGGCCGCGAGCACCACCGCGTAGATCATGTCTCCTCCGTCTTGGCGCGCGCCGCCGGCCGCCGCGCCGCGCGCGTCTCGATCAGCTGCGCCACGATCGCCACCGCGATCTCCTCGGGTGTCTGCGCGCCGATGTCGAGCCCGACCGGCGCGCGCAGCCGCTCGAAGCGCGCCGGGTCCACGCCCTTCGCCGCCAGCCGCTGCTTGAACAGCTCGATCTTGCGCCGTGAGCCGATCAGCCCGAGGTACGCCAGGTCGCGCCCGATGAGCTGCTCGAGCAGCGCCTGGTCCTGCGCGTGATCGCGCGTGACGATCAGCGCGTAGGTGTTGTCGTCGAGCGGCACGCCCTTCCAGTCGCGCACGTCGAAGCTGTCGATCAGCTCGGCCGCGTCGGGGAAGCGCTCGCGCGTCAGCAGCTCGTCGAGATCGTCGGCGACCACCGGCGCGAAGCCGACCGAGCGCGCCAGCGGCACCACCGCGCGCGCGACGTGGCCCGCGCCGCAGACGATGAGCGGCGGCTCGGGCACCAGCGGCTCGACGAACACCTCCATCTCGCCGCCGCAGCACATCGCCAGCTCGTGCGTCAGGTGATAGCGCAACAGGCGCGGCCGCGCGGCGGTGCCCTCGGCGATCAGCGCCAGCGCGGCGTCGGTGACCTCTTTCTCGATGCGCCCGCCGCCGATGGTTCCCCAGATTTTTGCGTCCGCGCCGTCGGCGGCGACGATCATGCGCGCGGCGCTCTTGCGCGGCGTCGAGCCGGCGGTGCGCACCACCGTCGCCAGCGCGCACGGCGTCCCGGCGCGGCGCAAGCGGACCAGCTCCTCGAACACGTCGTCGCGTGGCATCGCTACGTCTTGCGTACCACGCGCCCCGGGCGGGCGCCCGTCGGCTGGCCGGCCGCGACCACCGGCACGCCGGCCACGATCACGTGCTCGATGCCGACGGGAAACGCCAGCGGCTCCTCGAACGTCGCGCGATCGGCCACCGTCTTGGCATCGAACACCACCAGATCGCCCACCTGCCCGACGGCGATGCGCCCGCGATCGCCGAGGTGCATGGCGTCGGCCGCCTGCGCGGTCATCTTGCGCACCGCCTCCTCGAGCGTCAGCACGCCCAGCTCGCGCACGTAGCGCCCGAGGATGCGCGGGTAGGTGCCGAACGCGCGCGGGTGCGGCCGCCCGCCGAGCAGCCCGTCGGTGCAGATGTTGACGTAGGGCTCGCGCAGGATGCGCGCGACCACCTCCTCGCTCTGCGAGAAGCTGATCATCGACGCGCCCATCCGCTCGGTCAAAAGCAGCTGAAACGCGAATTCGAGTGGGTCGAGCCCGGCCGCGCGCGCGCCGTCGGCCACCGTCTTGCCGATCAGCTCCGGCCGCTTTCCCGACGGCACGTCGCTGATCACGATGCCCTCGGGGCCGGTCCACTTCCAGAAGTTGTCCCACGCGCTCGGCGCCGGATCTTCCATCTGCGCCCGCATGCGCGCGCGATCGTCGGGCGATTGCAGGCGGCGCAGCGTCGCGTCGACGCCGCCGTCGTGCGCCCACGGCGGCAGCACCGCGCCGAACATCGTCGAGCCGGCGACGTAGGGATATTGATCGGCCGTGACCTGGAGGCCGAGCGCGCGCGCGCCGGCGACCTTGGCCAGCAGCTCCTCGACGAGCGGCCAGTTGGCGCGGCCGGCGATCTTGAAGTGCGAGATGTGCAGGTGCACGCCCGAGCGGCGCGCCACGTCGAGCATCTCGTCGACGGCGCCGAGGATGTGATCCGACTCGGAGCGCATGTGCACCACGAACACGCCGCGGCGACGCGCCACCTCGCTGCACAGCGCCACCAGCTCGTCGGTGTCGCCGTAGCAGCACGGCGGATAGATGAGGCCCGTCGACAGACCGAGCGCGCCCTCGGCCATCGCGTCGCCGGTGAGCGCGACCATGCGCTCGAGCTCGCTCTTGGTCGGGCGGCGCGCCTCGAGGCCCATCGCGCACGCGCGCACCGCGCCGTGCGGCACGAGATACGACATGTTGAGCGCCGCGCCGCGATCGAGCACGGCGAGGTACTCGGCCACCGTGCGCCACTCGCGCGGCACGTCGGGATCGCCGAGCAGGCCGGCGAGCTGCCGCTTGATGTGCGGCACGTCCTCGGCGCGCACCGGCGCCACCGAGATGCCGTCCTGGCCGAGCACGTCGAGCGTGATGCCCTGCCGCGCCTTCATCGGCAGATCGCGATCGGCGAGGATGCGCAGATCCGAGTGCGAGTGCGTGTCGATGAAGCCGGGCGCGACGACGAGCCCGCCCACGTCGAGCACGTCGGTGTCGGGGCCGACGGTGATGCCCTCGTCGACGAACGCCACGTAGCCGCGGCTCACCAGCACGTCGGCGATGCGGCCGGGCGCGCCGCTACCGTCGACGACCAGCCCGCCGCGAAGCAGCAGCTCCGACGGGTTCACTTGCCGCCGGAGCCGTGGCCGGGGCCGATCTTGGAGAGCGCGCCGTACAGCTCGGGACGCCGGTCGCGGTAGAACTGCCACTGCCGCCGCACGTCCTCGATCATGTCGAGGTCGCAGTCCGCGACGACCAGCTCGTCTTTATCGCGCGACGCTTGCGCCAAAATGTTGCCGCGCGGATCGCAGAAGTAGCTCTTGCCGTAGAACTCGCCGATGTTCCACGGCGCCTCGCGGCCGACGCGGTTGTTGGTGCCGACGAAGTAGCCGTTGGCGACCGCGTGGCTCTTCTGCTCGATCTCCCAGAGATACTCCGAGTGGCCGGCGGTGGTCGCCGACGGCTCGAACACGATCTCCGCGCCCGCCAGCCCGAGCGCGCGCGCCCCCTCGGGGAAGTGGCGGTCGTAGCAGATGTACACGCCGACGCGCGCGTACTTGGTGTCGAAGACCGGGTAACCGAGATCGCCCGGCGTGAAATAAAATTTCTCCCAGAAGCCCGGCAGGCAGTGCGGGATGTGCGTCTTGCGATACTTGCCGAGATATTTTCCGTCGGCGTCGATGACCGCGGCGGTGTTGTAGTAGACGCCGGTCATCTCCTCTTCGTAGACCGGCACCACCATCACCATGTTGTGCTTGCGCGCCAGCTCCTGCATGCGCCTGGTCGTCGGCCCGTCGGGGACGCGCTCGGTCAGCTTGTACCAGCGCGGATCCTGCTCGGCGCAAAAATACGGGCCGTAAAACAGCTCTTGCAGACACAAAATCTGCACGCCTTTTTTGCCCGCGTCTTCGATCAGCGCGACGTGCTTCTCGATCATCGCGGCTTTGATGGCGTCGAGCGGATCGGTGTGCGGCTTGACGTTGGCGGCCTGGATCAAGCCGCAACGGACCATACGCGACATGGGGCTCCTCCGTGCGAGGGGCCTTATATCATTAAATGAATCGCTCCAGCCAGACGTCGAGCGACGACTTGGGCATGGCGCCGAGCTGCTGATCGAGGAGCAGCGGGCCGCGGAACAGCATCAGCGCCGGGATCGAGCGGATGCCGTGCGCCGCCGAGATGCGCGGGTTCTCGTCGACGTTGAGCTTGACCACCTTGAGCCGGCCGGCGCGCTCGCGGGCCAGCTCGTCGAGCACCGGCGCCACCGCGCGGCACGGCCCGCACCACGGCGCCCAGAAATCGACCAACACCGGGATCGGCGAGTCCTCGACCTCGCGCTTCCAGGTCGCGTCGGTGGCGGCGACCGGCGCGCGCGGGAACACCTTGGCCTTGCAGCGGCCGCAGGAGGGATCGTCGCGCAGGCGGCGGCGCGGGATGCGGTTGAGCTGGCCGCACGCGGCGCACGGATAGGTGACCTGGTCCTCGTCGGTAGCGGAGGTGGTGTCCATCGAGCGGCAAAATAAGTCCGCTTGCGGCCGATGCAACTTTTCCGTCACATTGCCGATAATCCACCAAGGCCTTTTTACGCATGCCCGGACAGGGAAGACTCGGAGACAAAGCGAACATCTCGGCCGACGCCCACGGCTGCCCCGGCTGCCCGCACCCGGGCACGGGACCCGCGATCATGGGCTCGCCCGACGTGTTCGTGAACGGCCGGCCCGCGCTGCGCGTCGACGACATGGGGATCCACGCGGTGTGCTGCGGGCCGAACATGTGGAAGGCGCAGCAGGGCGCGCCCAACGTCTTCATTAATGGAAAGGCGGCGTATCGCCTCAACGACCCGAGCAAGCACTGCGGCGGGCAGGG
>Ga0070741_10021550_pt1 | contig 10006 bp, 4 predicted proteins | sample Coa_R1_4_FD_66440 | JGI IMG/M metagenome (GOLD analysis project Ga0070741, IMG submission 66440) | Surface soil microbial communities from Centralia Pennsylvania, which are recovering from an underground coalmine fire - Coalmine... | ecosystem: Environmental > Terrestrial > Soil > Unclassified ...
TGTGCGTTAACAAGCGCGGCGAGCAGGCCGGCCGCCGCGAGCGAATTTCGAATCAGGTTCATGCTCTCACCTCCGCTGGCTTAGGCGCAGACCGCTCAAAAAGCGGATCATGCTATAATTCACCCCATACCTCATGGGCCTCGAAGCTCAGCCCGGCGGCCAGGGAGTGGGCGACATCAGCCGCTTGCTGCGAGCGTGGAGCGATGGCGACCAGGAAGCCCTCAAGAGTCTCATCCCCATCGTCTACAGCGAACTTCACGGCCTCGCGCGGCGCTATCTCAGGCAGGAGCGCGCCGGGCACAGCTTGCAGAGCTCGGCCCTGGTCAACGAAGCCTATTTGCGGCTGGTGGACTACAAGCGCATGCAGTGGCAGGACCGTTCGCACTTCTTCGCTGTTGCTTCACAGGTAATGCGCCGCATCCTGGTCGACCACGCCCGTCGTCACAATCTGAAACGGGGCGGCAATGTGCAGCATGTCTCGCTCGACGAGGTTGCTGTGGTGGGCGGGGACCAAGACGTCGATTTGGTAGTACTTGATCGCGCTTTGGACAGACTGGAGAGGATCGACCCGCGTAAGATGCGAATCGTCGAAATGCGGTTCTTCGGCGGCCTGAGTGTGGAAGAGACCGCCGAAGCGCTCCGCCTTTCGACCATCACGATCAAACGCGAGTGGAGATCGGCAAAGGCGTGGCTTTACCGGGAATTGACCGGGGTGACGTCTGATGGACTCTGATCGATGGCGTCGCGTAGACGAAGTGCTGCAAATGATCCTCGACCTTCCGCCGGCCGAGCGCGATGATGCCCTGCGCTCGGCCTGCGCCGGCGATGACGACCTGGAGCGCGAAGTCCGTTGTCTGCTTTCCTCCGACCGTCGCGCGGATGGTTTTCTAGACCGTCCCGCCGTCGAGGTCGCCGCGCGAACGCTGGCTTTTGCCGAGCACGCCCCCGACAGCCTTCTCGGTCAAACCATTTCGCATTACCGGATTGTGGCCCACCTCGGCCGTGGCGGTATGGGCCAGGTCTACCGCGCCGAGGATGTGTGGCTCCGCCGCAGTGTGGCGCTCAAGTTCGTCTCCGACGACCTCGCCCGCGACCCGCAGGTCCTCAACCGCTTCCGGCTAGAGGCTCAAGCGGCCTCGGCTCTGAACCACCCGAACATCTGCACGGTTCATGACATCGGGGAACAGAATGGCCGGTTGTTCATCGTGATGGAGTATCTCGAAGGCGTGAGCCTGAGGGATCGCCTGGCTGCTGGAAAACTCGACGAAGGCGCCGTCATCGCCCTCGCCATCGAGATCGCCGACGGATTGGAGGCTGCGCACAGGGCGGGTATCGTCCATCGCGACATCAAGCCGGCGAACATTCTAATCACGGCGGGCGGTCATGCCAAGATCCTCGATTTCGGTCTGGCTCAGATCCCCAGCGCCGAACAGGTGACTCCTCCCGGCACCGTGGTCGGAACCCCGCGCTACATGTCGCCCGAACAGGCCCGCGGAGATCCGGCTGACGTGCGGTCGGATCTTTACTCGTTCGGCCTTGTGTTACGCGAAATGGCGATCTGCACGCGTCCATCGCCGGAAATGTCGCGTATCGTCTCGCGATGTCTTGAGCATGCTCCGGAGAAGCGCTACACCCGCGCAGCCGAGATCGCCAAAGCCCTTCGCCAACTGCAGTCCGGCGGGAGTCGGAGATCCAGGCACAAACTCATGCTAGCAGCGACTGCGCTGGTGTTTGTCGCTGGCGCAGCTGCCGCGTACCTCTGGCCCCGCCCCTTCCCGAAGCTCACCGATAAAGACACCATCGTCCTCGCCGAGTTCGACAACAAGACCGGCGACCCGGTCTTCGACGGATCGATCCGGCAGGGACTGGTCGTGGAACTCGGGCAGTCGCCGTTCCTCAGCATCGTCTCCGACGAGCGCATTCACCACACGCTCCGGCTCATGGGCCGGGATGCCGGTGCACGGCTCACGCCGGAACTCGCCCGCGAGGTCTGCGAACGCACCGGCAGCGCAGCAGTGGTGGAAGGTTCCATTGCACTGCTCGGCAGCCAGTACGTCCTCGGCTTTCGCGCCCGAAACTGCATAGACGGAAACGATCTGTACGCCGAACAGATGCAGGTCCCGAGGAAGGAGGACGTAATCAACCTCCTGCACCAGGTTGCGACCCGTTTCCGCACTCGCGCCGGAGAATCACTCGCCACCGTTCGGAAACACTCGCTTTCGATCAGTGAGGCGACCACTCCGTCGCTTGAGGCCTGGAAAGTCTACAGCCAAGCGCTGAGCTCCGCATTCAGCCCAAGCACGATGCCGCTGGTGAAGCGGGCCATCGAAATCGACCCCGAATTTGCCATGGCTCATGCGTTGCTGGGTCGTATCTACGCCGACAACTGGGAGTCCCGTCTGGCCGAAAAAAGTTTCCGCCGAGCATACGAACTACGGTACCGAACAACCGATCGGGAATGGTTCTTCATTTCGGCCAACTACGAATTCCTGGTCGTGAGGGATCTTCACAAGGCCACACAGACCTGCGAGCTGTGGGCAGCCATCTATCCTCGCGACCCGGAAGTTCGTGCGCTTCTCTCCTTTATCAACCAAAGCTTCGGCAAGTACGAGACCGCAGCCGGGAACGCCAGCACGGCCATCGAACTCGATCCCTACTTTATCCCTGGCTATCTGAATCTTGGCTGGGCGTATGTCCTGCTCGACCGTCCGGACAGGGCGCTCAAGGTCCTCGCCCTTGCGCGAGACCGCAAGCTCGAAGCTGGTGAAATGCTCATTATGCGGTACTACATCGCGTTTCTGAAAGACGACTACGTAGGTATGCGAGAGGCGGTCTCACAGGCATCGCTGCGGCCGGACGTGGAGGACTGGATGGCTCACGCGCAGTCGGGCGTCCTGGCCTGGTCGGGACAACTGCAAGAGGCCCGTAAATTTTCGCGCAGGGCCGTGGAACTGGCCCGTCAAGCCAATCATCGCGAACGCGCCGCCATGTACGAAGCCGGCGAATCGGTCCGTGAGGCCTTCTTCGGGAACACGGCTGAAGCCAAGCGGGCGGCAGCGGCGGCCCTGGCGCTATCCGACACGCGCGATGTGAAATGGGGTGCAGCGCTGGCCTTCGCCCTCGCTGGAGACTTCGCCAAATCCGCCGTGCTCACCGCGGAAGTGGACAAGAGTTTCCCCGAGGATACCGAGGTCCAGTTCGTTTATTTGCCTATACTTAAGGCCATGGCGAGTATCCACAACGGCCAACCACGACATGCCGTCGACGTATTGCAGACCGCCGCTCCGTTCGACCTCGCCATCACCGGCAGCTGGTCTGGGTTCTTCGGGAACCTGTATCCGCCTTACATTCGCGGCACAGCGCTGCTGGCCGACCACCAGCCGGCCGAAGCCGCGGCCGAATTTGAAAAGATTCTCCAGCACCCCGGCATCGCATTCAGCGACCCGGTCGGCGCCGTCGCCCGCGTGCAACTAGCCAGGGCCTACAAAGCCGCCGGACAACTCGCCAAGGCAAAAGCCGCCTATCAGGATTTTCTCTCCCGCTGGAAGCAGGCCGACCCGCAGACTCCGCTGCTCAAACGCGCCGCCGCCGAGTACGCCCGCCTCGACTAAGTCTTCGACCGTCTGGAAGCGTGCGATATAGTTTCCTTGCTTCCTCTTCTTCACAACTGCTAAGCAAGCTGCTACCAGGCCACGAGTCTACATCAGGGGACGGTTCGAAAACGGTTGAGGGCGGGCTACGCTCTCAACCGGCCTGTCAACAAACGCGGACCTGTCAACGGAGAAAACGGAGAGTTTGGAGGGTTCAGAGAGGCCCACGAACTGAACCATGATGGTTGAGCGCGTGGCCCGGTTGCAGGCATTTCCAACTGGAGAATAGCGCCGAAACGCAAATACTGGCAAATGTTTGGGATAACGGGCGGCCGCAAACGGCGATGGCGTCAAGCGAAACGAGGCGGCGGGAAGTTATGGTTTTGGGGTGTGGCTCCCCATCGTGGACGCATTGCGAACTTTGGTGGTCTGCCCGCCGCCGGCGGTCCTGATGGTTTTCCAGCAGATTCAGACGAGTCTGGCTCGGTGATCTCTGCGGTTTCCGGGACATCCGGCGTCCGCACTGAGGCATGGCGTCATTGCCGGATATGCCGCCATCAGCCCAAATGAGCTGGTGGATCATCGGCAATGTTGGTAAATGCTGGCGGACAAGGGAGGACCTTTCGGACTTCCCGCTCCGTTCGCGACGTGGTGCCGGCCGAATCCAAGTTGACCGCTTGCCGATTCGTACTTTAGCCCGTCCGACGGTCACGAGTCCGGTCTTTGGGCGGCGGCCGCGGGGACCCGAGGCCGCCGCCAGAGGGAGACATTATTGTCCGCGATGACCAAGGTATTTGGGAAGATCGACGGCAACTCCGGGACCAGCCGGGGCCGGGGCGCTCACATGGGGGGCCGGCCGGCGCATCGGCCTCAACCGAACTGCTCGCATCTGCCCGTCTTTGAGGGCTCCGGCCACGATCTCTCCGGCATCGTTGATCCCTCCGGTGTTCACCAGGTAGTAACCCGAATCGTCCGGAATCAGATCGTTCAGATCAACGGGCCCGTTGTCGTCCAGCCAGGCGATGGCGTGGCCGATCCCACGCGGTCCGGGAAACGCGAACCCGACCACGTCGCCGCGATTATTTACTGTCCCGCAGCATCCAGCGATGGTGGCAAAGTCACCCGGCAGCGTACCCAGGTCGCGGATATGGCCGTGCCTCCACAGGAAGGAATGAATGGTACCGTCCACCAGCAGCGCCGTTCCGCCCACTTCTCCCCGGTCAGTGATGCTGGTAGCGACATTGTTCCCGTGCACCGGCGCTCCGAGCGAGCTGGTCTCGATCAGCCTCGGGGTCCCGTCCTTTTCCCAGAGCACTGCGTGCGGTCCGCCCGGAGGACCGTTCGGCGGCAGGGTCGTGTTGGAGCAAAGACCGGATACGCCCACGGCTTCACCGTCGTCGTTGATCCCGAAGGCGAACGAGACGTTGTCGCCGGGCAGGGGTTTTAGCGGTCGCGGATTGCGCTGTGCGTCCCAGATGACGCCGACAAAGCGCGTGACCTGGAAGGGCACGGCGCAGGTTGTGTCAGGAACGCCGGTATCCGATAAGCCGGCGATTTCGTTTCGATTGTTGATTGAATACGCCTGGCTGTTGTAGCCGCCTGGAAGCGGAGGCAGCGGATTGAGGCCGCCGTTCTGCCAAACGGCCCCGAGACATTGACGGTGAGTCTGAAACCCACAGAAATCTTGCCCGTTCGGATCAATGTTCGCGGTTTCGGAAATCACTGCGATCACGTTGCCGCCAGTGATTCCGCTGCCTTCGCTGCTGCATTCGGGGCATGCAGCGCCGCCCAGCGTGCCCAAGGAGTGGATCCGCCCTTCCCGCCAGACGAAGGCCGTTTGGGCGAATCCATCGGTCTGGGTGGGCGTCGCGGCTCCGCCGACGACGGCACCGGCGTTGTTCAGGCCATACCCGTAAGTGTATCCGCCGCCCAAAGTGCCGACGTCAATCACTTCATAGCGCGGCTTGGGGGCATGTGCGTTAACAAGCGCGGCGAGCAGGCCGGCCGTCGCGAACGAACTGTGCCTGTGGAAATCATTCCGGGCCATCGCGAAAGCCATTCCGGGGCTCGGGCGAACGCCGTTCGCTTTTCCGCCGGAATCACTGTTCGCCTTCAGCCCGGAATCGTGTTCACCTTCGCCCCGGAACTCTTTTCACGTTCACCCCGGAACCCCGTTCGCCTTCCCCCGGAATCCTCAACGGGCCGCCCGCTGACCCGCTTGCCTTCCCGCCTGGCGTACTCGCAAGCCAGAGCCACCCGCCTGACGCCGAAATTTGCATTACGCGGGTTGTCATTTCAGATTTGGCTTTCCGCATGTTCCTCTTGATGGCAGCGGAAGAATAACTTAAAATCGGCCTAACCTTTCCAGACAGAGGTTCTTATGCGCAGCTTGCCGTGGATTTGCTTCAGCTTCTTAGCGGCGGTGTGGATAGATCCCGCCGTAGCCCAAGTTCTCTATGGGACACTTCGAGGCGTTGTAGTCGACCCCGGACAAAGTGTGATTCCCGGCGCTACAGTAACGATCGGCAACAAGGACACCGGCGGATCTCAAACGACGACCACGAACGCTGTGGGCGCTTATAGTTTTGTGGATGCGCTGCCCGGTAATTACACACTTACCGTCAGCGCCCCGGGGTTCAAGCAGTTCATGCAGACCGGCGTCACCGTCACGATTAATACGGTCACGCGGGTGGACGTACAACTTGAATTGGGAGCGGTGACCGAGAAGATCGAAGTAGCCGCCACGGCCGCAGCGCTGCAAACCGACAAGGCCGACGTCCACGTGGATCTCAACACCCGGGAGGTCAGTGAGCTGCCGCTGCCGGTGTACCGCAATTACCAAAGCTTGATCAACCTGGTACCCGGCGCAACACCAGCGATCTACCAGAACGCGGTGATCGCCTCCCCGGGCCGTGCCCTCGCCACAAACATCAATGGCACCACCATCACTAGCAACAACACACGCCTGGACGGCGCTACCAACATTCGCCCCCAGCTCTCTCACCAAATTCTGTATGTACCGCCGGCGGAATCGATCGATTCCGTGAACATTTCGACTAACAATTTCGACGCCGAACAGGGCTTCGCCGGCGGCGCCGCCATTACGGTCACCACCAAATCAGGCACCAACCAGTTGCATGGCGCGGGCTTCGAGTATCTCACCAACAGCCGGACCTCGGCCAAGAACTTCTTCTTTCTCGACAAAAACATTCCCAAGAACATCATCAACAACTTCGGCGGCACCCTCGGCGGGCCGATCAAAAAGGACAAGCTGTTTTTCTTCGGCAGTTATGAAGGTCTCCGTGAGCGGGGTACTTTCAATGAGCTAACCACTTTGCCCACAGTCGCCGAGCGTGCAGGGGATTTTAGCAGCCTGGGCACAACGCTTTACGATCCACTCACCGGTAACCCTAACGGTTCCGGCCGCCAGGCATTTGCCAATGCCGTCATCCCGCCGAGCCGCCAGAGCTCGATCACCAGGAAGGTGCAGGACCTGGTCCCCTTACCCAATCAGCCCGGCGCCGTCTCCAACTATTTCGTCGCCGCTCCCACCGTCTTCAACCGCGGCAACTATGACATGAAAGTCAATTGGAGCCCGACCGACAAGACCACTGCCTGGATAAAATACAGCGCCATGAAGGCGGATGTGATCTCGCAGTTCAGCCTCGGCAAAGCAGGCGGCATCGGCATGATCAACGGGGGTGGCGCCGGCAACGGCGATGTGCTGGTGCAGGTGGCCACCATCGGAGGCGCCCACATCTTCACGCCAGTTTTTCTGATGGATGGCGCCATCTCTTTCGGCCGCGATTCGGTTTCGGTGCTGGGGCCGGACATGGGAATCAATTACGGCCTCGATGTGTTCGGGATTCCCGGCGCCAACGGGCCGGAATTTCGCCAGAGCGGCCTGCCTCGTTTTTCCATCACCGGCTTTGAAGTCTACGGCAACGGCCACGACTGGTTGCCGAAGATCTTGAACGATGAAAACTTCACGTACACCGCCAATTTCACCTGGACCCACGCCGCCCACGAGCTCCGGTTCGGGGCTGATATTGCCCGCTACCGCCTCAACCACTGGCATCCTGAGACTAATAGCCCGCGTGGTGCGTTTGATTTCAGCGGCGGTGTAACGGCGTTGAACGGCGGCCCTTCACCCAACCAGTTCAACGCCTACGCTGCCTTTCTGCTTGGTTTGCCCATCGACGTGGGCAAGAGCCTTCAGTTTTTTTCACCGATGAGTCCACGTGAATGGCAGGAAGGCTACTACGTGCGCGACCGCTGGCAGGCTACGCGGCATTTGACCTTGACGATCGGTCTGCGCTGGGAGTATTACCCGCTGATGACGCTAGCCCACAACGGCATTTCCCGTTACGATCCGGCTACCAACCAAGTGCTCGTCGGCGGTTTCGGGCAAATCCCTGAGGATGCCGGCACCGCCGTCAGCAAGCACCTTTTCGCGCCGCGTACCGGCTTGGCTTACCGTGTCGGCTCGCAGACCGTCATCCGCGCCGGCTACGGCATAAGCATCGATCCCACCCCGGTTTCCCGCACCATGTTGTTTGCCTACCCTTCTGTCATCAGCCAGACGTTCGTCTCTCCCAATTCCTTCACGCCTTACGGCCCGATCGCCAACGGCATTCCGGCTTTTGGCGGACCCGATCTGAGCAGCGGGCGCATTAGTATTCCCGGCACGGTCAGCGACACAACCCTGCCGGGCGGATTTTACACGCGCGGCTACGTGCAGTCTTTCAATCTCATGATTGAGCGCCAATTGCCGGGCCGCATTGCCGGCTCAGCGGGCTACGTCGGGACCCGCACCGTGCACCAGGGCGCCAGCGTAAACATCAATGCGGCAGCTCCCGGCGGCGGCACGGCCGGACGGCCGCTGTACGCGCTATTCGGGCGTTCCGCGGACACCAGCCTCATCAACGGCTTCCAGCCAAGCAAATACGACGCGCTCCAAGTGATGGCCGACCGGAACTTCGCCAAAGGGGTGATGATCAAGCTTTCTTATACTTGGTCCAAAGCGATCGACTGGACTGACGACAGCGGCGGCGGGCTGTTGTTTAATACTCCCTCCGCCATGCCCCGAAACCGCGCTCTCGCGGGATTCGACCGCACCCAGAACTTGCACGTCGCCTGGCTGGCTGATCTGCCATTCGGCGCAGGCAAGCGTTGGGCTGGGAACGGCGTAGGGCGGAAGCTGCTGGGAGGCTGGCAAATCAATGGCATTTTCAGTGCTTACACCGGCACTCCCTTCAGCGTTACCGCCTCGGGGGCCTCACTGAACGCTCCGGGTAACAGCCAAACCGCCGACCAAGTCCTGCCTGAGGTGAAGAAGCTGGGCGGCATCGGCCCTCTCCAGCCCTACTTCGACCCGCTGGCTTTCCGGGCTGTTACTGACGTCCGCTTTGGCACAAGCGGACGGAACATCTTGCGTGGACCAGGTCTCATCAATACTGATCTTGGTCTGTTCCGGGAGTTCCCGGTGAAGGAGCGCGTCAAAATGCAATTCCGCGCTGAGGCGTTCAACTTCACCAACACGCCGCATTTCGGGAATCCTGGCGCCAATGCTTCCAACCTGCGGCTGAATAACGACGGGTCGATCGCCTCGCTGGGTGGATTTATGACCATCACCAGTACGGCCGGAGGCGGCGGGAGCCTGAACCCCGAAGGTGGGCCCCGGCAATTGCGGTTTGCTCTGCGAGTGAGCTTTTAGCGGGCTGCAAAGCGGGAGTCTCACGGCCGCTCGCGTCCATCAACGAAGGCGATATCCTCGTCCCACCTTGCGCAGAACCAGGTTCGTCACGTAGGTGAGAATCCGAGCGCTTCGGCGCGCCTGCCGGCCAGTGCATGTATCCCGAGCGTCGGTAAGAGCATCGTTAGCGGAACGAAATTCGGAACAAGTTACGATGTGTCGTCCACTTCACGTATGCAAACGTTGAGGGATCGGGTCCCGGCGAGATCTCGACTCCTTGGATCAGCCGCGCGCCCCGAACCAGATTGGCTTGTTCGTGGACCCGAATGCTTCCCGCGGGTAAGGCCGGTAATCCGTCCGATGAGACGGGAATCGCTAACGTCTCTTCCTTCGTCGCTGCATCGCCATCGCCGATATAGACGTATCTCCCGTCCCGGCCCCAAACCACGCCGCAGCGGCCCGGGCAGATCTTTCGCGGCTCATCGCCGGTAGCCGAAATTGCGATCGTTTCGACAGCGGGCCGATCCGGCGCAGGCGCCATCACTGCCAGCCATCGTCCGTCCGGCGACGAATTCGCCACCGTACTGATCGGCCGGGCTAGGGCTTGCCGCCGCGCTGAGCCGTCTCTATTCATCAGACCCACGTAATTCGCCTTCCCATCCGAGTAGCGGAACCAGACGGTGCCGTTCGGGCCGAAATGTGGCGACCCTTCTCCTGATGC
>Ga0070741_10021551_pt1 | contig 10006 bp, 10 predicted proteins | sample Coa_R1_4_FD_66440 | JGI IMG/M metagenome (GOLD analysis project Ga0070741, IMG submission 66440) | Surface soil microbial communities from Centralia Pennsylvania, which are recovering from an underground coalmine fire - Coalmine... | ecosystem: Environmental > Terrestrial > Soil > Unclassified ...
GGCCGGCTCAGGCCGGCCACCACCGGCGGTCGCGGGCCCGCCGGACGGCCCGGCCGGCCCCGACACCGGCCGCCACCAGCATCGCCAGGCCGGCGGCGACGGCCAGCCCGGTGGTGAGGGGCCTGCTCGGGCTCTTCTGGACGGGCGTCACGGCGGCAGCCGGCGACCCCGCACCGCCCGCCGCCCCGGGCGCGGTGGCCGGCGGCACCGTCGCCGCCGTCGGGTCGGTGGCCGGCGGGCCGGGGGTGAACGGCGTGACGACGGCCAGTTGCGGGTCGGGCGGCAGGGAGGGGGCGGCCGGCGCCGTGGACGGTGCCTGGCCCGGGGTGGACGCCGCCGGCTTCGCCGGGTCGTGGACGGCGGCGGTCTTCGGGGCCGGCGCCGGCTTGGGGGGCTTCGGGGGCTTCGGGGCCGTCGACGGCGTCGGCGACGGGGCGCCGCGGCCGTGGTGGCCGCCGCTGTCGGGCGCCGGGGTAGTCCCCACCGGGCCGGTCGACGGCGACAACGACCCGGGGGCGGTGGTCGTGGGCGCTGTCGTCGTGGTCGTGGCCGGTGCGGTCGTGGTCGTCGTGGCCGGTGCCGTGGTCGTCGTCGTGGCCGGCGCGGTCGTCGTGGTCGGCCCAGTGGTCGTCGTCGTCGGCCTCGTCGGCGTCGTCTTCGACGGGTGGGCGGCGACGGCGGCACCGGAGGCGTAGGCGCCCGTCCGCAGCCCGCCGAGCACTGTGAAGGCGGTGACCGCCCCCAGCGCCGTCGAGCGGACGAGACGGCGGAGTGATCCCACGCTTCGATCCTTTCCCCAGCCGGGCGCCCGGGACGTGGCGGCGCCCGCACCCGTCGGACGCTAGGACAAAAGCCATGAAATATCGGTGAGCCACCCGGACCTGAGAGAGCATTTAAAGCCGAAACTTGACTCTATTCGACGTATAGCGCAGTATCTCCTTCTAGGTGTCTGGGGCAAATTCGCTGGGGGGCTGAGATCAAAAGATCTCTTCTGAGCTGACCAAAGAGCTCAGCAAGATTCTTCAAGGTGCCGTTTGCATTTCCAGGGCGCTGGGCTTTGGAAACGGCTCTGAACAGGAGTCCGGACCATCGTGCTGGGGAGCACGCATACCAACTGGGCCGGGCCGGTCGTCGGTAATTCGCCGCGGCCACGTGCGGGATATGTATACAAGGAGGCACGGATAAATATGGGTATTGCCACGTCGAAGGTCGGGCGTTTGGCCATGGTCACGGCCACCGGCGCGTTCATGATGGGGGCGGCTCTGCTCAGCGGGGGCGCGGCGCACGCGATCGGCGGACTCTGCAACGGGGAGCCGGCCAGCCACACCTGGCTCGACGCCTCGGGCCAGTACGGCCCGGCGGTGCTCGAAGGCACCCGGGGTGACGACACCATCATCGGAAGCGACGGCGACGACACGATCGACGGCCGGGGCGGCAACGACTTCATCTGCGGCGCCGCCGGGAACGACTCCATCTCGGTCGGCCCGGGCGGCAACTCCGTCGTCCGCGGCGACGAAGGCGACGACGACATCACGGCGGACAACGTCCACAGCGCCACGCTGGTCGGCGACGGCGGGAACGACACCCTCCAGGTGACCAACACCGTGGCGCCGTCCTACCTGGTCGGCGGCACCGGCGACGACGTCCTCATCCACAACGGGGGCGGCCACGTGAAGATGGACGGCGGTGACGACTTCGACGACTGCCTCTCCCGGGGCGGCGACGAGCTCGTCAACTGCGAGTACTGATCGGAGGAGGCGGTCGACGGCGGGAGGGCCCCCGATGGTGCGGGGGCCCTCCGCCGCGTCACAATTGGTACGAAACCCGCATTCCGGATGACTGGGGAAAGGAGAAGCGGGGATGGGTATTTGGCTGGGGACTGGTAGACGACGTCGCCGCGGGGTGGGGCTGGCCGGCGTCGTGACGGTGGTGGCGCTGACGGCGGCGGCCTGCGGCGGCCCCGCAAGCGTGGCCGGGCTGAAGCAGTTCAGCCTCAAGACGAAGAACAGCGAGCCGGTCCGGATCACCTCCGGGCCGGACGGGCACATGTGGTTCACCGAGTTCACCTCGGGGCGGATCGCCACGGTGACGGGCACCGGGGCGATCCGGGAGTGGCCGGTGCCCACGGCCCAGGCCGGGCCCTACGACATCGTGACCGGCCCGGACGGCAACCTCTGGTTCACCGAGTTCGCCGGGAACAAGATCGCCCGGGTGACGACCGCCGGCGCCTTCAAGGAGTACCCGCTGCCCAACGTCCGCAGCGGCCCCTACGGCATCACGCTCGGCCCCGACGGCAACCTGTGGTTCGCCGAGCAGCGGGGCAACAAGATCGGCCGCCTCAACCCCGACGGGCACCTGACGGAGTTCGCCATCCCGTTCACCTCGCCGCCGTCGCCGCAGCCCTACGGCGTGGTCACCGGCCCCGACGGGAACATCTGGTTCACCGAGCAGGGACAGGCCAAGATCGGCCGGATGACCCCGACGGGCTCGCTGACGGAGTTCAAGCTGCCGTCGGCGGCGAGCGCCCCCGAGGGGATCACGGTCGGTCCGGACGGCAACCTGTGGTTCACCGAGCACGGCACCACGAACGTCGGCCGCATCACGACCGCCGGGCAGATCCAGGAGTTCCCCGTCGGCAAGAACGGCTCGCCGAAGAACATCGTGGCCGCCGCCGGGAGCCTGTGGTTCACCGACCTCGGGACCAACAAGCTCGGCCGGATCACACTGACCGGCCAGGTCACCGAGCGCGGCGTCGGCAGCGGCTACCGGCAGCTGGAAGGGGTGGCGGCCGGTCCGGACGGGAGCGTCTGGGTCGCCGAGACCCACGCCAACACCGTGGCCCGGGTCGTCGCCGCCTCCTTCGGCGGTTAGCCGATCCGAATCCTTGCCGGGCCGCGGCTCTGTGGGCCGCGGCCCGGCAACGCCCCCCTTCGGGACGGATCGGCCGTCCCCCACGGGTCATAGGGTCCGAACGGCGCAATCCGGCCGGAGCCGACTTGTCCGTTCGGGGCCGGACCGGGATCGTCGGTCCATGGGCTTCAGCTCGTTCGACAAGCAGCTCCTCGAGGAGGGGCTGGCCTATTTCGAGCAGCCCCGGCTGGCCTGCCTGCTGGAGCTCCTCGGGACGAGTCGGTTCGAGCGCGGGGAGGTCCTCGCCACGATGCTGCGCAACGCCTCGCCCGAGGAATACGAAGAGGCGCTGGCGCTCCTCGACCGGGCCGTGAGCCGGGCCGAGCGGGAGCGCAGCCACCGGGAGCGCCAGGAGCGCGACCGGCTGCGCCGGCGTCGCCGCCGTTCGGCCTGAACGAAGCTCGGCCCGGCCCGGCAGCTACGACGCCGCGGCCCGGCGCTCCCGGCGCCACTCCGCCGCGGTCTGATCGCGGCGCCGGCGGGGCCGGTCGGAGGCCTGGGCGGCCGGCCTCGCCTGCTCTTCGGCGAGCTTGGCCATGGCCAGGGCGAAGACCGTGCCCATCTCCTCGATGTCGGCCTCCGAGCTGTTGCGAAGCATGGCGGCCATCTTCTCGACCTGCTCCTCCCGGGTCCGCCCGAGCGACTCCAGCATCCCCCGGGCGCTGGGATGGGCGAGGTTCTCGAACCCCCGCCGGATGTCGCCGACGTCGAGCCGGCTCAGCTGCCGCAGGCCCTCGCTCACGACCGACCACGGATCCGGCCGGCGTTGGCGGTCGTCGGGCGCCCTCATGCCCCCGAAGGTACGGATCCGGCCCCCCGCTGACCACCCCCGTCCGGCCGGTTCGTCCCCTTGGCCCGAATAGTGTGAACGGCCGATGGACCTCCCCGTGTTCGGTGACGTGCTGGCCGCGGCGGCGGCGATCCGGCCCCATCTGTCGCCGACGCCGCTGCTGCGGCACCCGCTGCTGGAGCGGGCCGTGGGCACCGAGGTCTGGGTCAAGCACGAGAACCACCAGCCGACGGGGGCGTTCAAGGTCCGGGGCGGGGTGAACCTGCTGTCCCGGCTGGGGGCGGAGGACCGGCGGCGGGGGGTCATCGCCGCCTCCACCGGGAACCACGGCCAGTCGGTGGCGTGGGCGGCGCAGCGGTTCGGGATCGGGGCCGTGATCTGCGTGCCGAAGGGCGCCAACCCCGTCAAGGTGGAGGCGATCAGGGGCTGGGGGGCGGAAGTCGTCGAGCACGGCCGCGACTTCGACGACGCCCGGGAGCACTGCGAGGCGCTGGCGGCCGAGCACGGCTACCGCTACGTCCACAGCGGCAACGAACCGCTGCTGATCGCCGGCGTGGCCACCGAGACGCTGGAGATCGTCGAGGCCCGGCCCGACGTCGACGTGATCGTCGTGCCCATCGGCGGCGGCAGCGGAGCGGCCGGCGCCTGCCTGGTGGCCCGGGCCCTCGGCCGGCCGGTCGACGTCATCGGGGTGCAGTCGGAGGCGGCGCCGGCGGCCTTCCGGTCCTGGCAGGCCAAGGCGCTCCTGGAGGACAAGATGGAGACCGCCGCCGAGGGGCTCGCCACCCGGACGGCCTTCGACCTGCCCCAGCGGATCCTGTGGGACCAGCTCGACGACTTCGTCCTCGTCGCCGAGGACGACCTGCAGCGGGCGACGCGGCTGATGGTGGAGACGACCCGCAACCTCGTCGAGCCGGCGGGGGCCGCCGCCGTCGCCGCCCTGCTGCGGCACCCCGACCGCTTCGCCGGCCGGCGCGTCGCCGTGATCTGCAGCGGCGGGAACATCGCCCCGGCGCAGCTGGCCGCACTGCTGCAAACCCGGACGGGATGACGTCGCGGGCGGTCAGGGGCCTTCGGGTGGACGGCCACTCGGTGGCGGTCGACGCCCAACCGGCCCGGGCGCGCCTCGAGTTCCTGGCGCCCGACGTCGTTCGCACGTCGGTGGCGCCGACCGGGCGGTTCAGCGAGACCGACGGCATCGTCGTGAAGACGGATTACGCCGGCGTCAGCCCCGACGTCAGCGAGACCGACGACTACCTCCTGCTCGGCACCGAGGCGGTGGCGGTGCGGGTCTACAAGGCCGACCTGCGGTTGGGGCTCTACCGGCCGGGCAACGCCGTCCGCATCGTGGAAGAGGTCGTCGGCCTGCACGTCGACGGTGCCGTCACCACCCAGCGGCTCACCCAGGCCCCCGGCGAGCAGTACTTCGGCGCCGGCATGCAGAACGGCCGGTTCTCCCACCGCCACGCCACCGTCAACGTCGCCGTCAGCTACGAGTGGAACGAGGGCGGCTGGCCGAACTCGGTGCCGTTCGTCGTCTCCACCGGCGGCTACGGCCTGTTCCGCAACACCTTCGCCGCCGGCGTCTACAGCTTCACCGCTCCGGTCGTGCTCCGCCACGACGAGCAACGCTGCGACACCTACTGGTTCGTCGGCGACGTCAAGCACGTGATCGACCGCTACACCGAGCTGACCGGCCGGCCGTTCCTGCCCCCGATCTACGGCTTCGAGATCGGCGACGCCGACTGCTACCGCCACAACGCCAACCGGGGCGAGCGTCACACCCTCGACGCCCTGGCGGTGGCCGACGGCTACGTCGACCGGCAGATCCCGCTCGGGTGGATGCTGGTCAACGACGGCTACGGCTGCGGCTACGAGGACCTCGACGAGGTCGCCGCCGGGCTGGCGGAGCGCCACGTAACCCTCGGCCTGTGGACGTCGACCGGGCTGCCCGACCAGAAGCGGGAGGTCCGGGCCGGCGCCCGCGTCCGCAAGCTCGACGTCGCCTGGGTCGTTCCGGGCTACCGCTTCGCCGTGGCGGCGTGCCGGCAGGCGTACGAGGGGATCGAGCGCCACTCCGGTGGCCGGGGTTTCGTGTGGACGCCGGAGGGGTGGGCCGGGTCGCAGCGCTACGCCGTTCACTGGAGCGGCGACCAGGCGGGCAGCTGGGACTACATCCGCTGGCAGATCCCCACCTACGCCGGGGCCACGCTCTCGGGGCTGGCCTACACCACCGGCGACATCGACGGCATTTACGGCGGCAGCCCCGAGACCTACACCCGGGACCTGCAGTGGAAGACGTTCCTGCCGGTGGCCATGGCGATGAGCGGCTGGGCGCCGACCGACAAGCAGCCCTGGCACCATGGCGAGCCCTACACGTCGATCAACCGGCGCTATCTCCAGTTGCGGGAACGGCTCCTGCCCTACTTCTACACCTACGCCGCGCTGGCCCATCGGGACGGGCTGGGCATGGTCCGGCCGCTGGCCCTGGAGCATCCCGACGACCCGGCCACGTTCCACGACGACGTCCGCTACGAGTTCCTCTGCGGCGAAGCCTTTCTGGTGGCGCCGGTCTTCGAGGACGCCGACGTCCGCCACCGGATCTACCTCCCGGCCGGGACGTGGTTCGACTTCTGGACGGGCGAGCCCCATCGGGGCCCGGTGTGGATCGACGGCCACCCCGCGCCGCTCGACCGGCTCCCGCTGTTCGTGAAGGGCGGCTCGATCGTCCCGCTGTGGCCGGAAGGAACGCGGTCGTGGGCCGGCCGGGACACCAGCCGTCTCGACCTCGACGTCTGGCCCGAAGGGAACAGCGCCTTCGATCTCTACGAGGACGACGGCGTCACCCGGCAGTACGCCGAGGGCCGCTTCGCCTGGCAGCGCTTCACCGCCGAGGCCGGCGACGACGCCGTAGCGGTCACGATCGGCCCGTCGGTGGGGGACTACGACGGGAAGCCACCGCAGCGCCGCTACCGCGTTCGCCTCCTCGGCGGAGAGGGCCCGGCGGTCGTGGCCGAGACGCCGCCCGTCCCCGCCACCGAGGCGTTCATGCTGACGATCCCCCGGGCATCGACGCCAGCAGGCTGAACTGGGCCCGGGCCCGGTCGAGGTTCTGGCCCGGCCGGCTGATCCGGTAGTAGACGTCGCCGCGGATCCAGTCGGTGAGGAACCGCACCGCCTGCTCGTAGGTCACGACGGCGCCGGCGTGGTCGAGCGCCCCGCCTTCGTCGGCGGTCAGCGCATCCCCGGCGCCGCTTAGGTAACCGTCGAGCACCGCCCGGTAGAGCGCGGTGTCCCGAGTGGCGGAGGGGTCGTCCTCCGCCGCCGGCGTGGCGGCGCTGCGGAGCAGGTCGCCGGCGTCCCAGAACCACGCCCCGGGCATGAGCGTGTCGAAGTCGACGAGGCACACCGCGTCCCCCGACGCCCCGAACAAGACGTTGTCCAGCTTGGCGTCGTTGTGGGCGACGCGGCGCGGCAGGCGGGCGGACAGCTCGGCGGCCAGCGCCGCCAGGCCCTCGCCGGCCTCGGCGGCGGCGATCTCCGCCGCCGCCCCGGCCGCCCGGCCGCAGGAATCGGCGGCCACCGCCGCCCTCAGCGCTGCCAGCCGCCCGGCCGGATCGTGGAAGCCCGGCAGCGTCTCGATCAGCGCCGCCGGGTCGAGGTCCGCGACGCCGCGGTGGAAGCGGCCGAGCATGTGGCCGGCCGCCCGGGCGGCGGCCGGGGTCGACACGGCCACCGGTGCGGCGTCGGGCACCCGGCGCCACGCCCGCCACGCCCCGGTTCCGTCCCGCACCAGCCAGCGGCCGTCGGCCGCCGGAACGGGCTCCGGCATCAGCGCGCCGCCGAGGTGACGGTGCACCGCGGCGATGTTGGCGGTCAGCCCGTCCGCATCCGGGAAGACGGCGAGGTTCAATCGCTGCAGCACGAGTTCGCCACCGGCCGTGGCCACGAGGAACGTCTCGTTGATGTGCCCGCCGCCGAACCGCCGCACGGCGGAGACGGCGGTGGCGAAACAGCCCGCCGCCCGGCGGGCGTCGTCGGCGGGCTGCGTCATCGGCCACAGTATGGCCATGGCGGAGATGCGGGCGTGGGTGGTCGGGGAGCCCGGCCCGATCGGCACCGGGCCGCTGGTGGCGGTGGAACGGCCGGTCCCCGAACCGGGCCCCGGCGAGATCCGGGTCCGCGTCGCCGCCTGCGGCGTGTGCCGGACGGACCTCCACCTGGCCGAGGGCGACCTGGCGCCGAAACGCCCGGGCGTGATCCCGGGCCACGAGATCGTGGGCGTCGTGGACGCGCTCGGCGCGGGAGCGACGCGCTTCGCCGTCGGCGACCGGGCGGGCATCGCCTGGCTCCGCCACACCTGCGGACGCTGCCGCTGGTGCCGGCGGGGCCGGGAGAACCTCTGCCTGGCGCCGGCGTTCACCGGCTGGGACGCCGACGGCGGCTACGCCGGGTACGCCGTCGTCGACGAGGCCTACGCCTACCGGCTGCCCGACGGGTTCGACGACGTCACCGCCGCCCCGCTGCTCTGCGCCGGCATCATCGGCTACCGGGCGCTGCGCCGGGCCGAGCTCCCGCCGGGCGGGCGGCTCGGCATCTACGGCTTCGGGGCGTCGGCCCACCTCGCCGCCCAGGTGGCGCTGGCCGAGGGCGCCGCGGTCCACGTCGTCACCCGGTCGGCGGACGCCCGCCGCCATGCCCTCGAGCTCGGCGCCGCCTCCGCCGTCCCCAACGGCGAAACGCCGCCGGAGCCGCTCGACGCCGCCATCCTGTTCGCCCCGGCGGGGGACATCGTGCCCGCCGCCCTGGCCGCCCTCGACCGGGGCGGGACGCTGGCCGTGGCGGGCATCCGCCTGAGCGACGTGCCGCCGCTCGACTACCAGCGGCACCTCTTCCAGGAGCGGCAGGTCCGCAGCGTCACGGCCAACACCCGGGCCGACGGCGAGGACTTCCTGGCCCTCGCCGCCCGGCTCCGGTTGCGGGTGACGGCCCAGCCCTATCCGCTCGGCGAGGCCGACCGGGCGCTGGCCGACCTGGCCGGGGACCGGGTGACCGGCGCCGCCGTCCTCATTCCGTGACGGTCAGCGGGCGAGGCGGGCCGCCATGAGCTTCTTGCCCTGCTCGGCACCCTTGCGGCTGTCGGCCTGGGCCTTGCGGAAGAACTCCGCCAGCTCGTTGTCCTTCTCGCGCTCGGCGTCCTGGATGTACTGCTCGAGCCGCAGGACGTTGCTCAGGCACGTCTCGGTGAACCAGATGATGTTGTAGTCCTTGTCCTTCGTCCCGGTGATCGAACCACTCTCGGTCATCGTCATAGAGCGTCCTCCTTTGGGTCGTTGGCTCGATGGCTCCTACCCAATGGCGCCGCCGCTCACAACGGCCTGTCGCCTACGCTCGCGGACCGTGGCTGCCCCGAAGCGCATCACCCGCGACGGCGTGCTGGCCAAGGTTTCGGCGGCCTTCGGAGCCGAGGCGGCGCCGACGATGGACGAGCTCGCCGCCGCCGCCGGCGTCTCCCGGGCGGCGCTCTACGGGCTCTTCGGCAGCCGGGCGGCGCTGCTCGAGGCCATCGGCGCCGACGCCCCGCCGGCGGCCACCGACCGCATCCTGGCCGCCGCCGCCGGGCTGGTGGCGGAGCGGGGGCTCGGCGGGCTGTCGCTCGACGAGGTGGCGGCCCGGTCGGGCGCCTCCCGGGCCACCGTCTACCGGTTCTATCCCGGCAAGGCGGCGCTGTTCCGGGCGGTGGTGCTGGCCTACCTCCCGATCGAGGAGTCGCTGCGGATGATGGACGCCGTGGCCGACCGCCCGCCGGCCGAGGTCATGCCGGCGCTGGCCCGGGCCCTGGGGCGGTCGGGGTACGTGCCGATCGGCGTGCTCCGCAGTGCCCTCTTCGAGGTGGCGGGGCGGGAGGACGGCACCGAGGACTTCCTGGTCGACGCTCTCCGGAGCACGGAGGTCATCACCCGCTACCTCGAAGGGCAGATGGCCGCCGGCCGGCTCCGGCGCATGGATCCCGTCCTCGCCATGCAGGCCTTCCTGGCCCCGCTCATGTTCCACATGGTGTCCCGTCCGCTCGTCGACGAGTACGGGCTCACGGCCGTACCCGTCGACGAGGCGATGCGGGAGTTCACCGATGCGTGGTTGCGGGCGATGGCGCCGACGGCGGTGGGGGGGCGGGCGGCCCGGCGCCCGCTTCGCTGATACACCACGGCTGCGCGGCGGTGGGGGGGCGGGCGGCCCGGCGCCCGCTTCGCTGATACACCACGGCTGCGCGGCGGTGGGGGGCGGGCGGCCCGGCGCCCGCTTCGC
>Ga0070741_10021553_pt1 | contig 10005 bp, 11 predicted proteins | sample Coa_R1_4_FD_66440 | JGI IMG/M metagenome (GOLD analysis project Ga0070741, IMG submission 66440) | Surface soil microbial communities from Centralia Pennsylvania, which are recovering from an underground coalmine fire - Coalmine... | ecosystem: Environmental > Terrestrial > Soil > Unclassified ...
AGCACGGACGGCTCGGGTACCATCTGAGTGGCTCCCTGTCTTGGTATGGCAACCAGATGGTACGGAGCCGCCGCGCCGGATTCCCATCCGGCGCGGCTTCTGATTTATGACCGGGCCTCAACTAGCTTCCTCGCCAGGCCGCGAGCGCCGCGATGGGCCGAGCACGCAAGCTTACCGCGGCGCTAATACCCTTACCACCGGTTCACGCCTAGCAACCCTGGCTGCAACCTCGCGGGTCTACTTTCAACGGGGAGGTGGCGCTACCGGGCAGCGCGGGCGCCTCTTTTGACACGACGGGGCGGGCGGGTGGCTCGTCTGGCCGCACCTGATAGCGGTCCGGATCGCAGATGGCTCGGCGGGACAGGGAGGCAGCATGTCGGGGTTCAGGAAGTTCCTGCTGCGGGGCAACGTGGTCGATCTGGCGGTCGCGGTGGTGATCGGGGCGGCGTTCACGAGCGTGATTCAGGCGTTCGTGAGGGGCTTCATCACGCCGCTCATCGGCGTGTTCGGCGGCATCCCGGACTTCGCCGCCTGGTACTTCACGGTCAACAACAGTCGGTTCCTCGTCGGCGAGTTCATCAACGCGCTGCTCAGCTTCGTGATCGTGGCCGCGATCGTGTACTTCTTTGTCGTCTTGCCGATGAGCAAGTTCCTGGAGCGCTTCGCGCCCGGCGAGCCGGCGGTGCCGAAGCGCGAGTGTCCGGAGTGCCTGAGCAAGATCCCGGAGGGCGCGCGGCGCTGCGCGTTCTGCACGGCCGAGATCGCTCCCGTGGCGCCGCGAGCGGATGGTTCGGCCACGGAACCGCTGGCGCGCGCCTAGCCGGCTGACCGTGCGGGCGCTCCTGGCGCGAGCTGGTGCGAGTCGCGCGGCAACAGCTTTGCTACACGATCTTCATCCCGCGTTAACAGTATTCGCAAAATTGGTTAGCGGCGCCGTGCGACCCTCCGACGGTGCCGGCCACGCCCCGGCGCGGCCGCATAGCTACGCACCGGAGGGACACGATGCGACACTTCGTCTTCGCCACGGCCATGGGGGCGCTCACGCTGCTGCGCCCGCACGGCTCCATTCCCGCTCCGTTGGCGCCGCAGGGGCTCAGGAGCCCCCACCCCGTGATCTACGCGGTCGACAACCCCGCGGAGCCGGGCGCCGCGTTCCCCAACGACTCCTGGAGCGGCGGCACCGACTAGCCGCGGGCGGACCGGGAATGCTATGAGACCTGTGGCAGCCTGATCGTAGAGAGCGCCGGCGGGGCCACGGAGCGCCGCCGGCGCTCTCTTGTCCGCGGCCGTGGCGGGCGGCGGGGTACGAGGCCCCGCCCTCCCCCACGGGCCGTTGCGGCGGTGGGGAGATCGCCCTGCTGGATGGCCCCGAAGGCGTACGAGACCCCGCCCTACCCCCGCGCCGTTGCGGCCGCTCGACTTCGACGACAACCATGCTAGGCGATGGGGTGGCCGATGAGGCGGCGGTGCTCGACGAGGGTGCAGCGGTCCTGCACGACGCGGATGCCGGCCTGGGCGAGCTGGCGGGCCGCGGCATCATTGCGAATGCCCAACTGGAACCAGACGGCCTTCGGGCGCGCGGCGATCAGGTCGTCCACGTGGGGCGGGATGTCCTGGGGGCGGCGGAAGACGTCCACGAGGTCCACGCCGCCGGGCACGTCCTGCACGCGGCGGTAGACGGGCCGCCCGAAGATCTCCTCGACCTCGGGATAGTAGACGGGCACGGGCACGACATCGTAGCCCTGGGCGGCGAGGTAGCGGGGCACCTCGATGGCGGGCTGGCCGGCCTGCGCCTCGGTCTTGATGCCGAGCACGGCGATGCGCCGGCACTCTTCGAGGATGGCGCGGATGCCCGCGTCGTCGTCCACCAGGTTCGTCTCCCAGCCGATCCGCATGATACCCTCCCCCGCCCCGCGTGGTCCGGTCATGGCCGCAAGTCAAGTAAGGTGTCTGCAGCTATGATAGCTGCCGAGTAACGTGACCGGTGGTTGGAGGGGGCTGCCGTACGACCGTCTAGGACAGCGGGCCGACTCGTGCCGAGCGATGCGTATACAATTGGTATACTAGCGTATATGTCATGTGCTGGGAAGGCGCCGTGCCGCGAATCGAAGCGCTGGATATTGACGATCACATCCTCGACAAGATCGAATCGCGCCATGGCGTTAGCTTCGAGGAGGCCGAGGAGGCGTGCTATTCCGAGGAGCGACACGTTCGGCGCGGCAGAGACGGGCTTTACAAGGTGTTTAGCCGCACGGACGCGGGACGGTTACTGCTGGTGGTGCTGGCGGATCAGGGTCGCGGCGTGTGGAGGGTTGTGACGGCCCGGGACATGACGTCGCAGGAGCGCCGGCTTTACCGACAGGCGGGAGGCTGAGATGGACGAACTTGACCGCACTGTAGAGGCGATCGAGCAGGGGGACGCCTGGCTCGACAGCGACGAGGTGGTGGACCTGGAGGTGAAGCAGCCGCTCGACAAAGTGATTCCGGTGCGGCTCGCCGCGGACAAGTGGGCAGCCGTGCGGCGCGAGGCACGGGAACTGGGCGTGGGGCCAAGCACGCTGGTGCGGATGTGGGTGCTGGAGAAGCTGCGGGAGAGTGCGGCGCGGCGGTCGGCGTAGCCCGCACCTTCAGCGAGCTACGCCGATCGTTCCTCGTCTTCGGCGTCGAGCTCGACGAGCAGGGCGCCGCTGGCGACGCTATCGCCGACGGCGCAGCGCACGGCGCGCACGCGGCCGGGGCGCGCGGCGGCGAGCGTCTGCTCGATCTTCATCGCCTCGAGCGCGACGAGCGGCTGGCCCGCGGCCACCGGCTCGCCTGGGCGCACGTGGACGGCCACGACGACGGCGGCCGTGGGCGCGCGCACGTCGCCCGCGGCGCCGGCCGCCGCGCCGCCGCCGCCCGCGGCCGGGACGGTGGGCGGCGGCGGGCGCCCGATCGTGTAGGGACGGCCCGCGAGCAGCACGAGCAGCGCGGGCGGCTCGGCCTGGGGCAGGACCGCGGCCTCCAGCGGCACGCCGTCGAGGCGTAGGGTGAGGCCGTGGTCGGCGGCGGCCGCTTCCAGGCGATGCTCGGCGTCGTCGAGCGCCGGGGCGGCGGGGCCGGCGTGGCCGAGGCGCTCGGCGCGCACGGTCCAGGCGCCGGGGCCGATGGGGCGGGCGTGGACGGCGTACAGGGCGCCGTCGAGCAGGTAGTAGAGGAGCACGGGGGTCGCCTGGCCGCGCCAGGGGCCGGCGGCGGCCCAGGGGCCGGCGGGCGGCGGGCCATCGAGGCCGCCGTGGCCCGCGAGATCGGCGGCGGCAGCGGCCCAGAGCGCATCGGCGGGCGGTGAGGCAGGCTGGAGGAGGCCGGGACGCTGGTCGAGGAAGTCGGTGCTCAGGCGGGCGGCGCGGAAGTCGGCGTCCTCGGCGAGCGCCAGGAGCAGCGCCTGGTTCGTGGGCAAGCCCTGCACCACGTAGCGGCGCAGCGCCCAGGCGAGGCGGGCGAGCGCGGCGTCGCGGTCGGGGGCGTGGACGACGAGCTTGGCGAGCAGGGTGTCGTAGTAGCGGGAGACGACGTCGCCGGCGCGCACGCCGACATCGTGGCGCAGGCCGGGGCCGAGCGGCGGCGCGAAGCGCTCGACGGGGCCGGGCGCGGGCTGGAAGCCGTGGGCCGGGTCCTCGGCGTACAGGCGCACCTCGACGGCGTGGCCGCGTGGCGTGAGCGCGGCCGGGCGCAGGGTCAGGCGCCCGCCGGCAGCGATGCGGAGCTGCCAGTGGACGAGGTCCACGCCGTAGACCAGCTCGGTGACCGGGTGCTCGACCTGGAGGCGGGCGTTGACTTCCAGAAAGTAGTAGCTGCCGCTGGCGTCGCGGAGGAACTCGGCGGTGCCGGCGCCCACGTAGCCGGCGGCGCGCGCCAGCCGCACGGCCCAGCGGCCGAGGCGGGCGCGCTCGGCCGGGGCCAGGCCGGGGGCCGGGGCCTCCTCGATGAGCTTCTGGTGGCGGCGCTGCACCGAGCAGTCGCGCTCGCCGATGGCGACGGCCTGGCCGTGCTGGTCGGCGAGGAACTGCACCTCGACGTGGCGGGCGGGCGTGAGGTCGCGCTCCAGCAGCACGCGGGCATCGCCGAAGGCCGCCTGGGCCTCGCGCTGGGCCTGGGCGAGGGCGGCCAGGAAGGCGTCGGCGCTGGCGACGCGGCGCATGCCGCGCCCGCCGCCGCCCGCGATGGCTTTGATGAGCAGCGGGAAGCCGACCGCGCGCGCGCGGGCCAGCAGGCGGCCGGGGGCCTGCGCCGCGCCCTGGTAGCCGGGCACGACGGGCACGCCGGCGCGGCGCGCGAGGCGCTTGGCGGCGGCCTTGTCGCCGAGCAGCCGCAGCGCCGCGGGCGGCGGGCCGACGAAGACGAGCCCGGCGGCCGCGCAGGCGGCGGCTAGCTCGGGGTTCTCGGCGAGAAAGCCGTAGCCGGGGTGGACGGCCTCGGCGCCGCTGGCGCGCGCGGCCTCGACGATGCGGGCGACGTTCAGGTAGCTCTCGGCGGCCGGCGCGGGACCGATGTAGACGGCCTCGTCGGCGCGCGCGACGTGCAGGGCGTCGCGGTCGGCGTCGGAGTACACGGCGACGGCGCGCGCGCCCAGCTCCTGGCAGGCCTGGGCGATGCGCACGGCGATCTCGCCGCGATTCGCGATGAGCACCTTGCGGAACATCGGCGGCGCTAGCCCCCCGTCGAGAGTCAGGTGCGAGAGTGTGACAGCCGCCAGCCGCGCCGGCTGCGGTCGCCGAGTGCTAGTTGCGGTCGAGCTGGAGCGGGAAGGCGACGTACTCGCCGAGGCGCAGCGAGCGCAGTAGCTCGTTCCAGGCGGGCAGCACGCGGCGGGCGTCCTCCGGCCAGAAGGCGAAGGTGAACAGCGGCTGGATGAGGCCGCGCCGCGCCACGCAGGTCCGCGAGCGCGCCTCGCGGCGCTCCCCGGGATCAATGTAGCGCGTCTCCAGCCAGGCGATCTCCAGGTCGCCGCGCCGCTGGTAGACGGGCTCGCGGCGCGCGAGCACCTCGACATCGTCATCCTTGGTCGCATTGGTCAGCAGCTCGACGAGCGAGAGCTTGCTCCAGTCGGGGCCGGGCCGCAGGTGGAAGACCGACATCTCGAGGGTGCAGGTGTCGTCGGGCGATGGCCGGTCGAGGAACTTGAAGGAGTTGTCGCCCGGCTCCACGATCCAGTCGTGCGGGATGTCGAAGCGGACGGCGCCCTGGTCGGCCACGAAGGTCTTGTAGCCCGGCCGGGCGGGCCATTGCAGGCCCTTGGGCAGCTTGTAGGTCTCTTGGTGCCACTTCGGCATGGCGTCCCTCTTCGCCGTGACTGAGAGCAACCTCGGGGCAGGCCTGGCAGGATACCCCTAGTATACGCTCTCATCCCGCCTCGCTTTGCCAGCTCCGCGGGGGAGCGGCTATGCTTCGTTACATGGAGGCAGCGAGCATGGATGCGGCAGTTCTGACAGTTGCCGAGGTGGCGCGGCGGCTGAGCGTGAGCCCGACGACGGTCTATCGGTTGCTGGATAGTGGGCAGCTACACGGCGTGCGGGCCGGCCGTTTGTGGCGCGTTCCCGCAGATGTTGTAGACGAGTACATACGTACAGGCAGCCACCCTAACGGCGAGGACGATGAGCTGAGCGCGGACGACCTGGAGGCTGTGCGCCGGGGGCTGGCAGACATTCAGGCTGGTCGCTACGTCCGCTGGGAGGACTTGCGGGAGTCGCTGGGGCGGTGAGCCCCTGGCGCGTGATCGTTGCTCACGAGGCCGAATCTACGCTGCGCCGGCTGGACCGGCGGCAGCAGACGCGCCTCCGCGCGGCGATTGATCGGCTGGGCGAGGGCCCGAGTCCGGGACCAGGGCGGGACATTCGACCGCTGCATGGCGTGCCGGACCTGTGGCGCCTGCGGGTCGGTGGGTGGCGCATCCTGTTCACCGTGCAGAACGGGCCACGCGTGATCTCGGTGGCCGCGGTGCGGCCCCGTGGCCAGGCGTATCGCGGGCTACGGTAACCGAGCACCTCTCGGTTCGGCTCCATGGCTACATGCGGAAGACGCCGAAGCGGGGCGCGGGGATGGGCGCGCGGGTGGCGGCGGCCAGGCCGAGGCCGAGGACGAGGCGCGTGTCGACCGGGTCGATCAGGCCGTCGTCCCACAGACGCGCGGTGCTGTAGTAGGGGCTGCTCTCGCGCTCGTACTTGGCGAGGATGGGATCGCGCAGCGCCGCCTCCGCGGCGGCATCCAGCTCGGCGCCGCGCGCGCGCAACTGGTCGCGGCGCACCGTGACTAGCACGTCGGCGGCCTGCTCGCCGCCCATGACGGCGGTGCGCGCGCTCGGCCAGAGCCAGAGCTGGCGCGGGCTGTAGCCCCGGCCGCACATGCCGTAGTTGCCGGCGCCGTACGAGCCGCCGATGATGACCGTGAAGCGGGGCACCTGGGCGTTGGCCACGGCCATTACGAGCTTCGCGCCGTCGCGCGCGAGGCCGCGGCTCTCGCTCTCGCGGCCGACCATGAAGCCGGTAATGTTCTGCAGGAACAGCAGCGGGACCTTACGGAAGCAGCACAGCTCGATGAAGTGGGCGCCCTTGAGCGCGCTCTCGGCGAAGAGCACGCCGTTGTTCGCCAGCACGCCGACCGGGTAGCCCCAGATGCGACCCCAGCCGCAGACGAGGGTCGTGCCGTAGCGGGCCTTGAACTCGTCGAAGCGGCTGTCGTCGAGCAGGCGGGCGAGCACCTCGCGGACGTCGTAGGGCTGGCGAGGGTCGGCGGGCACGATGCCGTAGAGCTCGGCGGGGTCGTAGCGGGGCGGCCGCGGCGGCAGCACCTCCCAGGGCAGGTAGCGCGGGCGGTGCAGGCGCGCCACGATGTCGCGGACGAGCGCCAGCGCGTGGCGGTCGTCCTCGGCCAGGTAGTCGGCGACGCCGGAGAGGCGGGTGTGGACGTCGGCGCCGCCCAGCTCCTCGGCGGTCACCTCCTCGCCGGTCGCGGCTTTCACCAGCGGCGGGCCGCCGATGAAGATCGTGCCGGTGCCGCGCACGATGATCGTCTCGTCGCTCATCGCCGGCACGTAGGCGCCGCCGGCGGTACAGGAGCCCATCACCGCCGCGATCTGGGGGATGTTGGCCGCCGACATCTGCGCCTGGTTGTAAAAGATGCGGCCGAAGTGGTCGCGGTCGGGGAAGACCTGATCCTGCAGCGGCAGGAAGGCGCCGCCGGAGTCGACCAGGTAGACGCAGGGCAGGTGGTTCTCGGCGGCGATCTCCTGGGCGCGTAGGTGCTTCTTGACGGTGAGCGGGTAGTAGGTGCCGCCCTTGACGGTGGCGTCGTTGGCGACGACAACCACCTCCTGGCCGTGGACGACGCCGATGCCGGTGACGATGCCGGCCGCGGGCGCCTCGCCGTCGTAGAGGTCCCAGGCGGCGAGCGGCGAGAACTCGAGGAAGGCCGTGCCGGGGTCGATCAGCGCGTCCACGCGCTCGCGGGCGAGCAGCTTGCCGCGCGCGCGGTGGCGCCGCACGGCCTCGGGGCCGCCGCCGGCGCGCGCCCAGGCCAGACGCTCGGTCAGCAGGGCGCGCTGTCGCTCGGCGTGCGCGCGGTTGGCCTGGTAGGCAGCGCTGGCCGGGTCGACGGCCGTGGGGAGGATGGCGCCTTCTGCGTCTGGCACGGCGCGCGGCTCCTGGTACGCAAGTTAGCGCGTGGACTCGTCGAGGTCGATGGTCGTCCCAACCTGGGCGCCCCAGCTCGTCTCCTGGAGCTGGATGACCTGCCGGAGCTGCTGCACGATATGCGCGGCGTCCCGCGCGCCGCGGTGCGCCGCGCTGGCGGCGGGGCGGAGGCGCGGCGGGAGGTCGTCGGCGGTCCCGATGATCTCAGTGTAGCCGACGGTGAGGGTCAGCTTGTTGTTCAGCTCGTGCTCGAGGGTGCGGACGGCCAGCAGGACGCCGTCCAGGCGGGCGCGCTCGAGCCCCACGAGCGCCGCCGCGCCCGTGCTCGCCAGCAGCTCCAGCACGTCGGCGTCCTCCGCCGTGAAGCGCTTGGCGGCATCGAAGCTGATGACGGCGATGGCACCCAGGACGCGGCCCTCGTACAGCATCGGCGCCGCGGCCGCCGCCTGGGCCCCCGCGGCGGCGGCCGGCGTCTCGCCCGCGCACACCTGCTGATAGTTGTCGACGACGACCGGCGCGCGCTGGGCGACGGCGCGGCCGGCCGCTCCCTGGCCGGCGGCGAGCACGGGCGGGGCGGCGACGGCCGCAAAGCGTGTGCGCGCCGTCACGAGCTGACCGCGCGCCTCGTCCCAGCGCATCAGGTTGCCGTTCTCGGCGCCGAGCGCGGCCACGGCCTCCTCGAGCAGCGCCGTCAGGAGATGGTCGAGATTGCCCTCGGCGGCGAAGCGGCGCGCCAGGCGGAGCAGGGCCTCGCGGCTGGCGACCCGCCGCAGCGCCTCGGCGCGGCGCGCCTCCAGCTCCTGGTGGAGCGCCGTCACGCGCGAGGCCGCGATCAGGCGCAGGCGCAGGTCGTCGCGGTTGAGCGGCTTCACCAGGTAATCGTCGGCGCCCGCCTGCATGCCCTCGACGGCGTGCTGCTTGTCTTCCAGCATGGTGAGGAGGATGAAGTAGGTGTAGGGCGGATGGGGGCCGCAGGACTCGTCGCAGGTGTGGGCGCGGACGCGGCGGCACAGCTCGGGGCCGTCCAGGCCGGGCATCAGCCAGTCGCTGATGATGACGTCGGCGCCGGCCTGGCGGTACAGCGCCCAGGCCGCGGCGCCGTCGGCGGCCTCCAGGCAGGTGTGCCCCAGCGCCTCCACCGCCTCGCGCAGGATCCGCCGCGCCAGGGGGCTGTCCTCGGCAATCAGAACCCGCATTTGCTGCCCTACACGCTCGCCGTGGGGCGAGACGGACCGACGCCGCCGCGCAGAAGCCGACTGGCTCGGGTTCGCCTACTCGGGTTCGCCCGAATGGATTACCACCTGCTGCGGCCGATTGTAGGGGAAACCAGCACGAGCCGCCAGCACGCCCGTTCAGTTGTATTCCTTTGGCCGCTTGCCGGCGGTGTGGCCCTGCGGCCCGGGCCGCTGCCGGCCGTGCGCGAGCGGTTACGGGCTGGTCAGGAGCCGCGCTCGGCGAACATCGGCGCCATTAAATTGTCGACGGGGGCGTAGTCGTCGGTGAGGACGAGGGGGCGGCCCTGGGCTAGCCAATCGGCTAGCCGATCGGGGGGAAAGATGGGTATCTCCGCCGGGTCGAGGGGCGTGGCGCTCGCCGCCAGCACGTAGGTGCTGAGGCCCTGCAGGTCGCGGCTGGCGCCGGTGCTGATGACGGCGATGTGCGGAAAGGCGGTGGCGAGCGTCTGGGCGTAGGCGCGCATGAACTCGCCGCGCGCCGGATCGTCGATGATGTTGGCGAGGTAGGCGCCGCCGGGGGCCAGGAGGCGGGCAAGCCTGGCGGCGAGCTCGCGCGTGGTGAGGTGGTAGGGGATCGAGAGGTCGTTAAACGCGTCGCCGAAGATGACGTCGTACTGGCGGCCGGCGGCGACGAGATCGTCGAGCGCCAGGCGGGCGTCGCGGTTGTACGTGACCACGCGCGAGTCGGCCGGCAGCCCCATGTACTGGTAGGCCGCGGCCGTCACAGCGGGATCGATCTCGGCCACCTCGATCGTGGCCGCGGGGTAGCGGATCTCCAGGTAGCGCGGGAAGGTGTAGCCGCCGCCGCCGATGAACAGCGCCCTCAGGGCCGGCTGCCGCCGCGCGATCGCGGCCGTCACGGTGGCGTAGGCGCGCTCGTAGTCGTAGGCGATGTAGGTGGGGTCGGCCAGGTCGCTGTGGCTGTGGATCAGGTGGTCGAGGATGAGCTGGCGGACGGCGTGGCCCTGGTATTCGCCGTCGCGGACCTGGATGCAGTAGTAGGCGCTCTCAGCCACGTTGCAGGGGCCGCGGAGCAGGCCGGTGACCTGGAGCAGGAGCACCGCGCCCGCGGCGACGACGGCCACGGCCAGCGGCCGGCGCGC
>Ga0070741_10021554_pt1 | contig 10005 bp, 7 predicted proteins | sample Coa_R1_4_FD_66440 | JGI IMG/M metagenome (GOLD analysis project Ga0070741, IMG submission 66440) | Surface soil microbial communities from Centralia Pennsylvania, which are recovering from an underground coalmine fire - Coalmine... | ecosystem: Environmental > Terrestrial > Soil > Unclassified ...
TGGTGATCGATTTTCCGGATCCGCGCGGTTTCTCCAATGTAGAAGCTGGCTGCGCCATCGCGCGCCAGCGCGTAAGGCCCCTGGAGGATCGCGTTGTATGCCGGTCCGTTGTCGCCCGTTAATTTCGAGGTGTCCGCTCCGGCGAAACGTGTGAGTCCATTGCTGAGGAACGATTGGGCAAACGCAAACGGAGCGGCAGCGAGAAAAACAACCCAGGCGATACGCATGTAAAACCGCACAGTAACACGCAGTTCTCGGCAATGCCCTAGGATTGGCATAACCAGCATTTGAATAAGATGGCTCGTTTTGGCCTTTGCGCTAGGATGAAAGCCGTGGAGCGACACGACCCGCCGCCCGGCCAGCCCGAACCGCCCGCCTGGGTGACGCTCAAAGACGACGAACTGCTCCAGAAACGCATCTGCGATTTGGGTGTCCGGATCTCCGGCAGCGAGCTGGTGGCGCGCATCGAGCAACTGGATGACGAGCTGGCGGCGCGCGGCGTATCGTTTCGCCCGGTCTGCTATTTAGGCGACGAATGGTTCTCGCCGGCCGGAGCGCCCGCCATCGCAATTCCATTCTATTTGGCGCATCCGCGTCTGAAGGCGCTCGAAATGCACCAGATGCTGCAGGTGGAAGGCGGCACTCCGGAATGGTGCCAGCAGCTGCTGCGGCACGAGTGCGGTCACGCGTTCGACCACGCTTATCGGTTCTCGTCACGGAATGACTGGCACGCCATCTTCGGCAGTCCGGAAACCGAATATTCGCCGGAGACCTATCAGCCGCGGCCCTACAGCAAGAGCTTCGTGCAAAACCTGCCGAACTGGTACGCGCAGGCGCATCCCGATGAAGACTTCGCCGAAACCTTCGCGGTGTGGCTCTCGCTCGCGCCTGAGCAGTGGCGAGAACAGTATCGCGGCTGGAAGGCGCTGGACAAATTGGAATTTGTGCACTGTCTGATGGAGGAAGCCAAGAACGCGCCGCCCAAAATAAAGCGTGTACGCCGCATTTACGAGGCGCGGCGCTTGAGAAAAACGCTGGCCCGCTATTACACCGAACGGCGAAAACTCTACGCGGAAGAGTTTCCCGACTTTTACGATCCCGATCTGCGCGCTATATTCGGAAGTGGAGAACCCAACGCAGAGTCTGCCGCAAAAGTAATGCGCCATAATCGCGCGGCGTTGGTGGCTTCCATTGTCCGTTGGACCGGACAACATAAGTACGCAGTCGACATGCTGGTGCGCAAATTGATCGCCCGCTGCAATGAGCTGAAGCTGACCATGCCCACGGATCGCGCGCGCGTGTCCTTCGAACTGGCGGCGTACCTGTCGGCGATGGTCACCAATTACTTGCACACCGGACGATTCAAGAGGTCCGTTTAACTGTGAAGGTTTTGGTTTTGTTCGACGTGGCTTATCGCGCCACGCCGGGCGGTCCTTTTTCACCGCAATCGCTCAAAGAGGAAGAAGGCAAGCCGACCGAAGCCGACGTTCTGGCCTGCCTGCAGCGCTTGGGGCACGATGTGGACACGCTGGCGGTGTTCGACGACGTTAAATGCATCGTAGAGAAGCTGAAAGATTTCGCGCCGGATGTGGTTTTCAATCTCACCGAATCGTTTCACTGCAATCGCGCGCACGAGCCGAACATTCCCGCGCTGCTGGAGCTGATGCGCGTGAAGTATACGGGCGCGCGACCCGACGGCCTGATGTTATGCAAGGACAAGGCGCTAGCCAAAAAGGTTTTGGCCTATCATCGCGTGCGCGTGCCGCACTTCGTCATCTCCACCGAACAGCGCCCGTTGAAGCGCCTGCGCCGGTTCGTCTATCCGGCTTTCGTGAAGCCGGTGGGCGAGGAATCCTCCGACGGCATCGCCAAAGCTTCCTTTGCCAAGAGTGAAGAAGAGGCGCTGGAGCGCGCGCGCTTCATTCACGAAAAATTTCACGGCGATGTGCTGATTGAGGAGTACATCGAAGGGCGCGAGCTGTACGTGAGCGTGTTGGGCAATCGCAAGCTCAGCGTTTTACCGCCGCGCGAGATCTTCTTTCACGCGGTTCCTGAAGACACGCCGAAATTTGCCACGTTCAAGGCCAAGTGGGACGATTCGTATCGCAAGAAGTGGGGCATCCAAAATGGTCCGGCCAATGAACTGCCCGAGGGCATGGATGCCAAGCTGGCGCGGCTGGCGCGCAAGGTTTATCGCGTGTTGAAGATTCGCGGATTCGGCCGAATCGATGTGCGGCTTACGCAAACCGGCGAAGTGGTGGTGATTGAAGCCAATCCGAATCCATCGCTGGCGTGTGAAGACGATTTTGCGCAATCCGCCGGCGCGGCAGGTATGGAGTACGACACGCTAATTCAAAAGATTTTGGATACGGCGTGCGCGTAAATCGCCTTACTTAGTACCAACTTCTCACTATTCCTTCCGCCCGCTCCGCCGATCTCTCCTGGCTAGAGGAGCAGCCTTTCGGCGGTGCGGCTATGTGGTGGCCGTTTCCTTTTCCGTGAGGCCGCTCAGTTAGCGTCTTGGTCCATATTCCGAGGGGAATGGTTCCTTGTCCGTTCCCCTCGCTTTTTCCTCGACTCACATACACTAGAAGCGGAGACGTGTATGCGAATCTTTCGAAACGTCCTGATCGCCGGACTCGCGCTCGCGGCCGCCATGAGTGCCGACGAGGGCATGTGGCTGTTCCACAATCCTCCACGCAAGGTTCTCGAAGACAAGTATCATTTCAATCCGTCGCCTGAATGGCTGGATCACCTGCAGAAATCGGCGGTCCGGTTCGATAACGGCGGGTCGGGATCATTCGTTTCTCCCGACGGCCTGGTGATGACCAACCATCACGTGGCGAGCGACTGTATCCAAAAGATCGGCTCGGCGGGCAAGGATTACATCCAGAGCGGATTTGAAGCGCCCAGTCGCAACGAAGAAGCAAAATGTCCCGACCTGGAGCTGGACGTCCTGGAGAGCACCCAAGATGTAACGGCACGCGTGAACGGAGCGGTGAAAGACGTCAGCGATCCCGCCGCCGCTCAAAAAGCGCGGCGCGCCGCCATTAATTCCATCGAAAAGGAATCGCAGGATGCAACGGGGCTTCGCAGCGACGTGGTGACGCTGTATAACGGCGGCGAGTACCAGCTTTACCGCTACAAGCGCTATACGGATGTCCGGCTGGTTTTCGCGCCTGAAAAATCCATCGCGGCGTTCGGCGGCGACCCTGATAATTTCGAGTACCCGCGCTACGATCTCGACATCGCGTTCTTCCGCGTTTACGAAAATAACCAGCCGGTTCACGTCAAGGATTATCTGGCGTGGGAGGGCCGTGGACCGAAGGAGGGCGATCTCACTTTTATACCCGGCAATCCGGGCACTACTTCGCGCCTGGACACTGTCGACCATCTGAAGTACCTCCGCGACACCGCGAATCCTTACGTCATGGACATTTTGTTCCGGCAGGAAATCGTCCTTCGCACGTTTAGTGAACGAGGCATCGAAAATGCGCGCCGCGCCCAGGACGAATTGTTGAGCGTGCAGAACAGCCGCAAGGCGTATATCGGTATGGAGGGCGGACTCCAGGATCCGGCGTTAATGGCGCAAAAGAGCACCGAGGAGCAGAAGCTTCGCGATGCGGTGCTTTCGAATGCCAAGTTGCGGGAAGCCGATGGCAACGCGTGGCAACAGATCGACGGCACGCTGGACATCATGCGAGGCATCTATAAAAAGCTCGATCTGCTGGAAGGCGAGCGCGCCTTTAGTACGTCGCTGTTCGATATCGCTCGAACGCTGGTGCGGCTGGCGGAAGAGAGCCGCAAACCCAATGCCGACCGCCTGCGCGAATTTTCCGAATCCCAGTTGGAGCAGCTCAAGCAGCAGCTTTTCTCCCCGGCGCCGATTTACGACGATCTGGAGATTGCCAAGCTCACCGATTCGCTAAGCTTCTATGCGGGCGTTCAAGGCGAGGATGACGAATTGGTTCGCAAGGTTTTGGCGGGCAAGTCGCCGGCCGACCGCGCCGCCGAGCTGGTCCAGGGTACGCGCCTCAAAGACGTAGCGGTCCGCAAGCAGCTTGCCGATGGCGGGCTGGCGGCCATCGAAGCTTCCAGCGATCCGATGATCCAGCTGGCGCGGCTGGTAGATCCGCCGGCTCGCGAATTGCGCAAAACCTACGAAGAGAAGGTTCAGGAACCACGTCGGCAGGCTTACGCGAAGATTTCGAACGCACGCTTCGCGCTCTACGGCACCAGCACTTATCCCGACGCCACATTCACGCTCCGCCTGGCTTTCGGCGAGGTGAAAGGATACGTGCAACAGGGCAAGCAGATTCCCTGGTCCACGAATTTCGGCGGCTTGTACGAGCGCGCCGCGCAACACGATTCCATTGCGCCGTTCAATCTGCCGCAGCGCTGGGTGCAGCGCAAAAGTAGCCTGAATCTGTCCACGCCATTCGACTTCGTCAACACCGCCGATATCATCGGCGGAAATTCCGGCAGCCCGGTGGTGAATCGAGAAGGACAACTGGTGGGCATCGTGTTCGACGGCAATCTTCAATCGCTGGTTTTGGATTACACCTATACCGACAAAGAAGCCCGCGCGATCGCGGTAGATTCGGCAGCCATTGTGGAGGCCCTGCGGAAGGTCTATGGCGCGAACTGGCTCTTGACCGAATTGGGCGTGAAGTAGGGATCGCGACCGTTGCGCCCGTTTGTTCCCTTCTTTCGCAACCCGCATCTGCTGACAATTGCCGGCAACTACTGGCGCCGCAATTTAGACGAAGTGCGCTTCCCGGTTACGGCCAAGCTCTACGAAACCGAACCGGGCGTGCAGGTTCTGGTGCATTCCCAGGCGTCGGCTTCGGGACCCGTCGCGCAGTTGATCCTGGTACACGGCCTGGAGGGATCCAGCGCCGCGGGTTACGCCCGCAGCCTGGCACAAACGGCGCTGGAAGCCGGGTGCGCCGTGCATCGTTTTAATATGCGGAGCTGCGGTGGGACCGAACACGTCAGCGGACGCACGCTGTATCACTCGGGCCAAACGTCGGACCTGCTCGCCGTGGTCCGAACCTTGCCGCGCACGGCTCCCATTTACCTGGCTGGATTCTCGCTGGGCGGCAATGTGGTGCTGAAGCTGGCCGGGGAATTGGGCGCTGCGGCGCAGGATCTGATCGCGGGCGTGATGGCCGTCTCAACTCCAATTGACCTGGCAGCCTGCGTTCGGGCGCTCGGCAAACCGTCGAACAGAATCTACGCGCGCCGCTTCGTGAAGCGCTTGAAAGAACGCATCCGCGCCAAGGAGCGCCTCAGCCCCGGCGTCTTCGACCTGCGCCGCTTGGCCGCCGTCGAAACCATTTACGATTTCGATGACCGCTTCACCGCCCAAGCCTTCGACTTCGGGAGCGCCGATAATTATTACGCCACGCAATCCTCGAATCAGTTCCTGGACCGCATCCGCGTACCCGCGCTGATGGTGCAAGCCAAAGACGACCCGCTGATCCCTTTTGAAATCTACGATCATCCCGCTTTCTCCACCAATCCCCACCTACGCCTGCTGGCGGTGGAGCACGGCGGGCACTTGGGCTTCATTTCCCGCTCCAAGCCGCGCTTTTGGCTGGATCAGGTTCTCGTAAACTGGGTATTAGAAGCAAGGAACAAGGCGCCTGCCGGCGTCGTAACTTAATTTAGTGGCCCAAACTGCGTCATTTCGCGAAGCCGCGGCAATCGCGGCCGAGTCGTTGCGCACCAGCAAGTTGCGCAGTTTCCTGACGCTGCTCGGCATTATCCTCGCCACCACCACGCTGATCGCCGTCATGTCCATGATCCACGGCATGGATGTCTACATCGCCAACACGGTTTCCAGCATGGGTTCGGACGGATTCCGCGTGGTACGTTTCGCCTTTCTGGGCAATTTCGATCCGAAGAAGTACGTCCTGGCGCAAAAGCGAAATCCGGAGCTCAGCCAGGAGGAATTTCAATACCTGAAGGATCACGCTACCCTGCTCAGTGATTTCGGAATGAGCGCCGGCCGGTCCGTGACTGTTTCGCTCGGGTCGCAAACGCTGAGTAACATCTCTTTGAATGGCGGCACATCCAACTGGGCGGCGCTCGGCAACACCCAGATTGCACAGGGCCGCTACTTCACCGACATTGAGGACCGCCATCGCTCGGCCGTCGCGGTGATCGGGGCCGACGTCAAGAACAACCTTTTCGGCGACACCAATCCGCTCGGCCATGAAATCAAGGTCGAAGGGCGGCCGTTTACCGTGATCGGAGTGGCAGAAGCGAAGGGCAGCGTGTTCGGCCAATCGCAGGATGCTTTCGTCGACATTCCCATCGGCGCATACTTCCAGATTTACGGATCGCGCACCGGCATCCGTTACGCCGCGCGCGCCGCCGATCAAAATAAGCTGGAGCAGTCCAAAGACGAAATCCGCATGCTGATTCGCGCCCGGCGGCATGAAAAGCCAGGCCAGGACGACACGTTTTCGATCCTGTCCTCCGATTCGCTGGTCAGCGCCTGGGACCGGCTCACCAGCGCCATCGCGGCCACTGCGGTCGCAATCGTGTCCGTGTTCATGGTGGTGGGCGGCGTAGTGATCATGAACATTATGCTGGCCGCCGTTACCGAGCGGACGCACGAGATCGGTATCCGTAAATCGGTGGGAGCGCGCCGCCAGGATATCCTGAATCAATTTCTGGTTGAGTCGTCCATGCTGTCCGGGATGGGCGGCTTAATCGGGATGATCCTCGCATGGATGATCGCGCTGGCGGTCCGCAACTTCAGTGCCGTTCCTATGTCGGTGCCACTATCGGCCGTGCTGATCGGGCTGGCGCTTTCCACTGCCGTAGGGCTGTTCTTTGGAATTTATCCGGCGCAGCAGGCATCCAAGCTCGATCCCATAGAAGCGCTCCGGGTGGAGCGCTGAGGATTCACAAATGACTTGGGTGGAACTCACCGCCGCTATCGGACTCGCGCTCTCCACCGTGCGCGAGCACAAGATGCGCTCGTTTCTTACGATCCTGGGCGTGATTATCGGCACCGGCACGATTATCGGCGTGGGCTCCATCATCGCCGGCCTGGACAGCGCGGTTACCAACGTCATTCGCGGCTTCGGAACCAACACCGCGATCATCTTCAAATTCCCCATCGGCTTCCAGACCCGCACGCCGGAAATGCTGCGCCGCAAATCGATCACTTACGAAGACGGCCAGGCCATCGCCGCTCGCTGCCCCGACGTAGAATCTGTCAGCCCGTACCTGTTGCCGAACCAGATAACCAACACGCCGCAGGTCAATATCGCCCGCTACAAGGGCAACGACCTGTACAACGCGAATCCAGTGGGAACCGAGCCTTCTTACGCCGAGAGCGGCCAGGTGGAGATGCAGGAAGGGCGGTTTTTCATCGACGTCGAAAACCAGCACCGCATGCCGGTGGCTGTGATCGGCGCCGACGTTCCGCGCGCGCTGTTTAATGGCGAAGATCCCATCGGCAAGTGGATCGATGTGAATGGCCACAAATTTCAGGTCATCGGAGTGACCAAACGTCCCGGGAATTCGTTTCCCGGTCAGGACGACACCAACATTTACCTGCCGTACTTCAGCATGCACAAGCTGTTCCCTGCATCCAAGGAGAATCTGCTGTTCGTCAACGCCAAGCCCGGGCGATTGGCCGCCGCTGTGGACGAAGCCACTGCGGTAATGCGAATCCAGCGGCACGTGCCCGTCAACAAACCGGACGATTTCTCCATCTCGACGGCCGATCAACTGGTGCAACAATTCCACAGCGTCACTGCCATCATCGCGCTGGTAATGGTGGTGATGAGCTCGGTTGGATTGTTGGTCGGTGGAATCGGCGTCATGAATATCATGCTGGTTTCGGTGACCGAGCGCACGCGCGAAATCGGAATCCGCAAGGCTATTGGCGCGCGGCGAGCCGATATCGTCCTGCAATTCCTCACCGAAGCGGTCGTGCTGACGGGCTTAGGCGGACTGATTGGGATGACCTTCGGATGGTCCGTTTCCCTGGCTTGCCGGCTGCTCTATCCCGCGCTTCCCACCGCCGTACCGTTGTGGGCCGCCGTTCTGGGCGTTATGGTCTCCGTGGCAATCGGGCTGTTTTTCGGTATCTGGCCGGCCAATAAAGCCGCGCGATTAGATCCGGTGGTAGCCTTGCGCTACGAATAATCTGTTAGCGTTACGCCACGAATAGCCAAGGACCTAGTTCGGACGACGCCGAGCTTTGGTCTTCTTCATCGCTCGCTTGCGAGCTGCGACACGACTTACGGGCGCAGCGGCCGGCGCCTTGAGGGGCCGGTTGCAATGCAAACAACGCACGATGTCCGATCGCGTGGAAAGATGGCAGGACCGGCAGTAAATTTGCGGCAGCGAAACGGTGGTGAGCCCAGGTAGCATGTTTACCTTAGGTTGATAATCGACGGAATCCCCTAGGGCTTTAGGCCAAACGTCGCATTCTTTTTCGCTCTGAAAGTATTTCTGACCGGACCCGAATTGCCCCCGCGGAATGGCCCCGCAGCTGGCTCATGCGATGATAAATCTTCGAGCCGCCATGGATGGAAATGCCGCAAACGCACCCGCTTCGCTTTGGCTGCAGGCAGCCCAAAAAGCTATGCGCATTGAGGCCGATGCGGTGGCCCATGCCGCCCTCCGCCTGGACGGCAACTTAACCTGCGCGGTAGAGATTATCCTGGCGCATCCGGGCAAGCTGGTAGTCACCGGGCTCGGCAAATCGGGACACGTGGCGCGCAAGATTGTCGCGACGCTGTGCAGCACCGGAACGCCGGCCGTATTCCTGCACGCCGCCGAAGCCGCCCACGGCGATCTGGGACTCTACTCGCCCGGCGACCCCACTCTAATGTTTTCGAAGAGCGGCAACACGGCGGAGCTGCTGGAGCTGATTCCGTTCCTGCGCCAATTGCCTTCGCGCCGCATCGGTATTCTAGGGAATCCGGCGGGGCCGCTGGCGGCAGAAATGGACGTGCTGCTGGATGCATCCGTCGAGCGCGAAGCTGATCCCGATAACCTCGCGCCTACAGCCAGCGCTACCGTGGCGCTCTCCCTAGGCCATGCGCTGGCCGTCGCGCTGATGCGCGCGCGCAACTTCGGCATCGAAGATTTTGGGCGCTTTCATCCCGGCGGCCACCTGGGCCGCAGCCTGCATCTGACTGTCCGACACGTGATGCACGCGCGCGATGAGATCGCCATCGCCAAGCCTGACGACTCGCTCAAGCAGGTGGTGATCGCGATGACGCATTTCCCGCATGGCGCGGCGTGCGTGATCGATTCGTCCGGCCGCCTAGCGGGCCTGATCACCGATGGCGACGTTCGCCGTGCGCTCCAGGCCCACGATGACATTCGCGGCCTCCGGGCATCGGAGGTGATGACGGTGAACCCCACGTCCATCGCTCCCGACGCGCTTTTGCACGCCGCGCTGCGGCTGATGGAAGACCGGCCGTCGCAAATCTCGGTGCTGCCCGTGCTGGAGCCCGGGAGCGGCGTATGCCTGGGCCTGGTTCGATTGCACGATCTCTATCGCAGCGGTCGGCCGAGCGGACCGAAGTGACGCTGGTCAATCCAGAAATATGGAGCCGCGCCGAAGATCTGCGGAAGCGCTTCAACGCTGCTCAGCCGTTCCGCCACGTCGTCGTCGACGATTTTCTGGACGAAGCTTTCTCGCGGGAATTGATCGACCGCTTTCCTCGCTTCGATTCGGCGCGCGCGGTCAACGAACGCGGCGAGCGCGGTCTCAAGGCCGTGCATCCCGATTTGGCTCGCTTGGGCGGTCCTTTTGCCTGCTTCGACGCGCTCATTCGCAGCCGCGAATTCCTGGAGTGGACCAGCCGGGTTACGGGCATTCCCAGGCTGCTCTACGATCCCGACTATGTGGGCGGCGGCACTCACGAAAGTCTGGATGGCCAGGACCTGGATCCACACGTGGACTTCAACTACCATCCCACGCGCCGGTGGCATCGCCGCTTAAACCTAATCGTGTTCCTGAAT
>Ga0070741_10021555_pt1 | contig 10005 bp, 11 predicted proteins | sample Coa_R1_4_FD_66440 | JGI IMG/M metagenome (GOLD analysis project Ga0070741, IMG submission 66440) | Surface soil microbial communities from Centralia Pennsylvania, which are recovering from an underground coalmine fire - Coalmine... | ecosystem: Environmental > Terrestrial > Soil > Unclassified ...
GGAGCGAGATACGCATCGGCGGCCGTCGTCGACGCGCGTTCGTATTCGCGGAACTCGGGCGCGACCTCGTGCGAGGCGACGACATGCACGTCCGGATACCGCTCGCGCAGCGCGGCCGCAACGGCGCGTTCATGCGACGGATCGCGGAACGCGAAGAGCAGGCAGACCGCGACCGCCTCCGCGTCGCCGATGTCCGGCAGCGTCGCGAGATCGAGCGTCTCGAGCTCGCCGCCGGGCCCGAGCCTGCCGCGGACGCCGTGGCAGCGCTCGAGCGGAACGAGCGGCGCCGGATGCTCCGCGCACAGGCGGTACAGATGCGCGCGCGTCTGCCGGCGCAGGTGCAGGAGCTGCTCGAAGCCCTCGTTCGCGACGAAGGCGGTGCGCGCGCCGCGCCGCTCGAGCAGCGCGTTCGTCGCGACCGTCGTCCCGTGCACGAAGCGCTCGAGGTCCGCCGCGCCGACGGCGCGTGCGGCCGCGACGACCGACTCCTCCTGGCGCGCAGCGGTCGGCACCTTCGCGGTGCGCACCGAGCCGCGGTCGACGAGGACGGCGTCGGTGAACGTCCCGCCGACGTCGACGCCGAGGATCGCCACGCGCGTACTCTGCATCGCCGTGCCGATCCGCGCCTTTCTCTTCGACTTCGACGGGCTGATCCTCGACACCGAAAGCGCGTCGCGGGCCGGCTGGGAATGGCTCTACCGCGAGCACGGCCACGAGCTGCCGGCCGAGAAGTGGGCGACCGTCGTCGGAACCACGGGCGCCTGGAGCCCCATGGACCACCTCGAGGAGCTCGTCGGCGAGCCGCTCGCGCGCGAGACGCTGAACGAGCGGCGCTACGCACACGAGCTCACGCTGATCGAGGCCGAGACGCTCCGTCCCGGAATCGCCGAGTACATCGAGGCGGCCGACCGGCTCGGCCTGAAGCGCGCGATCGTCTCGAGCTCGTCCCGGCGCTGGATCGACATGCACCTCGCGCGACTCGAGCGCGCGTTCGGCTGGCAGGCGATCGTGACCGCGGACCGCGACAACTCGCGTGCGAAGCCGCGCCCGACGCTCTACCTCGAGGCGCTCGAGCTGCTCGACGTGGCCGCACACGAGGCAGTCGCGTTCGAGGATTCGCCCAACGGCATTCGCGCGGCGAAGGCGGCGGGCATCTACACGGTCGGCATCCCGAACGCGGTCACGCGCGACTACGGCCTCGACGAGGCCGACCTCGTGCTCGACTCGCTCGGCGAGCTGCCGCCGGACGAGCTCGTCGCGCGCTTCAGCTGACGAGCCGCACGAGCGCAGTCGCCGCGGCGCCGACGACGACGACCGCCCAGATCGGCGCGCGGAGCGCGATCGCGACGAGCCCGGCACCGACACCGGCGAGGCGCGCGTCGACGACGAGTGCGCGTCCGTGCGCGAACGTCTCGGTGACGACGAGCGCAGCGAGGATCGCCGGCGCGACGACGTCGAGCAGCTCGGAGACGCGGGGCGGCAGCTTCCGGCCGGAGACCGCGACGGGCCCGACCGCCTTGAGCACGACCGTTCCGACGCCGACCGCGAGGACCGCGGCCCAGGCGGCGCTCACCGGCGCCTCCAGCCGACGACGACGGCGGCGGTCGCGGCGATGATCGGAATGCCGGGCGCCGTGAACGGGATCAACGCTGCCGCGATCGCACCTCCGGCGGCGGCCGCGGCGATCCGGCGCCGGTCGAGCAGCTGCGCGGCGAGGAGCGCCGTGAAGAGCGCGGCGAATGCGCCGTCGAGGCCGAAGGCCGACGTGTCGCCGATCGCCTGGCCGGCGAGCGCGCCGACCGTCGTGCCGCCGACCCACGCGAACCAGAGCATCACGCCGACACCGAGGAGGACGCGCCGGTCGAAGCGGCTCGTGCCGCCGCCCGAGAGCGCCCACGACTCGTCGACCACGAGCTGCGCCTGCGCGAGGCGCTTCAGGCGGCTGCCGCGAAAGCCGTGCGCGACGGTGATCCCGATCGGGGCGTAGCGCGCGTTCAGGAGCAGCGCGGCCGCAACCGCTGCCGCGACGCCGCCGCCGGCGCCCAGCACGGACACCGCCGCCACCTGCGACGAGCCGGCGAACGTCGTCGCCGACATCACGATCGCAGCGAGCGCGTTCACGTGCGCCGCGCGCGCGAGCACGCCGAACGACGCGCCGAGCGCGGCGGCGGCCGGGACGAGCGGCGCGGCGACGCGCGCGCCCCTACGCATTGCGGCTCCGGAAGCGCCGGGCCTTCTCGCGGTTGCCGCACACCTTCATGTCGCACCACTGCCGCGAGTGATTCCGGGCCGTGTCGATGAAGGCCCAGCGGCAGGTGTCGGAGCGGCAGGCCTTCAGGCGCTCCCAGGAGCCGTCGGCCATCGCGGTCGCGACCGCCGCGAGCACGCCGCCGAGCCCGCGTTCCGCCGCCACGAACGCAACCGCGCCGTCGGCGAAGCGGATGGTGAGGCCGAGCGCGCAGGCGGCGTCGTCGAGCACGCGCGACGCTTCCTCGGCGTCGGCCTCGACGCCCGTGTGCGCGCGCAGCAGCTCGCGCAGCGCCTCCCGCACCTCGAGCGCCTGCTCCAGGTCGGCTGCGCTTGCACGGTCCCGGAGCTCTGCGAGACCATGGAAGACGAGCCAGTACTGCAGCGCCCCGGCGTCGGCGAGCTTCTCCTCCCCGTCCTCCAGGTCTGCGGTGTTGACGAAGTCGCGAATGAGCTCGAGCGGGCTCATAACCTGTGTTAGCTTATCACCGGTTACCCACCCTGGGAGGCAGCAATGAGCGCGTACAAGACCGCCCACCTCGACGAGATCAAGGCGGAGCAGTGGCCGTACTGGGCGCCGATCCGGCACCACTTCGACATCGGCGCATTCGGGATCAACGCCTGGCGCGGCACGAGCGGCGACGAGGTGATCAAGCGCCACGACGAGAGCGAGCAGAGCCACGAGGAGCTCTACCTCGTGCTGAGCGGCCGGGCGACCTTCACGGTCGGCGGCGACGAGATCGCCGCGCCCGCGGGGACGCTCGTCTACATCTCCGACCCGGCCGCCGAGCGGCTCGCGGTCGCCGACGAGGACGGCACCGTCATCCTCTCGATCGGCGCGCCGCGCGGGTCGGCGTACGAGGTCGCCGGCTGGGACACGCAGTACCTCGAGGGCGGGGCGTGATCGCGCGCGTCTGGCGCGGCGCGACGCGGGCCGAGGACGCCGACGCGTACGCGGCGTACCTCGAGGAGACGGGAATGCGCAGCGCGCGTGCGCTCCCCGGCTCCCGCGGCACGCTCGTGCTGCGCCGGCGCGAGGGCGACCGCGCGGCGTTCGAGACGATCCTCCTCTTCGACTCGCTCGACGACATCCGCGCCTTCGCGGGCGACGACATCGAGCGCGCGGTGTTCTTCCCCGACGACGACCGCTTCCTCGTCGAGCGCGAGCTCGGCGTCGCGCACTACGAGGTGGACGTGCATCAAGGGCCGGAGAGCGGCTGAGGCTCCTCCTCCGGCGAGCCGCGCGTCTGCGCCGCGACCGCGGCGAGCACGATCGCGCCGCCGACGAGCGTCGCGGCGCCGGGCTGCTCGGAGAGGAAGATCCAGACCCAGAGCGGGCCGAGCACGACCTCGAGCAGCGTGATCAGCGCGACCTCGGCGGCCGGAATGAGCCTGCCGCCGATCGTGAAGAAGACGAGGCCGAGCCCGATCTGACCGATCCCGAGCGCGGCCATCAGCCCCGTGTCGCGCCCGGTGATCGTCGTCGGATGCGACAGCGGCGCGGCGCAGACGAGCACGAGGAGCTGCGAGAGGCACGTCGCCGGCGCCATCGAGACGTTCCGCTTGTGGCGCGTGATCACCATCGTCGCGGCGAACGACACCGTCATCGGGATCGAGAGCGAGAGCCCGAGCACGCTCGGCCGGGTCGGCCCGCCGACCATGACCGCGACGCCGACGAGCGCGACTGCCATCGCGACCCAGGTGCGGCTGCCGACGCGCTCGCCGACCGCCATGCCGAGCGCCGCGGCGAGCACCGGCGCGAGCGCGAGCATGAAGAGCACGTTCGCGACGGTCGAATGGTTGAGCGCGATGATGAACGTCCCCGAGGAGATCGCCATCAACGCGCCGATCGCGAGCCCGGCGCGCCCGATCGCGCGGAAGGCGTAGAGGATGCCGCCGCGTTCGGCAGCCGCCGTGTAGGCGAGCAGCCCGAGGACGGCGAAGAGCGCCCGCCCCGCGAGCTGCGTCGGGATGTCGACGGACAGCTCGCGCTGCAGGATTCCCGCCGTCGACCACGCGATCGCCGCGAGCGCGACGAACACGCGACCCCGCCTCAGCTGCGCGCTGAGGGGCAGGGTCGCGGTCGCCGTCGCCATCAGCTCATTCAACCACCGTGGATCTGGATGTTGCCGCCGGCGAGCGTGCCGGCCGCCGTGAAGCTCCCGGCCGTGATCGCGAACGTGTCGGCGATCCCCGGCTCGCCGAGATCGTCGACGTCGATCTGGTAGCGCGTCGTCGCGCCGTTCACCGTTGCGGTGCCGCCGAAGGTCGCGTGCGTTCCGGTGACGACGAGGCTGTCGGCGGTCAGGCAGCGCACGTGCGCCTTCGTCGTGTGGTCGATCACCGTGCACGTGCCGTGCAGGTCACCCGCGGTGCCCTTCACCTCGAAGCCGAACGACACGCGGTGCATCGTCGTCGGGTCGACGATCCAGCCGCCGCCGGTGACGTGGCCGCCCGTCGAGACGGGGACGACGCCGTTCGAGACGTCGAACGACTCGAGGAAGCTTCCGCTGAAGCCCCCGTTGTCGGCGCCGAGGATCGGCGAGAAGCCGGTGACGAACGACACCTCGCTGTCGAGCATCCCGGTGCCGGAGTCCTGGAAGGCCCCGCCGATCGTCGCGACGTACGACACCGAGGAGCTGACGAGCGTGTCGAACCCGAAGCCGTTCGGCGTACAGGATCCTGTGCCGCCGACCGGGCCGATGGTCTTGCTGCCGCTGATCGTCGTGGTGGAGGCGATCGTGAAGGTCGAGTCGAGCGCGACGACGTTCCCGGCGCCGTCGAGCGTGACGGTGCCGCTCTCGGTGAACGTGCCCGGATACGGGCCGGCGGCGGCGCCGTCGACGTCGAACGTGAAGGTCGGGCAATTCGCCGAGCCGGTCACGTCGGAGATCTCCATCGTGGCGGAGCCGGCGGCGAGCGTCTCGCCGGCGAGGCTCACGGGCACGGCTGCGAGGCTCGCCGCAGGCCAGGCAAGCGCGGCGAGCGCCGCGAGGACGAGGGTGAGGCGGAGGGACATGCGGGTGGTTCCTTCCTGGTAGCGGGACGGACGGCGCGATGTGAACGCGCCGCCCGTCCCGCCGGATACGGCGTCAGCCCGCGGTGATCGAGCCGAGCAAACCGTGCTGCTCGCCGCCCGGTCCGGCCGTGACGTAGAGCGACGTCGTCGGGCCGGCCGCGGCGCCGTTCCCGAACGCGAGCCCCCACAGACCGTCGAGCTCGACGAGCTTGCCGTCGCCGAAGCGGAGCTCGCCCTTGTACACCCAGTGATGGCCGCCCGTGTCGAGGTACGCGGCGATGCGGCCGTTGCCGAAGTTGCCGATCAGCAGGTCGCCGGAGAAGACGCCGAAGCCGGTAGCCGGCGCGAGCGCGAGCCCCCACGGCGCGTTCGGCGGCGCGTTCTTGCGACCGCCCGACGCGACGCGGGCGACGAGCTGGCCGTCGGCCGAGAACTCGTCGACGTAGCCGAAGCCGTCGCCCGGCACGTCGTCCTTCCCCTGCGCATCCTGCTTCGCGTACGTGACGAAGATGTCGCCGTTCAGCGCCTGGATACCGAACGGCGCATAGCCCTTCGGCAGCTTCGCGTCCGTGAACGCGCCGGCTGCGAGCGTCACCGGCTGGAACGCCTTGTCGAAGACGTCGACGTGGCCGTTGTGGAAGTCCGTCGCGTACAGCCGGTCGGCCGCCGTCGTCAGACCCTTGTAGACCGCGCCTGCGCTCGAGCGATCGACGCCGACGAGGGCCGTCGTCCCGTTCACGGTCGGCGACCAGCCGAGGATCGTCCCGTCCTCGGTGGCGAAGAGGAAGCGCGCGGCGGCGCTCTTGCCGGCCTGGCTCACGACGAAGTCGCCGACCGCGCCGTTGAAGATCGTCCCGGTCGGCGCGCCTGCGACGCCGACCGTGAGGGCCTGCTTCGCGCCCGCGCCGCTGTAGAGCGTCGAGGTGTTCGTGCCGTTGTTCGCCGTCCACCATGGCGTCGTCGGTCCGGCGACGAGGCCCCAGGCGTTCACGAGGCTCGCGTCGGTGACGGGCGCACCGGTCGCCGTGTCGGTGACGAGGTTGTGGACGAAGTAGACGTCGTCCTGCACTCCTGCGCCGGCGGTACCGGCGGCGATCGCAGCGGCAACGGCGACGGCAATTGCGGCCAGACGTACCATCGCTACGGCTCCTTTCGGTCGGCCGAGCCGCCACTCGGTGATGGGGGGAGGTACGGCGGCGCCTGCGGAGCGGATTCGCGGGCACGATGGGGCCCGGTGCGTTTCCTCGTCTGCCTCGCCGCCTGCGTCGTCCTCGCCCTCCCCGCGGCCGCGGCGGGCGCGCCCGGCGGAGCGTTCGTCACCCGCTCCGGCCCGCACCTCGAGCTCGCCGGCAAGCTGTTCCGCTTCGGCGGGGCGAACATCGAGTGGCTCGGCCTCGTCGGCTACGGGCCCGCGGATCCGGCCGGCCCGCGCCCGCCGAGCCGCTTCGAGATCGACGACGCGCTCACGACGGCGAAGCTCTTCGGCGCGAGCGTCGTCCGCAGCCAAACGCTCGTCGACTCGGTCGGCTGCTCGGCGTGCATCGAGCCGACGCTCGGCGTGTTCGCCGAGAGCGCGTTCGCGTCGTCCGACTACGCGCTCGCAGCCGCACGGGCGCGCGGGCTGAAGGTGATCGCGACGCTCGTCGGCGACGACGCCGCAGCCGGCGGCACGGGCTGCGTCTATCTCCGCTGGCGCGGGTTCGATCCGCCCGGCTGCTCGCTCATCTCGATGGATCCGTTCTGGACCGACGCGGCGGTGATCGGCGACGTCGAGCAGCACATCGCGGCCGTGCTGAACCACGTGAACCCGTACACGCACGTCGCGTACAAGAACGACCCGACGATCCTCGGCTGGGATCTCCTGAACGGCGGCGGCAGCCCGCCCGGGTGGACGCGCGAGATCGCCGGCTACGTGCGCAGCCTCGACGCGAGGCACCTGATCCTCTCCGGCTACTCGAACGCAGGACTCGCGAGCGTCGACGCATGCGTCTCCTTTCTCTATCCGCACTGGCAGCTGCCGTACGCGACGGTGAAGGCGTGGATCGCCGAGTGCGCGAAGCGCCACAAGCCGTACCTCGTCTACGAGTACGGCTGGGACCGCACGAACGTGCCGACGCTCGCGCGCTTCCGGACGTTCCTCGCGACGCTGCAGCGGAACCGCGAGATCGCCGGCGACGCGTTCTGGGCGCTGCAGGCGCACGCCGACGGCCACGGGTGGATGCCGATCCCGGCGAACATCGACGATCCCGCGCAGGCGGCGCGCGTCGAGACCGGGCAGTGGTGGGCGCTGTACTACCCCGGGCTGCGGACGCTCGTGAACTCGGCGTCCGACATGCGCGCCCGCGCCGAGGCGATCCGCGCGCACAACTTCGCGATGCGCGGCGTGCGCGTGCCGCCGCATCCCGTGCCGCGTGCTCCGACGCCGACCTCGGCCGCGGGCGGGCGCCTCTACTGGCAGGGCTCCGCCGGCGCGCTTTCCTACAGCGTGCAGCGCGCGCCGACTGCGCGCGGGCCGTGGCGCACGGTCTGCAACCGCTGCGCAACGGACGCGGGCAACGGCTACGCGGTCGCGTCCGGCGCCTGGTATCGCGTCGTCGCGTGGAACGTCGACGGCCGCGCGTCGCGTCCGTCGAAGCCGCTGCAGGCGACCGGCTGACCCCTATCGTGTGCGCCGGAGCGGCCGGGCCCGGTGGCCCAGCCGGTCTTCAAAACCGGTACGGCTGCGCAACCCGCAGCTAGGTCAGTTCGACTCTGGCGCCGCTCCGTCTCGCACAAGTGCCTGCAAAGGGGCGGTGGCGCCTTGCGGTCGCAGCGCGCACGTGCGATAAGACGCTTTCGGTCATCGCGAGGGAGAGAAGAGAGATGAAACGATCGCTCGTCGCCGCGGTGCTCGGGGCTGCGCTCGCCGCAGCCGGTCCGGCGTCGGCTGGAAGTGTCGTCGGAAGGCAGACGATCTCGCCGAACCCGAGCCCTTTTGCGAATTGCTCGAACCAGGGGTTCGCGGGTAACTATGCGAACGCGGAAGTCGAGCCTTGGGTTGCCGTCGATCCGGTGAGCTCGGCAACCGTCGCCGCCTGGCAGCAGGATCGCTGGGGCGATCCGAGCGAGGGGGGCGCGCACGGTCTTGTCGCGTGGTCGAGCGTCACGAACGCGAACTCATGGGCTCCGTTCACGACGTGCTCCGGAGGCACGACCGCGAACAACGGCAAGTTCGATCGCGCGAGCGACGTTTGGGTTTCATACGGACCGGAGGGTCGGCTCTACCAAATCGCGCTCGTGTTCGACGAGGCGACGGCCGAGAACGGGGTTACGGTCAGCTCCTCGACCGACGACGGCGCGACCTGGTCGGCTCCGATCTTCATCGACCACATGAAGCAGAAGAGCTTCGCGCACGGCGACGACAAGGAATCGATCCTCGCCGACCAGCTTCATCCCGGCTATGTGTACGCAGTCTGGGATCGCTACTCGAACCAGAATCCCGCCTACAGCGACGGACACGGCCAGAACGCCAGTAAAGGTCCGGCGTTCTTCTCCCGTTCGACCGACGGCGGCAGGACGTGGTCCGCCCCGGCGGTGATCTACGGCCGTGACAACGGGACGCTCGGCAACCAGATCGTGGAGCTCGGAAACGGAACGCTGATCGACTTCTTCACGAACTTCGTCGCGCAGAACGTGAAAGGCGGAGTGAACTACACCGAAGAGCTCGTATCGGTTCGATCCACCGACCAGGGGAAGACGTGGTCGACCGACAAGCCCATCGTCGTCTCGCAGATGAGGCCGAACGGGACCTACGACCCGACAACCGGGCAGTACGTGCGCGCGGGCGACAGCCTGTTCGACGTCGCCGTCGGCCCGACGGGCGCGCTGTACGCCGTGTGGCAGGACTCTGCATTCAGCGGCGTCGATCAGGTCGTGTTCACGAAATCGACGGACGGCGGCCTGACGTGGTCGATGCCGGTGAAGATCAGCGAGGCTCCGCCGAGCTACAACGACCCGCACGGGCAGGCGTTCACGCCCTCGGTCGACGTCTCGCGTAACGGGACGATCGCAGTTACCTACTACACGTTCCAGAACACGACCGGCGAGTCGTTCCTTGCCACCGACTACTGGGCGATCACGTCCGGCGACGGCGGAACGACGTGGAGCCCGCAGCTCCGGCTGACATCGAGTTCGTTCAACGGAGAGCTCGCACCGCAGGCGGGAGGCTTGATGATCGGCGACTACGAGGGGCTCGCCCACAACGGCAACATCTTCGTCGCGGCCTACGAGGTCGGGAACACGCAAACGGATCCGACCGACATCCAGCTGGCAAGCTTCACACCCTGAGTCGTGACCTCGGTGTCGGGGCCGCACTCGCGGCTCCGGCACCGGAAGGCGGGTGAAAGCCATGTAGTCATCGACAGCAGGCGGCTTCCGTAACCGCCCTTGCGCAAGTTCGATGCATGCCAGCCCGCTGGAAACCCGCGACGCCGTCGAGGCCCGCCGCCCGGTTCTCGGTTTCCAATTCTCGGTCTTTGGAAATACGGGTTTCGCTTCTTGGCCAGCCGATCGTCGGGGGTCTGAGTGTTGCTGCGGCCGCTCTTGCTGATCGCGCTCTTGGCGGTCGCTGGCGGCGCGCCGCAGGCGGGCGCTGTCGGAACGCCGCCGCCGGTTGACTTCTCGCCCCTACAGGTTGTGGCGGGGCCGTCGGGGCCAGCGGCTGGTCCGTTGGCGGTTGCGGATGTGACCGGGGACGGGCA
>Ga0070741_10021556_pt1 | contig 10003 bp, 9 predicted proteins | sample Coa_R1_4_FD_66440 | JGI IMG/M metagenome (GOLD analysis project Ga0070741, IMG submission 66440) | Surface soil microbial communities from Centralia Pennsylvania, which are recovering from an underground coalmine fire - Coalmine... | ecosystem: Environmental > Terrestrial > Soil > Unclassified ...
CCAACATGATGGAACGGGATTTCGACATCGAGGCCCAGACCGCGCTGTTGCAAGCGTCGCTCGAGCGACGCGGCGGTCCGACCGTGCTGGTCTCGAACGAGGTGGGCTTGAGCATCGTGCCCGACAACGCGCTCGCCCGCCGCTTCCGCGACCTGCAGGGCGTCCTCAATCAGAGGCTTGCAGCGCGGGCTCAGCGCGTGGTGATGATGGTCGCCGGCATTCCGATTGTGGTGAAGAGCCCATGACCAAGGCAGTCGACGAGAAGGAAGCCGAGCGCCACCGCGCCAAGATGGCCAAGCGCAAGGCGGTGCAGGATGAGGAGGTGGCGGGCAAAAACATCGAGAAGGGTCTGCTGATCGTTCACACCGGCACGGGTAAGGGAAAGTCGACCGCCGCCTTCGGGCTCGCGCTCCGCATGCTCGGGCGCGGCAAGCGTGTCGGCGTGGTTCAGTTCATCAAGGGCGCCTGGCATTCGGCCGAGCGCGACGCGCTGGAAAAATTCGGCGATCTCATCTCCTGGCATTCGATGGGCGAAGGCTTCACCTGGGAGACGCAAGACCTGGCGCGCGACATCGCCGCGGCGACCTGCGCCTGGGAGAAAGCGCAGGAACTGATGGCCGATGCCTCCTTCGCGCTCGTCATCCTCGACGAGCTCAACATCGCGCTCCGCTACGACTACCTCCCGCTCGACGAGGTCATCGCCGCGCTGAACGCGCGCCGCCACGATCTGCATGTCGTCGTCACCGGCCGCAACGCGAAGCAGCCTTTGATCGATGCCGCCGATCTCGTCACCGAGATGACGCTGGTGAAGCATCATTTCGCTGCAGGCGTGAAAGCGCAGCAAGGCATCGAGTTCTAAATCGATGCCGGCCCGCGCGATCATGTTCCAGGGCACGGGCTCCGACGTCGGCAAGTCGGTGATCGTGGCGGGGCTCGCGCGTGCGCTCGCCACGCGCGGGCTGAAGGTCGCGCCGTTCAAGCCGCAGAACATGTCGAACAACGCGGCGGTGACGGCTGACGGCGGCGAGATCGGGCGCGCTCAGGCGCTGCAAGCACGCGCGGCTCGCGTTCAGCCGTCGGTGCATATGAACCCCGTCCTGCTCAAGCCGCAAAGCGAGGTCGGCGCCCAGCTCGTGGTCCAGGGCCGCGTGTATGGGAGGGCAACGGCCGCCGAGTATCAGCTGGTCAAGCCCGAGCTGATGCCGTTCGTGCTCGACAGCTTCGCGCGGCTCAAAGAGGAGTTCGACATCGTTCTCGTGGAAGGCGCCGGCAGCGCGTCGGAGATCAATCTCCGCGGTGGCGACATCGCCAATATGGGCTTCGCTCGCGCGGCCGATGTTCCGGTGGTCCTGATCGGCGACATCGACCGCGGCGGCGTGATCGCAAGCCTGATCGGCACCAAGGCGGTGATCGAGGCCGAGGACGCGGCCCTGGTCAAGGCGTTCCTCGTGAACAAGTTCCGCGGCGATCCCAGGCTCTTCGCCAACGGCATGGCGCTGATCGCCGAGGCGACGGGATGGGAGCCGCTCGGGCTCGTGCCGTTCTTTGCTGAGGCGCGGCTTCTCCCGGCCGAGGATGCGCTTGCGCTTGCAGGGGAGCGGCCGGAAAAGGCAGGCGCCCACGTCAAAATCGCAGCGCCGATCCTGCCGCACATCGCCAATTTCGACGATCTCGACCCGCTCGACGCCGAGCCAAAGGTCGATCTCGTGCTGGTGAAGCCCGGTGCGGCTCTGCCCGGCGATGCCGCGCTCGTCATCCTCCCGGGCTCGAAGGCGACCATCGCCGACCTTGCCGCGTTTCGCGACGGGGGCTTCGACATCGACCTCATGGCGCATCTTCGCCGCGGCGGCTCCGTGCTCGGGCTTTGCGGCGGCTATCAGATGCTCGGCCGCACGATTCACGATCCAGAGGGCATCGAAGGCGAGCCGGGAAGCGCCAAGGGCCTCGGCCTTCTCGACGTCGTGACGACGCTTTCAGGCGAGAAGCGGCTCGAAAGGGTCGAGGGTGAAACCTCAGATGGGGCGCCCTTCGCGGGTTACGAGATGCATATGGGCGCAACGCAAGGTCAGGACTGTGCGCGGCCCTTCGCCAAATTCGCTGGCGGCGGAGCCGACGGCGCCATGTCGCCCGATGGGCGCGTAATCGGCACCTACATCCACGGCCTGTTCGCCGACGACCGCCAGCGCTCGGCCTGGCTCGAGCGGCTCGGCGCGGGCAAGGCTTCGGTCGCCTATGACCATCTCGTTGACGAGAGCCTCGACAAGCTCGCGGCGCATCTTGCCGCCCATATCGATCTCGACAAGCTTCTCGCCCTCGCTAAGTGAGGATCACGACGAGCAGCGCGACGATTGCCACACCTCCGATCATGACCATGTCGGCGCGGCGGTAGAGCGTGAGTGCCGCGCGGATGTCGTCGGCGGTCGCGCCATAGCGGCCTTCCCCGATCCATGTCCCGTCGGCCGGCTTGCCCTCGTACGTGCGCGGACCGGCAAGAGCAAGCCCAAGCGCTCCGGCGACCGCCGCCTCGGGATAGCCGGCATTGGGCGAGCGGTGGCGCGAGGCATCGCGCAGCACGACGCCGAACGCCTCCGAGGCGGACGCTCCCGGTGTGAGATAGGCGGCGATGATGAGAAACAGCGCCGAGAGCCGTGAGGCCGGAAGATTGACGAGGTCGTCGAGCCTAGCCGACGCCCAGCCGAATTGCTCATAGCGCTCTGAGTGGTGCCCGATCATCGAGTCGGCGGTGTTGATCGCCTTGTAGGCCGCGGCACCCGGCAGCCCTCCGGCCATCATCCAAAACGCTGGCGCCACCACCCCGTCCGAGAAATTCTCGGCGAGGCTTTCGATCGCCGCGCGGGCGACCCCCGCCTCGTCGAGCGCGGCGGTATCCCGGCCGACGATGTGCGAGACGCTTGCGCGGGCCGCCTCGATCCCGTCATCCTCCAGCGCGACCGCGACTTGCTCGACGTGGGCGTAGAGGCTCCGCTGGGCAAGAAGCGTGCCCGCCAAGGCGGCGAGGGGGATCATCCCGAGCGGCATGAGCAGGAGCCAATGCTGGATGAGATAGGCCACGCCGGAGGTAGCCGCGATCAAGATGAGGAGCGCCGCAACTCCGGCCAGCTTCCGCTGCCAAGGCAGGCGTCCCTCCCGGTTCAGCCCCCGGTCGAGTGCTCCCACGAGCGCCCCCATCCACATCACCGGATGACCGATTGCGCGGAAAACCCGCTCGGGGTAACCGAGCATGGCCTCGAACAAGAGCGCCAGCAATGTCAGTAGAGCCGTCATGACCCTCAAAGGCGAGCTCGCGCCGCTCGATCATGGCGGCGATCTTGGCGCCGCGCGAAAACAATTTCCCGGCGCGCCTGAACCTTTCCTCGACCTCTCGACCGGGATCAATCCCTTTCCCTATCCGCTGGCGCCGCTTCCCCCCGAGGCCTCGACCAGGCTCCCCGATCCGGCGAGCCTCGCCAAGCTCCTCGCGGTTGCGGCGGAGGCCTATGGCGCGCCCTCGCCGTCCCATGTAGTGGCGGCTTCCGGCTCGCAAATTCTCGTCGCGCAGACGGCCTTCCTTCTGGCGCGCGGCCGGGCAACGATCCTCGCCCCCACCTATTCGGAGCACGCGCGGGTGGCCGAGCTTGCCGGGCACAACGTGGTCGAGGCCGCCGATGTGACGCAGCTTGCCGAGTCGCGCATCGCCATCGTGGTCAATCCCAACAACCCCGATGGGCGCATCGTGCCGAAGGACGCGCTGCTTGCGCTTGCCGATCGCTTACGCCGCCGCGGCGGACTTTTGCTCGTCGATGAGGCCTTTATGGAGGTGGGCCCCTATGGCGTGAGCATCGCCGACCAGAGCGCGCGCGGCAACATCGTGGTGCTGCGCTCTTTCGGCAAATTCTACGGGCTGCCGGGGCTTAGGCTGAGCTTCGCCATCGCCCCGCCCGAGATCGCGGCGCGCCTTGCAACGGCGTTCGGGCCATGGCCCGTGAGCGGCGCGGCCCTCGCCATAGCTGCCACGGCGCTCGCCGACGTTGCTTGGCGTGAGAAGACGCGCGGGCTCCTTGCCGAAGCGGCGGCGCGGCTCGATACGCTGATTGCCAAGGCCGGTCTCGAGTTGATCGGTGGAACGTCGCTGTTCCGGCTGGTGCGCACGCGCGAGGCGGCTCAGCTCTTTCAGCGCCTGGGGGAGGCCGGCATTCTCGTGCGGCGCTTCGCCGAGTATCCGGCGTGGCTTCGCTTCGGGCTTCCCGACCGGGAATCGGCCTGGCAACGTCTCGCAGCGGCGCTTCCCCCGAAGGCCTGACGCTTAGATAAGCGGCGCTCAGTGCGCCCAGCGGCGGGCGTATTGCTGCGAGGCTTCGAGGCTCCCTTGCGCCTCTTCGGGCAGGAGCCTTGCGATCACCCCCATGGCGAGCTCGACGGAAATTTCGCTCGCGCCGCACTCCTTGAGCTGCTCGCGGAGCCAGCCGTAAATCTCTTCGTCACCGGCCTTGAGGCCGACGGCGATCTCTTCCAGCATTTGCACCAACGATTCTGCCGCCATCGTGCCCCTCCATCGACTTCGCCCAAAGGCGCATGGCTCGCCGTCACGCTTAGGTCGCGCTTCTCCTGGTGCTCTCCCCCGACTCATTGGATCATAGCTGGTCTTGTAAGCCTGCGAAGTTGCCAAGGGGCCACAGTCCCAGTCTTTTTGCCTAATCGCGGCCCGGACCCGCGAAGGGAACCGGCATGACCGCGGCTGTGGTCCTGGGCTCCGCCGAGGCATCGGCGACCGGCTGGCCTGGATAGGGCCTGCAGTAATGCCGCCCGTGCGCCGCGTTGCTCAACAGCAGGTCCACATGGAAATGGTTGTAGTGGAAGCGGTCCGAGCCCGGCCCGAGCACGGTGTAGAACTCGTTGCAGGCACCGACGAAGGCAGCCTGGAGGAAGGCGCGCTCGCGCGGGGTGCCGCGCCACCAGCCGTTGACCACGGTGATCGACTGGCCGTTCTCGAGCCGGAAGCCCGCGATGTCGAGCGCATTGCCGAAGGCGTGCTCGGAGATCTTGCCCCAATTGTTCCCGTCGCGTCCTCGGCAGCTATAGGAGGCGATCTGCGTGATCCCGATCACGCGGCTGCCGAAATAGCGTTGCGCCGCGGGCTGCACCGAGGCCTTCACCCAGCGGTCGAGCCCTGCGGTGAGCGAGCAGTCGATCAAGGCCGGCGGCGAGAGCGCGACCGAGCCTCCGGCGAGGCCCGAGACTTGCAGCGGGCGCTCGAGCCCGCAGACGCCGGGCCCGTCGATCGGCGTCATCTGTACGACATAGGCCGAAGCCTGCACGACGCCCGAAGCCACGCAGGCATCCTCCGCCTGTTGGCGCCACGGCGCGCGCTGCCCTGAATTGAACGTGCCGCCGCCCGCGCAGCCGACGAGCGAGCCAAGCCAAGCGGCAACAAGGATGCCCAAGGCGAGATACGCAATACGTGCCCCCATGGCGCCAAACATGCCGCCAAGGGTCTGAACAATCTTTCAACGGCGGTTAACAGCGCCGACTTGGCCGTGAAATTGATTGAGAGCCGGCTCGGCGCTCGATTTGGAAGGCCGCCATCGATCGCCGTCTCGACGCGTCGCTAAGGCCGCCTATGCGATTTTAGTCATCGTGATGTTTGTGGTGCTTGTGCTTGCCGTGCTTCTTCCCGTTCCCGTCGTCACGCCACCACCCGCCATCATCGTTCCATCCGCCATCATCGTTCCATCCGCCATCGTTCCCCCAATTGTATCCCCATCGCGGACCGCGGTACCGGTAGCACCAACAGTGCTTGTCGAGCCAATTGCCCGAGGCGCACCAGGGGAATGGAGCGCAGGGCGGCTGCGCATCGGCGAAGCTCGTCATGCCGATTAGAGCGGCAATAGCGAGTAAGAGTGTTTTCATCGGCCTCCACCATCGCTGCATTTCGGAGCTTGGCCAGAGAGTTTGTGGCTGCGACAATTCAACCGTGATCGTGATCTCAAGTTCCATCGACATCAAGGCCGCAGGCCGGCCGAACTCGGACCGACGCCTATGTCATAAGGAGCCACAGCCCGATGCCGATCAACGCCGCACTCCAGATGAGGTCGAGATTGATCCAGCCGCGGCGCAGGAAGTCGACCCCCGCCCATTGATAGACGATGAGCGCCACGATGCCGGTCGTGATGAGCATGGCGAGGCTGTGCACGATGACGGCGAGCGTCGCGATCCACAGCGACCCCGTCGCGGCCATGTGGTGGGCGTGTTCGCCGCCCTGAGCCATCGCCGCGCGCTCGAGCGGCATCAGAACTGGGATCAGCATGGCGCCCGCGCCATGTCCCGTCGCCATGACGAAGGACCACACCCCGAGCCCGAACAACCCGGTGCGGAGGCCGATATGCACGCGATGCCGGTGCCGGTACAGAAGATGGAACAGGCCCCAGGCAACGAGCAGCACGCCGGAGAAGATGCGGAACGCTTTCTCGTCGATCGTCATGCCGAGAAACACCACGGCATAGACCACGAGCGCGATGGCGAGCGCGTGCCCGAGCGCGATGGGAACGAGAGAGACGAGAACCACGCGGCGGCTCTGCCGGTAGAGGCCGAGCGCGACGGCGAACAACCAGCCCATGGCCGGGTTGAGCCCGTGAAAGGCCCCAAGCGCGATCAGAACAAGCCACGGCGAAGCGTCGGTCATTGTCTTTCCCTCGGGGAGAATATCGATCGGCTGTGGCTGGGCGTCCCCAGTCTCGGAACCCGCGTCAGCACCCTCCCATTGACTCCCTAACACGCCGCCTAAGAATCATCGCAGGAGGAAGCCTTTAAGGGGGAAACGCCATGGCGCCCAAAGGTAAAGCCAAATCGCCCGCTGAAGTCGGCACGAGCCCCGTTGCGTCACGGGGGTTGGGCGAGTTCTGGACCAAGGAGGATTGGTGGGCCGTCTGGCTCGGGCTCGGCATCGTCGTTGCGGCGATCATCGCCTATCTTTCAGGGGGTAGTATCAAGCCGATCGCGGTCAAGCCCGCAAGCTGGGACAGCTTCGCCACGCTCAAAGATCATTTCGCCGCGCAGTGGCCGTGGTACGTGGCCCAGTTCGCTCTGTGGGCCGCCGCCTTCGGCATAAGCGCCTGGACAATGGGCTTCAGGCCGGCCGAGTTCCTGCCCGCCTTCGCCTTCGTCTATCTCTTGTCGCTGATCATCTTCTCGATCGGCCAATGGAAAGAGGCCGGCATCTACAGCCTCGAGCCGCCGCTCGTGGCGCTCGTCGTCGGCCTCCTCATCGCCAATGTCGTGGCGCTTCCGTCCTGGATGGATGCCGGCTTCCGCGTCGAGTATTACATCAAGACCGGCATCGTCCTCCTCGGCGCGACGCTTCCCTTTACGCTCATCGTCTGGGCGGGTCCGCTCGCGCTCCTCCAGGCCACCATCGTCTCGGTGGTGACCTTCGCCGTGATCTTCTACGCAAGCCGCGCGCTCGGGCTCGATCGCAGGCTCGCGGCCTGTCTCGGAGCCGGAGGCGCGATCTGCGGCGTGTCGGGAACGATCGCCATGGCGGGCGCGGTGAAGGCCACCAAGGAGCAGGCCTCGATTGCCATTGCCATCGTGGTGTTCTGGGCCATCGTTATGATCTTCGTGCTGCCCTTCGCGGCGAAGACGCTCTCGCTCCCCGCCGTTATCGCCGGCGCATGGATCGGCAACTCCGAATTCGCCGATGCGACCGGGCTTGCCGCGGCGCAGGCCTATGGCGGCATGGCCGAGGCCTCGGGCGGCGCAATCGAGGGCACGACCGAGCACGCGCTTGCGAGCTTCACGCTGATGAAGGTGATCGGGCGCGACATCTGGATCGGGATTTGGGCCTTCGTGTTCGCGCTGATCTCGACCACCCGCTGGGAGGTCGAGGAGAGCGGCGCGCGACCGAGCCCGCGCGAGATCTGGTGGCGCTTCCCGAAATTCGTGGTCGGTTTTCTGATCGCCTCGGCGCTCGTGACGCTGATCGCCGCCGGCTACAGCTTTGCCGACTACAAGAAGCTGGTCGAGCCAAACCTCGTCGCGCCGATCAAGGATCTGCGCTCGTGGGCGTTCACCTTCTGCTTCCTGTCGATCGGGCTCACCACCCGCATCCGCGATTTCGCCAAGGTCGGCGCCAGGCCCTTCTTCGGCTTCACCGCGGGTGTCGTGGTGAACGTGATCCTCGGCTTCGTTCTGTCGGCGGTGCTGTTCAGGAGCTTCTGGATCGACCTCGTCGCGGCGCCCGCGCAGTAAGACGACGGCTTATAGGCCGAGCGCCTTCTTGGCCTTCGCGGTGACCGACCTGCGGGTCGAGAAGAATCCCTCCCAAGGATCGCTTTTCAGCCGCTTGAGGCGCGCCGGCAGCGTCAGGACCGAGTAGGGCGATGCGGCCTTCAGGCCCTTAAGCTCGTCCCAGCGGAGCGGGCAGGCGACCGGTGCGCCCTCCCTGGCGCGCGTCGAATAATTGACGATGGCCGAGCCGCCGCGCTGATTGCGGAGGTAATCGACGAAGATCTTGTCCTCGCGCGTCTTCTTGAGCGGGTTCGCCGTGTAGCGGTCGGGACGCGCCTCCACGAGCGCATCGGCCACCGCCTTGGCGAAGGCCTTGACCTCGGGCCAGCCGAGCTTCGGCGTGAGCGGCGCCACGATATGGAGCCCCTTTCCGCCCGTCGACTTGAGGAAGCTCGTGAAGCCCAGATCGTCGAGGAAGTCGCGCACCTCGACGGCCGCCGCCTTCAGCGTGGCGAGATCGAGCCCTTCGTCGGGGTCGAGATCGAACACGAGCCGGTCGGGCTCGTTGATGTGATCGAGCGACACGCCCCAGTCGTGGATTTCGAGCGTGCCGATCTGCACGAGGCCGAACAGGCCTTCCTCGTCGTCGATGTAGAGATAGGGCTTATTGGTCTCGCCCCCCGGAATCGGCACCTGCTTGATCGCCGGACTCATGCCTTTCATGGCGTGGCGCTGGAAGAAATGCTGGCCGCCGATGCCGTCGGGGCAACGTACCAGGCTGATTGGCCGCCCCGCGACATAGGGCAGGAGGAAGGGGGCGACCGCCTCGTAATAGCGGGCGATGTCGAGCTTGGTGAGGCCGCTCTTGGGGTAGTAGACCTTGTCGGGATTGGAAATCGTGATTCCGGCGAAGACTGGAGCCTTGGCCTTCTTCGTGAGCGTGGTCTTCGTCGTAGCCATACCCCACTCCTCATCGTCTGATTGCTCGCGACGCACCTCGCGCGCCGGCTTGTCCTCGCGGAGACCCTTGAAACTCGGATGGCGGAGCCTGCCGTCGCGCGTGCGCTCGGCGAAGGCCACCTCCGCGACAAGCTTGGGCTCGAGCCACACCGCGCCTTTACGCTCCGCCGCCGGCACCTCCTCGAACGGTGATGTCGCGCGCTCGAGCGGCTTGAACTTGCGCGCGAGCCTGTCGAAGTCGGCCTGTACGAAGCCGGTCCCGACCTTCCCCGAGTAAACCAACTTGCCGTCCTCGAAGCTCCCGAGCAGGAGTGAGGAAAAGGGCTTGCCCTTCACCTCGGAGCGGCTGTAGCCGCCAATGATGAGTTCCTCGCCCTTAAGGCACTTGATTTTGAGCCAGTCTTTGCTGCGGCCCGAGCGATAGAGCGAGTCGGCGCGCTTCGACATGATGCCTTCGAGACCGGCGCGGCAGGCCTGCGCGTAGAACTCCGGCCCCGAGCCTTCCACATAGTCGCCATAGACGAGATAGTTGGAGATGCCTTTCTCGGCCATCAGCCTGGCGAGACGCTTGCGCCGCTCGACGAGCGTCTTCTTGCGCCAGTCCTTGCCTTCGAGGTTGAGCAGATCGAACACGAAGTAGCGAATCGCGGGATGCGGCGTGTCGATGTGCTCCTGCAGCGATTTGAATTCGGTGATACCGGAGGGAAGCACGAAGGCGACCTCGCCGTCGATCATCGCGCTCTCGGCGGGAAAGCTCTGCATCGCCTGGGCGATCAGGGGAAAGCGTACCGTCCAGTCAAGCCCGCTCCGGCTGAACAGC
>Ga0070741_10021557_pt1 | contig 10003 bp, 9 predicted proteins | sample Coa_R1_4_FD_66440 | JGI IMG/M metagenome (GOLD analysis project Ga0070741, IMG submission 66440) | Surface soil microbial communities from Centralia Pennsylvania, which are recovering from an underground coalmine fire - Coalmine... | ecosystem: Environmental > Terrestrial > Soil > Unclassified ...
TTGGCGGAACTGGTCTGCTCGAACTCGTTCCGCTCCGACGACAAGGACCACAATGCGGTCGGGCTACTGCATGAAGAAATGCGCCGGCTCGGCTCGCTGATTATGCAGGCCGCGGACAAGAACCAGGTGCCGGCCGGGGGCGCGCTCGCCGTCGACCGCGACGGCTTCTCGGCGGCGATCACGGCGGCACTCGCAGCCCATCCGCTGATTGCCATCGAGCGCGGCGAGGTCGCGCTGCCGCACGCGGACTGGGACAGCGTCATCATCGCCACCGGCCCCCTCACCTCGCCCGACCTCGCCGCCAATATCCGCACGCTGACCGGCGAAACACAGCTCGCCTTCTTCGACGCCATCGCCCCGATCGTGCATCGTGACAGTATCGATCTCGGCGTCGCCTGGTTCCAGTCGCGCTACGACAAAGCCGGGCCCGGCGGCACCGGAGCCGACTACATCAACTGCCCGCTGACGCGCGAGCAATACGACGCCTTCGTCGACGCGCTGATCGCCGGCGACAAGGTGTCCTTCCACGACTGGGAAGCCTCGACGCCCTATTTCGACGGCTGCCTGCCGATCGAGGTGATGGCCGAGCGCGGCCGCGAAACGCTGCGCCACGGCCCGATGAAGCCGTTCGGCCTCACCAACCCGCATAGGCCCGGCGTCAAGCCTTACGCGGTGGTGCAGCTGCGCCAGGACAACAAGCTCGGCACGCTGTTCAACATGGTCGGCTTCCAGACCAAGCTCAAGCACGGCGAGCAGAGCCGCATCTTCCGCACCATTCCCGGTCTGCAAAACGCGGAATTCGCCCGGCTCGGCGGCCTGCACCGCAACACCTTCCTGAATTCGCCCAAGCTGCTCGACGACACTTTGCGTTTGAAGGCCAATCCCGCGTGGCGCTTTGCCGGCCAGATCACCGGCTGCGAGGGCTATGTGGAATCTGCCGCCATTGGCGGACTGGCGGCACGCTTTGCCGCCGCCGACCGGCACGGCGATCCCCTTTCGCCGCCGCCGCCGACCACGGCGCACGGCGCGCTGCTTGCGCATATCACCGGCGGCCATATCGCGACCATCGATGCCGGGCCGTCCTCGTTCCAGCCGATGAATGTGAATTTCGGGCTGTTCCCGCCGCTCGATGCCGACATTGCCTTCGACAAAGACGGCCGCAAGTTCGGCCGCGGCTCGGCCAAAAACCTGGCAAGGAAGAGCGCGCTCAGCGCCCGCGCGCTCGCCGATCTCGCGCGCTGGATGGGACAAAGCGCCGCCGTGGCCGCCGAATAGGCTAAGCCTTCGGAAAACCGAACCAGGCCGTCCGCAGCAAGACGAGCTGCCTTCGCCATTGCGGCGCATCGGCGCGCTTGAGTCGCAGCGGCACCAGTGCCACGTCAAGAAATGCGGGGAGCGCGCCCTCCGGGACATTCGGTAGTTGGTCGCGGAATGCCGCGTAAGCCTGGCGCGCGGCCGCCGGCTCGGTCGCCGCCAGGGTCACGGCGCGCGCGGCAGCTGCTGCAACCGCGACGACGGCATCGCCCTCTGCGCCCAGCAAGCGCGCCGCCATCACGTATATCGGCGCTGCCGCTTCGATTGCCGGCTCGCCCTGCAATTCAAGCTGGCGCGCCTCGACGGCGGCGGCAAGCGGCGCGAGCGACATGCCGGTGCGCTGTGCCGCATCCGTGAGCGCGATCATCACCGGGCTTGCCGCCGCCTCCTCGCCGCGCAAGCCGCCGACCGCCTCCAACCACCATTGCAGGCGGATGATCCCCGTTATCGGCTCCTGCACCAGCGACCTGACCCGGCCGATTTCGAGCGCGAAGGCATAGAGTGCGACGAGGAACGGCCGCCGCTCGGCCGGCGCGAACAGACTTGCCAGGTAGCGGTCCCTGTCATGGGCCCGCACCAGCGCCTCGCAATACCGATAGGCTTCGCCGATGCGGCCGCTGTCCGCCATGACGGCTTATACCGCGATCAGCCCGGCGCCGACGCGGCGATTCTCCGCCAGCAGAATATTGTAGGTGCGCACCGCAGCCCCCGTCGCCATGGCATCGACCGAAAGCGCTAACTCCCGAAAGCGCGCGCGCAAGGCGTCCGGCAATACCCAAGGGTCGTGTCCGGCGCCGATGAGAAAAAAATCGAGCGCGCCGGCGCGGGCGAATACCGCGGCCAGCGCCGCCTCGTTGAGGTCGGCAAGGCCGGCAACCGGCCAGGCCCAGATGCCATCCGGAAAACACAGCAGCGAGCCGCGGTGCGACATGCCGCCGAAGCGGAAGCCGCCATTGCCGTAGGCATCGATTTGCGCCGGGCGCGGCAGATGCGGTGCATCGCCTGCGGCGACGGCCATCAAGGCCGGTCGTCTTTGGCGGGCGCCGCCGACAGCGCGTCGCGGCCGGTGCCGACGCCGAGATAGATCAGGATCGGCGAGGCAATGAACACCGACGTATAGGTGCCCACCAGCACCACGCCGAACATCATGGTCGCCGTGAAGGAATGGATCGCCTGGCCGCCGAACAACAGCAGCGCCAGCAGCGCCAGCGACACGGTGACGTGCGTGATGACGGAGCGTGACAGCGTCTGGTTGACCGAGGCATTGAGCAGGTCCGGCATCGGCAGCTTCTTGTAGCGGCGCAGCATTTCGCGGATACGGTCGTAGATCACCACCGTATCGTTGAGCGAGTAGCCGAGAATGGTGAGCAGCGCCGCAATGCTGGTGAGGTCGAAGTCGATGCGCGTCAGCGACATGAAGCCGATGGTCAGCACCAGGTCGTGCACGTTGGCGATCATGGCGCCGAGTGCGAACTGCCATTCGAAGCGGAACCATAGGTAAATGAGAATACAGAAGATCGCGAGAATGAGGCCGATGGTGCCGTAGGACAGAAGCTCCCCCGACACCCGCGGGCCGACCACCTCGACGCGGCGGTAATCGACCTCGTTGCCGAGTGCGCCGCGCACCTTGTTCACCGCCGCCTGCTGCGCCTCGTCGCCGCCCGGCTGCTCGGCGATGCGGATCAGCACGTCGTTTGGCGCGCCGAATTGCTGCAGCTGCACTTCGCCGAGCTGCAGCGTGCTCAGGCTCGCGCGCATCTTGGCGAGATCGGCCTGCGCCGCCTTGCTCTGCACTTCCAGCAGCAGCCCGCCCTTGAAGTCGATGCCGAAATTGAGCCCGTGAAAGAAGTACAGCGAGATGGCGATGATCGACATCAGCGCCGAAATCGGAAAGCTGATGCGCCGGAAGCGCATGAAATCGAACTTGGTGTCATCGGGGACGATGCGAAGCAGCTTCATGCGGCGCGGCTCCTAGATCGGCACGCGCTGCGGACGCCGCCAGCGCACCCAGTAGGCCACGATCAGGCGCGTCAGCGTGAAGGCGGTGAACACCGTGGTGATGATGCCGATGCCGAGCGTCACGGCAAAGCCGCGCACCGGTCCGGTGCCGATATAGAACAGCACCGCGGCGGCGATGAACGTCGTGATGTTGGAGTCGAGGATGGTCGCCAGCGCGCGCGAGAAGCCGGCGTCGATGGCGTTGATCGGCGAGCGCCCGCCCCTCACCTCCTCGCGGATGCGCTCGTAGATCAGCACGTTGGAATCGACCGCTATGCCGACGGTCAGCACGATGCCGGCGATGCCCGGCAGCGTCAGCGTGGCGTTGAGCATCGACAGCACGCCGAAGATCATGGCGACGTTGACGGCGACGGCGACGTTGGCGAACAGGCCGAACAGACCGTAGGTCACGAACATGAAGATGATGACCATGGCGGCGCCGACATAGGACGACAGCTTGCCCTTGGCGATCGAGTCCTGGCCGAGGCCGGGTCCGACGGTGCGCTCCTCGATGATGGTCAGCGGTGCCGGCAGCGCGCCGGCGCGCAGCAGAATGGCAAGATCGTTGGCGCTCTGCACCGTGAAGCTGCCCGAGATCTGCCCCGAGCCGCCGAGGATCGGCTCGCGGATCACCGGCGCCGAGATCACCTGATTGTCCAGCACGATGGCAAAAGGCTTGCCGACATTCTCTTGCGTCACCTGGGCGAACTTGCGCGCCCCCGCGGTGTTGAAGCGGAACTGCACGATCGGCTCGCTGGTGCGCTGATCGAAGCCCGGCTGCGCGTCGGTCAGATCGGCGCCGGAGACGAGAATGCGTTTCTCAAGAACATAGGGCGTCTTGGCCTGTGCGCCGGCGCCGTAGAGAATTTCGTCGTCCGGCGGCACGCGGCCTTGTACCGCCTGCTCGGGCGACACCGAGACGTCCACCATATGGAAGTCGAGCTTGGCGGTCTTGCCGAGCAGTTCCTTGAGCCGCGTCGGGTCTTGCAGGCCCGGCACTTGCACCAGAATGCGGTCGGTGCCTTCGCGCTGGATTAGCGGCTCGACGGTGCCGAGCTCGTTGACGCGGCGTTCGATGATCTGGATCGATTGCTCGACCGCCTGGCGCACGCGCTCGATGATGGCGGGGTCGCTGAGCGTCAGGCGATACAGATCGCCCGCCTCGCTGCTGATATTGATGTTGCGGTTGCCGGTGGCGGCGAGGATGCCGCCGAGCGGTTGCGACAGCGTCTGCAGCTTCTCCAGGGCCTGGGCGGAGTTCTGCCCTTCGCGGACGCGAACCTCGACGCTGTTGTCGCCGCGCACCACCAGCCCGGTATAGCCGATGCGCGCCTCGCGCAGCACGCGGCGCACGTCGTCGCGCAGCGCCTCGAGCATTTCCTTGCGCACCGCCTTGGTGTCGACCTCGAGCAGGATGTGCGAGCCGCCCTGCAGATCGAGGCCGAGCACGACATGGCGCTGCGCCCATTTCGGCCAGCCGTCCACCATCTTGCCCGGCAGGAAATTCGGCACCGCGAACAGGCACACGGCGATCACCGTGCACAGAATCGCCAGCACCTTCCAGCGCGTGAAATAAAGCATGAGTCCCGCTTAACCTCGGAGCCGCCGCGCGCTAGCTCGCCGCAGCCTCGTCCTTCACCGGTTCACCTTTGGCCCGGACGTCGCTCACCATCTGCCGCATTTGCCGGATGCGCACGTCGTCCGCGATCTCGATCTCGATCTGGTCGTCGTCGATCACCTTGGTGACCTTGCCGATAAGTCCGCCATTGGTGACGACGGTGTCGCCCCGCCGCACGTTCTTGACCATCTCCTGATGCTGCTTCACGCGCTTCTGCTGCGGGCGCAGGATCAGGAAGTACATGATGACGAAAATCAGGATGAAGGGCAGCAGCGACATCAGCACGCCGCCGTCGCCGCCTGCTCCGCCTCCGAACAATCCTTGCGCGAACGCCGACGAACTCAACATCGATGGTTCCCTTATCCCTTAGATGACGAAAATCGCGCGCGCCGGCGTCCCTGTTTTCCGGCAAACGCGCTTGAATTTGGCGCGGACTATAACCGCCGCCCGCCCAATTGCAACGCCGCCGGCCGCGCAAAAAGCCCCGTTTTTGGCCGTTTCCCGCGGGTGCGGCTTGCGGGCGCAAGACGGCCCGGCTAAGAGCAGCGCACTTTTGAAAAAGCACCGATCATGGCGAAGTCGAAAACCAAATCGCGGACATCAAAGCCGGCCGGCAAGCCGGCGCCCGCGCCCGATGTGCTGGAGCGCATCGCCACGGCGCTCGAGCGGCTGGCGCCGCGCCCGGCCGGTTTGCCCGATTTCTCCGCGGCCGACGCCTATGTCTGGCACCCCGACGGCCGAAGGCTGGCGCCGGTTGCCCGCGTCAACCGCGTCGAGATGGCCCTGCTCAAGGGCATCGAACGCGTGCGCGACGTCCTCCTGGAAAACACCGAGCGCTTCGCCAAGGGGCTGCCCGCCAACAATGCGCTGCTCTGGGGCGCGCGCGGCATGGGCAAGTCGTCGCTGGTCAAGGCCTCGCACGCCGCGGTCAACGCCGCTTTCGCCAAGAGCAGCAAGCGCGGGCCGCTCAAGCTCATCGAGATCCACCGCGAGGACATCGAAAGCCTGCCCGATCTGATGGCGCTGATTCGCGGCAGCGACTATCGCTTCATCGTGTTCTGCGACGACCTGTCCTTCGACGCCGACGACACCAGCTACAAGTCGCTCAAGGCGCTGCTCGAAGGCGGCATCGAAGGCCGGCCCGACAACGTGATCTTCTACGCCACGTCGAACCGGCGCCACCTGATGTCGCGCGACATGATGGAAAACGAACGCTCGACCGCGATCAATCCGGGCGAGACGGTCGAGGAAAAGGTGTCGCTGTCCGACCGCTTCGGCCTCTGGCTCGGTTTCCACCGTTGCAGCCAGGACGAATACCTGGCGATGGTCGATGCCTATGTCGCGCACTACAAGATCCCGGTGCGGGGCGAGGCGCTGCACCACGAGGCCTTGGAATGGGCGACGACGCGCGGCTCGCGCTCGGGCCGCGTCGCCTGGCAGTTCATCCAGGACTTGGCGGGACGGCTCGGGGTCGCTTTAAGCTGACGCACGGTTGCGCGTCATCGTCGCGCAGACATCGCGGACACAGCCGCGCAGCCACCGATGGGCGGGGTCGGCGTCCATTCGCGGATGCCAAAGCATGGATACCGTGAAATCGGGTAGCGGGATGGGCAACGGGAAACTGTGCATGCCTGTTCGCAGCTTTTCGGTATGCCGCTCGGGGACGCTGGCGATCAGGTCCGATGCCCTTGCGAGCGCAACCGCAGTCGAAAAACCGCCGACGATTGCCACGACTTCGCGGTTTGCGCCGAGCACCTTCAGAGCTTCATCGATCGGACCCGCTTCGAGGCCTTGCCGCGAAACCAGAATGTGCTTGGCGGCGGCATAACGGGCGGCAGTGACTTTTCTGCGGCTCAGCGCGTGCCCCTTGCGGACAACCCCGATAAAGCGGTCCTGGAACAGCGCCTGCGCGCGCACCTCCGGTCCGGTCAACTTGCCGACGACACCCGTTTCCAGGTCGACGGCACCGCGACGAAGCGGCTCGCTGTCTCTGTCCAGCTTCGCTACGAAGCGCAGCCGCACGCCCGGCGCTTCCTCAGCGACCCGGGCAAGAAGGCCCGGCCCAAATGTTTCGACGAAGCCCTCGCTGGTGCGCAGCGTGAACGTGCGAGCGAGCTGCGCGAGATCGAGCTTCTCCGCCGGGCTTAGGACCGCCTCCGCGGCGTGCACGATCTGGCCGACCCGAGCACGCATCTCGATGGCGCGGGGCGAAGGCGCAAGGCCGCGTCCGGCTCTGACCAAGAGCGGGTCGCCTGTCGTTGCGCGCAGCCGCGCCAGTGCCCGGCTCATCGCCGACGGGCTCAGCCGCAAGCGTCGGGCGGCGCGCGCGACGCTGCCTTCCGCGAGCAAGGCGTCGAGTGTGACAAGCAGATTGAAGTCGGGCCTGGCCATGGCGCGACCATAGCCAATTCTGGCATGGCGTCAAATGCATCAATGAAGTGCATATCGTGCGCCTACCGCCATACGCCGCGGCGGCCTACGTCTCCGGGCAAACAACCGCAAGGAGATGTTCAGATGATTTCCCCCCGTTTCGCGCCCGTGCTGTTCGGCCTGGTCCTGTCGAGTCTCATGTCCTTCCTCGTTTCGGGGATCGCCACGTTCCGCGCCGTCGGCCCGATCGACGGAATGTTCAAGCTCTGGATCGGCGCTTGGGTGCCGTCCTGGGCAATCGCGTTCCCCGTGGTCCTGGTCGTCGCGCCGGTCGCGCGGCGGATCGTCAGCGGTCTGGTGCGGCAATGACGGTAGCCGCCGATACGGCGACCGTCGAAAACGGGCGGTCGGCCCGTGGGGCGCTCGCCGGTCTTTCGCTGTCGATGCTGCTGTCGTCGCTTGGCATCAGCATCGCCAACGTCGCCCTGCCGACATTCGCCGAAGCGTTCGCGGCGACGTTCCTGCAAGTGCAATGGATCATCCTCGCTTATCTATTCGCCATTACCACTTTGGTCGTGAGCGCCGGACGTCTGGGCGACAGTATTGGCCGCCGCCGGCTGCTGCTTGCAGGAATCCTCCTGTTTACCTCGGCCTCGGTGCTGTGCGGCATTGCGCCCGGGCTCTGGCTGCTGATTGCCGCACGGGCCGCGCAAGGTGCTGGTGCCGCTGCCATGATGGCCCTGACCATTGCCTTCGTCGGCGAGACGGTGCCGAAGGCGAGAGCGGGCAGTGCCATGGGGTTGCTCGGAACGATGTCGGCGATCGGCACCGCCCTCGGCCCCTCACTTGGCGGCGCCCTGATCGCCGGATGGGGTTGGCGGGCAATCTTTTTCATCAGCGTACCCCTGGGAGTGCTGACGTTCCTCCTCTCTTATTGCTACCTGCCGACCGAACGCCGCTCGAAAGGCGCGCAGCCGAACGGCTTCGATGCGAAGGGCATGGTGCTGCTGGCCCTCACCCTCGCGGCCTATGCCCTGGCCATGACGACCGGACGCAGCGCCTTCGGAGTCATGAACGCCATTCTTCTCATGGCAACGGCAATCGGCCTTGGTCTCTTCTTGCTCACCGAATCGAAAGTCTCTTCCCCCGTAATTCGGGTGGCGCTGCTTCGCGACCCGGCGTTAGGTGGCGGCTTTGCCATGAGCGCCCTTGTCACGACGGTGGTCATGGCGACGTTGGTGGTTGGGCCGTTCTATTTGTCGCGCGCGCTTGCGCTCGACGCCGCGGCGATCGGGCTCGTCATGTCGCTCGGCCCGCTGGTCGCGGCGCTCACCGGCGTGCCCGCAGGCCGCACTGTCGACCGCTTCGGTTCACGCTCGATGACAATCGCTGGGCTTGTCGCCATGGCTGCCGGGACAACCGCGCTCGCTGCAATCCCGGCTCGGCTCGGCGTCCCCGGCTATATCGTCCCGCTCGTCATCATGACCGCGGGTTACGCGCTGTTCCAAGCAGCCAACAACACTGCGGTCATGACGGATGTCGGGACCGATCAGCGCGGCGTCGTTTCCGGCTTGCTCAATCTGTCGCGCAATCTCGGTCTGATCACCGGAGCATCGGTGATGGGCAAGGTGTTCTCTGTGGCATCCGGAACAGCCGACATGACAACGGCGCAGCCTGATGTCGTTGCCGCCGGCATGCGGATCACGTTTGCCGTCGCAGCAATGCTGATCGGAATTGCGGTCGCGATCGCGGGCAGCCGCCGAAAGCGCCAGGCTTAAGCGCCGCCGAGATATTTGGTTGGATCGACCGGCGTCGAGCCTTTGCGGATCTCGAAGTGCAGTTGCGGCGAGGTCACGTTGCCGGTCTGGCCGGCATGCGCGATCACCTGCCCGCGCTTGACGGTGTCGCCGCGCTTGACCAGGAGCTCGCTGGCATTGGCATAGGCCGAAACATAGCCGTTGGCGTGGCGGATCAGCACCAGATTGCCGTAGCCCTTGAGCTCGTTGCCGGCATAGGCGACGACACCGTCGTCGGCGGCCTTGACCGGCGTGCCTTCGGGCACGGCGAGATTGATGCCGTCGTTTTGCGTGCCGTTCGGCCGCTGTCCGAAGCCGGCGATGATGCGGCCTTTCACCGGCCAGCGAAACGATGGAATGCCGCCCGCGGGCTCGACCGTCTTGGTGACGTCGGTTTCATGCGGCGCTTCGGGCTTTGCGACGCGCGCCGTCTGCGCCGGCGCGCTCTGAATCTTCTCGGCCGGCACGGTGCGCGGCTGGGCGACCTGCGGCGCGGGCGCCTGGCGCATCGCCATCTTCTGCCCGCCGGGAATGGTCAGGCGGGTGCCGATGCTGACTTTGTCATAGGGCCTGATGTTGTTGGCATGCGCAAGCGCCGTCAGCGTCACGCCGTGCTTGCGCGCGATGCCGATCAGGCTTTCGCCAGGCTCGACGACGTGGACGTTCTCGCTGACCTGCGGCGCCGGCGCGGCATGTTGCGCGCCGCCGGAGACGTAGCGCGGGATGACGAGCCGCTGGCCCGGGCGGATCGTCGCGGCATTGGTGATGCCGTTGACTTCCATCAGCGCGGCGAGCGGCACGCCGTTCTTGCGCGCGACCGTCTCGAGCGTCTCGCCGTAGCCGACCGTGACCGGCTGCCCGCCGTCCCAGGTCCAATGTCCGGCCGGAGCCGGCGGCGGCGGCGGCG
>Ga0070741_10021558_pt1 | contig 10003 bp, 10 predicted proteins | sample Coa_R1_4_FD_66440 | JGI IMG/M metagenome (GOLD analysis project Ga0070741, IMG submission 66440) | Surface soil microbial communities from Centralia Pennsylvania, which are recovering from an underground coalmine fire - Coalmine... | ecosystem: Environmental > Terrestrial > Soil > Unclassified ...
TACAGCCGCCGTGGCCGCCCCCGGCTGGTCCTGGTCACGTGCGGCGGGCCGTTCGACGCCAGCATCGGCCACTACCGCGACAACGTCGTCGTCACCGCCGTCCCGGCGTAACGCCGCGACTGCCGCCGCGTCGCGGCTAGACTGATCTGCCGCTGGGGGCGTAGTTCAGCTGGTTAGAACGCCGGCCTGTCACGCCGGAGGTCGCGGGTTCGAGTCCCGTCGCTCCCGTCCTCAAAGTCCCCGCTTGCGGGGACTTTTTCATTCGGCGCGTTCTTCAGGGCGTTTCTGCGATGGGGTGTGGATGGGGCCGTCAGCGCGTCGAGCGCGTCCAATACGCCGCGATTCGCATCCGGAAAGAGGTGTCCGTAGAGGTCGAGCGTGACGCGGATTGACGAGTGGCCCATCTGCGCCTGGAGGTACTTCGGGTGCGCCCCGGCCGCGACCATCAGTGCCGCGTAGGTGTGGCGGAGGTCGTGGAAGCGGAGGCCGGTCAGCTTCGTGCGGCGGACGGCGGGCGCGAAGACGCGGTGGCGGAAGTTGTCGTCGTTCAGGATCCGGCCCTGCGGCGACGGGAAGACGAGACCGAGCTCGTTCGGCTTGCGCGCGAGCAGCTGGCGGCGGAGGACGCGGACGGCGGTGGTCGATAGGTCGACGCGGCGTCGCGACGCGCGGGTCTTCACGGGCACCAGCTCGCCCGCGTAGGTGCCGTTCTCGACGATCAGAGTCTTCGCGTCGAGGTCGACGTTGCGATCGCGGAGGGCGAAGAGCTCGCCCTGGCGCAGGCCGGTCAGCGCGGCGAGCATGACAAGGTTCCCGTACGGCGCGACAGTGTTGGCGGCGAGCTCTTCCACGTCGTCCCATTCGACGAACTGCCTCTCCTTCGGCTCGCGCCGCGGCGCCTTGACGCGGAAGACGCCCTCGTCGACGAGGTGGCCGCGCTCCTTCGCGTTCGCGAGGATCTGTTTGAGCAGCCGGAGCGCGAGCTCAGCCTGACGCGGCGCGCGCTTCGCGAGCCAGGCGATGTGGTCCTCCACGGCGGCCGGACGGATCTCGTCGAGCGCGACGGGTGCGAAGGCGTCGAGGTGCGGCAGGACTTGACGGACGCGCGCGAGCGTCGAGGCGCGGACGCGGAGCGCATACCGGTCGAGCCAACCGTGCGTGAACTCGGCGAGCGTCTCCGGCGGCGCCTGGTAGAGCGCGCCGAGCGACGCGCGGCGCTGCCGCTCGAGCACGAAGCGATCCGCATCCTTCTTCAGCACGAACGATCGCGAGCGCTCGTGGCCGCCGGCACCAATCCACCGCGCGCGGTAGCGCTTGCTCCCGTCCCGCAACCGGTACGTCTCGATGTGCGCCACCGCTACTCGAACAGCCTAGGCTGCGGGTCGTCTGGCCGCCTCGTCGTCTTCGGACGGGTGGGCTTTTTCGCCTTCCTCGCCCGGCGTTGCGGCCGATCGCGCTCAGGCTCCCGGCGCTCGGCGATGTAGCCGTTGATCTCGTCGCGGACGAAGCGTCGTGTGCCGCCGATCTTGTAGCTGGGCAACTCGCCTGAGGCGGCGTGGTCGTAGACCCAGTTCTCGTGCACTCCGAGCAGCTCGGCGACCTGGCGGGCGGTCATCATCGACTCCATCGCTGCTCCCCTGCTCGAATCGAAAGACCAAGGATAGCAAATATGAGTCATAACGCAAGTATGGGTATCGTCACCTGTCTGCGCTGTACACTTGTCGTGTGGCTCGTGGTGGTGAGCTGATCCGGGAGGCCCGGCTGCGCGCTGGCCTCACCCAGAAGCAGCTGTCGGAGCTGAGCGGCCGCGAGCGCTCCGTGATCGCCCGCTGGGAACAGGGCGCGATCTCCCCGCCGATCGACAGCCTGATGGAGATCATCCACGCCTGCGGCTTCGACCTGCCTCTGACGCTGATGGAGGTCGACAAGAGCGCCGACGCAGAGCTGCGCGAAGCGCTCATGTCGACACCGAGCGAGCGCGTCGAGTGGCTGCTCGGGCAGATGCGAACCGGGCGGGGCAGCAAACGGACAAACGTGGCCGGCCGGACTTCCGCGGTGTTCGACGCGTACGAACTCCTACGCGCGCTCCAGGCGCGCAACGTCAACATCGTCGTGATCGGCGCCTTCGCCCGAGTCGTCCGCGGCACCCGAGAGCTGACGGACGGGATCGACATCGCCCCTTCAATGCGCAAAGAGAACCTCGTCCGGCTCGAGCAGGCACTCGAAGACCTTGACGCCCGCCGCAGCGACAGCGAGGCACTCGACCTGCGCGACCTTGAGGAGCCGCTGACCGAGCTGGAAACGCGCGCCGGCGAGCTCAGGCTCGTGCCAGAGCCGGCCGGGACCCGCGGCTACGACGATCTCCGCCGGCGCGCGGACCGCGAGCCGCTCGGGCGGGGCCTCCGCCCCCAGATCGCCTCCACCGACGATCTCGCCCGCATGCTCGGCGCCCTCGGCCGCGACCGAGATCTCGAACGCCTCCTCCGCCTCCGCCGTCTCATCAGCCTCGAACACGACCTCAACCATGAGCTCGGCCAAAGCGCCGGCATCGACCTCTGACCGACGCCGACGATGACCTCTCGCATACAGCAACCACTCACCTCAATAGCAGGGGGGACACAGATGCACTTCGCAGTGCAAACCCGCCTCAGCATTGGTGTACGGGTGTACGAGGAGCGTTGACCCGTGGCGAGCCACCGGCAGCGACGCAGACACGAGAAGGTGCAGCGGCACACCCCAAAGCCCGTCCGCATCTCGACGCTCGACGACGTCGAACCGGCCGGTCGAGTCGAGCGTCTCGTGTACTCGCGCCAACAAGCGGCGGAGGCGCTCGGCGTCAGCCTCGCCACCCTCGATCGGTATGTCATCCCCGCGATCGCGACGATCAAGACGGAATGGGGCACGCGGCTGATCCCGAAGGGCGGGCTCGATCGCTACGTCGCCGAACACACCGAGGAACCACGCTCGCCTGGTCGGCGCCGATCACCTTCGGGCCGCCGGTCGACGCTCCCGCCCGAGGTGGTCGCGCGCATCCGCCGCGAGCGCGCCGAGGGCAGAAGCCTCGCCGCGATCGCCGACCGGCTCAACCGAGACGGCATCCCGACCGGCCAAGGCGGAAGGCAATGGTGGCCGTCGACCGTCCGTTCCGTACTCGTCCGCTTCTCGCCAGCCAGACGCGACTCGCGCGCCTGAGGGGGTACGGCGCGGTCCGTCCGAGAAGGTGACTACGCTTACGAACGTATGTTCGTCACGTCGTCCGAGCCCCATAGGATCGTCTGATGCCCGGAGTCGCGCATACACAGTTGCCTGCGGAGCGCGAACAACAGCTTTCAGTCGTCGGCTTGTTCGCCGGCATCGGGGGAATTGAGGTCGGTCTCCACCAGGCAGGGCATCGAACGGAACTCTTGTGCGAGATCGATCCAGCGGCGCAGCGCGTGCTGCGCACGCGTTTCCCCGAGATTCCACTCACTGCCGACGTTCGCGAACTCGGGTCGATTCCCGACGTGGGAATCTGTGCGGCGGGCTTCCCGTGCCAGGACCTGAGCCAAGCCGGGCGAACGGAGGGAATCCGTGGAACGAACTCTGGTCTTGTCGCGGAAGTGTTTCGTCTCGTCGAGCGAGCTGACCCACGCTGGCTCCTCCTCGAAAACGTTCCCTTCATGCTCCAACTCGATCGCGGCGCCGCTATGCGATTCCTCACTCGCTCGCTCGAGAGACTCGGCTTCAGATGGGCCTACCGAGTCGTCGACACACGCGCCTTCGGGCTGCCCCAGCGCCGGCAGCGAGTGATCGTACTCGCGTCCCGGACAGAGGATCCGCGAGACGTTCTCTTCGTTGGCGACGAAGGCGAGCCCGCTTGGCCGGATCAGTTGGAAGTGGCCTGCGGCTTCTACTGGACTGAAGGCATCCGCGGACTCGGCTGGGCGATCGATGCAGTCCCAACGCTCAAGGGCGGTTCGACGATCGGCATTCCGTCCCCGCCGGCAATCAGGTTTACGGACGGCCTGATCGCGACGCCGGATCTCCGCGACGCGGAGCGTCTTCAGGGCTTCGAAGTCGACTGGACGGCACCCGCCTCCGATAGCGGGCAGCGGAAGGGCTTTCGCTGGAAGCTCGTCGGCAACGCGGTCAGCGTGCCCGTCGCGGAGTGGGTAGGCACACGGCTCCGAGATCCCCGGCCCTACGACGGATCACAGGACGAACCCCTCGCCCCCGGAGCGCCGTGGCCCAAGGCCGCTTGGGGCGCAGCCGGCGAGGCCCGTCGAGCGAACGTGACCACGTGGCCTGTTCGACATGAGTATCAGCACCTCGCAGACTTCCTTCGCTTCGACCCGGCACCCCTCTCGGAACGGGCGACGAGCGGCTTCCTCCGACGCACGCGCGAGTCTTCACTCAACTTCCCGACCGGGTTCTTGGAGGAGGTCGAGGCTCATCTGGTGACGGTTCGAGCGGAACCGCTCTTCGTGTAACCGCCCGGACGCCGCCCGATGGGGCAGGAGCGAGAGGCTCCGAGTCGTAGGAGGTAGCGCCGTGGACGGCCCGGACATCATCGTTTCGAGCCTGTCCGTGCCGCAGCCCCGCGGTCCGTCGAAGACGCCGTGGCAGTATCACTCCCGCTCCGATCTCCACAGCAAGGTCGCGTGCTGGGCCGTCCTCTTCGACCTCCTCCAGCAGAGCGCCCTCATGCGCCGTCATGCGACGAGCGGGAAGATCGTGTTCGGCATCAACCACGAGCTGCGCGACTTCGCGACTGGGCGGAAGAAGGTGCTCGACCTCGTGATCGCGCGTCCGTCGGGACCAACCGCGAAGGAGACACTCGTCGACCTGGCTCAGAGGTACCGAGTCGTTCTCGACAACTCGCAGACACCGAAACTCGCGGCCCTGCCGGACCTTCACCGTGCCCCGGTAGGCGCTGTCCTCATGGCGCTGGAGGCAAAGGCGGCTATGACGGAGCACGTGAAGGCACTCCCTCGCCTCTACGACGAGCTCAACTCGAGTCACCAAACCGTTCATGGCGCGTCGCGTCAGGCGCTCGCGGTCGGGCTGGTGATGGTGAACGCCGCCTCGACGTTCGTCAGTCCCGATCTGAACAAGACGCCAGGCGCGGCAGTCGTGCTCTCGAAGCACTCTCAGCCGGCAGCGGCTGCAGCAGTCGTTGGGAAGGTGCGCGAGATCCCGCGGCGGACGGGGAGCGCGACCGAGGGTTACGACGGTCTCGGCATCATCGTGATCTCGGCGATCAACGACGGCACGACGCCAGTTTCACTGCTCACGGCGCCGCCGGCGCCACCTCGGGGCGACATCTTCTTCTACGACAACATGATCACGCGCGTCGCAAACGAGTACGACACGACGTTCAAGTCGATCTGAGGTAGCGCCGTCCTAGACTGAGGACGTGGCCGAACGGGGCACCCCTGCCGCTTCGTCACCTGACGCCCTGCACCGTATGCGCGCCACGCGTCGCCGCGACACACCGGGTGAGCTCGCGCTTCGCCGGGAGCTGCATCGACGCGCGCTTCGGTACCGCGTCGACTACGCGCCACTCGAAGGCCTTCGACGACGTGCGGACATTGTCTTCACACGAGCGAAGGTCGCCGTCTTCTGTGATGGCTGCTGGTGGCACGGGTGTCCTGAACATCGGACGTGGCCGAAGGCGAACGCCGAATGGTGGGGCCAGAAGATCGACGGGAACCAACGCCGTGACCGCGATACTGATGCGCGCCTGGCGGCGGAGGGCTGGATCGTCGTGCGCGTTTGGGAGCACGAAGACCCGGTGGAGGCTGCAGACCGGGTCGCGGCGACCGTCCGCGCGGTCTCGGCCGCTGGTCGCTAGGCCGGCGACTCGTCGGGAGTCGGCAGGGGGAGCGGCTCCGGCACGGAGATCCCAAGCTCATCCGCAAGCTTGCGCAGCCTGTCGTCTTCCTCGCCGCGCCCGACGAGAAGAGCGAAGTACTCACGCCACTGTGACGCCGCGGTCGCGAGCAGCGATGCCCAATCCATCGCCTTCATCCCGTCCTGGCTCAGTTTCTTTAGCTTCGCGGTGACCGCCGGTTTCTTCGCAAGGTTGTCGGCGACGAGAATGCCGCGAACGAAGTCGAAGCCGAGCGCAGTGTTGGAGTCGATCTCGGCACGAACGGTGTCGACGTAAGCCTCCCAGCGCGAGAGGTGGTCGAGATCGACGGTGATGCCCGGGCGCATGAACTCCGCGATCAGAAGTGTCGAGCCCGCACTGAGCGCCAGGTCGATCCGCTTCGGCCAGTGTTCGGGGTCAGCGATGCCCGCTGCCTTGCGCGCGTCCTTCAGAAGGTTCGTCACCTTGACCTCCTGCTTGAACGTCTCCCACTCCGGCCCGAGGAGCCATGCGTGCTGTGCGACATAGTCGCGTAGCGGGTTCTCCAGTTCCTTCTTCTCGACTCGCTCACGGAGGCCCTCGACGACCAGCAGCTTCGTCCGCGCCGACTCCGCGCCTGCGAGCGCCGTCAAGACGTTTGCCTCGACGAGCACTGCGACGAGATCGTCATCGGACATCTCCTGCGCCTCGGCTACGTTCGCGATCAGCTCATGCAGTCGACCGCTCTCCCACGCGACGAGCATCGATTCCGCGAGACCCACGAAGTTCTCGTCGGTGAGCGAGCGGATCCCCGCGACCTTCCTCAGCGCATTCCTCACCGTCTTGCGCTCGTGAGGTTGGAACCTCTCTAGACGCTCCGCGAATGGCGCGACCTTCTCGTCGAGGATCTTCATCTTCTTCTCGACGCGCCGCTCGTTCCAGACGGCGAGCAGCTCGCGGACGCGCTTCCGGCCCCACTCCAGGAGCGCCTGGCTCGCGTCGTGGTTCCAGTCGACGCGCTGCCGTTCGGTCGCGATCAGGTCTTCGTTCTGCGAGTCAAGGAAGTCCGCCTCGACGATCCCCGACAGGTATGGCAGCCCAGCCTGTGCCGTTGTACCTCCCGAGAGCTCGAAGTAGAACGGGGTCTGCGCCAGCTTTCCGGCGACGAATACCGCGACACCCTGGAGTTCGTCGTCCTTGATCGGCTCCTTGTAGAAGACGATCTGCCAGCGAACGGTGTCGTTGTTGAGCTTCTCCTCACCGAAGCCGTCAGCGCCCACGGCAAGGCCCTCGGGCTTCTCCTTCTCCGTGTAGTCGCGCGGGAACGAGAACTCGACAGGCTCGTCGCCCGCACTCGCAGGCAGCGGGTCGCCATCGACAGTGATCGTGAAGTCGGCAACACGCTGGTGGAGTAGGAACCGGCGCGACAGCCCGCGTGCCTGGACGACGGGCGACGGTCGCTGCTTGAGGTTCAGCTTCTTCAGCCGGACTGTCGTTCCGTGCTGCGACCGGCGAGATTCGTCTGGCGCCGCGTACTCGACCACGGTCACTTCGGCGGGTTTCGTCTCCGTATATCTGCCTTTCCTGAGCTCGTCGAGGTCAAGAAGGAACTTCGTGTACTCCCCGTTCTCGCGACTCGTCGTCTCGATCTCGATCACATGGGCGATTCCGAAGCCTGCGAACTTGCCGATCCCTTTCCGCCCGAGGACCGGCCGCTTCTTCTCCTCGGTCGTCTCCGTCGCGGCATCGCCACGCCGGTTTCGGCCGACGTCGAGAAACCGGTCCTGGCACTGGTCGAACGTCATGCCCCAGCCGTTGTCGGCGATGGTTATCTCGGCCTCGTCGTCGAGCTGGATGGGGAAGGTAACGGCGACGCTCTCGGCGTTCGCATCCCAAGCGTTCGCGACAAGCTCGGCAATCGCCGCGATAGGGCTCTGGTACATCTGGATACCCAGGTGGTCTATGACGCGCCCGTGGAACGCGAGCTGGAGCGCGTGCGGTGGAGCGGTCGCCAATGCGGGCGTCGTCGTAGCCATCGCCTCAGGCTACTCGCCGAGCCAGGACCCTGTCGTGCTCCGCTACGCGGCGGCGATGAGCGCTAGTCCGCAGAGTCCGAGCCCATGCGCCATGCGGACCGGCACGGCGTTCCCGATCTGGCGCTCCACCGCGCCGCCCTGTCCGCGGCCGCCGTGGAACGTGTAGGTCAGCGGGAAGGTCTGAATCACGGCGGCTTCGCGCAGAGTGAGAGCCCGCGATTCTGTTGGGTGGACAAACTGCCCGCAGGCGGGCGTCGTGCATCGCGTCGTCATCGTCGGGGCTGGTTCATCGATGCGCACGCGACTGTACGACGCTGTGGCGTCGCGGCGGTCTAGCTTCGAATGGCAGACGAGGCGATACTCGTGCGGAAGATCGAACCGCGAGCCGCCAACTGGTAGCACGGCGAGTCGCTTCGCAACCTGCGGCGAAGGAACCCGCGTCCGGTGAAGAGGATCAGCTGCCGGGTCGACCCGCGCCGCCAGCGCGAGCGCCTCGCCTGCCGTCTTCATCGCGGTCTGCGTGAACCAACCCGGCAGCAAGTCGGCCAAGTTAAGCGGAAGCGACTTCACACCATCACGAACCGCAACAACGATTACCCGTCGCCTCCGCTGCGGGACTCCGAACTCAGCCGCGTCCACGATGTAAGTCTTCACGCTGTACCCGGTGGCGCGGAGCTGCTTGACGATCCGCGCGAGACGGGGATCACGAGCAAGCCCTGGGACGTTCTCGAGCAGCACGATGCGCGGCCGGAACGCCCGTGCAAAACGCCAAACCTGCGCGACCAAGTCGTTTCGCTCGTCGTGGGGATCGAGCTTCCCGATCGACGAGTACCCCTGGCATGGTGGGCACGCCTTGAGGAGGGTCAGCTCGCCGCGTGCGAGGCCAAGCGTCTTCCTGAGGGCGTCGGCGTCGACATCGCGAACGTCCGCTTCAACGAGCCTGACGCTCGAATGATTCGCACGGTAGGTCGAGGCCGCGTGCCGGTCCGATTCGACTCCTGCAAGCACGGCGAACCCTGCATCGGCAAGGCCCCGCGTGGCTCCGCCAGCTCCGGCGAACAGATCGACGGCTGTTCTAGTCGCCACGGGTCCGATCGTAGAACCGGATTCCTCTCCGCGATAGTGGATCTTTCGGCCCTGTGTGCGTCGGCGAGCAGCGCCCTGCTCCTTCCGAACTCGCGTCCCCGGCCGAGTCCGCCCGGATGCATGCGAAAGTAAAGTTATCCTTTACTTATGCATGACACAAGACCAGATATCCGCGGTCTGGAGGCCGAGTCATACCAGCAGAGCGGCTATTTCACCGCCCGCCAAGCGCGCAAGTACGGGGTCAGCCGGCAGCTCCTGAACCATCACATCCGACAGGGACGGTTCGAGCGCGTGCGGCGGGGGCTCTACCGCGTCTGGGGCTTCCCACGCTCTCAGTTCGACGAGATTCGCGAGAAGTGGATGACGGTTGGGATGGACAAGGCCATCGTCTCGCACGAGAGCGCGCTCCTGCTGCTCGACCTCAGTAACAACGTCCCTGACGAGGTCCACCTGCTGGTCCCGCGCAGGTACCGAGGGCTTCGTCGGCCGCCGGGTGTCGTCATTCACACCCACCCGGACGACGAGAAGGTCGCCACACGCCGGGGCGACGCCATGCCGATCACGGCGCCGGCGCGAACGCTTGTCGACGTCGCCGCGACGATCCAACCCGACCAGGCAGCGATGGCGGCCCGGGAAGCGCTGCACCTCGGCCTGCTCACGCGCCGGCAACTCGAGCAAGAGGCCGCGCGCCAACGGAAGATGCGCGTCCTCGAGACCCTTCTCCCGGACGGATAGGAAGACGACCGGGGCGCGACTCTCTTCGCCCCGATCTGTTGCCAGTGCGAGCGACATCTCTATGGGGCGCGGATGGGGCGGGAGCCTCCAAAGAGCCCATGGAGGAGCCTGGAAGCCGCGCTCGCTGCGCAGGTTGAAACTCCTGCTAATCGGGCTCTTCCGGGTCGTCCCGTGGAGGATCGTCGGAGCCCTTGCGCGGCCTGTCACGCCGGAGGTCGCGGGTTCGAGTCCCGTCGCTCCCGTTCTCGACCGCGCCGCCGCGATCTCCTTCTCTGTGGCTAGAACGCGCCGAACAGCGCGAGGATCAGAGCGATCA
>Ga0070741_10021559_pt1 | contig 10003 bp, 9 predicted proteins | sample Coa_R1_4_FD_66440 | JGI IMG/M metagenome (GOLD analysis project Ga0070741, IMG submission 66440) | Surface soil microbial communities from Centralia Pennsylvania, which are recovering from an underground coalmine fire - Coalmine... | ecosystem: Environmental > Terrestrial > Soil > Unclassified ...
CGTTGGCTGAGTTGGCCTGGCTGCCAGGTGGTGGTGGCGGAGGCGGGGGTGTTGCGCTGGCGGAATTGGTCAGGCGTCCGGGTGGCGGAGGTGGGGGTGTCGCGGTGCCGGGATTGGCCCGGCGTCCAGGCGGAGGAGGCGGCGGCGGTGGGGGCGTGGCAGTGGCCGGATCGGCTCGGCGCCGAGGCGGTGGTGGCGGTGGAGGTGGCGGCGGAACTGGCCCGCTCCCCGGCGGGCGCGCGCCCGGACGCGCGGACGCCGGACCGGGCGGCCGGCTGGTCCCGCCCGGCCCGCCGCTGCCCCTGCTGCCCCCGCCTCCGCTCGCCCCGTCGGCGGGCACGTGCGGCCGCGGCCCCGCGATGAAATTGTTCGTACCCTGGATCACCCGCTGGAACAGGCTTTCCCGCCCGGGCGCGGCAGTCCCGTCGTCACTCGCGCGCGACATGCCGTCGTCGGAACCCTGAGCGGCAGGCGCAGCACCCGACGCCGACGCCCTAGCCGCACCCGAAGCAGTGCGCTGCTTCTCCCCGGTCCACTCCAGGAAACTGCCGCAGGACCCGCAGAACGTGTCCTCGTCGCCGTTGCGGAATCCGCACTTGCGGCACACGATCATCGTCGCACCACCATCTCCACTTCGTGCGCTACATGCGCGGGTTTCGCCGCGGCGATCAGGTCGCCGAGCGCTTCGGCGTCGCCGAGGTCCCCCGGCTCGGCCAGGATGCGCACCGTCATGCGCGCGTGCGCTGCGCCGGGCAGCGCGCCGCCCGGTACCGGGGACCACGACGTGCCGCCGGAATCCAGCACCTCGACCCGCACTCCGGCGGCCAGTTCGAGCAGGCCGCGCACGCCCTCGGCGGTGCCGCGCAGCCGGTACAGCGCGACCGACCGCGCCACGGCCTCGCGCCGCCGGCGCAGCGGCCAGTTCTCGTCGAAGACCCCGCTCAAGCCGAACCATCCGGACAGCCACAGCAGGAAGTCCTCCGGCGCCAGATCCGGATCGATGTACGCGCCGAGGCAGTCCAGCGTCGAGATGACCGGAGCCAGCACCTCGTCGAGGGCCGCCGTCCACCGCATGGTGAACGGATCCTCCTGGTAGATCGCCGGCATGAGGCTGCCCAGCGGATACGGCGTGCCCAGTCCCTCCACGGCCGCGCGCATCAGTGCGCCTCCACCCTCACCTGGTGCTCGAAAGAGAACACGAGCGAGTTGGGTTCCAGCTCGATTCGGTCGGCCCGCCCGCCGCGCTCCCCGGTCACCGGATCGGCGCTGAACAGCAGCACGTCCTCGACCAGCTCGACTCCCGGCACCCGGGCCAGCAGCCCGTGGATCTCGCCGGAGCGCACCGCCCGTCCGAACGGCCAGCCCGAGCCTTCGGCGCCGCCGCCGGGCAGCGGGCTCAGGAACTGGTACAGCGCGCCGAGCGCCTGCCGTTCCACGCGCTCAAGGCTCACCCGGGGCCGCGCCACCAGCCGCGCCACGACCGTGACGCCGCGATAGAGCGGCGGCTCCACGGACACCCGGGTGCCGATGACTCTGACCTCGTCGAGTCGCGCCGCCAGCCGCTCGAGGGTCCGCGGCGCGGGCACCAGGGCGCCGAAGCCGATCCGGCCGCTCCCGTCCGCGGCGGCCGCCGGCACAACCAGGACCCTGACACCGTGCGCCGCCTCCGGCGTGTCCCCGGCCGCGACACAGCGCACCCGCGCGATATCGGGTGCGGCCTCCCGCGCCAACGCCTCGTAGTCCTCCGCCGTCACCGCGCGGCTGCGTGTGCGCAGCAGCAGCGGACCACGCCTCTTCGCCTCCTCCAGCGTTTCCCCGTCCACCCCGCCCTGTGCCGCGTGGCGGTTCTCCACCGCGGCGACGAACGGGACGGAAGTCTTGAGGGACTGCAGGGCGCCGGCACCGACGTTGCCCGCGGCGCCGCCACCGGTCGCGTAGCGCCGGATCCGCACCTGAGCGCCGCGCTGCGGGACCGCTCCGTACTGGCGTATGCCGCCGTCGGGTTCCCGAACCGCGGGCCCGAAGAGCACCAGCCGTGCGACGGCGTCGAGCACGAAGTGCCGATCCTCGGGGCCACTCGCGGCGAAGTCCTCCACCGCGCTCCATTCCTGCCAGCCCGTCTCGGAGGAGGTTTCCACCACAGGGGTCTCGTAGCCGGCCAGGATCGGGCCCCGACGCACCGGAAACTGCTCGCCCGGGACGCCCTCCGCCTCGCCCAGCGGTTCGTGCTCGACCAGTTCGGCATGGATCGCCTCGGTCGTGCCGCCGACGGTGCAGGCGGTCAGGCCCTCGATCACCGGCGAGGCCGTGTACGGCGGCTGGCCTTCGAGCGGCTCGACGATCCGGGCCCTGATCCACCCGGCCCGGTCGCCGCCGACCACACTCGCTTCGTGCGACGCGGGCACGTGCAGGACCAGCGCGCCCGGCCGGTTCAGGCCGCCGGTCTCGTCCGTGCCCGTCTCGCACGCGGCCCAGCCCTCGGCCGTCCACGCCTCCCACCGCAGCGGCGGGTGCTCGGGGTTGACTCCGACGCCCTCGACCCGGGCACGGAAATCGAGGCGTACCGCGCAGCCGGGCACCGGCTCGGTCAACCCGATCAGGAGCGCGTCGCCGAGTGCCGGGGAAGGGTGGAACGCCGCGAATCCCCGCCCGAGCGCCAGTTGTCGGCTGCGGTCCGCGGTAGGCGGTCCGTCCGCTGAGTCGGTCGCGTCCTGTTCGTCGTCCTGGGCCGCAGTCCGCACCCGGCGCAGCGAGCACGGGGCGATGACAAGGTCCTGAAGCGTGGAGAAGACGACCGATTCCACGCTCGCGGTGCGCGGCGTTCCGACTTGGGTGCCCGCGCTCACCGTGAGTGCGGCGGTCGCCGGGCTGGAGAGCCAGAAACTAACCGGTGCCCGGGCCGGCGTGGGCGGCAGCATGCGCAGCCCGATCAGGTCAAGGAACGTCGTGTAGAGCCGATCCGGTACCCGGTTGAGCCGGTAAAGCAGCTGGTCGGTCATGTAGGCGAACGTCTCGATCAGCGTGACGCCGGGGTCCGAGACGTTGTGGTCGGTCCATTCCGGGCAGCGGCGCATGACCATGCGCTTGGCCTCGTCCACCAGGTCCTGGAAGCCGCGGTCGTCGAGATCGGGGGCGGGCAGCGGCATCAGTCGTCCTCCTCGTCGTCGCGCTCCGGGATCGTGTAGAACGGGAACACGAGGTTGCGCGGGCTGTTGACCGCCACCTCGCGGTACTGGATGTCGATGTAGAGCAGGCCTCGTACACCCTCGTCCGGATATACGTGCACGTCGGTGATCTCTGCGCGCGGTTCCCACAGGTCCAGCGCGGTCCTGACGGCCCGTCCGATCGCCGCGGCGGTCTGCGCGTTCGCCTCGGCGAAGACGTAGTCGCGCAGCGTGCAGCCCCACAGCGGTCGCATCGGCCGCTCGCCCGGATACGTCGAGAGGATCAGGCGCATCGCCTGCTCGATCTTGCGGTGCCCGTCGGCCAGCGCGATGCCTCCGGCCGGGCCGGTGCCCGGCGGGAAGGCCCAGCCCGCCCCGGTGAAGTCGCCCACCGCCCCCTCCTCGATCTTCCGGCCCGGTGGCCCGGAGCCCCGTGCGAATCAGCGTACTTAGTCGGTTCGGTCAGTTCAGTGAGATCGACGCGCCTTTGACGGATACGTCACCGGAGCTCTCGACCGTCAGCGAGCCCGCGGATTTGACGGTCAGCGACTGGCCGCCGTCGATGTTGAGCGTGCCGCCGGCCCCCGCCTGGATGTTCACCGTGCCGCCCTGGCCGCACTGCACAGTCAGCCGTCCCGGCGCGCCGTCCGGCAGGCAGGAGAGCACCACCGAGCCGTCCACCGCGTCGATCGTCAGGCCGAGCCTGCCCGCGGGCGTGCCGAGGACGATCTGCGAACGCGTCGGCTTCCCGCCGCCCTCGCCGGGCGGCATCTCGTCCAGGAACGCCAGCAGGTTCCCGGAGGCCGAGACGAAGCCGCGCCGCACGACGCTGGCCGCCGCGCCGGTGGCCTGCACCGCCGGGCCGCCGAGGGAGTAGCCGGTGCGCGCGTTCAGGATCCCGCCGAGCACGTACGGCCGGCGCGGATCGCCGTACTCGAATCCGACCAGCACCTCGTCGCCGACCTCGGGCAGGAACAGCGCGCCGCTGCGCGGACCGGCGCCGAACTGCACCACGGGCGCCCAATCCGACTCGTAGTCGGGCGACAGCCACGGCAGCGTGACCTTCACCCGGCCCGACGTGCCGTTGATGTTCGTGACCACGGCGCATACCAGCCCTGTGACCCTGGCCGTCCCGGGACTCGCGGAGCCCGCCGCGGTGAGGGCGAGCAGTGAGCGGTCGTCGCGACCGCCTGCCGTGAAGCGCGTGTGGTAACCGCCCTCGGCGTAGTCGAAGACGTGCCGCGCCTTAGTGACCAGCCAGCGGTTCGGGAATTGCGCGGGCAGCGACTCGACGCGCACGGCGTGCCCGGCTTGGATGCGTGCGCTGCCCGCCGCGTCGCCCTCCGCCTCGGCGAATGTGCCGCCGACGCGTTCCGCAAGACCCCGCGCCGCCTGCGATGCGGCCGGGTCGATCGCCGCGCCCACGCCGACCGGGCGGTCGTGCACGACGAACGCCGACTCACTCGGCGCGGGCCCGTAGTCGCGCTGGCCCGGCTTCGGCGGCGCCGGGGACGCGGCTGGCGTGGGCCCGCCTGGCGCGCGGAACAGGCCCGCGAGCTGCGCCGGCCCCTGCTGCCCGGCCGCAGCGCCGGAAGCCACCCGGGCACGGGAGGCGACCACCTTGGCTCGCGCCGGGTCCCACACCCGCACCTCCACCTCGCCGGCGAGGTTGCCGGCGGTGAGCCGCGGCGTGAAGCTGCGCAGGTTCTTGCGCAGCGTCAGGGTGAGCGGCACGCCGCGCGCCGCCTCGATCGAGGACGCCCTGCGGAAGGCGAACAGCCCGTCGTCGACCCCGAACTCGTAGCCGATCTCGGCCGCGCGCTGGCGTAGGAACTCCCAGTCCGTCTGGTTGTACTGGGTCAGGTGGGCGTGCACCACGCCGGTCGGCTCGATCTCACCGAGGTCGAGCCCCGCGTCGCGGGCGATCCGGGTCGCGATGTCGGCGTCCGACATGTCGAGGAACGCGCGGGTGCGCCGCACGCGCTGGAGCCGGTGGCAGCGGTCGTAGCCGCGCACGACGGTGTGGCCGGTCTGCTCCTCGTAGACCCCTTCGATCGCCGTGACCTCGCCGACGATCAGCCTCGTGTCATCCGCGCCGCCCGGCGGCCCGCCGTTGATCCGCACTGCCGCGCCGATGCGCAGGCCGGCCTCGTGCAGCGCGGCTCCGGTGGTGTCCTGGAAGGTCAGCTCGAACATGCCGGGAAGGTGCAGCGAGGTCTCCACCACGGCGCGCACGAGGCGCCGCTGGGCCGCGGGCGGCAGCACCCGGCCGGCTCCCGGCCCGACCGACACCACGGCCAGCACCGCGCTCGGCGGGCGTTCGTCCACGTTCACGGCCGTTCCCCCCGCGCGGGCGCCAGCTCGTCCGGGTTGGGCAGGTAGAGCGTCCGGCCCGGCCGCACCCGCAGCGGGTCGTCGATGTTGTTCACCCGGGCGATGTCCCGCCACGCGCTGGGACGCCCGTAGGCGGCCGTGGCCAGCGACGGCAGGCGGTCGCTGCTGTCGAGCACCCGCGCCCTGCGGTCGGGCAACCCGCCGGAGGTCGGGTTCGGTCCGGGCTTGGCCGGGATGTACTGATGAAGCGTCATGCTCACCAGTGCGCGTATCGGGGTGCCGGTCGCGCCGGCGAACTTGAGGTAGGTGACGACCACCGTCTCCATGTGCACGAAGTAGTGCAGGCCCGAGCCCCAGACCAGCTCGAGGCCGACCGGCACGGTCTCGGCCGAGCCGCCGACCTCGCGCGGGGTCTTGATGATCGCCTCGCTCCAGGACAGCAGCTGCTCGCACTCCCGCCTGGTCCTGGCGCCGAACAGCGGGACCGCCTCGATCCGGATCGTCCTGATGCCCAGGCGGCGCACCACCTCCTCGACGGCGAGATTCGACCCGCTCTGCCCGTTGAGCTCCTTCATCACCAGCGTGTGGCTGATGGTGATCCGCTCCGGGTTGTAGGTGAACTCGATCGTCTTCTCGCTCTTCGGCTCGATCTGCCGCAGCAGCGCCTTCTGCGCGGTCATGACACCGGGCCCGTCAGGAAGCCCTGGTGCTCGATGACCAGGGTCTCGATCGCTACCTCGTTCGTGCGCGCGTTGAGCGTCGGCCCCGCCCAGGAGACCGGGTACGCGCCGTGCAGCGTCCAGACGGCCACCGGGGCCGCCGGCAGCTTGTAGACGTCGTGCAGGCTGATCGTGACGGTCGTGCCCGGATACTGCTTCGCCTCGCCGTCCCACAGCTCCCAGCGGCGCGCGACGGACCGCAACCAGGTGCGCACCCGCTCCGACGAGGCCTCCTCCATGCCGCGGCGCAGCGTCACCGGGGGATAGGAGATGCCGTTCGGCACGATGTATTCGTGGTCGTACTCGCCGCCGGAGCGGATCTTGTCGAAGCGGAAGTCGACGCGCAGCCCCTCGCAGGAGGTCCACTGCCCGAGCGTGCCGAGTTCCCCGACGGAGACGGTGAAGAGCATGGACAGCCCGAAGTGCGGCAGCCCGGCGGAGCCCGCCGCCAGGCCGCGCCCGGCCGAGACGGCGCCCGAGGCCGCCGTGCCGGGCAGGGCCATGGAGTAGCTCACTGGGATCGGTTCCTTTCGTGCGGCGGGAGGTGCGGTCAGAGGGGGGAGGCCATGGAGATCTCGTCGCCGAGGAAGCCGTTGTGCGCGAGCCGGAGGGTCTCCACCGCCGGCCGGCCGGCCGAGGCGTCGAAGGTCTCGATGGACCAGCCGATCGGGAAGAACTCGGCCAGCCGCCACTGCACCAGCGGCGTGCCCAGGAAGTCGACGAGCTGGATGGTCCCGCTCTGCGGCCGCGGATTCTTCGAGGTGCGCGAAAGCCACAGCTGCACCACCCGGGACTCGGCGCAGGCCGCGCGGCTGAGCGTGATCGGCTCGTAGGAGGTGGTGCCAGGGAAGTGCCAGCCGCTGTTGCCCTGGTCGCCGGCGCGCAGCTCGCACAGCTGCCAGCTCACCGACAGGCCGGTCACGCGCGACCAGTCGCCGAAGTGGTAGAGCGCGTTGTCTATCAGGACGCTGTAGCGGTGTGACATGGCGACCGGATCGAGCAGGTTGTTGGCCTGCCGCTGGACGCCGCCGGCCTCCGCGAGTATGTCCATGCCCTGAGTACCGTCCTATCCGAAGTTCCCGAGAGCGCCCGAGCGCTCGCGGTCGACCAGCAACTCGCGTCGCAGCCTGCTGTGAAAGCGGCGGTACAGGTCGTCGGCGAGTTCGTCGACGGCCGCCGTGTCGTCCAGGTCGAGCGGACGCTGCCGGGCGAGGCGCGCGAGTTGGCCGGCAAGCACCACCGACTCACCGTCTCCGGCCTGGCCCGTGGCGCCGGGAAGGGCGGTGAGATCGCGACCCGCTGGATCGGGCTGCGCGGCAATGATCGGCGGGTGAGTCCGCGTGGCCTCGACGTGAGGCGCTGCTGGCGGCACAAGTCCGTACGCCGGATCCGGCGGATTGCGCGGGAGAGGCAGGTCCGTGAGCGGTGTGGCTGATGCGGTCGGCGCGCCGAGAACCGCAGGCGGAAGAACGGCCGAGGGCGGGCTCGGCGCGCGCACTGCGCGTTGCGGCGCCGTGGGTCCGGCCTGTGGCATGTGCCCGGCGAATTCCGGGTGCGATACCGGGTGCATTGCCGGGTGCAGTGTCTGACCGAGCGTCCATTGCTCGGTGGCGACGGCCGCGGCTTCCAGTGCGCGGCCGGCCGCCGACGATTCGTCAGGCAATCCGGCGCCGAGCAGGCGGTGCTGCGCCGCGTGGGTGAGTTCGTGGGCGAGCAGCGCGCGGGTTCGCGGCTGGTCGAGCGAACCCTCGGACTGCGGGATGAACACCTGGCCGCCGTCGGTGAAGGCGCGAGCGCCGAGCGAGTGCGCTCGCTCGGCGGCCTCAGCGTCGCGGCGAATCGGCACGTTCGACACGTCCACGCCGTGCAGCCGCCGCAGCGTTTCGGCGAGTTCGGGCGGCGCGAACTGAATCGGCGCGGTGGCCGGGCCCGGCGGCGCGGCCTGTCCTACCCAGCCGTCTCCGGTTTCGCTCGGCTGGGCCGGGCGCGCCGCATCCGTCCTCGGCGCACCCTTTGTCTCGGGCTCGCGCGGCGTTGGCGGCGGCAGGCGGTGCACCAGTTCGCCGGTGACGGTGAGCGCAGGGCCGTGGTGGTGTGGCTGGAGGGTTGGCTGCGTCGCGTTGAGCGCGGGTGCACGCACGGCCGCTCGGTAAACCGGGGATCCTGGCTGCGGGCTCACGCGTGGACTCGCCGGCTTGGGAGCGGCAGGTGTTGCCGGGAGAGTCTGCCGTGAGAGCCCGGAAACCGGGCGCGCCGTGGCCGGCGGCTCGCTGTTCGTAAGCTGATTTGGCGTCGGGCGGGGCTCAGGGTCCTGTGCCGCCTGCTTCTCGGCGAGCAACAGGGCACTGACGTCTGCTGCGGGAGACGGTGTCACCGCCGCCGTGTCGCGGGCCGTAGTCCGGTGGAGTCGCGGTACGGACTGCTCCTGCTCTGGTTCGGCGTCCCCCCCTTGCGCCCCTTCGTCTCCGTCCTCACCGGCTGCGGACGGGCGCGAGCGCGGGTGGGTGAGCGGGGCGCCGAGACCGAGCCGGCGGCTCTCCGCCAGAGTGGCGCGGCGCGCCGGCACCTGCGGCGCGGCGGAGGCACTCGGTCCGCCCTGTGCGCTTCCGCGCTCGGCGGAGCCTTGCAGCCGCGGAGGCTCGGCGACCGCAGCGCTGGACCAGGAGCGCACCGTGCCGCCATCCGGCTTGACCGTCTCGGTCAGGCCGGGCGAGGACATGCCAGGGATCTGCGATCCGGGCGCCTCCGGGAGGTAGGACTGCACCATCCGCAGCCACGCCGAGGAGGCGTAAGGGGTCTCGCTGGCCTGCGGTTCGCCGACGAATTCGCCGGTCGCTTCCACCAGCGGCACTCGTTCGGCCGGGGTTCGGGACACGGGCCGGGCGCGCCGCGGCAGCATCGGCGGCGGGGGAGTGTCAGTGTGCGCAGGCACAACTTCGGCCGGCGTTTCCCCGGAGCCCTGTCGCCCGGAGGCCGTCCTGCCGGCGCGGCTCAGCGCGCGGCGCAGGCCGTGCGAGTTCCGGCTCTGCGGCTCGCCTTCCGGCGGGCCGACGTCGTCCTGCGGCTCCGGTGCGGCGCTTCGCCCGGCTCGGACCGCCGGTCGAGCGAGCGGGGATGAGGAGATCAGACCGCTTACCCTTCCGGCCAACGGTCCGTCATCATCGAGTCCTGCGATGGACTGATCGCGTGACGCGCCGAGCGGCGGGCGCAGCAGCAATCGGGTACCGCCGACGTCCGGCAGTGCGTATGCGACCCCGCCGACGAGGCGCGGGACGGGGGCGATGGTGAGCTTGAGCGCGGGCACCCGGCGCCAGTCGCGCCCGGTGGCGGCGGGCACGGAGGCAAACACCGTCGCATGCTTGATCTCCGTCCGACCCGGCTCGGCAGGAGCGCGGTCGTCGCCTCCGGAGGCCGCGGACCAGCTGCCGTGCTCCGGCTGCGGCGAGTTCGCCGCAGGCGCGCGACGCGCTCGTCGTGCGCGACGCGGTGTCCAGGCCATGTCCGTCCTCCTCGCTCATTTCTGCGCCGTACCGAGCGCCAATCGCTCGTGGATGCTCCCGACCTCCCGGATGACCCGGGCCCTGGCCGCGTGCGGCAGGCCGAGGATCTCTTCCAGGGGCCAATGCAGGTAGTAGGCCACGTACACGGTCTCCTCCCAGAGGCGGTCGACCGTGTACGTCAGAATCCCCCCTGGGCATCACCGGCGATGTCCACCGTGAACTGGTGCCCGCAGGCCGGGCAGCCGACATCGGCCTCGGTGTGCCCGTCCTGGTTGATCCGCCGGTA